>Ga0209395_1000794_pt1 | contig 45784 bp, 35 predicted proteins | sample GOMGulsemesocosm_3_FD_184635 | JGI IMG/M metagenome (GOLD analysis project Ga0209395, IMG submission 184635) | Methane-oxidizing microbial communities from mesocosms in the Gulf of Mexico - GOM9D Gulf of Mexico (SPAdes) (version 2) | ecosystem: Environmental > Aquatic > Marine > Cold seeps... | reverse complement strand
TGCAGACAAAGAATAGCTTTTAGTACATAAAAATAATGGCACAGTCTTGAGAGTTCCTAAATATTGATGTATTTGCTTATGAAAAAGTTGGTAATAGGGAATAAATCCATTGAATTTACTTCGTATTTTACATTGATGCATTTTCGTTTTTTGATGAAGTTCAGACAATGACATAAGTGTTACTGTTTGTGTATACAATTTACATATAACGTAATGTTTTATTTGTAATTACTAAGTAGAGCATAATGTCACTATATTATATTTAGACAGCTGTATATCTATTGGTGAGAGATTATTATTAATACCGTTTGAATTAAGTTTGTAATGATATGGTGCTAAGGAAAAATAAATCAGGGCTGAGCTTTATTGTTCCAGACAAAATCTAAGTACTTTCTCCAATGTAAGCAGTGAATAAAAGAGAGCAGATACACAAAATCTGTTAAGGCTCTATTTAAAGTGCATCTATTTTTAGAATAAATGCCCCCAAGAAGAAGGAATGGATTTATTATCTATTCCTTTTTTGTAACTATTCAGGTGGTTTAGCACATTCGAGTATAACCTAAGCATTTCTGGTACGTATTACATACAAGTTACTTGTTGAAGATCGATTAACACTCTAAATATAAGAGACTAACAGGCTAAAACTGTTTATTTTATGCCTAGCTGAATAGTTACCCTTTTTTAACTTATTGGCGAGTTAAGTAATCAACTCTTTTATTGTTTGAGCTATGGGTTTTACAACATCTCTATCAGTCCAATATTCACCATGGCTAGCAGGGTTCCAAGCGGTAAGGATGCCGCCAACTTTGACGTTCTTATCTGTGATCCATGGAACATTAAAAAATTCAGACATTTCTTTAAGTGGATAAGCTAATACATCATGGTCATCAAAATAATTATCCCAGATAAACTGCTCATTTGGCCTTTCAAATAGCTTGGGGTTGTCTAAACCTGCTCTGAATATTGGAATATTACAGCCTGTTGTTATAAATTTTTTACATGTTTTGAATTTACGAAATTCTTTTTCTTCATCTGTGCCAAGAGCCTCTTCGAAATACCGCAACCCCTTCATTGCATCCCAAATATAATTGGATACTTGTTCACCACCTAGAGAATGTGCGATAACAATAACTGGTTTGTTCGGATCTCCCATTGCTGCTAATGCATTATCAAAGGCTGTAGCAATTTCATGATGAACCTTTTTATAAAGTGTTAGATCATTTCTTAAACTATGTTCAATAGAAGCAGCATCAGAAAATGAGTACAACATAAATTTCCGTAAAAAGTCCCAATTCAAACGGTACTTATCATCTATCTCATTCCAATAGTCCTCTTGATTGTTTTGTAAATGTTTTTGAAAGAAAACACTTTCCAAATGTACCTTATCGTCCCAGAGGTCTTTACCAACATAGCGTCTTAATTTGCTTTGTAAGTTGTGGTGATAGTTTGGATTAGTATCACCCATTCCATGTACTGTAATAATAGAAATGTCTTTGCTCATGTTATCTCCGTATTTTATAACTCACTAATGTTGTTATTTTTCTAAATAAATATCATTTAAAAAAACAATTTATCTATCAAATAGGTAGCTAAAGAAAGGCAATGGTAATGCGCGATATCCATATCTTAAACTGACTAACATTATTAAATGTAATAGATATGTTGATATCCAGCAACTCTCAATAAATAATTGCAGGTATCGGCCCATATATATCCCTCTAATCATTCAAGATGCAGTTTTTTTGAAAAGTCTAAAAAAATTCAAATTCATGCATTTTGAATGGCCACTGGGATAACCATAAGAGTTGAACATTTGCGATAAGGGATGTTGATAAAAATAAAAGGACAAATAAAAGAACAAAATAAAGCATCAGGTTGATATTATATGAAATCTATAATTCATACTAAAGGAGCCCAGTAATTTGCTGGGCTTCTTTTGTGCCTAAGCATCTTTAGGTTGCTTGGCTATAGAAGTGAGAACCTAACTCACCTATTGATAAGTAAAGTTTGAGGCTATTAAATAACTATAGTTTGCATAGCTCGAGCAGGAATTGTTACTTTGATCTCTTGTTCTTCTACTAAGTAATTATAGGTAACTTTTTGATCTGATTGGTTCATAATTACAGTGACAATGGATCCATCTTTGTTTTGAAATGCTGTAGTTAACAAAGGGCTTCTACTACTGGTGGCACTAACTCTTAGAGCATCAGGACGAATGAATTTAGAAAAATGTCCTATGTAGTAATAGGTTGGCGTATATATTAACTCATCTGTAGACGTATCAGCATGAACAGGAGCGAAACAAAAATTTTGTACATGATTAGGGCCGCCATTTTGATCTAACAGTATATTCCAGTCAGTCCAACCGACAGTACCCCGGTTAAAATCCATTATCATTGAGCGGCCATAACGTTCGGCATTGGGCCAATATTGATATTTTGTAGTTGAGAATTTTTCATTTGTTCCTTCGGTGAATAATAGCTTCATTTCAGGATAAGACTCTGTAACGTTAGCCAAATTATCATGCATAGTTTCACCACCGGTCCAATCTTCATACCAGTGAAAACCGATGCCCCAAGCATATTTAAGGGCTTCTGGATCGTCAAAAATAGTATTTGCACGATGGCTAATTAAATCTCGATTATGATCCCAAACAACAATGTTTTTATCGCCTAAGCCTTCTTTTTCCATGATCGGGCCAAGATGATTTTTAAGGAAATCTCGTTCTTCTGCTGCAGTATAAATCATTGACTCCCAACGTTGTGTTGCCATTGGTTCGTTTTGAATGGTTATGCCCCATAATGGGATACCTTGCTGTTCATAAGCTTTAATAAACTTAGTGTAATATGTTGCCCAAGTATCGTAATACTCAGGTAATAACTTACCACCTTGTAACATGTTATTATTGGATTTCATGAATGCAGGTGCACTCCATGGACTCGCATAAAGTGGCAAAGTCCCACCTGCTGCTTTGATGACTTTTTTAATTAGGGGGATACGATATTGTTGATCATGGTCAATAGAAAAAGTTGATAAATCTTTATCATTTTCCTCAATATAAGTATAACTGCCGCTACCAAAGTCAGAACTGTGAATGGTAGTTCTAGCGAGTGAATAACCAATACCAGATTCTTTATCGTAGTATGCTTTTAAGAATTCATCTTGTTTTTTAGGCGATAATTTGGCAAAAACTTCAGAGCTAGCATCGGTTATTGCACCACCTATTCCCCAAAATTTTTGAAAGGTGATATTGGGGTTTATAAAAATAGAAACTTCAGTTTCTAATGGTTGTTTTGCCTGTTTAAATGTTAAAACCTTAGTTTGGCTTAGTCTTAGATTAGTGTCCTTTGCCGTTGTGTATATTGTCGCTTTAGTCGCAATAAATTGATCTTGTGTATCGTTGTTAATAGTTTCTGCTTTTAATGCGCTACCCAGTATTGTGTGCATGAGTATTGGAGCTACTAAAAATTTATAGGTCATCAATGTCCTTCCTTTGAAGCAAAATAAGTGGAAATAGAGCAAATAATGTCTATTCCAATCATTGGAGCTATGCGGTTATGTTCAATTAAGTTGGTTATTACATTGCCGTATTTATTACTTAGTGTCGTTCTCATCATAAACTTTGGGTACAAAAGAACGTTCTAGCTCTAAGAAGAACGTTTAAGTGATGGGAAAGTGGTTAAAAAAGCGATAACCTATCAAAATTAAATAAGATGGATTTTAAAGAGTTGCAAGGAATTTGTTATAATGCAAAGTGATTATCAGAGTAGGTTTATTCAGGTGTTATAAATGGCAGAAACATTATTTAATTTTCATGATCTTATTTTATTATTAACAAGTTTTGAATGTTTACTTTTTGCATTAATTATTTTTTCAAATAAAACAAATCATCAATACTCTTACACTCTTTTTGCTGCGTTTCTATTATCACATGCTTTTATTTCATTACATGAATTGGTGTTATGGGGAGCAGCCTTTCGTGAATGGGTGTTAGCATTATCGCCTAATTTATTTTTTGTTTTTAATTTTTCCTATCTGTTGGATGGTCCGCTGATTTATTTATTTATTGGCAGTTTATTTGCACCATCGTTTAAATTGACTAAAAAAGTATTAGTCCATTTTATCCCTGTAATTCTTTTCCTTATCTACCTCTTTTTCGCTTTTTGGTTTCTAGAACAGTCAACAAAAATTGACCTTATTATGAGTTATGATATCGCTTATAGTTGGCACTATGTGTCTATTGATTTGCTGACTAAAACATTGAGAATAGGCTATATTATTATGGCGTTGATCTTGGTTAAAAAGCATATGTCGGCGGATAAAACAACAGTAATCGAAAGAACCCCCTGGGTATATTATCTGCTAAATGTCTTTTTGGTGATATTGTTATGGGAATGGCTATTAACCTCAATAAAGGTCTATGCACTTTATCATTCCATTGATCTTGAGTTATTGGAGTTTATCGGATTGGTTGATTATTACGCTATGTTTGCCTTAATTAATTTGATGATGTACGTCGTCTTAATGGAGACGATTAATAAAGGATCTTTTAAGAAAAGTAAGTCAGTTGAACCCGTCAATTTGGCTTATGTTAGTCGAATAGAAACAGCAATGAAAAAAGATAAACTTTTCCTTAATCCCAATCTCTCGTTTGAACGATTTTCAGAACAAGTAGATATTCCCGTAAAAGAGCTCTCTTTTACGATTAATCGTCACTTCAATGTTAATTTCTATGAATATATTAATCAATATCGAATCCATGAAGCCAGAGATTGTTTGGTTGATATTGATAATGAGGATAAAAATATAACTGAGATATTTTATAGTGCTGGTTTTAATAGTAAGTCGGTTTACAATACTCTGTTTAAAAAATTATATAAGTCTACTCCCAGTCAATATCGTAAAGAAGCATTGGCCAAAACAAGCAAATAATTCATACTAACAGGCTCGCAGTGTCAAAATTGCCAGCCAATTGTTATTGCCTTCTCTATTTTCTTCTTTTTTTATATTCGTCATTAAGTAATTAATTTCATATATATATCAGTGTTTTATTCGCCTTGCCTGAGATATTCCACGTTCTTTTGCAGAGAAGAACGTTCGAAATCAGTTATTTTCTTCAGCAAGAACGCATTTATATGATGAGCCATTAATATCGTGAGTCAAATTATTGTATCAATATTGTATTAGACGAAATATTGATACCAATTAGTATGACAAGCAATAGGAAATACTTGATGGCATCACCGATATTCGTTCCAACACCAGATAACCAAGTAGGTGATTTGAGTAAGGATAATAGCCAAATTACGTTTGGTTTATTTGCTTTAACAAGTTTGTTTTTTATGTGGGGTTTTTTAACCAGCCTCAATGATATTTTGATCCCTCACTTTAAAGAAGTTTTTTCACTAAATTACACGGAAGCCATGCTGGTTCAGCTGTGCTTTTTTGGTGCCTATTTTATAATTTCAATGCCGGCGGGCCGTTTAGTAGAGAAAATGGGTTATCAAAAAGGCATCGTTACTGGCTTGGTTGTTGCGGCAATCGGTTGTGCAATGTTTTTGCCTGCATCGATGATGGTTTCCTACCCTGTATTTCTCTTCGCTCTATTTGTGTTAGCAAGTGGCATTACCATATTGCAAGTTTCAGCTAATCCTTATGTAACGGCTTTAGGTTCATCAGAAACTGCTGCGGGACGGCTAACGATGACACAAGCTTTTAACTCATTGGGTACTGCAATAGCACCATTTTTTGGTGCCTTTTTAATTTTAGGTGCCAGTATCGAAGGTCTTGAATTACTAGCAGAAACACAAAGGCAAGCACAAAAAATTGAAGTTGTACAATTGCCCTACATTATTCTTACTGCTTGTTTGCTGGTATTGGCATTGATTTTTTCAAAACTCAGTCTGCCAGTGATCGATAGCCACCAAAATAAAGAGGTGAGTAGTAGCGAGTTAACATCTTTATGGTCACATCGGAATTTGATATTAGGTACCCTAGGGATTTTTCTCTATGTTGGCGCCGAAGTCTCTATTGGTAGTTTTTTGATCAATTTTTTATCTGAGCCACATATTGCGAATACCACCGAGAGTGAGGGCGCTCAGCTTATTGCCTATTACTGGGGCGGAGCAATGATTGGTCGTTTTATCGGTGCGATGGTGATGCAATTTATTAAGCCAGGGCTTTGCCTCGCCTTTAATTCCTTAATGTCTATTGTCTTAATTTTACTGGCGGTCAACTTATCAGGTTCGGTTGCCATGTATGCCATTTTAGCTGTGGGTTTATTTAACTCCATTATGTTTCCAACCATATTTAGTTTGGCCTTGAAAGGTCTCAAAACGTATAGCAGTCAAGGTTCAGGTTTGTTGTGTTTGGCGATAGTAGGTGGTGCCATTGTACCTTTAATCCAAGGACTGCTTGCCGATGCATTTAACGTTCAACTGTCATTTCTTTTACCTATGTTGTGTTACGTCTATATCGCCTTTTTTGGCCTTAAATACAGTGCAGTGAAAAGCTAAAAAGTTTACAAAAAACAGAAGTAACATGATAATAATATCGGGAGATAAAAATGCAGAATAGATTATTACATAAGAAAAAATTACTTTCACAGTCAATTGCAATCGCTTTAATGGGCAGTGTTATGATGCCAGCACTTGCCGCGGAAGAGGAAAAAGAAGCTATAGAAGTCATAGAAGTTAGTGGTTTAAGACAAAGTTTAGCTTCCTCTATTGCTATTAAACAAGAATCAAATAGCTTTGTTGAAGTTATTTCTGCTGAAGATATCGGAAAATTACCTGATGTAAGTATTGCTGAATCATTATCTCGTTTACCGGGTTTAGCTGGGCAACGTGTTAATGGTCGTGCTCAGGTTATCTCTATTCGTGGTATGGGACCTGATTTTACCACGACTTTATTAAATGGTCGTCAACAAGCAAGTTCGGGTGATAACCGTGCACCAGAATTTGACCAATATCCTTCTGAACTTATTAATGGTGCGGTGGTTTATAAATCAGCTAATGCTTCTGTTGTTGGTATGGGATTAGCGGGAACTGTAGATTTACAAACCATTCGTCCACTTGCCCATGGTGAACAAACTATCGTATTAAATATACGAGGTGAAAAAAACAGTGTCGATAATCCAAATTCAGATATGTCTGACTCAGGTCTTCGTGCTAGCTTCTCTTATGTCGACCAGTTTGCTAATGATACCATTGGTATCGCTTTAGGTTTTTCTCATACGGATACTCCTAGCATCGTACAGCGTACTAAAGGTTGGTGGTGGGAAACACAAAGTGAAGAAGCTGTTGGTGCTGGTAATGAAAATTCCTTGGTTTTAGCGGGACAAGAAGTGGTTGGTGTTTCTCGAGAACAAAAACGTAACGGTTTCTTAGGGGTCTTTGAATGGCAGCCAAATGAAGACTCACATACCATTATCGATACTTATTATTCAAGATTTGATCAAGACGAAACTTCACGTGGTATTTATTGGTTTAGCACCGCAGGTACCGGCGATGGTACCGTTTTTAATGATGCAAGTTTTGCTGATTTTGGTGGTACCAACGTATTGCAAAGTGGCGTCGCGACGAATATACATCCGGTATTACGAAACGATTCCAATACAAGAGATGACGAATTATTTGCTATTGGCATTAACAATGAAACGATTGCGGGTAACTGGTTGATCAGTACCGATCTTTCTTATTCAAGTTCGGAACGTCAAGAGCAAGTTGCTGAAATCTATGCTGGCTTAGGTGAACCTACTAATATTGGTTTTGACATTGTCCAAGAAGGTTTCAATCAATATACCGTTGGACAAGATTATACCGATGCTAATACTATCCAATTAAGTGATCCAGCTCCGTGGGGCGGGTGGGGACATGACGGTACCATTCGTCACCCTGAAGTTAAAGAAACAGTAAAAACGTTTTCAATTAAAGGTGACTATGACTTAGCAGATACTAGCATTGGTAGTATTTTTAGTAATGCTGTCATTGGTTTTGATTATACTGAAAGAAGTAAAGAAAAAGATGTTGCTGAGAGTGATTTGTTGCTGAAAAACGACCGTGCGCCTATAACAGTTGACTCACAATACTTAGTTGATCCCGTTGATTTAAGTTTCGCTGGAATCCCTGGCACAATAAGTTATGACACCGATGCTGTAATCGCAAATTATTATGATTTAGCAGCGATTGAGGATGACAACCATTGGAACAAAGCTTGGTCAGTAGATGAAGAGATAACCACATTATTCGTTAAGTTTGTTATCGATACCGAAGTATTTGGTTTACCATTAACCGGTGATTTAGGTTCTCAATATATTAAAACCAAACAAGGTGCTACCGGCTTTACTTTGGCATACGATGGACTTACAGAATCAACCTATTTAGTTGATCGCTCTGCAGAACATTCATATAACGATTTTTTACCTTCAGTTAATTTAAAATTGGAAGTTGCAGAAGGTCAGTATTTGCGTATGTCTGCGGGTAAATATTTGGCACGTGCTCGTATGGATGACATGCGAGCAACGTTATCTGCGAGTGTAGGTTTAGATCAAACATGGAGTGGTGGTGGTGGAAATATTGAATTAGAGCCATGGCGTGCTGATGCAATCGATGTCGGCTATGAATACTATTTCAGCGCTGCCAGTTATGTGGGGGTAAGTTATTTCTATAAAGATTTAGAGACTTATATCTATAACGATCAAGTACTTTTTGATTTCACCGGTTTGCCTAATGAAAGTGGCTTTACGCCAATCAGTGATATCGGCACTATGAGCCAACCAAGCAATGGCAAAGGTGGTACGGTTGACGGTACTGAATTTAGTTTTGTTTTAGATGGCGAGTTAATTAATGATTATTTGACGGGGTTTGGTATTGTTGGCAGTTTTTCTTGGACAGATTCGGATATTCAACCGGATGGCCCTGAAAGTAGCACAAGTTTGCCTGGCCTGTCTGATAAGGTGAGAAGTTTAACTGCCTACTATGAAAGAGATGGTTTCTCTGTCCGTATTAGTCAGCGCTATCGTTCAGCCTTTAGAGGTGAAATAGCACAATTATTTGGAAATCGCGGTTTCTCTGAAATTTCTGCTGACGAGCAAGTAGATGCGCAAATTAGTTATGAGCCACAAAGTGGCGCCTTGGCAGGAACAACATTCTTATTTCAAGTTAATAACCTAACTAATTCACCATATGAAACTAACTTAGGAACAACACTAGAAAGTGGAGCACACTTGCCAGAATTCTATGAAGAATATGGTCGCCAATTCTTATTTGGTGTTAACTATAAGTTTTAATTGCTGAGATAAATAATTAAAACTCAGAAAGTCCTTTAAGAAGTTACTGCTTTTTATTGGGCTTTTTTATTTGTTTAGTCACTCTATTCCAATATATAAACCTGTAGCTTGAAGTCGAGCAGGTTTATCACTATTTTCCACTTCTCATTTAGATGAAATAAAATGAATATTAGCATAATAAAAATACTTACTTACGCCACTCTTAGCATAATGATAGGTTGTGGAGAGCAACCTACAGTCGATAATATCAACAATGAAGAAACCGTCTTTTATTTGACTACAGCAGATCAGTCAGTGTTATTTCAACGACAGTCAGTGACTTCTGAACATTCGGAAAAAAATAATTTTCCAACCATTGATGTCTCAATAGCGACAAGTTATCAAGAAATAGATGGTTTTGGTTTTACACTTACTGGTGGCAGTGCTAACCTGATCAATGCGATGTCAGCAACAGCAAAAAAGAAGTTACTGAATGAATTATTTGGTAATAAATTAAATGACATTGGTATTAGTTACTTACGTGTTAGTTTGGGTGCCTCAGATTTAGATGCTAAGGTATTTTCTTATAATGACTTGCCGTTAGGTGAAACTGATATCTTTCTTGCGAAGTTCTCTATTGCTGAAGATAAGAAAAACCTCATCCCTGTTTTACAACAAATATTAGCGATTAACCCTAAGATAAAAATTATGGCTTCGCCGTGGTCTCCACCAACATGGATGAAAACTAATCATGCTGAGAACAATGCTTCTAAAGGTGGCAGTTTAAAAGCGGAATATTTCGATGTTTATGCGCAATATTTTGTAAAATATATTCAGGCAATGAATGCCGAGGGCATCCTAATTGATGCCATTACTGTACAAAACGAGCCTTTGCATCCTGGTAATAATCCTAGTCTTTACATGGAAGCCGAACAACAGGCCGAGTTTGTAAAAAACGCATTAGGACCCGCTTTTAAAATTGCACAACTTGATACCAAGATCATTATTTATGACCACAACGCCGATCGACCGGATTATCCTATTTCCGTATTAAACGATAGCGAGGCTAATCCATATATCGATGGTTCGGCTTTTCATTTATACGGCGGGAAAATTGAAAGTTTAAGTTTGGTACATGAGCAACACCCAGATAAACATATATATTTTACTGAGCAATGGATTGGTGCGCCCGGTAATTTTCCCGAAGATATCAAGTTTCATGTAAAAGAGCTGATTATTGGCGCAACCCGTAATTGGAGTAAGACAGTACTTGAATGGAATTTAGCTGCTGACCCTGATTCTTTACCTCATACGGAGGGAGGCTGTACCCGTTGTTTAGGTGCCGTTACTCTTGATGGTGATTTGATCAAAAGAAATCCTGCTTATTATATTATTGCTCACGCGTCGAAATTTGTTCGTCCGGGCTCTGTCAGAATTGAATCAAATACCTCGGTTGCTCTACCTAATGTCGCCTTTAAAACGCCAACAGGTGAGGTTGTTGTTATTGTTTTTAATAATAGTACTGATAAACAACAATTTAATATTCGTATTTCAGATGAGGTTATCAGTGCTGCATTGGCTATTGGCGCGGTGGGAACTTTTATCATTCCCTAATAACTTAGCTCCAAAAAATATCTCATGTGGGAGAAAAGGCATGCACACCTAGTTACTGATTATATTGACGTTACTAGGTGTTTTATAGGTTATTTAGTGTTGTTAATACCTGCGTTATTTTATGTCTTGAGCACAACACTGTTGTGCGATGAAATCTGCATGGCTTGGTAAATTGACGAAGCAATTTTTGATCACTGTTTGTGTAGTATTAACAAAAGACTCGATTTCTTGTTGTGGTTTTAAGTCGACAAAGGGGTCATAGTTTTGTGGTAACATATTTTGCCCGATCAACATTTGTACCCAACTATCTTCTCGGAATAATTCATCTGCTTTTCTCTCTACGCGCCCATATGCTTGATAAACATCGAACTTTTGCTGTAAAGATGCTGGAATAGACATGTTTTTACAATAACGCCAAAATTCACTATCGTTACGTTGAGTCACTTTGTAATGGGCGATAATGAAATCTCTGATGCGTTCTATTTCAAAATCGGACTGACGGTTATATTGGTCAATATTTGCTTGGCTAAAACTTTGATCAGGGAATAGCGTGATTAAACGGATTATGGCTGTTTGCACAAGATACAAACTGGTGGACTCTAACGGCTCTAAGAAACCTGCAGATAAGCCGATGGCAATACAGTTACGATTCCATACTTTTTTACGCTTACCAGTGGCAAACTTTATCAAACGAGGCTCCGCTAAAATATCTCCTTCTATATTTTCTAGCAGAGTATTTTGTGCTTGCTCGTTTGAAGAAAATGCACTGGCATAAACATGGCCATTACCCGTGCGGTGTTGCAAGGGAATACGCCATTGCCAACCCGCTTGAAGGGCGGTTGAGCGTGTATAAGGGGATAAGGGATCTGTACGTTTACTTGACACAGCAATAGCGCGGTCACAGGGAAGCCAATGACTCCAATCTTCAAAACCAGTTTTGAGCGTTTGTTCTATTAATAAGCCGTGCATCCCAGAACAGTCGATAAACAGATCGCCGCTGATCTCTTGACCATTTTCGAGCAGCAATGACTGAATAAAGCCACTTTGAGGATCTTGTCTAACTGTGGCTATTGTCCCTTCAGTACGTTGCACGCCAAGTTCTTCACTAAAATTTCTTAGAAATTTACCATAAAGGCCCGCATCAAATTGATAAGCATAAGCAACGTCTCTTAGTGGTGATTTAGGCATATCAGGACGGGCTGGAGAAAAACGGTTTGCCAACGCCATTTGATTATTGAGGGAAAAGTCATCGAGTGCAGTCACTTTGCCTTGGCTTTTTAATTTAAGCCAATATTGGTAAAAACTTAACCATTCCCATTGTTTACCAATAGGACCAAAACCATGTAAATATTGTTCATTCAAGCCACCCCAGTTACAAAACTGTATACCAAGCTTAAAAGTGCCTTGGGTGGCTTCGACAAATTCTTTTTCATTGATGCCGAGTAAATTATTAAAGGCTTTGATTGCGGGTATTGTCGCTTCACCTACACCTATGGTAGATATTTTATCTGATTCAACTAAACGAATATTATATTTTCTTTGGGTCATTTTGGCTAAGAAAGCAGCACTCATCCAACCGGAAGTACCACCACCAACAATTACAATATCTTTGATGTTTGTCATTTATTACTTAACCTTTGCCTATTTATAATAATAAGGAAAAACGGTTATCACCGCTAAGAGTGTCCAATGAATCAATTTTATCTAGTGTTATTATATATTTCATTCATTGATGCGTTCGTTTGCTAATTAGAACGTTCTATATCCAGTATTTACGGCGAAAAAAACGCAATCTCTTGATAATTTTTTATGATGAAATTGGTAATAATTTGTAGGTACTTATTGATAGATTTATACAAAAATTGTAATGAATATACAAAGGTATCTAGTTGAACAATTAATTGATGTTTAATGAAAGTTAAATTAAACACACTAAACGTTATACGGATAAATAATGAAAAATAAAAATTACTCTCCTAAACGCACCATTATTTTTGGCGCTTTACTTATGGGTCTATTTGCATGCACCGAAAGTGATCAAAAAGCAGAAATTGACCCATCCATTTTGATTGTTAAAGAAGAGCCCGTTGTCGTCGTCAATTATTCGCAACTAAAAACCAATAGTACTGAATGGCAAAACCAAGAAGATCAGAAAGTTGACCTACGAGGTATTAATTTGGGTAACTGGTTAGCCATGGAAATGTGGATGTTTGGTTCAGATGAACCCATCGGCAGCGATATAAAAGACCAATGTCGTTTAGAAAGTAAATTAGTAGAACGTTTTGGTGCTGATGAAAGATATGCTGTATTAAAAGCACACCGCGATAATTGGATCACCGAAAGTGACTGGGATCAAATGGATGCAGCCGGTTTTAATTTGATCCGTATTCCTTTTCTATTTGACTTAATTGAAGACCCCAATAATCCTAAAACATTAAAAGCCGATGCATGGCACTATTTGGATGGAGCCATTGCGGCGGCGAAGTCTCGTGAAATGTATGTTGTACTTGATTTACATGGTGCTGTTGGACGTCAAGGAACGGAACAACATACAGGTTGTGCAGATAAAAATGAATTATGGGACAACGCTGAATATCAAGAACGTACAGCGTGGTTATGGCAACAAATAGCACAAAAATACAAAGATGAGTCGGCTGTTGCAGGTTATGGTTTATTAAATGAACCTTGGGGGACGGATAAGGAAACGTTGAAAGACTTAGCTGTAGAATTATATGATGCAGTTCGTGCTATCGATGAAAATCATATCATTATTCTACCGGCACATAATAGTGGCGGTATATCAGCTTATGATAAACCTGCAGATGCCGGCATGGATAATGTTGCATTTGAACATCACGCTTATCCCGGTATTTTTGGTTGGGGTGAAATTGGCTATCAAGTGCATCGAGACTGGTTAACTTGTGGTGAATTTGGTGATGGCGGTGTTTGTGAGCTAGCACAAACCTTGATTGATGTTGATGCTCCACTATTAATTGGTGAAATGCAGCCTTGGACAGGGTTAGGAGAGCTTAGTGGTGATATTACTCGCGCAACTTTTGACCGTTACAATGAACTGGATTGGGCGGTTACTGCTTGGTCATATAAAACGACTTCAATTGCTGGTGGTCAGGGGCAAGGGCAGTGGGGATTAGTAACAAACAGTGGCGATCAATTATTAGTAAAAGCACAAACGTGGAGTTGTAACGATTGGGAAAGCACGTTTGACGATACCTGTGATGTATCTGCAAGCCCTAAAGTTCCTTATGTCGGTGAAGGCAGCAAAACCATGTATTTGGTAATCAAAACTGGTGCTTTTGGCGGTACGGATGTTACTTACGACAACATTTCATTGACCAACGATACAACAGGAGACAACATCTTACTTAATGGTGATTTTGGTAGTAATGAAAATTGGACTGAGCTCGCTATTTGGGGAGATCCAAGAACCTATGATTATAACTATGCTGCAGGTGAATTTGCGGGTAGTGATACGGGTGCAGCGTTACGAATAACGTCTCCAGCGGGTAACCATAGTTTAATTTATCAAGCCGTTGAGGTGGAGGGTGGCCAATCTTATACTATTTCAGGTAAATTTAAAGATAATGGTAGCGGCAATGCTGATATGTGGGCAGAGATTTATTTAGTCTCTGAACTGCCAGAGGAGTGGATAGATGTAACTGGTCGAGTACTGCCTGAAGTTGATGTGAATAATAGTTCACTAGAAGATATCAAGGCCTTCTTCACTTCGTTTGGGACAATGGATTATGTGACTAATCAAGGGGTAATTGATAGTTTAACGGCTGAACAACCCTCGCAATTATTTGCCAATGTTCCAGATAAAGTGGCGACTCTTGAACTTATTGCAACAGATACAGACAATACGCTAACGTGGCAGGCCCCTGAAGGTGAAGTTAGTGGTTATCACATCTATCGTTCAAACTCTCCTGCGGCCAATTTTAAATTGTTGATAACGCAAGAAGCCACATCTTATATCGACAATACCACTGAAAGTAATACCGCATACTATTATTACGTCATCGCTTACAATGATATTGATGAAGGTTATGCAAGTACTACGGTATCAAGTGGAGAAACGGTGTTATTAGTGCCGGGTCGTCTCGAAGCCGAAAATTATAGCGCAGCACATGGTGGTGTTGAAACGGAAACCAGTGGTGATATCGGTGGCGGTTCTAATATTGGTCATTTTGAAATTGGCCGTTGGGTTGGTTATCAAATTACTGTTGAAACGGCGGGAGAATATACTGTTGAATTTCGTGTTGCTTCAGAACCTGGCAGTGATGGTTTTGAAATACAAGTTAATGACGAAACTTTAGCGACGATGGCGATTAACGCAACCGGCGGCTGGCAAGCTTATGAAACTAATTCAGTCACTTTAACATTACCAGCGGGTGAAAGTTTATTTAGGTTATATTCGGTTGGCGATCAATGGAATTTGAACTGGATTAATTTCATTAAAAATTGAAATTAATATTTTAATCGTACGATGATTTTTTGCTAAAAACTAAAGTATGGCTTTATTTTTAATAGCGATGAAAAATGACACTCAGTTTAATGACTGTGTGTCATTTTTTTATTTAAGCTCTTTAGCTCATTTCTAGTTGATGATGTGACTTTTAGATGAAAATAGCACTTGTATTTTCTCAATAATTTAATTGTTTACCGGGAAGAATCTCAGGCAGATAAAGGTAGATAATAAACAATCAAAAACTAATGATAATGCTATAGAGATCAAAAATTGGCTTTATGTTGATTGTTTAAACAATAAGGACATTAAGTTAATAAAGTGGTTAAACTGATAAATCCTACCGGCCTAAACCTAGCGGTTATTACGACTACAAATAAAATTAACATTCACTTTAACTACCACAAATCTTGTTTAGCTTACCATTGAAAGCTAAACTGAAATGAAAACTTATTTTCGTTAATTGTATGTTTACTGCATATTGGTGGGTTATGAATATACGTTGTTTTTTATTGTTATACTTCGTAGTTATCACCTCTAGCATTAGCTATTTCCCAGCCATTGAAATAGCATATAACGAGCTTGTTACTGAAAGCATTTATTTATTAACTTGTCTTGTCACTTTATATTATATTCGCATACTCAATACCGCCGCTATTAATTTTGGCTGGGCTATTTTTTGTTTAGGCCTAACGTTAGATGTTTGTGACGAAGTTGTTGACTACAGTGAACTCATTGGCAGAACCACTGAAGATTGGTTAATGATGATCGGCATTACTACCTTTGCTTTTGGTTTTCGTCGTATGGCTTCTCAATTACAAGAAATGGTCATTGATGAACAAAATAAGTCTGAGCAATTAGAATGCTTAGTTAATTTTGATCAGCTTACAGGATTATATAATCGCTCCCATTTACTTCAGGTATTAAACACGAAATGCTTTGCAGCGAGCAATAATAAAAACTTTTCAATTATTTTTATTGATTTGGATAAATTTAAATTAGCAAATGATAAATACGGCCATGATATTGGTGATATGTTATTACAAGCGGTAGCGAAAAGACTTTCTGCTATTATTCGAGAGCAGGATATTGTTGCTCGTTGGGGGGGAGATGAGTTTGTCATTTTATATAATGACTATACGGGTAATAAAGATATTGAAAGTTTTGTCTCAAGAGTAAGTAGAACTTTTAATGGGCTTTTTAATGTCAAAGAACATCATATTGCGCTTGGCTCAAGTATTGGTTATAGCGTCTTTCCTAAAGACTCGTTAATACCCGAAGAACTTATCCAAAAAGCTGATATGGCAATGTATCAAAGCAAACAAGACAAGGCAGGACCTGTACGTTTTAATAGTTAACTTTAGTCATGATAATCATTAAAATGAAAAATCATTTGGTCTGTTGAACTTTCTAAATGGATTTATATCTAGTGATGATAGTTGCTGAAAATTAACAGTAACATATTGCTGCCCTTGAATTGCTTGGTATAGAGAAGCCTGACGACCTCGTGGGACATAAACCGTATGAAATGCATGAGACATTCTGTACTATAACAGACCGCAGACACGGCCCATGTTTTGTTGATGTATTTATTTCAGTTACGAGTATTATTGATGGCGTTGAACCAAAGCCTTGGTGGGCTTACACAGCAGAATGTAAGAATGTGTTAAGGGAGAAATAGAGCTCCGATTAAAATAGTAGTAATTGGTTGTTCTATTTTTCTTAGTTATTTTAGCCAACAACTATTTGTCTCTTAGTGGGTTATGTGAATAAAAATTATGGACAACAATTTAATATCTTCATGGAACTTCAGCTCTAAATTAGAAGCTACAATTGTCATTTTACCCGATGGTTGTCGTGACCTCATAATGAAAGTGGTGAATAAGGAAAAGCCCAAGTGGTTTGTATCTCCCATGTTCGACCAAGCAAGAATAGTTTCAATAGAGGCTAACTCAGTTCTATCTGGCTACCGAATGAAGCCGGGGGTGGATATTGCAGAAGAAACATTATTGAGTTCCCTTAATGAAAGTAAAGAGAACGTCGATGATATTTCAAATCTATTATCTGATTATACGAACATAAAATGCTCTGTACAGGAAGCGCTTGATTGTCTAGCTACTGATGTTGGCTCAGTAAAACAAGTTGCTAAGGAACTTGGGGTAAGCTCTAGAACGCTGCAAAGATTAATTGTAAGCAATACTAATAAATCACCTATCTACTGGATTCTTTTGGCTAGGGCTAGAAGAGCGGCAAGGGCATTGACAGGATCAATTCCCCTTGCGGAAATTGCCGAGGTCTACGGATATGCTGATCAATCGCATATGAATAGAGAATTTAGGCGCTGGTTTGATGCAACCCCTTCGGCGATGCGTACTACGCCAAAGGTTCTTTGCCTATTGAATAATAAAGGTTATGACTGAACTGCTACGGGAGAACACAGCTCAATTAAAAAGCCATTATTGTCAGATATATAGGCTGTAGTTTGCCCCCATGGCATTTCCTCCACATTTTGAACAAGCGTAGCCCCAGCTTCAATAGCCTTAGCAAGTGCCCCTGGAACGTCTTCAGTTTGAAATGCTATTTCAAATGTAGGACTTGTTGCGTTCACTTTTCCGGGTTTTTTGCCAATGCTGGACATGAGTTCTAGCGAAGAAAACGATAGAATTGTACTACCCGTATCTAGCTCCCCATAATCCCCACTTTCATGTAGCATTGCTCGTTTAAAACCGAAAGCAGTTTCAAAGAATATAAGCGTGTCAGTAACGTTTTTAACATAAAGGATCGTATATTTGAATGTCAGATTATTCATTGCATAAATCTCGTAGTTATTTAATATTTAGAATGAAAATATTAGGTTGTATTGATTTTGCTGTCTTGGATAAATGCGACAATTTATAGTAATAAATTGATATTTCAATATGGCTATTGTGTAGTTGAATCAGCAGGTTCTTCTAGTTTATTGCTATTGTTACTCTATAAATCAAACTACAACGGAGCGAGACAGTAAAGTGAATATATCACAAAGCCCTATCTCTAATTGGCAATGTTATGAAAAGGTCAAAGTTACAATTATTAATAACTCTTGATGGTTTTTATTTACTTTCCGTCCGCATAAGATAAACACCGGTGATTTCGGTTCGAGGTTGATTAATTATTGGGATGATAAGTGCTAAATATATTGAGAAGAAATGGGGTGGCTAAAGGGACTTGAACCCTCGACAACCGGAATCACAATCCGGGGCTCTACCAACTGAGCTATAGCCACCACTGATATTACTTAAAGTGCCTAGTGGTAAGGCGCGGAGAGTATATTGCATTTATAGGTAAATTGACAATGAAAATTTACGTATAAGTGCATTTATATTCCATTAGCGATGCTATGGGGGCTTTCATTGTTAGATAAACTAAAAATACTCGTATTTACTTTTTGGTTTGGGAGTTTTTCACTAAGATCAAAAACAGTACAGAAGAAATAATCGCTGAAGAAAACATCATACACATCACCACTATTTGATATCTCACGGCAATAAGTGGGGAAATGCCGGAAAGAATTTGTCCTGTCATCATACCCGGCAAGGAGACTAGCCCTACTGCGAAAAGGGAGTTAATAACAGGAATTGAAGCAGCATGAAGGGCTTGATTCCTAGCGTCATGATATGAGGCGTTGTTGTTAATTTCTGAAAAAAAACGTTCTGCAGATAAACTCACACTATTCATTGCGTTAGCAAATATCATCCCTGCCAATGGAATTAATAATTGCGGCTGATACCAAGGCGTTAGCTGTAGTACTCCTTGGCTGATCATCAATAATGTGAAGTTACCACCAACACTAATCGCAACAATCGTTGTTACTAATAATTTAATCTTTTTCCCAGCGATATTATTTAACGCTATCCAGCTGGAAGCCAGCACCATAATTATTAAAATAAGTGTTATAAGCCAAGCATTATCAGAGATAAAAATAAAACTGAGCAGATTGCCAATAATCAGTAATTGCACCACCATTCTGACAATAGCATAAACAGCATTTTTGGTATTAAGTGACCATTGGTATAAAAAATAAAGAGCAATGGCAACGGGTATAAAAGCGAAGCTTAATGAAGTTAACGGGATGACTTGTATTGAATTGCTCACTGAAATTACATGATTAAATTGTATTTTGTCAGCATGTTCTTAAAAGCACCAAAAATCAAGTGACAATAATAACTATGACCTTTATCGCTGTTAACTGCTAAAGTATATAAATCGATGATTACTCGGATTTACTTGGTATGTCCTTAGCAAATCTTTCAGCACAAATAAGTCAGCTCACAGGTGGCAAGAATAAGTCACTTCCACCGATAGAAACATGGAGCCCAGCATATTGTGGTGAAATCGATATACAGGTAAAAGCCAACGGTGATTGGTTTTATGGTGGAACTATTTTCAAACGTTTGCCGTTAGTTAAGTTGTTTGCGTCTGTATTACTTCGAGAAGTAGAAGGTGAACGAAATGAGTATTTTTTAATCACTCCTGTGGAAAAAGTAAAAATTACCGTTGAAGATGCACCTTTTGTATTAACACAATGGGTTTGGCAAGATAAAGCCCAATCTATAATGACAGTGACTACCAATTTAGGTGATGAGTTTAACCTTGATAGTTCTCATGTCTTGACGATAAATACCAATGGTGAACTCTATATTAATGTAAGGCGAAACTTACTAGCAAAAGTTCATCGTAATGTTTATTACCAATGGGCAGAACTTGCAACAGAAAAGAAAAATAGAGATAGTACTGAGTTGGTTTTTTACAGTGCAGGCTGTGAATATTCTTTAGGTAAAATTGATGGTTAACGCCATATATTTAAGGTGCATGCTCATTGTTTATTAATGATTAGATTATAGTTTTGCCTGACTATAATAAAGTACATATATTGTTATTAACACTTAAACTACATAAGTTTTCTTAAGTTTTAATTGAATTATTGATTTCTAGCTCGTCTATTATCGGACTTCTATCTATGCGTTTATTGTTACGTTTAAGTTTATTGGTGTTTTTTGTATCTCATATTTCTAGTGCTCAAGAACAATGGCAACATGATGACTTAATTACCCTTGTGAACAACGTTGTAGTGGAACAAGTTGAAGAAACTAAACCTTTACTTATGCGTTTGGATCGATATTTGCTATATGCACAACAAAAAAGCTGGCTTGATATTGAAATAATAGTGATGAGTAAAAAAGCTTCTTTTTACAGTATGTTACAGCAGTATGGACAGGCGAAACAGATTATTGACAAATATTTGCCTATTGCTGAAAAAAACCAAGAAACTACCAGTGTACTTACCTATCTTTCTGTTCTACTCCAATATTATGATAATGAAACAGACCAAAACAATGCAATTAATACGCGATTGCGTTATGAAAACACGGCGATTTTATCTGGGAATAAAAAAGAAATAGCCCAAATGAACACGGACTTAGCTCACTCAAAACAACTCTTTGGTGATCTACCATCTTCGTTATCACATCTTCAAAAAGCGTTGGCAATTACTGAAAATATTAAAGATCTGAAAGGTAAAGGAGTCGTATTGAACTCTCTTGCTATTCTTTATGATGAAATGGAAAAGTATGAACAAGCTATTGAATACTATAATAAAGCCATTTCAATTTATGCGCTTGAAGGAAAATCATTTAGCTTATCTGTATTGTATTTCAATTTAGGGCAATCTTATTTCAGTATTAAGAAGTTGGTTCTAGCAGAAGAAATGATAAATATAGCACTGGAGATGAGTCGGTCACTTAATGATGAGGTCGGTGAAGGTTATGCATTGCACTATTTAGGTAAAGTGGCTTTTGAGCGGTTGGATTTCGATAAAGCAAAGAATTTTTATATTGCTGCTCGTCATATTTTTGAAAAAAACAATATTCATCGTATGTTCTTTCGTACAACTTTAAGTGTCGCTGATGTTCTAGGAAAACTAGATTTTCCAGAACAAGGGTTAGCTTATTTATCTACTTTGGAAACAAAGCTTGAAACCCTAAAACATCCCGCTTCTATGGTTGAATATTACACTAAAACATATCAATTGAAAAAAAAACAAGGTGATTATTTTGCTAGTTTAACGGCTTTGGAAAGAGTTGCTCAAGAAAAACAAATGATTTACGAAAAAGAAAAAGAAGACTCTTTTCACGAGTTAATGATTAAGTTTGATAGTAGTCAAAAAGCCTCAGAAAACAAGCTATTACAACAGCAAAATCAACTTAAAGAATTACGTATAGCCGAACAAGAAGCGCAAAAATTTATTTATACACTTATTTTGGGCATTGCACTTATTGGCAGTATTTTGATTTCATTCTTTCTCTATAAACAAATCCAGAATCGTAATCGATTTAAACATATGGCAATGCGAGATGAACTAACAGGTGCGCCAAGCAGAAGAGCAATATTGACGATAGGTAATCGTAATTTAAGGCAAAGCATAAAGCACAAAACACCCCTGATTGTTGCCATCTTAGACATAGATAAATTTAAAAACTTTAACGATACATACGGTCATGATGTTGGGGATAAAGTTTTGCGTGTATTTAGTGAGGCTTGCAAGGAAGGACTGAGAAAGAACGACCATTATGGCCGATACGGTGGAGAAGAATGGTTATTGATTTTACCTGATGCGCAAAAATATCATATTGAGGTTATTTTTACCCGATTGAAAGAGCAATTGGAAAATATCAGTCTAGAAGGGGGACCAAGTGATATATCTTTAACTTTTAGCCTAGGAGCAACTGAACGGATAAGTAGTGACTCAGGATTAAATTCAATGATTAAAAGAGCAGATCAGAACCTTTATCAAGCTAAAAATAACGGAAGAGATAACTTTGTTATTGGCTAAATATGTTAAAGTCACTCAACTATGGATGAATAGGTACTTAACCCAAACACGGGTTAATGGTAATGAAAATATAGTGCTCCCACTTGTTTATTTTTGAGAAACGAGAGCACAAATTGAATTAATACTTTATATCACCCGAGAAAAACGTTGTTGATTAATATGTTGCTTCATATAAGCATCGAAACTCATACAAATAATACGAATTAATAAACGCGCTTTTTGATTTACTCTAATAAAACTGACATTGTCTTCAATTAAGTCATCATCAATAAATGTTTTAAGTAGCGGTAAATCTTCGGCAAAATATTGATTGAAGTTAATGCTGAATTTGCTACTGATTTTATTTTTGTCTACGTATAAGTTACACATTAATTCACGTATAACTTCGCCACGAATAACATCATCTTTTGATAAACTAACACCTTTTTCTTGCGCTTTATTTTCACTTTCAATAGCTTTGTAATACGTTTGTAAATCCTTCACATTTTGACTAAATGAAGAGCCTATACTACTGATAGAGGAAACACCTAAGCCTAATAAATCACAACCGCCTTTCGTGGTATAACCTTGAAAGTTTCGGTGTAAAGTACCGCCTTTTTGTGCAAGTGAAAGTTCATCGTTAGGTTTTGCAAAATGATCCATACCAATAAATTCATAGCCAAATCCGCAAAGTTTTTCTATGGCGAGTTTCATTAACGCAAATTTATCTTGCACACTTGGTAACCATTCATCACGCAGTTTACGTTGTGCTGCAAAACGGCTGGGTAAATGGGCGTAGCTAAATAATGAAATACGGTCAACGTCCATTTCATGAGCTTTATTAAGGGTTTTGGTGAACGTTTCTAACGTCTGATGTGGTAAGCCATAAATTAGGTCAATATTAATTGAGTTGAAGCCGATTTGTTTTGCATGGGCAATAAAGTCACTAATGAATTCGGTAGATTGTACGCGGTTAATGGTTTGTTGAACTTTTAGGTCGATGTCTTGCACGCCAATACTTAAACGATTAAAACCTAAAGCAAACAAATGCTCAGCAAGGTCCATTTCAATTTCACGAGGATCAATTTCGATGCTCATTTCTACGTGTTTGGCAAAAGTAAATTTGTCTTTTAATAAAGAGACTAACTTGGTTATTTGATTATGAGTTAAAAAGCTAGGTGTGCCGCCACCCCAGTGTAATTGCTTAACTGTATAATCGGTAAAAAGTTCAGCGCGTGAGCTGATCTCTTTGGCGAGATATTCCAAATAGACATCGGCTTTTTCACGATGACGAGTGATGACTTTATTACAGCCGCAGTAGTAACAAAGGCTATGACAAAATGGGATATGCACATATAAAGACAATTCACGATTAGGTGATTCTTCTATGGCTTGTAGTAAATCCTCGTGCTTAAATTTATCATGAAATTCAAGGGCTGTAGGATATGAAGTATATCTTGGGCCACTGCTATTGTATTTTTTAAGCAATTTCTCATCAAAAAACTGGCTTGCCTGCATGGTTATTCTTCGCTGATCAAATCGATATTTTTTCTATTATACTCAGCATTAATAATGTGACATTGATCACGCTCAAGTTTTTTTGATCTATGGCTAGTCTGCACAGGTTATGCATTTTATTGCGGAGGGTTGTACTTGCAAACGTTGTTTAGCGATGTTTTCGCCACATGTTTGACAAATACCATAGTCGCCATTTTCGAGCCGGATTATGGCATTGGATAATTGCTGGATTTCAACTTTTGCTTCAGACTCAAGTGCATTAAGCACTTCATCATTTTCACGTTCACCAGCTTGCTCTGCCCAGTCGGCATTTCTGCCACTGGCGAAATCTTGATGAATAGAATCTACACGGTGTTGCAACTCAATAATACGTTGGGTAAATTGAATCTTTAATTGTTCTGACATAAGCAATAACCTCGCTAAAAGAAGAAAACAATTAAATTATAGTTAAAGATCATCTTATAAGCATAGAAATACGTTCAAGTGCATATTGGTGAAGTTGTTCAAGGTCATTTTTAATATTGTTTGCTAATTTTGCTTCTATTTTCATACGTTCAAGATCGAGCTTCATGCGTTCTTTTTTCTCAAGTTCCTTTCTTTTTTCGAGAATAGGCATATGCTTGATGGCATTGTATAGCTCAAAGATTGCGGGAAAGTGTGTTGACAAATTTTCACTTAATTTTAGTGAATCAAGTAAAACGCATAAACGCCAACAACCTTCAGCAAAGTCACATTGTTCTTCTTTCATCGCTCGCACTATGATGACGATACTATCTATAACTTTTTTGTCATGCACCTTCAGTGCTTGTTGTTTTTTGATTTCTAATACTTTTTGTTTTTCCATTTGAACATTCACTTGTTTTAGTAGCCGGTATGCATACCAAGACAAACCAAAGATAATGGCTATACCAATAAATAATATGTAAATCCATGGATTAGAAAACATTTATTAACCTTCCTAGTAGTCAGACAAATCGTTATTATCTAATTTATCCCACAAGTCACTTTCAGAATTCGACTTGTTTTTGTCTGTATTTTCAACTTCTTCGTCATCGTCATCACTTAAACCTAACAACTCTCTAAGTTTCTGATGCCTCTCCATTTTCTCATTAAAGTAATTTACTTCTACTTCGCTAAGCTCAATATCTTCGTCTTGTTTGCTGATGATGACTTGTAGCTGGTTATCATCCTCAATGGCATAAAGTTCGTCTTCTAAAGATTGTTCGGGTTCAATGACTCGAATGGCAGCTATAGGAGATGCTTTTGATTTGTTTTTGGCTTTAAACGGTTGTGCGGTCTCTTTAATAGGTAGGCCCAAATCAATTGGCTTTTTACTGCCTATACGTGGGTCTTTATTTGTCTTTTGTGGTTGTTGTTTACCAGAGTTGAAAGCTTCTTGTTGACGATTTCCTGGTTGCTTGCCACTTTTATTTTTGGGTTTTTTACTATGAGGAGCTATTTCTTTTTCTTTCTTGTTTTCATCTTTAACGATGCCATTAGAGCCAATACCAGCTTTTCTAGATTTTTTTGAACGGGACATAATTTTTCAGTTTTTAGAGATAATGATGCTATTTTACGTGATTACGTTGTAAAGCGCGATAAAAGAAAAAAGCGATGGTTAATTACCATCGCTTTTGGAGAAGATATTTACGGCAATAGCTGCAAATACTTTAGTTCCGATTCTTAAGTGGTTATCCAAACCTATTAGCACAGTCCCTGTAAAGTTTTTATCTACCCTGTTATTATTCTATTTGTTTCCATACGTTATTTATTTTTCTCGGTCTTCCTGACGCCTTATTGGCTGTCCCTAATGTCCTTCTGGACAAAAATAATCAAAAATCTTCCTGATATTAAATAAACCATCCATATTTCAAAGTAACACTTTTTTGTGTTTATATGCTTTCCGTGCCGTATATTCCATATTTTTATTTTTTGACTACCTAAGTAGTTGGCCAATACTTTACGCAACTTATGAAACGCGACAAGCAGTAAATGCCTTTTTTTTGATTATATTTTTAGTAAGAAATGTTATTAATCTGTTTTTTATAGAAAAATTTTTTTTATTATCTATTTTATATTTGAAAAATATAAAATTAATGGTCAATGTCTTACATAGATAAGGGCGAATGTATTATGTTATTTTGTGGGTTTTTTATACGAAGTTTATCGTTGGTAGGTTACCAAAAGTTTGGAAAATATCTGTGGAAATTGACCAAATTTTATGATTTACACCGGGTGATTTATAAAGTCACTCGGTGTTAATGTATTTAAAGCAGAAACTAATCTTTTTCGTGTAACCAAGCGGCGTGAGTAGGTGCAACCTTAGTTTGTGCCCACTCATCAACCATCAAAGGAGCTACGCGTTTAAGTTCGTTCATTTGATCTATTGTGCCTGTATTTGCCGCTAGTTCTAAACGATGACCATTTGGATCAAAAAAGTAAAGTGACTTAAAAACACCATGATTTATAGGCCCTAAAACGTCTACGCCTTTTCCTTGTAATTCATCTTTTGCATTAATAAGTGCATCAAGGCTCTCAACTTCTAAAGCAATGTGTTGTACCCATTTCGGTGTATTTTCATCTCGGCCCATATCTGGTGAATTGGGTATTTCGAAAAATGCTAATACATTACCCATACCTGCATCTAAAAAAATATGCATGTAAGGATCAGGTGCTTTAGTTGAAGGAACTTCATTTTCGGCGATTGCCACAGTAAGTTCCATATTAAGATATTCTTTATACCAATCGACCGTTACTTTGGCGTCTTTACAGCGATAAGCAACATGATGGAAGCGTTTTACATTGATCATTGAGATTGTTCTTTTTTAATGACATGAATAAAGCATTTTTACCATAAAGTCACAGATGTTACTACTTTGGTGGTTGATATTTTTAAATACGACCGTTAGCAAATATTTACACTTAGTTTTACTATTTGTGGTTTTTAATAGTGATGACGTCATTCAAGCGAACAAAATGCAACGAGGGTAAACTTTCTCGTTCAAGGTGCTTGATTGAGCAATAATTGTTTAATGGGATTAAAACGGTGTGGAAATAAGAACATATAAAGAAGATAAAATAACAAAAGATGCTTGGTTTAACTCTTAACTATTACAGTGGCGCATTAATTAAGAGTTAATGTATTATGTATTAGCGAAATCACTAAGCTAAAATAACAGTTTTATCACCATTTAAACAAACACGTCGTTCAGCATGCACTTTCACAGCATGGCACAATGCGGTTGCTTCTAAATCATGACCCAAATGAACCATTTGCTCGATAGTAAAATTATGGTTTATGGGTTTTACTTCTTGCACAATAATAGGGCCTTCATCTAAATCTGCCGTTACGTAATGAGCTGTAGCACCGATAATTTTTACACCTCGAGCATGTGCTTGATGATAAGGCTTTGCACCTTTAAAACTTGGCAAAAAAGAATGATGGATGTTAATGGCATTGCCATTGAGCTTAGTACATAAATCATCAGATAAAATTTGCATGTAACGGGCTAGTATCAACAACTCGGCATCGGCATTTTTAATGACATTAAGAAGATCCGCTTCTTGTTGTGCTTTATTACCTTTTTCTACCGGTAAATAATGGTAGGGAATACCATGCCACTCAGTCAACGACTGACAATCAACATGATTAGATATAACGGCAACAATCTCAATTGGTAAAACACCGGCTTTGCATTTTGTTAGCAACGAAACCAAGCAGTGATCATACTTTGATACGGCAATAACAACTTTAGGAAAACATTCTTTATTTGTTAATTGATATTTCATATCCAATGGTTGAGCGAGTGTATCAATAGCCACAATAAATTCTTCTATTGATACTGTTAAATTTCGATCGTCAAATGCAATACGAGAGAAAAAAGTATTAGTGTATGGATCACTGTATTGCGATGTCTCTGTTATAAATGCACCGTGTTCAAATAAATTTTGCGTGACTTTCGCTAGTACGCCTGAGGTATCGGGACAACGCCAGGTTAGCGTGTAATGGTGTATTTGGCTCATTATATATCGCAGCTTTATATTGTTGAGTTATGGTTCTTGATTGAATAAATGTTTATTTTTGATGTAAAGCTTTTCAACTTTTTCTCTGGCCCAAGGTGTTTTTCTTAAAAACTTTAAAGTCGACTTGATACTTGGATCTTGAGTAAAACATTTAATTTTTATTTCTTGACCTAAGTGTTCGAATCCAAAATGTTCAACTAAGATGTTGACAATAGTTTGTAATGTTATGCCATGTAGCGGATTAAAGGGTTGCTTTTCCATTAAATAAACGTTTTTTCGTTATAAATATCGTAAGATAATATTAACAGTACTGTTATTGTTAAGCACGAGAACAATGATTTAATTTATCGACGCACGAGCTGTCAATCAGCATGATAAATAAAATAGAGATATTAGCGAGAGAGAATAAATGTCTCTCACAAATATCAAAAAGGCACAAGTCTTAGTCGGAGAAATGCGTGGCTAGAGCTTCGCTGTCACCAATAAATTTTCCATTGATGAATACTTGTGGCACTGTGTCCGCGTTGGTGATGGCTCTAAAACCCGTTAGTGTAATATCTTCTCCTAATGTTAATTGTTCATATTGCAAACCACGTTCGGTTAATAATGTTTTGGCTTTTGCACAGTATGGGCATCCTGGCTTAGTAAAGATTGTAATAGCATCAGTTTGAACGGCTTTAGGATTAATATAGTTGAGCATAGTATCAGCATCAGATACTTCAAATGGGTCACCAGATAAATCTGGCTCAATGAACATTTTTTTAATGGTTCCATTTTCTACCAACATCGAATATCGCCAGCTACGCTTACCAAAACCTAGACTTTCTTTGTCAACTAATAGGCCCATAGCTTGAGTAAATTCGCCATTACCATCGGGTAAGAAATGAATATTTTGTGTATCTTGATCAGCAGCCCATGCGGTCATAACAAAAGTATCGTTTACCGATAAACAGACTATTTCATCAACGCCATTTTCAAAAAATTTAGCAGAAAGTTCGTCATATCGAGGCAAGTGTGATGAAGAACATGTTGGCGTAAATGCTCCAGGTAATGAAAATAAAACGACTGTTTTATTTGAGAAAATATCTTCAGTTGTTCTTGTTGTCCACTCATCATTTTCTCTTAGTGGAAATGTGACTGATGGTATCTGGTGGCCTTCTTTGCTTAAAAACATAGTTTATTCCTGAATGTAGTTGATGAAGCTAGTATGCTACGAACGCCTAATTAATTAAAATGATAAAAATAGAATGTCATAATTGAAAAAAACGATTAATCATTTACTCTGTTTTAATAATTGTCGATAGGCATTATTGAGTTTATCGGTAATCTCTTCTTGGGAACATGGTTTGGCAATATAGTCATTAAAACCCGCAGTCAAACAGTTATCTGCCGCTTCAGTTAACGCATCAGCGGTAATCGCAATAAGCCAAATAGGTCGTTGATGATTCTCTTGTTTAATCTTACGCGCTAATTCAAAACCGTCCATTTTAGGCATATGACAATCAGAAATTATAATGTCATAAGGGGAATTCGTATGCATATTAAATGCTTGTTCGCCATCTTGGGCAACATCAGCATTTATATTGATTCGTTTTAACTGCGCTGTTAATACCTTAATGTTAATGAGGTTATCTTCAGCAATGAGTATCCGTAGACCACTAAACCTGTCATCATCAATAGCATTCGTTAAGCGCTTGTTTTTTCTACGATCTTCGGTGTCACATTCAACACCTGCTTGTTTAAGGTCTAAAAGAAAGTCAAATTTACTACCGATATTTGGCGTAGACTCTAATTCAATGACACTACCCATAGCAGTAACTATTTCCTGGCAAATACTTAATCCTAAGCCGGTGCCACCATATTTCCGAGTAATGTCATTATTGGCTTGTTTGAAGGGGGTGAATAACAAAGCCTGTTGTTCTTTAGCTATTCCTATACCACTATCCTGAATAGATATTTGTAAGGTATCAATTATTTCATCCTTTTCCACTCTTTTTGAGATAAGGGTTATTGAGATTATTATTTCCCCATATTCAGTAAACTTGATTGCATTACTGATCAGGTTATTGAGTACCTGAGTGATTCTTGTGGGATCTGTAAAGTAGTTATGAGTAATTCTATCATCGACGTGATAGCGTAAATTCAGCGACTCTTGCTGTTTACAATGTTCAAAACTGCTCATGATGTTTTTCGTAAGCAGATGAAAATTAACAGGGACATACTCCAAAGTGAGCTCGCCAGCATCCATTTTAGAAAAATCCAAAACATCATTTAATAGTATTAATAAATTTCGTGCTGATCCTCTTAATGTTCCTAATAGTTCTTGCTGATTTGCGTCGAGTTTTGTGAATGTTAAAGCCTCCGCCATACCTAAAACACCGTTCATTGGTGTTCTAATCTCATGACTCACGCGAGCTAGGAATGTTATTTTTTCTTTCCCTGACTTTTCAGCTCGGCTTCTTGCTTTTTCAGCCAAGTTCAGTGCATTTTCAACTTTTTGTTGTACTGACCTCTGTGTTTGTAACTTGCGGTAATAGATTAAAAAAATAACCAAAACAATTAAAAATGTAATGCTAATAATGTAACCCGCCTGACGATAAAAAGTGTCTAGTCGTTGCTGTTGTGCATTGTTTTCAGTAAACGCCGACTTACTCCACTTTGCATATAAATCATCAAACTGCTCCGCAGTAATACTATTAATTGTGCGATTAAATAAAGTGATTAACGTATTGTTAGCTTTTAAAGTTGCAAAGGTAAACTGCGCATCACGGTGAAATTTAGGTAAAGGTTGGCTGGTTAAGTTCAATAAACTTTGTTGTTTTATAATATAAGCACTTGGAAGTGAGTGACCAATAAAAACCGACGCATCACCGAGAGAAACGGCATTGATTGCTTCTTCTATAGTGGCAAAAGCAATAAAATTAGCATGTGGATATTGTTTTTTTAATAATCGGGTGGCGTTAAAACTAGTAATAACAGCAATTTTTTCATGCTTTAAATTACTAATATTATTAATTAATGAATAATCATGGCGATAAACAATACTATAATTAGATTTTAGAAAGGGAACTGAAAAATTATAGCCTTTTTTCCTTTCATTACTGATTTCAACTTGTGCAAAAAAATCTGCTCGCTGATTGTTAACTGCTTTGATAGCAAAATCAAAAGATTCAACAAAAATAGGTTTAAATATTATGCCGAGTTTCTCTTGGGCAACTTTAACTATATCAATAGCAAAGCCTCGTGCGGTAATATTAGTAAAACCCTTAGTAATTATATATGGTGGAAAACCATTTTTTGTGACAGGAAAGTAGAGTTGATTATTGTTAATTATATATTGCTTTTCGTTTTCCGAAAGCTGTGAAATGTAGTTACCGATAGTGAGTTTTAGTGCTCCATCTTGAGAAGCTGTATATTTATTTTTCCATAAATTGGCTTGCGCTTTGCTGACCATCCGTAAACTATCATTAATTGTATAAAGTAAATTACGATCACTCTTGCGTGTTATAAAATGAAAGTTGGCGGCTGGACCCTCTTCCGTCGAGATATAATACTCCTTCATTAAATCTGCACCATGTAATTTTTTCTTTAATAACCATGGCTTAGTCGAATATAAAGCATCAAATTTTTTGTGTTCTTTTAATAAAATATCTATATCTTTGTAATATGTTCGTATGACAGTTGGGCCTAAAAAATCGAGTGTAGATATTCTCGGCGAATGAATGCCAAGCTGAGTTCCTGCCTTACCATCACTCATTAAACGCCTAAAAATATGTTGTTGGTATTTTGCATAAGGAATGCTGTATAAAATATCCGTTTGATTTTTATCAAAAACACCAAGTGCGGCAATGTCAATTTCATCGTTTTTTAACGCTTCAATAGCCTTATTTGATGACATATAAATAAACTTGATCGGTTGTTTGTTATCAATTGCCCAAATTTGCCAATATTCTTTTAAAAAGCTAACCAGTCGATGTAGGTCATCATCCTCAGTTTTATTCAAAGCCTTTTCAGTAGGAAGCGCAATATATAATGTTTTGTTTATTGAGGGAGTTGTTATGGCAGATTCATCTTTAACCGATTGTTTTTGTAAAGCAAAAGATTGAAATGGAAATACTAATAATGACAAAAAACCTATAATAAATATTTGTAAACAGGTGAAATACTTTTTGATAACTCTTTGCTTAACAAAAAAATTTATCATTTGAGGATTACTTTAATTATAGGATATTGTGATTCTAAACGTATTGTAAGCAGCATTACAACTTGTCTAGTCCTATAGTGACATGATAAATTAGTATTTGAAGTTGTATATACAATCAAATAGAGGTTAATAATGTCACCAAGTTATACTCTCATCAAGGGCCGCATACCGTTACTGATCAGTATGCCTCATAACGGCGAACAAATTCCGCCAGACATAGCCATTAATATGACTGAATTAGCAAAAAAAGTGCCTGATACGGATTGGCATAAAGACAAGCTATATGATTTTGCTAAAGCGTTAGGTGCCTATATTATTATGCCTACCTATAGTCGTTATGTTATTGACTTAAATCGCGATCCAAATGGTATTGAGCTATATCCGGGGGCAAATAGTACAGAACTGTGTCCAACAACGGCTTTTGATTTATCTCCTTTATATAAAGATGACATGCAGCCAAATAGTATTGAAATTGAACAACGAATTGAACATTATTGGCAACCATATCATGATGCTATTTCAGCAACTATTAATGCAATGAAAAATGAGTTTGGTACCGCGGTATTATTAGAAGCTCATTCAATACTTTCCCATGTGCCGAGATTTTTTGAGGGACAATTACCAGATTTTAATTTTGGTACAGCTAATGGGAAAAGTTGCTCCGCACAGTTAATCGCTGACATTAATCAACTAGACTTTGCTCCTTATAGCAAGATAACTAATGGCCGATTTAAAGGAGGATTTATTACCCGACAATACGGCTCTCCAAAAGAGAACGTTCATGCGGTGCAATTGGAATTATCTCAAAATACTTATATGAATGAACCGAGTCCTGCATACGATGAACAACTTGCAAGTCAGGTAAAACCGAAATTAAAAAAACTTGTGAAATGTCTGATCGACTTCGCTCAAGATAAATAGAGTATTAAAAACTATGAAACTATTTACAGAAAAAGTACTGTTAGCTGATGGTTGGGCAACAAATAAAACGTTAGTGATTAATAAAGGGGTTATAACTGATATTATCACTGGATTTGTTGATGGCGCTGAACGAGCTGACGGCATTGTTATTCCCGGTATGGTTAACTGTCATTCGCATGCGTTTCAAAGAGCATTTGCTGGTTTCAGTGAACAAGGAAGTGAAGGACAAGACAGCTTTTGGACATGGCGCAATATCATGTACAAATTTTTAGGGCAGTTAACCGCTGAGCATGCACAAATCATAGCTACACAATTATATATCGAAATGCTGAAGATGGGTTATACCCGAGTCGCTGAGTTTCACTATTTACACCACGATATTAATGGCAAAAACTACCCTCAATTGAGCGAAATGGCGGAAGCTATTTTTAAGGCGGCGAAAAGCTCAGGCATCGGTTTAACCATGTTACCTGTTTTATATTGTCATGCTGGTTTTGGTGAGTTACCAGCAAATGATGGTCAAAAACGTTTCATTAATTCCATTACCAAGTTCAATGAATTGGTAAGTGATTGCTTTGCATTAAGTTCGAATTATTCCAATACGAACGTAGGTATTGCTCCTCATTCTTTAAGAGCGGTTGATAAAAAAGCACTACATAACGCAGTAAATCATGTCCGTCATTTAGACGAAAAAGCACCTATTCATATTCATATTGCAGAGCAGCAAAAAGAAGTAGATGACTGTACTGAGCATTATGGAGAAAGGCCTGTGCAATGGTTATTAAATAACGTCAGCTTAGATGAGCAATGGTGTTTGATTCATGCTACACACATTAATGAGCAAGAAAGACAGGGTATTATTGCAAATAAAGCCATTGCAGGCATCTGTCCAACAACAGAAGCAAATTTGGGAGATGGTATTTTCCCAACCACGGAGTTCTTATTAGAAGGAGGGACATTTGCTATTGGTTCTGACAGTCATATTTCAGTAAATCCAGTCGAAGAATTAAGGTGGTTGGAGTATGCACAGCGTTTAATAAAGCAGCAACGAGCTATTTTAGCTTCATCAGACCAAGCATCCGTAGGTCAAAATCTTTGGCAAAAAGCGGCGTTGGGTGGTGCACAAAGTACGAATAGTAATACAGGTGAGTTAAGTATTGGTAAACAGGCTGATTTATTGGTACTTAAAAATAAAAATATGAAATTGTTCGCTCATAATGAACGATATTTTTTAGATAGCTTAATATTTGCCAGCCAGCAAAACATGATAAGTGATGTTATGGTGAATGGGCAATGGGTGGTTAAAGAAGGGCAGCATGCATTAGAACAGAGTGTCGCAATACAGTTCACCGATATTCTAGAGCATTTATCGCGTAACAATTAATTATTAGTGTAATTGTTTAAGCTGAGCAGGGATAATTGATTAAGGGGATTAATTGCAATGATTAATACCATTTGGATTAATTAAGTGATCAAAATGCAATGAGGATAAATTTTCAAGTTCAAGACGCTTGATTGAGCAATAGCTAGCTATTGGGATTGAAAGCAACGTAGAAATTGGATATCTAGACCATTTGAAGATGATCAAATAATTAGTGTAATTGGTATAATGCCCTTTATTCATTTAAAGCAAGCTTTGATATGTAGCGATAACCTTACAAATTTTTTGTTGATTTGAAGAATGAAAACGTGGACTTTGTTTATTTGAATGACAATATTCACTATTGAAATTAGTCACCAATTTTCGTGACGATGTTATCTCTTTCAATATTTTCAATTCCTCAGGGTTAAATTGATCAAATTCTGGCGTAAGATCTTTATATATAATACTTGGGCTCAATCGTGCTCGAGTATCTGTCGCGTTTGAAAAAGTAGCAATAGCGGATTTTTTTTGATTATTAAACCAGCGTTCAAGCTCCGGTTGAGGATAAAAGTGTAAAAATACTGCTGCAAAGACGATCAAAATCAATAAATTTTTCATAGTATGCCGTATAATATGCGTGTGATACTTGGGTATTATGTCAATTTCCCCAAGCTATACATTTCCAAAACTCTATAGTTAGTTTAGTAGAACATTAACTCATTATCATTGATACATTTGTTCTTTTTTTCAAGGATTTATTGTGAGCTCAGTAGAAAAGCAACATAAGAAAGCCGTTCAAATACCCGTTAAAAATATAAAAATACACAAGGCAAAGGGTGTTGAAACCTACCAACCTAGTGATCAAATATACGTACGTAAAGTGTCTGGCTTTTTTCAACTATTACGTCAACGAATGAATATGGTCTATTTTGCTTTTTTTGCTTTACTACCTTGGTTGCAATATAACGGTCATCAAGCCGTTTTATTTGATATTGGCTCACAGCGATTCACTTTATGGGGGTTAACACTTTGGCCTCAAGATTTAACACTATTAGCGTGGATTTTTATTCTCGGAGCCTTTTTATTATTTTTTGTAACCACTTTTTTAGGTCGAGTTTGGTGTGGTTACATGTGCCCTCAAACCGTATGGACTTTTATCTTTATTTGGTTCGAAGAAAAAATTGAAGGTACGGCTAATCAACGAAAGAAACTTGATAGTCAAAAAATGAATGTCAATAAGTTCTGGCGTAAAACAGCTAAACATAGTGCTTGGCTATTATTTTCATTATTTACGGCGATGACTTTTGCGGGGTATTTCGCACCCATGAAAGAGGTTTTTATTGGTGTAGCGACTTTTGATACAACAGCCATGATGGCTGGTGTTTTAGTATTCTTCACTTTAGCTACGTATGGAAATGCCGGTTGGATGCGAGAGACCGTTTGTTTACATATGTGCCCATATGCTCGCTTTCAGTCGGCAATGTTTGATAAAGATACCCTTACTGTTTCTTATGATGTTAAACGAGGTGAAAGTCGGGGTCCTCGTAGTCGTAAACAAGATCATAAAGCCTTAGGCTTAGGTGATTGTATTGACTGTGATCTGTGTGTACAAGTATGTCCAACAGGTATAGATATTCGTAATGGTTTACAATATGAATGTATAAATTGTGGTGCATGTGTTGATGCGTGTGATGGTGTAATGAATAAAATGAATTACCCTCAGGGATTAATTCGTTATACCACTGAACATGAATTACAAGGAAAAAAAGTACATCTAGTCAGAGCGAAATTAATAGGTTATGCAATCGTATTAGCTATCATGTCGTCTTTACTTATTTTAGAAATTGTTAATCGTGTACCTGTTTCAATGGATATTATTCGAGACCGAACCGAATTAGCCAAAGAAAACTTTAATGGTGATATTGAAAACGTTTATACACTTAAAATTCTTAATAAATCGCAAACTGATAATCGCTATCATTTGTCCGTGATAGGTATTAATAATACCAAATGGCACGGCAAACAAGAAATTGTTGTAGCAGCAGCCAGTGTTTATACCTTGCCGATGAGTATCTCGGTAGATCCCTATGAATTAAAAGGTTATATGAGTAACATTACTTTTGTTATTGAACAAGTTGACCCAAAAAGTGATGTGAAATTAGAGCACGAAAGTCGATTCTTTAATAAACGTTAGTGCAAATCATTGTATTTTAGTTTAGGGTCAGCATGTTATTTGTTAGAGATTGTTATGAATGTCAGTATTTGATTTTAGTTCTTTATCTCCCGATCTAATTTTAGACGGTTTAGAAAGTGTTGGCTTTCAAGTTGATAGTGGTTTGTTAGCGTTAAATAGTTATGAAAATAGAGTGTATCAATTTCACGATGAGCAACTAAATAAGTATGTAACTAAGTTCTATCGGCCACAACGCTGGAGTGAAATACAGATAAGAGAAGAATTAGATTTTGCATTAGAGCTAGAAAAAAATGAATTACCTTTGGTAGCACCGATACAAATAAATGGGCAATCACTTTTTTTTCATAAAGGTTACCATTTTGCTGTTTATCCTTGTCGTGGAGGGCGTATCTTTGAAGTTGATAATCTAGAACAATTGGAATGGATGGGACGATTTATTGCTCGTATTCATGCGACAGCTGCTCAAAAAAAATTTACTTCTCGTCCAACGTTTTCAACAGAAGAAATGCTTTATCAGGCACATGATATTATCGAGAAATCTGATTTTGTACCTAATTCATTAACGGTTCCATTTTTTACCATACTTGACCAAGTTATTGAGGTAGCCGCAAAACAATATCAACCTAAACAACTTATTCGTTTACATGGTGACTGTCATGCCGGTAATATTTTGTGGACAGATGCTGGACCTCACTTTGTTGATTTAGATGATTGCCGTATGGGACCAGCGATACAAGACTTATGGATGATGCTCTCTGGTGACCGTCAAGAACAATTATTACAATTAGATACAATGTTGATGGGCTATGAAGAGTTTTTTACATTTGAATCTAACCAACTTCTTTTGATAGAATCATTACGCACTATGCGTGTTGTTAATTACATGGCTTGGTTATGTAAGCGCTGGCAAGACCCTGCATTTCCACGTAATTTTCCTTGGTTCGATACCGAGAAATACTGGGAGCAGCAGATTTTAATGTTAAAAGAACAAATGTCGGCATTACAACAACCTCCACTGAGTTTGTTACCTGCATAAGTTATCGAGTAACATTCAGTAAGCAAAGTTAAAAGGAAAATAAAGAATGAGAAAATTTTTAAGTATTTTAGTCATGTTATTCATCCCTATGGTCGGTTACTCAGCGGATTATATTGAAGGAGAGCATTATACTAAAGTAAATGAACAAGCTTCAATTAAAGCAGAAGTCAGAGAGTATTTTTCATTCTACTGTCCACATTGTATGAAATTTGAACCTTTTATGGATGAAGTAAAAAAGACCTTACCTGAAAATGTTAATTTTGAACTGAATCATGTCGACTTTTTACGTCAAGCTTCTCCTAAAATCCAACACATGTTAAGTAAAGCGGTTGTTGTTGCCCAACAACTTGATATGGAGAAAAAATTAACAGGTGCACTTTTTAATTATATTCAAGTGCAACGAGCAATCATTACTTCAGAAAAAGATATTCGTAATATTTTTGTCTTAAACGGCGCTGATGGCGATAAGTTTGATAAGTTAATGACAAGTTTTAGTGTTAAAAGCAAAGCCAATCTAATGAAAAAAAATCAAGATTATTTTTCTAAGAAAGGTGCTTTAACTGGTGTTCCAACGATAATGGTAAATGGTCAATACCGTATTAACCCACAAGCTTTGGATAAAAAAGATTTTGTTGGCGATTATAATAAGCTAATAGCGTATTTATTAACTTTGAAATAGTAAAACACTGGTTTTAGATATTAAAGAATATACGAAAGGAGCTATAAGCTCCTTTTTTATGTTCAGGATGAACGGTCAGCTTCTCTTATAAAATAGGGTTCCAGACAAAAGCTAAGTACCTGCGTCTATGCAGGCAATACTGTGTTCACATGGCCGCTGCTAGGGGGCAATAGTTGTTCTGGGTTAGTGCATTCAAACTGTATTAGGCGGTAGAGTTAAGCTTGTTTGAATACTCTTTACTTTTAACTGATTGGCGATAAAGCCAAGCCCCCAATAAAAAAGCGACTAAACATAAACTTATACTCAGTATTATATGATAGCCACTTTCCAATCGCACACCTGTTCCTGCCAATGAGAAAATAAACATTTGTGGAATGAAACCTATTCCTGTGCCCAGTAAATAAGGTCGCCGAGGCACTTTGACAACTCCAACAACTAGATTGGTTATGAAGTTTGAGCCTACAGGCAATAGTCTAATAATCAGCGCTTTAGTAAATGTTTGTTGTGCAAAAAAAACGCTGATCTTCAGCGCTTGTTTATTATATTTATCCATGACTAAACGACGTAGTAAATATTGGGAAATGGTAATCGTTAACAAACAACCTGCTATTGCGGCTAGCGTTGCTAACACTGCCCCCAGAACGACTCCAAATAAATAACCGGCAGAAAAAGCGGCTATTTGTCGCGGTAAACCAATACTAGTAGCAAGGGCGAGTATTAGAAACAGTAAAATAGCACCGAGGTAATTGTTAGGAATTATACTCTGCAAGTATTGCTGAATAACTTGCTGATTGCTGGACTGAAACGATAAAAAAATACTGCATATAAAAACAATACTTATGATTGAAATGAGCAGAATGGGTTTATTAATATATTTCATTATGACAGTTGTATTTTGTCTAAAATCTTAGAGGCTTATTCTTGGCAGTCTCAAATTTATCCCAATTTAAAAAAACTGACCGCTTAATGATGTTAATTCTTATAACATCAATAGGCGTCAAATTTTCAATTTCTGCCATCGTTGTTTTATTATCTGAAAAAAATAACATAGATGCTAGGTTTTCTTTTGTCACTGTATTTCAAGTCGTATTATGAACTGACTGATCTTTTGTCCGAAGTCATCTCGGATTCAGTTTTAACTTCAGTATTTTCAGGGTTGATTGCCGTGGCTATTAACCAACACCATTGAGTAAGCGATTTTATCACACTTTGATATTTATCCTTTGTCAGTCGGGTATTCCCCTTTCGCAAATAAAGGCAAATAGTATATTTTTTATAGTGCGAACAGCTTATGACAATATGAATTTTTCTTATTCTTTTATCTGTCATTTTAAATCGACTTTCAGTCGTTAAAGCGTGTTGAATCGTATTATAGATACCGGTATTAAATCCATTGTTTACTGTCTTATTGATAGTATTAATCAGTTGATCATTAAGGAAAATATCACTTTGCATTATATTGGTTAATTTTAATTCTACATGATGTTTTGATTTGCGTGGGTAATAAAGGAGAATGGTATTATTGTCTTCACTTACGTCAAATCGAGAATAAAGTGATTTAAGCAATAATCTTGGACGTGATTTTATGATCATTGCTTTTATTTTAAAAAGTAACAGAATAACTAAAAACGATAAGGCGTACCAAAACGGATGGGTGTAGTCGATAGTATCTAGTATTGATTGATTATATTCTGCATATACGGGACTACTAATCAATACTGTTATCAACAGTAAACAGTTGTTTATAATCGTCGATTTTATATTTAGCCGTTCTGCCATAGATAGTTTTAGTAATAAATATTAATTAAATTGTTATTGTGTACGTCATTGTTATTGTGTACGTCATTATTCTTTTAATAATACAACGTGTTGTGCCTCAATAAATTGTGACTTATTTACATCATTAACATAACTTAATTTACCATCGACGACAACTTGGTCACCAAGTTGAGCATGTTCGTTAAGGTAATTAGCTTGCTTTCCCCAAATATGCACTAGTCTTTCAATTTTTAAGTTACTATTTTTTTGTGTAACAGGAGAGTAAACCAAGTGATTTATGCTTAATTTTATTTCTGCTAGCTCTTTATTTTGTTCGGTTGTTACAAGCTTTATAGGCGATTTTATTTGACCACTACAATGTATTTGATTAATTGAGCGAGCATAACCTTTGGCAAAGGCTTGGGCGTAAGTTGCGTGAATAATCTCTCTGCCTGCTTTTTTACTATTGAGTAAATAGCCTTGAATTAAAAGTAATTCACCTTTTTGTGCATGTACTAAGGAGCGTTCAACAATATCACCGATGACTTTCACAACGTGGTAACTTGTCCATTCTTTATATTGTTTACTTGCTTTATCTAACCAACGACTGTGAGTTGCTAAAGTAAATTCAGCAATAGCCAAAATAGGATTCGCTTGATAGCGAATCTTTGGTTTTACTACTAAGTTACCCAGTAAAGTCACATTACATAAGTGATTGTTTTTTATATTTTCTAACATCGTCAGACTAATTTATTCTCATTACTTCATAACTTACAAAAAGATAGCACTATAGGCAACAATTAATGTAGATAGTTAATTAAGGGGTTAGGTATATCTAATTATAGTTAAGGGTGCTAACAATGAAATTGATTTTACATGGAATGAGTCAATAGTAAAATAATTAAGCTTTCCCCTAGATTCTTTAATCTTTTATTTAAAATTATGGCTTTGAATAAAAAGGGATATAAACAAGGTTTTTTGTACTAAACGAATATGTGGTCTATTCTTAAAATGTTGAACTTTATGGGAGTAGCATTATGACCACCTATCAAAGCAGACGTTTTTATCAATTAATTGAAAAGCTCACCAACTATACTATTACGACATCTGAATATTCTGAGTATAAATATTTATCACACCTTCTCAAAGACGAAAATAAAACACCTATGTAAGAAACTAGATGGCAAAGGTTGTTTATTATTGTTATTTGGAAAGTGGCCCACCCGACAGGAATTGAACCTGTGACCACACGCTTCGGAGGCGTGTACTCTATCCAGCTGAGCTACGGGTGGTGGTAAAGTTATCACTAGGAGATGTAAACATTAACTAAGATGTTTATTTTCCTAGCTTTAATCCCAGTTACATTAAGTTAAAGGGCTATTCCTTAAATCGATATTTGCTTTCATAGAACCGTGGTCTTTCAGGCTGAACTATGAATGCATTTATTGAGCTTTTAGCGCGCCGAATCTTATAGTTTATCAGTAATGTTGTCTAGCGAAGTTCGATAAATATTTAACAATATTATCTTATAGTCAAATTAAGATAGGGCTTGTAACAATTATACTTGTAGTAATTATTAATGTACTTTCATTTTAATCGTTCTATTACAAATAATGGCCATATGCTGAAAGTAATATCTACATTTAAGTGCTTTTGTTACTTCTGTGGGGAATAACTGACATGGTTTATGGTGGTATAAACAGGTTGATCACTTCCAAATTAACGTTATTTTTAAATAAATTCATCTGATTTTTCGGTTTTTTGATAGGTTTTTAATCATCATTCACTCAAAAAAAGCTAACAATTAACAACAATTAAATGTTGTGTGATTTATGGTTTATTGGCGGAAATAGCACACTAACGACAAATAAAGATTAGAAGTAGTATTTAAGTGACAACTAAGCATAAGAAAATGCATATTAGTGAAAAGTGCGTATTGAAGGTCGATGGTAGTGATGTTCAAATTTAAAAAATTAATTAGATAATACATTGCTTTAAAAGAGAAAATCATGGTGTTGCTTTAATTTTTTTGTTTAGTTAATGTGTAAGGAGATATTACTTGCAGCTTATCTAAGCAAAGGAAAAGAATATGAAAATAACAATAAAAATAGCTTTTACATTATGTATTAGTCTTTTTGCAAATAACGTTTTGGCAGCTAAAATTGAGGCCTGCAATACCTCAGAATGTGTTGAATATTTTAAGAAATATAAAAAATTTGCACGGGCAGGTTACGCGGACGCTATGTCAACGCTTGCAGAACTCTATGCTTATGGATATGGAACAGAGCAGAGTACTAAAAAAGCATTAAAACAATACCGCAAAGCGGCTAAATATGGCTCAGTCAAAGGGCAATTTAAAGCAGGAATGATCTTAATTTCTGATGAACAATTTAAAGATATAGATGCGGGAGCTATATACCTAAAAAAAGCAGCACGGAATAAAGACAATAATGCAGCATTAATATTAGCAATGGTCTATTCAAGAAAAAATGAACTTGATTTTTCTGAATCTGATAAATGGTTAACACAAGCATACAGCAAAGGACATGTGAATGCGGTTGGTTTTGTTGAATCACTAAAATCAACTAATAAATTTACGGCGTCAAATTATCCGAATATGTGGAAAATTGTAGAAAACAACCGACAACCCAAAAACCCACAAGCCGAAGTAAATATGGAACAAAAGGTGGCACAAACTGTAGACAAAACCTCACAACCGAAAGCCAATAGAGTGCAAACAATTGTGAAAACTCATAACAGTTATAGGGCACCCACAGATAATAGTGATATAGAGGTGATCGAGGTCTCATTGAGTTTACATGAATTGTTTGACAGCCAATTAGCAAGCCTAAGAAATACCTATCCTGATAAAGGAAATGTGGCCACCGGCTCTAATATCATTGGCAAGCCTTGCAAGCAAACCATTTCATGTGGTGGATTGGCAACTCCAAGATTTAATCGATATGTAGAGGGCGTTATGGGGGATTGGGCGGTAGAGAATTTTCGTTTTGATGAGTAGCTAACGAATTTTTACAGCTAATTTTCCATTTGTTTTTAAAAGGTCTTGAGTTCAATTATAAATTGATTCAAGGCTTTTTCAATTTCTAGCTGATGTAACTTATTGTAGAGGTGTTTTTTCAATTGAGTTCCTAAATTCAATATTAAAAAAGTGTACTTTAATTGCTAATATGCATAAAGTATTAGCTATAATAAAACCTTAAACGTCAATACTCTATAAAGTCTTTACTTAAAATATGAAATCATTCCTTATACTTTTAAATATATTATCATTGATATTCTCATCGACTGGCAGCGCCCAATCATATGATTTGGAAGAAGTATCTGTAGTACCGTATTCAGATGTCATAAAACGAACGGGTAAGCTTGATTATAAAAGAGTACTTAATTTATCTTTCAAAAGTTCAGGTTTTTTGAAGGAATTAAATGTCGATGAAGGAGATGTTTTTGAGAAAAAACAACTACTAGCCTCTTTAGATACTATTGAGTTAAAAGAGCAGAAAAATTCAACCTATGCCCAATTGCTACAACTTAAACGCGATGTCACTAGAATAGGAAAATTATTAGCAAAGGGATTAGCAACAGAACGTGAATTAGATATCGCGGAAACCGCTGTCGAAACTTCACGTGCGGCTTATAAAATCGCATTTTATAATTTGGAAAAAGCACAAATTTACGCGCCTTTTGCGGGAGTTGTTTTAACTAGAAACACCGAATTAGGTGAACTTCAATCGCCTGGTCGGGAAGTGTTACAGGTCGCTGCTTTAAATAATAATTGGGTAGTGAAAGTTGCGTTAACAGGATTAGAAGTTAGCCAAGTTACACTTGAGCAAGAGGTACGCGTATCGCTGAGCCATCTTGGCAATGTTCGTGGTGTTATTAGTAAAATACCCGCTATTGCGAACAAGAGTAGTCATCTTTTTATTATTGAAGTTTTACTACCTGATGTAACTTTAAAGTCGGGAATGATTGCAGGTCAGCTAGCGGGTGTTACTATTGATTTTACTAGTGAAAATTTTGTTTATCGTTTACCAATAGAAGCCTTAGTTGCTATTGATGTTAATGGTGATGCCCTCGTCATTGTTCAAACAGATAATAATTCTTTTGTGCAAAAGAGCTTTAAAATCTTTCAATTAGATAATCATTCTATTTATTTGCAAGCAAGTATTGATGAAAAACCACTAAAAATCATGAGTAAAGGTTGGCAAAACTTCTCATTAGCAGAGCAATAATAATTATGCTATTACCTCGTGCAGCGATTAAAAATGCTCAATTTACAATTACTATTGTTGTTCTTATGGTGCTGGTGGGCATAGTTTCTTACTTCGAAATGCCTCGTTCAGAGGATCCTCAGTTTGATATCCCCATTACCTTATTAGAAGTTATTTATCCGGGGGCTTCACCTACGGATATTGAAACCCTTGTTGTTGATCCGCTCGAAGAAGAATTTGCCGATATTGAGAATATTAAAAAAATAGAATCTCAGGTAAAAAACGGCGGCACTCGTATACAAATTACCTTTTTGTATGGCTCTGATCCTGAAACAGCTTATGACCAAATAAAGCAAGCGGTTGCGACAGTAGAACCTAATTTGCCAGCAGGTGTACAAGATATTTTAGTCTTAAAGGCGACACCAACCAGTGTTGCTATTATGCAAATTGCACTATGGAGTGAGCCAGCTGATTATAAATTAATGGAGTTTCATGCAAAACAATTAAAAAAGCGTATTGAAGCTATGACAGCAGTCAAAAAAGCAGATGTTTGGGGATATCCCCAACAGGTGGTTGCTGTTGACCTTAACCTTGCACTGCTAAAGCATTATGGCCTTTCTGTTACCGATATCAATGCCGTATTACAACGTCGAGCAGTCAATATAACTCCTGGTTTTGTTGACGCAACTACCAGACGATTTAACGTGAAAACTAGTGGTAATTTTCAACACCTTGATGAATTGGCTGATACGGTAGTTTTTTCAAATGCGTCTTCAGTACTTCGATTAAAAGATGTAGCAACAATAGAATTTTCAAGCCAGGAGCCAAGTTATTTAGCTTATTATGATAAAAAGCCGGTAATATTTTTGACTATAGAACAGCGTATCGGTACTAACATTTTCGATTTAACCAATCAAATTAATGATGAAATAGCTGATTTTAAAACAATGCTCCCCGACTCGATGAAATTGGAGACTCTTTTTAAACAATCTGACGGTGTTGCAAATCGTGTAGATGGCTTTTTCAAAAACCTTTGGCAGGGTTTAGTTCTAGTTGGAATTATGTCTTTATTATTTCTAGGTCTTCGTGAATCGATTATTGTGATTGTGGTTATTCCTTTATCTTTTCTTATTGCTATTGGTTGGTTAGATTTTGCTGGTTTTGGTTTGCAACAAATGTCTATTGTCGGTTTAATTATTGCTCTTGGATTGTTGGTTGATAATGCTATTGTTGTTACAGAAAGTATCCATCGTGAAAAAAAGAAATTTGCCAGCTTAGCTGAAGCCGCAGCATCTGGGGCCAGCCGAGTAGGTTGGGCTATTTCAAGTGGCACAATTACAACAATGTTAGCTTTTTTGCCAATGTTAATGTTATCTAGTGATACTGGGGATTTCATTCGCTCCATGCCCGTTACTGTTGTTTTAGTACTGTTAGCTTCACTGATTATTGCTCTGACACTTACGCCATTACTTGCCAGTAAATTTTTTACAGTAAAGCCAGAAAAAATAAAAACATTGCAACACTACGCTAATATCTTTGCAGAAAGAATTTATGTAACTTGCTTAGAAAAATTGATGCGATTTAAGCTTGTGGTTATTGTAATTGCGTTGTTGAGTTTATTGGGTATGTCCTCTCTGTTTGGCC
>Ga0209395_1000790_pt1 | contig 45885 bp, 32 predicted proteins | sample GOMGulsemesocosm_3_FD_184635 | JGI IMG/M metagenome (GOLD analysis project Ga0209395, IMG submission 184635) | Methane-oxidizing microbial communities from mesocosms in the Gulf of Mexico - GOM9D Gulf of Mexico (SPAdes) (version 2) | ecosystem: Environmental > Aquatic > Marine > Cold seeps... | reverse complement strand
ATACCGCTAAAGGCAAAGAGGTTATCAAAGCATTAGATGAAGGGACTAAATTAATGAAAGAGCAAAGGATAGTTGATAAAGCTTATAGAGGTGCAGGTTTCTTTAATGTAAAAGAATGGAAGAAAATTATAGGTAAACTTTATTTTAGACACAAAAAAGGCGCTCAATAAGCGCCTTTTTATTCTTTATTCTTTATTGATTATTGATAGGGCTTATTTAGCGCCTTCAATGATACCAACAAACTCTTCAACAAGAAGTGCAGCACCACCAACTAAACCACCGTCGATGTCTGCTTGAGCAAATAGCTCTTTTGCAGATGCAGCTTTAACAGAACCACCGTAAAGGATTTGCACTTTCTCTGCTACCACTTCACTTTGTGCTTTAAGCCAGTTACGGATATGAGCGTGAACTTCTTGAGCTTGCTCAGAAGTTGCAACTTTACCAGTACCGATAGCCCAAACTGGCTCATATGCGATTACTGAGTTTTCAAGTGCATCGATACCTGCAACGTCGATTACAGCTTTAAGCTGAGTTTCAACAACGTTGAAAGTTTTATCAGTTTCGCGCTCTTCTAAAGTTTCACCGATACAGATTACTGGCACTAAACCATTTTCTTGGATAGCTACAGTTTTAGCAGCAACAACTGCATCTGTTTCGTTGTGGTATTGACGACGCTCAGAGTGACCAACTAAGCTGTATTTAGCGCCAAACTCTTTAACCATTACTGGTGAAGTTTCGCCAGTGAATGCGCCTGCAACGTTTGTGCTAACGTCTTGTGCACCAAACTCAATGCTGTTGCTTGCAGTTAATGCTGCAACTTGTTCAATGAAGATAGCTGGCGGACAAACTGCTACTTCAACGTTAGTTGCTGCATCAGCTGCTGCTTCTAGACCTTTAACAAGTGTAGATACAGATTCTTTAGTGCCGTTTAATTTCCAGTTACCCATTACAAGAGGTGTTCTCATTGTGTTCTCCATTTTTATTTTAAGTATGATGTTTAAAACTGTGTTGATTATAAATGACTATTAGCTGAAACCTACCACTTTTTTCTGTTTTCTGTAATTTAATTACAGAAAATAATAAAAAAATGATTTAAAACAACTCTAGCTAAGTTCTTTTATCTCTAAAGTTTCATGTTGTTGATAAAATTGCTCATCAATAGTTTGTTCTACATTAGCTTGCTGGCTAACTTCCTCTTTATCAAATGCAATATCACCGCCGTCAATAACGCCAGAGTGTTTATTGATAGATTTGAAATCAAATTGTGTGGTATCAGCAAGGTGTGAAGGAACAACATTTTGCATTGCAGTAAACATTGACTCTAAGCGACCTGGATATTTTTCATCCCAATCATTGAGCATGTTTTTAGTGATTTGACGCTGTAGATTTGGCTGAGAGCCGCAAAGGTTACAAGGAATAATAGGGTAGTTTTTAAGTAATGCATATTGCTCAATATCTTTCTCTTTACAGTACGCAAGAGGACGGATAACAACATGCTCACCATTGTCAGAAACCAGTTTCGCAGGCATCGATTTTAACTTGCCACCAAAGAACATATTAAGCATCATAGTTGCAAGCATATCGTCGCGATGATGGCCCAATGCGATTTTCGTTGCACCTTGCTCTTTAGCCGTACGGTATAAAATACCACGACGTAAACGTGAGCATAAGCTACAGGTTGTTTTACCCTCAGGAATCTTATCCTGTACGATACTATACGTATCTTCTTCAACTATCTTGTATTCGATGCCTAAGTTTTCAAGGTACTCAGGTAGAATATGGCTTGGAAAACCGGGCTGTTTTTGATCTAAGTTGATCGCAATAATATCAAAGTTGATAGGTGCAGCAGCCCGTAATTCAAGAAGAATATCTAACATGGTAAAGCTATCCTTTCCTTATATGCAATAAATAATCTACATATGTCCATAATGCATTGTTTTTTAAGTGAATAAAAATTATAAAGCTTTACGTTTATTTAGAGTTTTGTAAATTTTGAATTCTTGAACACAATAATTACGTTTTTATTCACTATTTTTTAATTCTAAAATATATAGATGAAGGATACTTAAATTGTAAAATACACACATTCTAACTTCTGTTATGTAGCTTCCAATGCATGGTGAAGAATTGTTGACCACTATAGATTAACACAGCCTAATATATTGCTACCTTATTAAGGGGCCCATTGAAGAGCTTTATTAAATTTGCCTTTATTAATAGACAATAAGTGTTGTGACTAGATTTTAATCGATCATCCTAAGTATCTCTCCTTATACTCAATGAACTGTTTTTTAATATATTGTGTTATCCAATTCATCAAAAAATAACTTATTTTCCTTTTTATTCAAGTACTAAGGTATTATCTGGTGAATATTTTATAATTTTAACCCCCATAAGGCGGTATCATGTTAGATCCCATCATTCTTAACCTTGAAACAAGTGAATTTTTAGATACGTACAATGACAGTGAATTTTGGCAGGTAAGTGCTAAAAGAAAATTAACTGAAATGCTTATAAGTACTTGTAAGGATGCACAAGACTATAAAAAGTCTCGCCAAAATAATAAAGATAAAATTAGCACTGCTCATAATGCTATTTGTATTAGTGGTAGCAGAGGGGCCGGTAAAACTGTATTTTTGCGAAATGCAGAAACCATTTGGAAACAGGCGAAAATATCTAATCTTAATGTTTCTGATTTGTTTTTTTCTGAGACCATTGATCCGACTCTTCTCAATGGCCATGATAATTTTGCTAATGTCATCATTGCTCAACTATATAATGCCGTTGAAAATAAATTATCATCACCAAGTGTAGATACGGCAAAGAAAAATGATTTTTATACGTCCTTGAAAAAACTAGCTGAGTCATTGGGTAAAAAGAGTGATTTTTCTGATCATACTGGGATTGATAGAATTTTGAAATATAGATCGGGCATACAAGTTGAGGCTTTCTTCCATAATTACGTAGAGAACTGTGTTGATCTATTAGGTTGCGAAGCAATTGTAGTACCTATTGATGATGTCGATATGGCATTAAGCCGTGCTGTTGAAGTCTTAGATGAAGTACGTAGATTACTAAGTTGTCCCTATATTATCCCAATAGTAAGTGGCGACCATGAGTTATATTCACATATGGTGAGTGTGCATTTTGAAGAAAGTGCAACTGTTAATAATGGTATATCAAAAGAATCTACTGAATCAGGCCACAAGATTGGAAAATTACTTGCCGAATCTTACCTTACAAAAGTGTTTCCAAATCACCTACGTCTACCATTGTTACCAATTGATCGGCTACTCCCACACTTATTGATTGAAGAAAAAGGAATAAGCGACAGTATTAATTTTTCTCAGTATGAAAAAATACTGACTAATGTTTTCTTTTATTTATGTAATGGACAAGAGCGTAGTACTGAATATCCAAAACCGAGCAGTGCCCGTGAAGTCACTCAATTAATTAAAGCCCTAACACCATTAAAATTACAAAATTTTCCAAAACATGATTTATGGAATACGTTTAAAACTTGGGCCGAACAAAAACACCATGGTGCAACTTACACCAATGCCGAATCAATAAGTCAATTATTAGATTATAAGTCAACAGATGTTTTATTCAGATTTGATCAACTTTTAGCTTTCAACCCTATTTTACAAGCCAAAGAAAACGTATCTTGGGCAGATAAAAATTTTTTACTAGAGCAAAGTTCCGCTATAAATGACCTTATTACTACTGGGGGGCGGAATAAGGATTTACTCTTTAACGATAATTCAAACATCATAAAAAGTGTTTTCAACCCTGAGGTAAGAGTATTACGAAGCATGCCTGCTCTTGAGTTGTACAGTAATAGAATGACTTTAACAGTAGAGACTGTTGGAGAGGATGACACAAATTTATTACTTGCTATTTACACTCATAGAGATTATTACGGTAAACAAGGTAATAGAAGTTATAGCGTGTTTTTTAGCCGTGCCTTTGAAATTCTATCGACTTCAATATTATCAATTTCAAATAATATAAAAATTGATGACTGGGATGCTCAACTAAATCAAATTATTGAAAGAGTTCCTTTTTATAGTGTTCATGCAATGAACCCTACTAAATATCTAGAGCAAGAAGGTGAAGAACCAACACTAATTGCTGATGTGATCCCTGAAAAAACTATTCAAACCTATGAAACCTCTATTTTAGCAATACAGATAAAAAAATGGGAAGACGTGCATAAAGATAAATTAACTGAGTTAAGTGACTTATCTTTAATACCGCTACTTCATTCTGTTTTTAATAAAGTATTTACACAGTTGCATATACTTCGTACTGAAATTTCAACCACAAAAAAATACTCTGAAGAGCATTTAACAGATACCGCACGCCGATTTGAATATATAGTGGTTAATGCCTTTGCTAGTTTTCTTCAAGAAGATTATGTTATCCAAGCGAATGTTGCGATTGGTGCTCAAGTTAAAACACTTAGAGATCATAAATCTTTTATGAGCGTAGATAGAACATTGTATCGAAACCTAAAAGGAATAGTAGATGATAATGTGAATGTAGAAGATGCCAATACAAAAGGTAAAAATGTCACTCTGATAAATAATATCAGTTCGACTTTACTTGATATTATTTGGGACCACCCAATATTCGTTATTCTAAATAACAGTAAAGAAACAATGGTATCTCCTAAGTTTAAATTTATACCTTACGTTGCACCAGTTACAAGTAAACCATTAAAACTAGTCTCATTAAGCAATTTACAAAATAAATTGGGCTTCTCAAATGCTAAGAAAATACTTAAATGGGCTAATAATAATAAAGAGGAAGCATCTGATGTATATAACAGAGCACAACAAGAACTAAACGCAAGTAGTCATCAATTAAAAGAAAATTCAGCACATGAACGAATGCTCAATGCATTGAAGAAAGTTGCTGATAAAACACACGTTGATATATCGAAAACTGTGACTAAAGGTACAGTGGTTAAAGGTGTAGCACTAAAATTAGAGGCGTTAACTGATTTACAAAAGAAATTGGGATTCACAAGTGCTAATAAAATAATTGAATGGGCTAATAATAATAAAGTAGAAGCATCTGACGTATTTAGGAAAGCACAACAAGAACTAAGTTCAAGTAGTTATCAATTAAAAGAAAAATCAACGCATGAACGAATGTTTAATGTATTGAAAAAGTTTACTGAAACCTCTGATGTTGTAATTTCAGAGCCTAGCGCTCCTACAACAAATAGCGAAAATGAATAATGTTTATCTATGATATCAAATGGGTAATTCCAGCCACTATCCTATCTTCTGATCGATTATTAGATGAGGGGATAAATACGCTCAGCGCTCAATCTTATTGTGAGAATAAGTATACGTCACTTTTACAACGAGCTGTGTTTGATTTTCAACCATATACCCACACTTTGCTTCGTAATGAAGATGTTCAATATGCTATTGATGAATGGATCAAAGGCGCTGAACGAGTAGATATACTCGATTGTTTAAACAGCCTATATCATCACTTTCTCATTTGGAAAGGCAATCACTTTGAGGTTAAACAAGAACACTTAGAGGACTGGTTATCTTTATGTTCACTTATTGAGCCGACTTGGGTTATTGCGGTTGGCTATCAGCACCTCATTAAACAAGAAATTTTATCGATTGGTGAGGTCATTGACTTAGTTTCGCTATATCAATGCCCTATAGCATTACCGAAAGCCTCATCAAACAATTATATTGCTGATAATCACATTCATCTTGGCGGTCATGGGAGCACCGCTTTATCAATGATAAATTTCGCTGTTTATCTTAATAAAAAGCCTGAAAATCATAAGGTTAACTGGCCTCGTCGGCCAGAAAATACTTTGTTTGAAAGTGAAAAGTTATCAAAAAATCATTTGCCAATATTAATAAATAAACTTGCAGAATCTTTAGGTGAAAATATCTTTACTGGTTCCTCTACTATATCTGGGCAACAGAACACATGGGAAAGTTTAGATTCATGTTCATTGAATGAGTCATTATTAACTGATCTCAAAAGAACTACACTTGATACACCTTCTCAACAATTGCTCGCCTCATCGCATTTAAAGCAACAGCAAAGCGCAAATCGATGGTTGCTTTTTTGCATCGGGCTATTAGAGCCCACTAAGTATAAAAAGGCATGTTATCAAACGACCCTTGACTGCTTCATAAGGGCAAGTAATGTTCTGCGTAATTATATGATTGTTTCAGGTGTTGGCCTTGGACAGTTTGTAGAGTATTTTAGTTTCGATCATAGAAAACCTAAAATTACGACTAAATGCTCCGGTCTTGAGCATAAAAGTCACGGTCTTAAATATGATAACTCTCCACTAACGATGAGAGAGTTTCGAATTTCTCCTGATGACATAGTTATTAAAGATGATGAACATGGCTTTGTTTTATCTCCAGAATCCCTCGAAAACCTTGCTAATATGATGCATGACGATAACATTGCATCAAATAGTCATTTCGTTGTTCATTTCAATCGAAGTTATCCAAATAATAAAAGTAAATTTGATAAACACCTTTATTCTTTTAGAGATGAATTAAAACAACAAGTAGATAAAATTCAACAATTTTCCTGTTCGGTTAAATACAGTGATCTGCAATTAAAAACTACAACGGACAAAATCGATTTACGTAAACTAATTCGAGGTTATGATGTAGCTGGTAATGAAAACCAATTACCAATAGAAATTTTTGCGCCTGCATTGCGAACACTTAGAAGTGCGAAATATACTTCGAGTGGGGTATTCGGTAAACGATTACCTAAACCATTTCTAACTCTTCATGCAGGAGAAGACTTTAGCCATATTGTAAGTGGGTTACGTGCTATTGATGAGTCTATTGAATTTTGTGAATTTACCGACGGTGATCGAATTGGCCATGGCTTAGCGCTAGGTATAAATGTTCAACATTGGGCTGAAAGACAGCAAAGATCTTATCTTACTGTTGGAGAACATTTAGATAACTTAGTCTGGTGTCATCATCAAGCGTTATCGTTAATTCAAGTAAATCATAGATTTCAGTCTGCTTTGTCTCTTCTTGAGCATAAAATCAGGCATTGGAGTTCCTACCTATATAATGGAGTTAATTACACACCCAATGACCTTTATCAATCTTGGATGCTTCGAAGGAATTGCCCAAATCAATTATCCCTAGCACTGCGTGATGGTCATTCTGAATGGATTGATTGGGTTCCTGATGTTGAATTTCTAGCAAACCAGCCAACAAGTTTAGCTAAAAAATTATGGGTTACATACCTTAATTCTGGTGAGCTAGACTCAGCGTCTAAAAGAAATGATGTAATCTCTATTAACTGTTCAATAGATAATAGTGTTGTACCTAGTTCTCATACTAATAAATTATCCGATAGTCTGTCTAAAGTTGAGATCGATTTATACCAAGCAATCCAAGATCTATTAATGGAACGTTATAGTAGTAAAGGTATTATTCTTGAGGCCTGTCCTACGTCTAACCTTTATATCGGACGTTTTCAAAATTACCATGAACATCCCATTTTTCGTTGGAGTCCGCCAAACCCTGACTGGTTAAAAGCAGGAGAAAAATTCAATCGTTTTGGATTACGAAGAGGAGCAGTACCTGTTTGTATTAATACTGATGACTCAGGTTTAATGCCCACAACTATTGATAATGAGCACCGAGTTATCAAGTTAGCTGCTATAACTCATTATAATGTAGGTGCTTGTATGGCAGAAGAATGGATTTCTAATATAAGGCAAAAAGGAGTCGATATTTTCAGAAATAATCATTTATAGTTTTATAAGTTACGTGAAAAATGATGAAAGGTTCTATCCGGATAAAAAATATAACTAAATATTAATGTTGTGGTCAGGGAATATTGGCCACAGTATTAGACGTTACTAACTCGGGGGATGAAATGACTAGAACTTTGACGAATATTGAGCAACTTATTAGCAAGCTGTTATGCAGGAGAAAATGTTTCTATTAATTTTTTTCTAAAACCACCAAAAGCTTCCAGACAACAGGGGACTGTAAAGTTTTTATTTTGGTAACTTGGATTGTTTAACGGTTCAGGTAAAGAAAATGCATCGAGTAACTTAATCATTGGTGTGGGCATAATGTCAGTTGGAGTAGGGGCAAATTTTTTATTGCCTTTAGTTACAGAAAAATCGTTAGTAATTGTATTACTCCTCACCAACACACATAGATCAGGCAACTCTTGATCAATCCTATGTGCAAAAACACTCAGTTTCTCTTCAGCTAAAGTAAACAGCCAAGCTTCTTGATTTGCTGAACCACTAATTCTCAAGATACGCCCTAACACTTGTCTGAAATAGAGTTCAGTTTTAACTCGGCTTAAATGACAACAGACTTGTAATCGTGGTATATCAGTCCCTTCAGAGACCATTCCAACACTCACAATCCATTGGGTATTACTATATCGAAAGAAATTAATCTTATCGGAGGCGTTGGTTTCTTTGTAAGTTACTATTGTGGCAGATTGATGAAACTCTTTAGTGAGTGTTGCTAGAATTTGTTCAGCATGTTCAACAGAGGAAGCAACGATTAGGCCTGCTGCCTCTGGGTTATCTAGCCTGATATCAGCCAGTTTACTTACTCCCTGTGCAATGATGTAGTTGATCACTGCATTATGTTTAATCAGATCTTGATATGAGATAGACGGGTTTTTCAGTAAGTTCTGTAATGAATCGTATATTTTTGTTTCTTGTTCATTGGTTGTTACTGATATCTCTTCATTATCAACCAGTACAATCTTTGGATTCCGGCATACCCCATCTTCAACTGCTTGTTGAAGTGAATAGGTGAAGTTACATTGGATCTTATTGTCAGGATCGCTATATGTTGCTAACGCAATAGGGAGCAGGTCAGAACGCCACGGCGTGCCTGTTAAAGCTAAAGTATATGAAGCTTGCTCTTGTATATTTTTGACAATATCTTCTCCCCAGACATTAGCATCATCAACTGATGACCCTGCGCAATGATGAATTTCATCAAAGACAACTAATACCCTATTATTTTTGAGTATTTTCCAGTAATCATCATTGAAAAATCTCATGTTTTGATAGGTATAAGAGCAACCAATAGAGCCAATAATACCGTCAAAGTTACAGTTTAAGCGTTTAGAGAAAGCCTTTTTAATTCCAGTTGCAACCTCCGTTGATGGTGAGAAGCATAAAACAAAATCTATTTGATTCGTTTCAATTAAATAGGCCGCGACTTCCGCTGCTAGAACAGTTTTACCTGCCCCTGGTGTCGCTAAGCATAAAAAATGTTTCTGTGATTGGGAGTAATGCTGCTCAACACTTGCTAAACATTCTTTTTGCCAAGCTCTTAACATGGTTGATCTACTGTTACAGTGTAACCAAGCAAGTTTCGTAAAGCGTGAACTTTCCCTAATAGCTTTATTGATTGAGCTTTAGCTTGAGATTGATGCTGTTGCAATTTATCTTTCAACTCTGGAAAACGAGTGGAGAGTCGCTTGTATTCTTTAGCCTCTTCTAAAATAGTATTTAAGTCAATCTCATAAGCCATTAGCTCCTTCTTGAGTTCTATTTTATATCTAGCCGTTTCTGGTGCTTTTAATGTTTTTTTACTATCTGTAAATTTCTTTGCTTTAGTTCCACGTTTAACTGGAACAATGCTTGATGCTAAGAGCTTATCTGTCTTTGAGTATATTACTTGCTTGGATCCATTATCAAAACAATCTGTGCGCTTAATTAGGCCTTTTTCAATACTTCGTGTTAACTGACGGTAAATGAACTTTCTACACTCTACTTCATCGTCGAATTCAGGATGGTTTGCTAGTAATACATCCTTAGCTTCTGCCACAGTAAATTCATTCATATTATTAGTTACTAGAAGAGAATATAGAAATACATTCATGTTTACCTGTTGACTCATTACTGGACCTTTATCTTAAATATATGAACGACCGCTCCGCTAGCGGAGCAATTATTCATTAGTTACTATGGAATATCAATAGTTAAATTGCTGACCAATTTCCATGTGCATATTTAGAATAACTGACGCCATTAACAGGTAATTTATTTAACGCTCATAAATAAAGTCGCCAAATCTTCGTAAGTTACTATGTATTAAGAAATTATTTTTAATTATTTGTTTACTGCTCCTTATGCGGAGCATTATTTATCAAACAAAATGGGAAGATTAAGCTCCATTAGCGGAGCAGTAAATGAATATTATTGGTAAAAAAATTCGAGAAATTCGCATGACACAAGGTTTAACGCAAGAGCAGTTGGCTGCAGCATGCTGTTTGTTGGGATTTGATCTCAGTCGTAGTACGTTGGCTAAAGTTGAATCTCAAAACAGACAAGTAACAGATTATGAAATAAGAGACTTTGCCAAAGCATTAAATGTAAGTGCAGGCGATTTCTTTGTAACTAGTGATTAAAAATAGTTACACTGTAACTATTGGGTTGTTTGAGAAGTGCTGGTGATTATCTGCTCTCTTTCTTTTGAAACTCTTCTAGGTCTGTATTTTCAATCAACTGGTTAATAATCTCTATTTTGGTTTTACCTGATAACTTAACAAGTTGATCAAGTCGGCTTTTATTACTTCTTGATATTTCAACTTGCAACCTTTCAGAGCTATTACGCTTTTTATAAACCCGCAAAGTAGTAACCAGTTTTTTTAAACCTAATTCAGAAAGGTAGGTACTAACAAAGTGCTCAATATCGCTATCACTGGTTATTAAGCTCTCACTGAGTATCTTGCTATAGGCACGTTCAGCAACATTTACATTTAAAAATGACTTAGCCCCATCATTTGCAATATTGGCTATTTGATTATCTAACCAGTTCAATTGCACCATGTGTTCCGTTTTTAGTAGCACTGCTTTTTTCATAAACCACCTCATTGAATAGTTACAGTGTAACTGTAGGCCATAATTACCCGAAGAAAACATAAGTGGTTTAGATTTATAGTTACAGTGTAACCGTTGGTTGTTTAAAATAATCTATGATTTATTTAGTTGTGAATGCACCTTCCAAACACCAACCTGCGGTATATAGAATGCTTTTAGTTTTTGCGTGCGCTTTATCTTTTTCGGAGAGTTGAACATCACGACTAAATACTTTTTTGTGAATGTATTGAGGTGTTACTCCAAGCCCTACAGATGGTAACGGAAGTCTAAATTCTTTAGTCCCGTCATCAAGTTCTTCCCTTTTCATGATGTACTCTACTTTCTTATCGATTATGGGAACGACTTTTTCAACTAATTCCTCAAAAGTTGGCTTCTTGAGATGAAAATTTAATTTTTTCAAAATTTTAACTGCTTTTTTCCGGTTATATTTCCATTGACCGTTAACATATGTCGCGGCAATAAATTGGAATGCTACATTTATGTATGTGTTGGAATTAACAATATTTTCACTAACCCCATTCAAAACCGAGTCATTCTCTTCAACAGTTAAGTAAAATATAACGCTCAATGTGGCCGCCTGTTGCTCTTCAAGCATTTTTTTAAATTATTTTTTGGATTCATTTTCATATCATTTAGTCCCAATATCAGGAGTGTATTTAAACCAATAGCCCGCATAATTTAATCAATATCACTACATAATACCTACTTTGTATGTGACCAGTTTTTACCACTTGTTGTACCTTTTGGTAGCCTCAGTACACTGTTTTTAATCGTTCCTTTGCTTTTGGCCCGTTTTACAAATGTTCTGTTTTTATTTTGTGGCTTATTATTTTCGCTTTGAATCTTAGAAAAGAGTGTAATCGCTTCATCGAACGGAATTGCTCTTGTACTCGCAAGCTTCTTAATTTTGTATTTTAGGTACTTGATATCCTCTGATTTAGAAGTTTTAGAACTCAATAATTGTTGTTTAATCGCATTGGTTATAACAAAGGCTAAATCATTAAATTTTTTCTTTTTGCTTCTCATTTCTGACTCACTTAATTAGAGACTAACGTTAAAATTAGAATACCGTTTTAGTATATCTATTTGCGATGTAACTGCTTACCAGTTCACGACACACCAGTAAAAACCATTAGGCTTATAAAAACTTGATACAGCTATACCTTACTTATTGATTTGCTGTGTATAATCATTGACAGTTTATTTCCCCTTAAAACCTTTGCGTTAATTTCGCTGGGTTGTCTGATAGAGAGCATTATGGTTGAACAACAGCACCAACAAGAATTGAAAAAGCAGCTTTGGAACATTGCTAATACCTTACGTGGCAATATGTCTGCTGATGATTTTAGGGATTATATTCTTGGGTTTATTTTTTATAAGTACCTCTCTGACAAGCTAAACAAATACGCTGATGAATTGCTTTCTGTAGATGGTGTCACCTTTGCTGAGGTTGATGAAAACAGCGATGAAGGCAAAGATATTTTAGAAGCGGTACAAGAAGAAGCACTTGATAAGTTGGGTTATTTCTTTACACCCTCTGAACTGTTCAACGTGATTGCTGAGCGTGGGAAAAAAGATGTCTTTATTCTTGATGATGTGACTAAGGTACTCAACGATATTGAACAAAGCACCATGGGCGCTGATAGTGCCGATGATTTTAATGGTCTGTTTGATGATATCGATCTGACTTCTAATAAGTTAGGTAAAACACCGGACGCACGTAATAAGCTGATAGCACAAGTATTAGTACACCTTGATAATATCGACTTCCATCTTGAAAGCAGTGAAATTGATATTCTCGGTGATGCTTACGAATACCTGATTGGCATGTTTGCTAGTGGTGCGGGTAAAAAGGCGGGAGAATTCTATACGCCACAAATGGTTTCTAAATTATTGGCTAAGTTAGTGACAAAGGGTAACGATAATATTAAGTCTGTATATGACCCTACCTGTGGTTCTGGTTCATTACTACTTCGCGTAGCAAAAGAAGCGAACAACCCTGATTTGAAGTTCTGCGGTCAAGAGCAAAACCCAAGTACCTTTAACTTGGCGCGTATGAATATGATCATGCATGATGTGCATTACAATAAGTTTGATATTCAAAATGACGATACCCTTGAAACGCCACTGCATGTTGATCAACGTTTTGATGCGGTCGTAGCTAATCCACCATTTTCAGCATCATGGTCAGCAAGTCCACTGCATTTAAATAATGACCGATTTGCAGATTACGGCAAGCTTGCACCTAAAGGCAAAGCGGATTTTGCCTTTGTGCAACATATGGTGCATCAGTTAGATGATAACGGTACGATGGCTGTAGTATTGCCACACGGTGTTTTGTTTCGTGGTGCAGCCGAGGGCCATATTCGTAAACACCTCATTGCAGAAAAAAACTACTTAGACATGGTAATTGGGCTACCTGCAAAGATCTTCTTTGGCACCTCTATCCCTACCTGTGTGTTAGTGCTTAAGAAAAACCGCAAAACGGGTGATAACGTATTATTTATCGATGCAAGCCAACACTTTGAAAAAGGCACTAATAATAACGTGATGCGCGAAAGCGATTTACAACGAATTTTAGATACAGTATCTGATCGTAAAAGTATTGATAAATTTGCTTTTGTGGCGAATGTTCACAGTAAAGAGGGGGAGGACACTGCAATTGAAGATAACGATTACAACCTTAATATGCCTCGTTATGTAAATACCTTTGAAGAAGAAGAGCCTGTAGACCTAAGTGAAGTATCAAAACAGCTAATCGAAAATGACCAAGCTATGTTAAATAGCGATCAAACCATTGCCGATTATTGTGAAGAGTTAGGGATTGAGGCGCCTTTCAAATGAAGAAAGTAAACAAAAGTGCAAAGGTTAAGCCATTCAAGCAAAAAGAAGCTTGGCTTGAAGTTGCACTATCAGAAGTAGCCAAAGTAACAGATTGTAAGCATAGAACTCCACTTTATATTGAAAAAGGCGTGCCAGTGGTCTCTCCTGGAACAATCAAATGGGGGGAGATAGACTTGGTATCTCCAATAAAAAAGGTATCAGAAGAAGATTCCATATCTTTGATGGATCATTGTCATCCAACAATAGATGATTTGGTATTCAGTAGAAACCAGTCTGTCGGTATAGCCAGCTATATAAAGGTCTTATCTAAATTCGTATTAGGGCAAGATACTGTTCTTATTCAACCATATAAGTCATCTAAGTTTATATATTACAGCTTACAAACAGTAAACCTTCAAAATCAAATCAAAAGACTTTCTGGGGGATCTACATTTTCTCGGATTAACTTAAAAGATATTCGAGCCTTAAAGTTAAAGCTTCCTCAGAGTTATATTGAACAACAAAAAATCGCTAATTTCCTGACTGTAGTTGATGATAAAATTAGCCTACTAAAGAAAAAGCACAACTTGCTAGAAACCTACAAAAAAGGGGTAATGCAACAAATATTTAATCAGCACATTCGTTTTAAAGATGGAAGTAACAAAGCTTTTCCCGACTGGAAAATTGAATTTTTTAGTAGTCAATTTGATTGGGTAAGAACTAACAGTCTTTCTCGAGAAAAACTCACAACTGAAGTCGGTAAAGTTCAGAATATTCATTACGGTGATATTCATATAAAGTTCGCCCAACAGTTTGAACTTTCAAAAGAAGTTGTCCCATATGTTGTAATCTCAGAAGAAGATAAGCTATTACAGCAGGCTGATTATTGCCAAAAAGGGGATCTTATTATTGCTGACGCATCTGAAGATTATGCTGATATTGGTAAAGCAATTGAAATCATTGATGTAGCTCCACAATCACTTGTTGCTGGATTACATACATATATTGCTCGTCCAAAAACTAAATTTTCTTCTGGATACCTTGGCTACTTATTCCAAGACGAAACTACAAGAAAACAGATTAAAAAGCTTGCTCAAGGCGTATCTGTACTAAGTATTTCTAAAACAAACTTAGCAACTATTCTGCTACCCATTCCAGATGAAAAAGAACAACAAAAAATAGCGCAATTTTTACAATCTATCGATAAAAAGATTGAAGCGGTTGCTCGGCAAATTGATAAAACAAAAGAGTTCAAGAAAGGTCTGTTACAGCAGATGTTTGTGTGATTTAAGGATATAAAATAATAAGATGGCTTACGATAAACCTTGGAGCTCTTGTGAAGAGATGATAGTTAAACTGCGTGACCGTGGTTTAACTATTACCGATGAAGATAAAGCGCTTTCTTACCTCTCGCGCATAGGTTATTACCGATTGAGTGGTTATTGGTATACTTTTCGCGATTTAAGTGGAATTTGTTGTCCTTTAGAAAAGCCAAAAGGTAAGAAGAAAGACGGTGCCCAAAAAATTAGTTTAGATAGTTTCACTGATGGGGCTACTTTTGAAAATGCAGTTAAATTGTATGTTTTTGATAAAAAACTACGCTTGCTCGTATTGGATGCGTTAGAGCGTATTGAAATAGCCTTTAGGGTTGAAATTGCTCATTTGTTGGGAGAGAGAGAAGCTTTTGCATATTTAGATAAAGAGCAATTTTATCCAGCATTCTCTAAGGATATTAACCCGAAGACAGGGCTAACAGATCATCATGATTGGATGACAAAACAAGCTGGACTGATTAACCGTTCTCGAGAAAAATTTATTGAACATAATAAGAAAAAGCATGGTTTACCTTTACCTATTTGGATTGCATGTGAAGTGTGGGATTTTGGTGCCCTTTCACTACTATTCAATGGGATGAAAGAAGATGATCAGGACAAAATTGCAATTAAGTTTGGCTTAACTAATGGCCGTATTCTTGCTAAATGGCTTCGGTCATTAAATTATCTTCGTAATGTTTGTGCTCACCATAGCCGGTTATGGAATCGAAATATTATCGATCAACCGAAGTTACCCTCTAATACAGAGGTTCCTTGGGTAGTTCATTTTGAAGGAAAAGACCGTTTAAGAGCACGACCATTTATGTTGTTTTGCATTATTAAACACTTAATGGATTGTATTAATCCCAGCTCAACGTGGTGGGGGCGCTTGAATTATTTAATGACAAATGAATTTCCAGATATGGATAATATTGGTTTAGATCTGAACAGTATGGGAGTTATTGAAGGCTGGCAAACACTTTTCAACAGTGCCGAAGAGTAAATATTAGGCAATAAAAAACCCCTAAGCAATTTACTGTAAAGCAAACCGATAGGGGCCGTGTTGCAAAAGAATATAATTCATGTGGACATATTTGGCAAATTATTTGTGTACTAATTTACACTTTTTTTGACCTAGCTCGAATCATTTTAATTTTTATTAAAGAGTAATAAAACGGTAATTATGGCTTATCAATCGGAACAACAATTAGAAGATAATTTAATCACGCAGCTAGGCATTCAAGGCTTTGAAGTTGTACAATTGCCTGATAATAGCGCCCTTGAAGCTAACCTAAAAAAACTACTGGAAAAGGTAAATACTTGCCAGTTGTCCGATAGTGAGTTTCGTCAGGTATTAGGTAAGTTAGAAAAAGGCAACATATTCACTAAAGCTAAAACCCTGCGTGATCAGCTCGATGTGACCTTAGACGATGGTGATAACCGTCATTTAACCTTGTTGTTCGATAACCCCGAAAAGAACCACTTTCAAGTGGCGCAACAAATTACAGTAAAGGGGGTTTACACCAACCGTTATGATGTGACTATTTTAGTTAATGGTTTACCACTTTTACAAATTGAGCTTAAACGCCGTGGTGTTGAACTGAAAGAGGCGTTTAACCAAGTTAAACGTTATCAAAAACACTCCTATCACGCTAACCATGGGCTGTTTAATTATATCCAACTGTTTGTTATCTCTAATGGGGTAAATACCCAGTATTTTTCTAATAATAGCGAAATGTCTGCGAAACAAACCTTTGACTGGACGGATGTTGAAAACAAACGAATTAGCCAATTAACCCGTTTTGCTACAGCCTTTTTACAGCCAAGTCATTTAACTGTCATGTTAAGTAAATATATTGTGCTTAATGAAACAGGCAAGTTTTTAATGGTGCTGAGACCGTATCAATATTATGCAGTTGAAGCGATTGTTCGTAAGGTCAAAAACACCCAGAAAGACAGCCCTAAACGTAATGGATATATCTGGCATACCACAGGCTCAGGTAAAACTTTAACCTCGTTTAAAGCCGCACAAATTATGACCTCATTGAGCGAGGTTGATAAAGTCGTTTTTGTCGTTGACCGCAGAGACTTGGATTATCAAACCGCACTGGAATTTAACGCCTTTGCAAAGGGCTGTGTAGATACGACTGATAATACCAATGTGCTGTTTCATCAGTTGATTGATAAACCCATAAAGGGCAAAAAGATAAACGAAAATCGTAACCCTAAACTGGTGGTTACGACCTTGCAAAAACTCAATAACGTGGTGACTAAACAACGTTACTTGAAACAGATGGGCGCACTACAAGATAAACGTATCGTGTTTATTTTTGATGAATGTCATCGCAGTCAATTTGGTGATACCCACCAAAACATTGTTAGCTTTTTTAAAGGCGCGCAACTGTTTGGTTTCACGGGCACACCTATCTTCCCTGATAATGCCATTACTAAAAACTCTGTCACTAAAATCACCAAAGATCTGTTTGATGAACGTCTTCACGCCTATGTGATTGTGGACGCAATACGTGACCACAACGTGTTGAAGTTCGCAATTGAGTATGTTGGACGTTATAAGCACAAAGATGGCTCTAACAACGATTTAGATATCGAAGTTGAAGATATCGATACCAAAGAGTTGCTTGAATCACCTGATCGTTTAGACAAAATAACCGATTACATCATCATGCATCATAAACGCAAAACCCATAGTCGTGATTATAATGCGATATTTTGTGTGTCTGGCGTGCCTGAACTGATTAAGTATTATGAGCTGTTTGCAACTAAGCAAGCGGCTGGTCGCCATAATCTAAAAATCGCGACCATCTTTAGTTACGAGGCCAATGAAGAAAAAGAGTATGAACTTGGGGGCAACGAAGATAACCAAGTGAAAGAGGTCGCTGCGAAATACCTAAATGATGGGCAAGTAGTAAAACTGCATAGTCGCGATAAGTTAGAATCGTTTATTGGCGACTATAACAAGATGTTTGGTAGTAGCTACACCACCAAAGACAGCAAATCGTTTTATGATTATTACAAGAATATTGCTAAGCGTGTTAAAGCCAAAGAGATAGATGTCTTACTGGTTGTGAATATGTTTTTGACGGGCTTCGATGCCCCTAAGCTAAATACCATTTATGTTGATAAGAACTTAAAACATCATGGTTTAATTCAAGCCTTTTCTCGTACTAACCGCTTATTAGATGAAACTAAGTCACACGGTAATGTGGTGTGTTTCCGTAATTTGAAAAAAGCGGCAGACGAAGCTTTTACGCTGTTCTCTAACAAACAACCGAAAGAATTTATTGAAACGCCACCCTATGAAGATCTATTAGCTGACTTCGATAAGGCCTACGACGCGCTATTAAGCATCACACCGACCGTTGACTCTGTAGATGACCTACCAGATGAAAATGCTGAATTGTTGTTTGTGAAGCAGTTTAGGGAGCTTATGCGTCTTAAAAATATGCTCGGTAACTTTGCAGACTTTGATATGACTTGCACTGGCATGGGCGATCAGGAGTTTCAGGATTACACCAGTAAGTATGCAGATTTGAGTCGTAAAATTCGTGAAGGTGCGAGCAAAGAAAAAGTATCAGTGCTTGATGATGTAGATTTTGAGTTAGATCTTCTGCATCGCGATGAAGTGAATGTCGCTTATATTTTGCAATTAATGCGCGATTTGCATGATGAAGACAGTGATGAAGCCAAAGCGACTAAACGTCAGGTTATTGCAAACATTATTAATTCAGACCCAACGTTACTAAGCAAAAAAGTGTTGATTGAGAAGTTCATGAACGAACATCTTGATGGCATTTCTGATGATGCCGATGTGGAAGAGGAGTTTGAGTATTTCTGGGAACGTGAAAAACGCCTTGCACTTGAGAAGATGGCAATCGACCAAAAACTCAATAAAGAACGCCTTAAAAAACTGGTGCTTCGTTATGAGTTGAGCGAAGAGATGCCATTACGTGATGATTTAGCTGGAACCTTAGAAGATAAACCGAGCATCTTACAGCGCCGTAAAATCATCCCTGTGATAACCGATAAGTTTAAAGGCTTCGTTGATACGTTTTTTAGTGGCTTTAGTTAGACCAAATTAAGGTGAGAAAAAGAATATGGCAATTCCAAAACATGATGAGATTATACCTTTTGCACTGGATTATTTAGCAAAGGAAGGTGTTCATAAGTCTAGGGACTTAGAAGCCCCTCTTGGAAAAATAATGCAGTTAACTGATGAAGAAGTTGCTGAAGTATATGCTTCAGGTAACGGTGCTGTATTTATGGATAGGATCAGTTGGGCGTTAAGCTATTTACTTATTGCTAAGCTAATTGAGCGACCTAAGAGAAGTTTCTATCAAGTTACAAATGCCGCTATGCCCTTTGTTGGAAAAGCGGATGAAGTCAAAGGTTTTGTTAAAGAAGCTGTTGCAAAACGAGACGCTATTCGAAGGGCAGAAAAAGTAAAAGAAGGTACTAGTGTTGTTGAGGTAGAAGACTCCTCAAATATCACTCCCCATGAAGCACTAGATAGTGCTTATGCAAATATACGTTCAACCACCTACGAAGCTATTTTAGATACCATTCTTAGTAAAACACCCTATGAATTTGAAAGTTTAGTTGTCAAATTGTTAGATAAAATGGGTTATGGTGGGCAGGTAAAAGATGCAGGTCAAGTGACTCAAGCCAGTAATGATGGTGGCATTGATGGAATTATTAAAGAAGATGTTTTAGGCCTTGGACGTATCCATATTCAAGCTAAACGTTACGCACGTAGTAATGCTATTGGGCGAGATGAGATTCAAAAGTTTGTTGGCGCACTAGCTGTTGCTCAGTCCAACAAAGGGGTGTTTATCAGTACCTCTCGTTATACTCAAGGTGCAAAAGATTACGCACAAAACCTCAATGGCAATACCAACCTTGTATTAATTGATGGCCTGCAACTCGCTGAATATATTTATGACTTCAGTTTAGGTATGCAGACGAAACAAGTCGTTGAGATAAAAGAGCTAGATGCTGACTTTTGGGATGCAATGAAAGATGAGCCCGTTGCTGAGTAATGGAAGTTAATACATCGAAAACAGGAGTATAGATGTTAGCTACACAGGATGTGAACAAAGTATCAGATATTCAATATGTTAAAAATTATGATGAGCATATCGGTACATTATACGAAGAAGCAAAGTCTTCATATATTGATGCGCCTATTCAGACTTTGGTTTCATTACGCTCAATTGTGCATGAAATTTGTAAGCAACTTCATGACGAGTATGCTCTTAAAGGTGTAAAAAAAAGTGAGCTATCACAGTTAATCAATAAGTTACGTGATGAAAAAGTGGTTAATGGTGACGTAATAAGGGTAATGCTCGCTATTAAAAAAGCAGGGGATCATGCCGCTCACAAACACCAACCTATGATTAAGATCACGATGGACGAATATCGTGCTATGTCGGTTAATTCTACACAAGATTTTTGTAAGCTTATTGAGGCTCTATATGGTGCATTCAGTAGCGACTTTACTGCGCCATACTTTTTTGAATCGAAAGTAGACTCATATTTAGAAAAATTATCTTATAAAGCACTAATCGATAACGATAAACAGGCTAAGTTTAAAGTTGGAACTGCGCTCATAGAGATGGTGATAAAATCTTGGAGCAATACTGAAACATCTAGTGCAACGTTGCAATGTGATGACGGTAAGATTAGTCGCGGTGTTAAGTTAATTAAAGAAGCTGCTGATCAGCGCTACCCGGAAGCAATGTTTGAGTATGGCGTGATGCTGTTAACTGGCGAGTATATAAATAAAGATATAGAAGAAGCATTGAAATTCTTCTATCAAGCTGCTGGGCTGCAACACAATCAAGCTAAAGCATATTATGGATCTATAATCATTGACTTAAATTATAGTGATGAAATACCCCTTGCAATAGACCTTTTACAAGAAGCCTCTGAAGAGCTTAACCCGTATGCTTTAACCAAGCTCGGTGAATTATACGCTAATGGTGATTATGTTGAACGTGACATTCTAAAATCGACTCGATTACTTGAAAAAGCGGTTAGCCAAAACTTTCCTTTAGCGTATTACCAGCTAGCAGTTAATGATTGGAATGATCCTACAAAAGGTTTTGAATCATCAGTTGCTCTCCTCAAAAAAAGTAAGGAGTTTGGTTTTTTTCCAGCTTCTTTATTCTTGGCAAGAATTTATGCGGCAATGGCAGAGTATACTTTGCAAGCCAAAACTGAATATAGCTATTATTTAGACTTACCTCATACAGATTTCTCCGATTATTTAGAAGTATTATTTGAATTTGAGCAATTTAAATACTTAAGGGAAATTCAAACATTAGCAGAGTATCTGCGATGGTTAGCTAGTTTCTATCGGCAGGAGCAATGCACTAGTGATATGGCTAGGTTGATAGAGGTTACCACTTCTCAATTATTGCCTGAATATCGACGTTTATTAATAAGTAATAATGAGTCTTTAGAAGATAGCGATTTATTAATGGAGTTTTTACCTAACGGAATACCGCATAAATCGTTTCATGATATGCAAGATTTTGAAATTAAAAAAAGGCTCTCTTTAGCAGGGAATAACCTTTCTGGTGTTGAACAATTAGATAAAAATCAGCATGCAAATACAGAAAAAGCTAAAGAACTACAGTTGCTAGAGTCGAAGAAAAGACAAAAAGAAAAGTCTAAAAGACGCAAAGCGAATAAACAAAAACGAAAGGGATAATGTATGAAAGACTATGAAGGAGTTGGCGCTTAATGAGTATTAAAGATTATAAGAATAGAGCAAGAAAATATTTTGTAGATGATATTCAATCTGCCTCACTTCCTTGTACCCCTTTGTCTAATACGTTAAAAACTTTAGAGGCTAAAGATATACCTGTTTCAGAAATATTGATTAAATTTCTAAATCGCAAGGCGTTATTATCACTTTTAGCTTATGTAAAAAAAGAGTGCACTTTTATCGAGTATTCTGAGGTTGCAGAACAAGAGCAAGTCACTCGGATAGCCACTATTCGAGAAGAAAATAAGCGAAAATCCGAATTACAGGCCAAAGTAGACTTAAGAATAAAGTTAGCTTCAGATGCAAGAATGAAAGCTGCAAAGTTAGTTTCTGATGCTAAAAGAAAGGTCGCAGAAGAAAAACAACGCGCATACGATAGTGATCCGAGGAATATAGCAAAAGCTAAGCAACTTGCTCTACGGGAAAAGTACGACCTTGATCATTTTATCGAACGAAATGACTTTCCAAGGTTAATCAAAATATTGCAGAACATTGATAAAGGCATACGGCTAAATGAAAAAGATTTGGTGTGGTTGAACCTCGATGGGAATGAATATTTTACTAAGCCACTAAAAATCACCTTTCACAATCTTGAAGCTAAATTTTATACTCAAGAATTCAAAAATAAAAATGACCCATGGCTTGCCGTTAATGCTAGTTCACACTACCGAAAGTGTAGTAAATCAGCAGTGGCAGATGAGTTGTTAAATACAATTAAAGTCAAAAATCTTAAAAATATAAAACTGAAGTCTGCACTCCACACAACGCATGGCGGTGTAAAAAGAGACCTTAAACTTAAAGATGATGCTTTAATGTTAGGTGAAAAGGCGCATAAGCTAACCCCAAAGAACTTTCGCCCATGTACCTTGCTAGGCGCTGTTAATATGGAAAATGGCGCTTACGATATCGGACAGGCTTGGTACGCTAAAGCTATTGAAAATGGTTTTAGTGAAAAAGCGATGGATTCAGAATTGAGAAGTATTTATTTCCGTTCAAGTAAATTAAATAAAGAGACTTTACGAAGCCATCTGCATAGCATTGATTCAGAGCGGTATAAGTGGGCTAAGTAAGGTTAAATATTTAAGTAGTAAAGGAATTTTTGGATGGGAAATTTAAAAAATACAGCTATTACTTATGCTGGTTATGATTATCAAACTTTGCACGGGGTAAAGCTACTACTTGAGTGGTTTAGCAATCCTAACCTTTATTCCCAAGTTGTGTTTGAGGCAGATACTTCAGATAAAGATATCCCTCCCGCTATAGAAGACATAGTGTGCAAGCGTCACGATGGAGCATTTGAGTATCGTCAAGTTAAGTTCACTACTGATGAGGCTAAACACGAACTCTCATGGGATTGGTTATTTAAAAAAACTAAAAAAGGACGCTCCTTAGCTAAGAAGTTGTTTGATGGACTTGATAAAATTGCTCTAGAAAAGTTACATACTGCTGAACTAGTAACCAATAGAGTGCCGTCCGAAGAGTTTAGTGCCGCATTAACTCATGGCTATTTAGATTTTTCAAAAATAACAGATGAGGTTAAGATTAAGTTTATTGAGGAACTTGGTTCCGAAAAAAACATAAAACTTTTGTTTGAAAATTTAATAATTGACCACTCTCGTAAAGACATCCTAAAACTAAAAATTGAGCTTTTATCAAAGGCTTTTAATTTAAAAGCGACAGATAGCATCCATCATTTAATGGATGAAGCCAGAGTTTGGGCTATGTATAAGAATTTGCCCAATAATGGGGGCTGGATTTATTTATCTGATATTAAAAATATTCTATCGATTGCCAAACCAAAACCATTGCCACAGAGCTTTCATATACCTACCGGTTATACTCCTCCATGTGAAATATTCCACCGTGATTTGTTTGAAAATGTTGTTGCAAAAAAAGACAATATTATTGTAGTTACCGGGCCTCCTGGGCGAGGCAAAAGTACATATCTGAGTTATTTGACCCAAAAGTTTGATGATGCAAATGTTCCTTACATTAGACATCACTATTTTCTATCAATAGGGGATAAAACTGGAGATAGGTTCAGTCACTTTACCGTTCAAAATGACCTTAGACAGCAATTAGAAACTTTCCATGGTGCTGATGGCAAAGGGCTAAACGAAGAACTACAAGTGTGTGCCACTCGATATGCAAATGAAGATAAACCGTTTGTTGTGTTAATTGACGGTCTAGATCATGTATGGAGAGATAATAATAGAGATATTAACCCTCTTGATTCATTGTTTAATGAGTTATTCCCACCGCTTGATAATGTTGTATATGTTATTGGTACCCAGCCTGTAGAAGATAATAAATTACCTAAAAAACTATTTTTACTTAAGCCGCGAGATGAATGGTTAACTCTTCCTCCTTTGACTGGCAATTCAATTCTTAAGTTTTTGAAAGTACAAATCGAAGAAGAAAGGATACACCTGTTATGCCATGAGGCACAAGGAGAAGAGCATCTCAAAGAAAGTGCAAAGGCCTTGGTTGATCTTACTTTAGGCCATCCGTTAAGCGTTATTTATGTAACTGAATATTTGAGCATTACTAAAACTGGCGTTAGTGCATATGAAATAGAGAAACTTCCTAAAATATTTGGTGAGCACATTTACCATTATTATTCAGAGCTTTGGCGTGTTATTAGCTATTCTCAAAAGTACGCCCTCCATATTATCTGTGAATTCAATTTTGGTTGGGAGAAAATACAGTTAAACAAACTGCTCAACAATGGTGAACTTGAAGATTATGTTGCAGGCATACAGCACTTACTTTTTCGAGGTAGAGTCGGATACAAACCTTTTCATGAAAGTCTGATTGCATTTGTTAAAGCCTTACCGGAACACACCGAAGTAATTGATAAGTACACCCCCAAAGTTATTGCTTGGATTGACGGTCACGCTCCCAGTTACATTCAAAACATTTGGAAATTAAAATGTGAGCTTAAAGCGGAAATGCTTGAGGCAGTAAAAGCTAAACTAACAAGAGAGTGGGTTGTTAGGCGGTTAAGCGAGGGGTATTTTCCAAAAGAGTTAGAAAATATCTTAGAAAGTGCATCTCGGAGTTTTATAGAAAAAGGTCAGATCATTGATTCTCACTGTTTTAGGTCGATTAGCACAAGAATTTCTAATGCTTCACATAATGTTAATGAACTAGATCAGTTAGTTGAGTTAACTCTAAAAAGAGCACCTAGCTCTGTCATTGATGAATATGTAGCAAGTTCTGAGTACCTAGATTCTGACCAATTAGCTCAGTTATCAATTTGTTTGTTACATAGAAATAATCAAGTCGACTCTGAAAAATTAAATAAACTGTCAAAAGATAATTACAACGCGAGCCATCAATTAAGGACTCGACAAAATGATGGAAATTTAGATGTTTTAGAAATATTCAGGTGTGAGATTCTTTTAGAACATGACATATCAGATAATATAAAGAAGTTTGGGAGTTCTTTTTATTCAGCAGTAATAAATACATGTGTGGAAGGAGGTGATTTGGATGCACTAATCCGGTATCACAATATATTTGACACAATACAACATAAACAGCTAGCTGAGCTAAACAGCTTAAGGTTGTGCACTTCTGAAGGAATTAAACCCAATATTATTTTAAATGAGGAGACATTTTCAAAGTCATCAATTCTACATTTAGCTAGAAAGCTACAAAAACCAATGTATGACGGTGATTTTGAAATCTATCTTCCAGAAGAAAATACAATCATTGAGTCAATTAGCAATAGTTATAGCGAAGAATTCTTCCATAGCTTGAATACATTAGCAGACCTTGCTGGTGACTGTTCTTGGCTTCAATGTAATTTAAACTTAGATCCTAATTACACACATGAAAAAAGTGCGCCATTAAAAATTTTTGAAGCAATATTAGAAGCTGTTTCATATGTACGGTATTGCGTTACACAAAAACTACCTATTTCATTTACAAACGTATTAAATTCGATAGCTCTTTGCGATTTTGAATATGACGGCCATTGGGAACAGCGGTCTGTTAAAAGTTTTCTTGGTGAATTTGTCATTATTGCCTTGGATTGCCATATTTTATTCAACCATAGTTTGGTAGATGCTAATGAAATTAAATACCTTGTAGAGTCAGACTTGTATGACAAAGTAAGATTTATCCACTGGTATGCAGAGTCCAAATTAAATCTATTGTCTTCTGAGGCAGTAGGTGTCTTATTAAATTCGATTATTAGCAATTTAAGCAGTTTTGATATTCAAGAAAGAGCCTGTTTATTTATAGCAGCAGGGCAGGTATTGATCACACATGAAAATGAATTAATTGCTGATTCATATATCAAAAAGGCTTGGGATCTAACTATTGGCTATGGTTCTTATAAAGATTCAACAATTAACGATGTTATAAACTCTATAGAATACTTGTCAGAAATTGATAGCGATGTTTCCCTAAACATTTTAAAAACGTTATCGCCATTTATAGCAAATTTTGATGAGTTGACTACTGAAGGATCCGATCCAAATGAAGATATAAACGAGCTGTTAGCTAAATACTCTCTAAGTACACTTTCATCTAAATATGAAAGTGAATTAGCAGTAGGTGAAGCTAGATCGGCTAACAATACTCTTAACAGTTTCCTAGAGTATGGCGATATATCATCATGCTTATTAGAAAATTTATGTAGAACAGGTCTTCTACATGAAAATTTATTAGCTTTAGAAGCTAGAGCTAATAAGGGGGATGATCGAGCTAGTGAATTATTGTGCATCACGCTCGAGTACAATGGAGCAGTGAATGTCAAAGAAAAAAAAGACCGCTACTCAAATACCACAATAAAAGAAGATAAGTTAACTGAGCAAGACTTTGAGAGGTTTCCTCCTAGTAAATTTTCGAGCTTTGTTGATGAATTTAGAAAAAAACATCTATACAAAGAACATTATGTTGCGTGGTTTAAGTATTGGTGCGCCCAAGGAAAGCAACGAGAGTTATTACAATCTTTTATTCCAATATCATCAAATGACAATCAAAGTGAAGTTAGGTATATCTTAGATTGCTTATTTGATCTATCCCTTGAATATAAAGGCAAGAAAAAGTCTTTTGACATATTAGTTACTGCTCATAACCAAAATAGTGGATGGGGCAGGTACTATGAAAAGGGCGCCGCCTTTGTACGTTTGGATAAGATTGCGGAAGTCTATCCTGAGCGAGCTGATGAGTTTATCGCCAAGACAACATTCCTTGCTGAAGGTGAAGGATTAAGTCTTCCATATCACAGCTATACCTACTTGCTCACTAAATTAGGTCGCTTAGCGGAAGCAAATGATTTTGTATCATCACTTGCGGAACAGATTGTTCATGAAACAGCAATATTAGAACCGGAAGACACAACTTGGAATTGGAATAAGCAACAAGTCGATGAAGTTCTACTAGATATTTTGATTGCTAGGTTGATGATACCAATAGCTATGAATAAATGGTGGGTTGCACAACAACTAGTTGAATTACTACTTGATACCAACTTTTCTGATATTTTAGAAACCAAATTGTTAGAAAAGCTTAGTAAATCTCAAATAGAGCTAGAGTGCATCGAGGTTTTAACAATTTTTCACTTTGCTTCTTTACAAGATTACACACCTGCTAAAGGTATAGCCAAGTTAGTGAAGGCTAGAAGCATCTGCTCAGATCTTATCATTGAACGGATGGGGTTAAATACATTTGAGGGAAGTTATTCTTTTAGATCTGACGAGTTTATGTCATGTACAAATAGTGATTTAAGACATTCATTCAAATCATCTAATGGAAGAAACTTTCCACCCATCTATTTAGATTCACTAGCTGAATTGGAGACACAAGCAAGGTTTCCATTTCCAATACCGCTAAGTGAAGTAATGGTCACAGAATGGTGCGCAATGCAAGGTATGGCAACTAATTTTGATTCATATCTAAGCTATTACATAAATGATGACGGCTATAGCAAAGATTTAACTGCGTTGGTTTACCCTGCAAGTGGGCTCAGGGCTAGGAGTGCTTATTTAAGAGCACTAGAGTTTGCAAAACAGAATTATAAACTGCCTGCACATATTCACGAATTTGAGTCTACTATTGCTTTCCCATTTGACTCTTGCTTATTTTATTTAAAACCTGAAAATTTTTGCTATTCAAATGATTTCCCCCAGAGTGCAGAGCCATTGCACTTACAAGAAGCATTAGCAAGTCTGACATTTAATATGAACTCTTCTTCAGCTTACAAAGAGCTTGGAGCTTTATCTTTTTCTAAGCAAATTGACGAACGAACATTTATTGAAGTTGAAATCATTAGGATGGCTGGTGAATTAGACATTATTACCGAAAGTAATGAAGGCGAACCATGGGTGTGGAGATCCCAAAACAACTCATTTAACCATGAGAAACAGATAGAGCCCATGATTAAAAAAGAATTTAAATGTACATATCTAGCTGCTAAGACTTATCCTTTCAAGCATTATGGACATTGGCATTCAGAAATTGAGTCTAGAGGTGTTTTTTCTCCTATTCCTTTTGATGACGAAAAGGTAATTAAAATGTCGCTTGCAAATCAAAGCGTTGAATACAGATGTGATGGTAAAAAAATTGCAGAGTACAAGTTTGCCAATAATAATTGGAGGCCTTCATATCACAAGGATACAAAACCTAATGTAATTACCTATTTAATGCTCGACACGGTTAATAGAGGTTACTGTATTCCCCGTATTGATAAAGAAAGTTTCTATTGCGAAATTAAAGTTTTCACTAGTGATGATAGCTCTTCTGATTACGAATCGACAAAATTAGAATTTATTATTCCAGTCATTTAATTTTATTGGTATTAGAACTAGTTAGAGCTAATTTGGTAAATATATATTTATAGCCAAATAATTTTAACCGTAGATAAGATCAATTTCTGTGTATTTAAAAGATCATTCAAATTGTGTTCAAATGGGGAATTTATTAAAACCTACAACTGCAAAATATTCCAACATGATCTAAAAATAAGTATACTCAGTTTCAATTAAAGTAATTGGAATTGAAAATATATATGAGAAGTTGTAATGGAAAGTAAAGATAAACTAGGTTTTAAAAAACTTCAAAAGCGGTTAAAGAAAAATGTTGGTAATGCGATTGTTGATTACAACATGATAGAAGAGGGCGATGTCGTCATGGCATGCATAAGTGGAGGAAAAGACTCATTTGCAATGTTAGACATTCTTCTACAATTACAAAAATCCGCACCAATTAACTTTGAGATAATAGCTGTCAATCTTGACCAAAAACAGCCAGGGTTTCCTGAGCATATTTTGCCTGATTATTTTAAAAAATTAGATATTCCTTATTACATTGTAGATAAAGATACCTATTCAGTCGTCACTGAGAAAATTGAAGAAGGTAAAACTACGTGTGGACTTTGTTCTCGTTTACGTCGAGGAACCTTATACTCATTTGCTGAAAAAATTAATGCAACTAAGATTGCTCTTGGGCATCATTTAGATGATATTGTCGAAACAATGTTTTTGAATATGTTCCATGGCTCGCGTTTAAAAGCAATGCCCCCAAAATTAAGAGCCGATGATGGGCGTAATGTTGTAATAAGACCTCTGGCATATTGTCGAGAAAAAGATCTTATTGATTACGCTAATCACGAAGAGTTCCCAATAATTCCTTGTAATTTATGTGGTTCACAAGAGAACTTACAGCGACAAAATGTTAAAGCGATGCTAATTGATTGGGATGCAAAGACTCCGGGACGTGTTGTGAGTATTTTCAAGTCGATACAAAATATTAGCCCAAGTCAGCTTGCAGACAAAAACTTATTTGATTTTGATAATTTACCACTAGATCGTGAAGGTGATAAGGCTGTATATGCATTTGATGAAGCGACTGTTTCTTCTACAAATATCGATGAATCACTATATATTGATGTAAGCAATCTTTGATATTGTTTAAAGAGCTATAGGAGGATACTTGACTATAGGCCAGAAAGGTTAGTCTATTGTGTCTAATGATCAATCATTAACTTTTAGTTCCTTCTATATGCAGGGTAACTATAACATTTGATCAAATGTTATAGTTCACCGGAATAAAGTTTATTGCCATTTACAACCGCTGATCGCACAAAGAATTTTACCGCCTTCTTCAATCATGTTGTAATCGGAGATGGCTTTTCTTTTCTAGTTTGTTAATAGAAACTTATTGAGTATTCATTGAAGCCTCCTAACTCTATGGGGCTAAGGGAGTATTATTTGAGACAAATTCAATCGTAGGAAAATGTAATTCGTGTTATTTTTTTTTGTAGTATCTTGACCTATATTTTTAGTATTAATGCCTAAATTTCAAACTTTTATCTCCGCCGTTTAGCTTAATTTATATCTTCGGGTCGCTCTCTAAGAAGCCTATCTATAGATAAATTAGGAATTTCTTCCGCGTTTTTAAGCATCCTTTCGATAAGCGCATATTGTTCGTCAAGCATCTCTTGCATAACATCTTTTTCTACGAGCAGAGCGCTATATTTATTGTAATAATCTATATCAGTCTCAGTGATGTTTTTAATGACGGAGGGAGAAAGCGTATACACACCTTTGTATCTACCTTTTGCGTTTTCAAATTCCCGCGTTATTTTAACGATTTTTCGAAGTGTAGGTTTAGTTACGTCAAAGTCTAATTCAACCTTAATACGTTCAATAAGGAGAGCCCAAGTTATTTTGGAATTCCAGCGTCGAAGTATGACTACTATCTTAGTCTCTATCTGACGAGTTAATTTGATTCTTCTATCCTGATTAATTTCTGCCATTATTCACCCTGTAACTACTCAATAAGTCGGCCAATCTTGTGTTAGAAGTGTTTTTATTCGATTCTGTATTTATAAGTAATTGCTTTAACGACTTGCTCGAATCCTCCAAAGCAAATTTTCTAACCGCAACTTGAGTTGTATCAAGGCTTTGAACTCTAAATTCTAGGCTTGATAAATCACCAGACATTCTGACACTTGCCCCCGCTGGAATAGCATCATCTTCGAGAATTTCTATCAGAACAGTTAAAACAGATGTTTTATTAAAGTGCGTTTTATACCACTCTTGTGATGCTTTATTTACGGAAAAGCTAGGATGAGACTTCACTTCTGAAAGTCTTGTAACTTGAACTTCCAAATCAAATTTTAAGCTGGTTAGTGTGTGAACATCCCCCTTTATATAGCACATTTCTTGGCAGCCAAAGCAGCTGGTCATAAAATCGTTTAAGAAACGACAGGGCATAGTAACTAAGTCTTGAATGCATACACCTTCTGACATAATGGTTGCAGGCAATTTCCGCATATCTTTAATTTTTTTAATACTAATGAGCTTAACGTCAGAAGGTGCCTCCATCTCTGATTTATTCACAATAATAGAGTTAATTTGCTTGGCGTTATCTTCATCAATTGTATGTATGTATTCAAAAGCTTGGTCAGCATCTTTTCTACCAGACCATAGATTAATTATGGAGATAGGTATGCCACTTTCTTTAGCATGATGGTTAACCCAGTGCCTTAATTGATGAGGAGCAAATGCCATACCTTCTAACCCTACCAAGGCCAGTGCCGATTTAATCCATTTTCGAGAAAAATGTGGCCTTTTCGTAGATATTTGTAGGTTATACATATTTGGAATCGGTACTAACATTGTTGAAAAAGTGTAATCCTTACATTTCTTTTGTTTTGTTTGGAGCATTAAAGACGTATAAACAAAATAGGCATCAGATACTTTAGTTTTTACATTTTTACCTCGTGTGATTGTATCTACAGACCCATTAAGAAATTTATTAGCTTTTATGATTAAATCTGATAAATGTTCTAATGTTACGGACTTTTTTCCTTTAAATAGATGCTCTTTAGCTGATTGGAAAGTATTTCGTTGAAACTCCGCTAAGTGATTAATGTTACTGGTGGAGTTTAGATATAACGAAACCATATTATGGTGGTTTCCTATTAATGTTGTATTTTCAATGTTTCCTAAATAGTTAAACCGTTTCCATTTTCTATTACCATGGACTTTTATGCTTTCATAATGAGGCCCATCAACAGGTAATATTGGCTCTTCATCGTAAAGCCCTAAAATCAAACCTAGGTGAAATATATTGGTTCTTAAATGATAATCTAAGTTAGGATATGCAGCTAATTTATATTCATAATCAGGATATTCTGCCATCACTTGGTTTAATGAAAGAGTAGGTGTAGCCATAAAGAATGAAAGTATTTTGGCTGGCAAAGATTCCTTTTCAATCACTTTTAAAACTGTTTTTACATTATCTTTAAGTACGCTAAGTAGCATAGTACGGTTGTCAGGGTGGTTTTTTGAACCTTTCCAGAAGAGGGAATATGATTCCTTTGAATATTCATCACCTTCTTTATTAGTATCTTTATGCGTTTTTATTTTTTGGACTGGTAACCCCCAAACCTCTGCATCTAACCTTGATGGTGTTGCCATTCCCAAAGTACAAAAAGCTATGGCTAAATACTCTTGAGGATAAGCTTTAAACCCATATTTTTTTAAACCGTTGTCCGAATAAAGCTCATTATATGCAACGCCAACAGCTGCTACTTGGTCGTCAGAGATTAACATTTTTGAAAGGCGAATATATTCTTCTTCGGGGCTTCTATTTCGAGTATCTTTTGTGACGGGGATGATTAGGTGCTCAGGTATTAATTGATTGCTTTTACACCAACTCCAAAAGTGGTGCGCAGGCGTAAATGAATAGTTTAATTCTGTAAATGAAGTAAAAAGAAGTGATAAATCTTCTTGACCAATGTTATAAATTCTCTTATTTAGGAGACTGCAGGCTCGAAATGCATATTGTATTGATACTTGAACACCCGTATGACTATAATTTCGGTTCACCATGTCAATAGCAAAAGCCCTTGCTACATCGAATGTATTTTCTTGGGGGGAGTTAACCCATTTGGAAAAGCGTAAAAGAACCCTTTTTTTATTTGGGAAGCAGGCCCAATCGTCACTCCAATTAGCAATACCCATACCATTACATTTAAGCATTAAGTTTATTTTCTCAAAGTTATGCTTTACTTGTTTTACAAGGTTTTCCTCACGCTGTTTAAATTTGTTCATCTCAGCTACCTCCACCCACTGCTAACTGCTCATTTTGTATTTGAATAATGGCTTGAATTCGTTTGATGATACTCTTAATTTCAAATAACTGATGATGATTGGCTCCTGTCTTTTCAAGGAAGCCTTGTTTAGCTTGAGCCTTAATTAATTGTGATTGATGGTCTGCTTCAATAAAAGGAATGAACATTTCTGCCCCACATACATAACAGCCTAGAGGAGCGCCTAGTTTTTTTGTACAGCCCGAACACCCTAGAATATTTTTCACTCCACCTAACTCTCTCCCAAACTCATCGGTATTAATTTTAGCAAAATGCTTTTTATGGTCTTGTCGAGTCCACTTAAAGGATATGTGTAACAAATTATTTTTAGAAAATTGCTCATTGATTAGATGTCTTGACTTTGAAGTCAAGTCTTTATAATTTTTAACAGCAGGAATGGTAACTCCGGTTAATCGGGCTAATTCAGAGTTATTTAAATCTAATTCCATACCTCGAGTAATTGTTGAGTGCCTAACTCTGTTAATACTGAAAGTTGCTGAAGTTAAGACCGATCCAAGGTTTCTATGAAGTAAATCAGAGTGTATATTGGGCGATAATAGAATGTCTCTGGATTTTATTGACAAAATGTCGGGAAATAGAGGAAAACACTCCCAGGGGATTTTTTGAAATTCCACCTTAAACGTGTTGCAATAGCTTTTAAGTAATGCTTTATAGTCGGCTAAATAATTTATAATAATCTGCGTAAACAGTTCGGAAAATGGAAAGGCATCTCCTTCTAGAGTTGCCCTAAATCCACCATCATTTATTTTCGATTTATGAAACAAAATTGAAATTAGTTTTTGGTCAATGTTAATATCATCATTATTGATACCATAGTCAGATAGATCACATACTTTACATTGACATAGCTGAGCTGCTCTACGACTACTGATCAAGGCGATAGTCCTACAAATACTTGCGGAATAGGGGAGAAAAATAGTGCTTTCTTCTTTTGCAAGCCACGCACTTCTTTTCATAAAAACATCTATTAAAGCTCTATCTATATGGGCATTAAATTCAGTATCAGAATAAGCACCATTAACAGGGTCATGCGGGTTGACCTTTTCGTCTGGAAGATTCTCTTTGCACCAAGCCCTCTGAACTTTAAACTCTTTATTTAAAAATATATCGTGCAAAACTAAAAATATATAATTGAGATTTTTTTTGCGAGAGGTAGTCAGTTGCGAATAACTACTTTTTAAAAAAGTCGAATCTGAAATTATTTGAAACCCATATTGACTGATTAACTTACAAATTACCCCCATACGTGATTCTGTTGTTCCCGCAGCCATCGTTCTGGCCCAAAATATAAATACCTTAAGAAGTAACTGTGTATGCTCGTAGCACAATTCTAAATTATATAAACGTAATAAATCTGTTGTTAGTCCACGAGTTGAAAGAGTTGTCAGTTGCCAGCTTTCAGAATATATTTTATTAACTAAGTCTGCCTTGGTGATGAAAGTAGCGTTTAGATCACCGCCATTAAAACTGACGTTGGCTAAAAATTTTTTATATGGTGATTGTGGAACAGGTTTAGTATTTTTGTGATAATTGGCTGGCATCAGATAACCTTTTGATTACGTAAGTTGAAGAAAGAGTCAAAGCCAAAATGAGGGTAAGCTTAACTAGCAGTATCTCTACTGGCTACTCTCGAACTAAGTTCTCTTTGGCGGGAGAGCTGATACTCTCTAGTTTTTACAGTTAACCTAAAGTTATTGTAAATATCAGCCATTGTTGAGTTAGCTGACCAGCCCATAGCATACTTTCTGATATCTTCTTTTGCTTGGGAATCAAGGTTCAATTCTTTAGCTAATGAATCAATATTAACATCAAAAATCTCATTCCATTTGTGCCTGAGTGTATGAGGGGATACTTCTACTGTAAGCACATCACTAAGTTTTTTGAATATTTGGTTGTAACTGCGTAAGCTCAAAGGTTGGCCTAATGTATTTCTGGAATCCTTTTCAGCAACAAAGACAAATTCATGCGTGTGTGTATTAGGCAGGTTATTTCTTATTTCTTTGATGTAATATTCAATCTTTGCTGCTAACTCTGCACTGATTGGAGATACATGCGCTTTTGTTTTTTGATAGGCTTTATTTCGTCTTTTATCTGTTATATCGTCAGGAGTACGTGTGACTCTAATTCTTGGCTGTCGGTCGTTAAATACATCGCTGATTTTTAGTTTAGCAACAGCACCGCGCCTTAAACCAGTTTCGATGAATATTTTAATTATTAACTCATTACGAATCTTTGAATAAAATGGATTTTTGTTACTCTTTGCTTGCGATATTTCAAGTAATTCAAAGTATTTTTCATCGCTGAAGTAAGATTGGAATGGATCAGAAAAAGATTTTTTCCAGCGCCCCATAGACTTCCTTGAAGTAGTTAATTCAATTAGGCACTTATTAAATTGTTCCTGTTTTTGATGGGGCAGTCGGGCATGACCATGGAATCGAGTAAATACGAATTTATAAAAATGCACAAAAGTATCAAATCTACCTTTAGCAGTCCCTTCCTCTACTATATTTTTTGTCGGTTGATTTCTTGCCATTAAATTTCTAAGTGCAACTTCTGAAATTATAAAACTGACAGATTCTGAATCAATCGTACTAAGTTTCAACTTACACGACTTAGCGAATATACTTATTTCTTCTTCACTAAGAAATCGCAGTCTTTCGATGCTACCTATTAAATCCAACTTTCTATTTTTGAAATATTTAAGAGCGAATAGTAATTCATATGCTTTTCTCTCTATAGTATTAGTTGCTTTATCGGCAAGTTGCACTTGTAAGTAATAAGTAACCAGATGATGGATGGGGATGTATTTATCGTTAGATATGCTGTAATGAGTTTTACCATTATTGTTGTAAGAAATAACCTTCATAACTAGTTTCCAATATTTATGGTCACTTAATGATAGTAGATGAATAATAGTTTGCATTATATAAAATATAAATTTATAAAATAATTAATATATGCTTTTGTTTTTATAAGACAAACTAAGGTTATTAAGTGATTATTTAGTTTCTGATTATTATATTACACATAATTTACCACCAGAAAGGCAAACCATGATTCGATCACCATCCTCTATCATATTATAATCAGCAATCGCTTGGCCTGTTAAGCGACGCAAATTTTTGTTGAGTTTTTTAATGGTGAATTGCTGTTTTTTAGAAAGAGTGTCAGACATGCGCAAACCTGTTAATAATAAAAAGCGCATTGTACAAAAAGAAGGTCTAAGAAGCAAAAAGCCCTGAAGAAATCAGGGCTAGGGTATCTGAAAGGTTATAGAGGACTTGGACGGGCGATTAAGAATCCTTGTACACCATCAATATACATATTTTCAAGAATTTGTTTCTGCTCTAGATGCTCTATACCTTCAGCGATAACACGACAATCCATACGGTGAGCCACATCAATGATCATACGTACAAATTGCTGATTGGCACTGTCTCGCTCAATGTTGCTGATCAAACTTGCATCTATTTTAACAAAATCTGGTTTCAACTCTTTAAATAGACGGAAAGAACCAATACCTTTACCAAAGTTACAAATAGCTGAACGTGAGCCAGTACGTTTTAGCATATCAAAAACACGTTTACTTGCGACTAAGTTACTATCTAGCACGACCTCCTGCATCTCAAATATCAGCGAAGCTGCAATGTTTGATTCACGTAACAGTAAACGTTCAAGCCATACAATGAAGCTGCTGTTTTGAATTGCGGCACTAGTGATATTTATGCCCCAGCGAGTACTGCCATCGGTTTTATGTCGACATTGGCTAACCACAGTTTCAAGAATTAGTTGCTCAAGTTTAACACTCAGATCAACACGTTGTGCCATTGCAAATACAGTGTCTGTTGGGATCATGGTGTTATTTTCACCAATGAAGCGGGTGAAAATTTCTTGATAGCCTTTCATATTACGATGGATTGCTTGGATAGGTTGATGTAATAGCATTAAAGCGCGTTTAGCAATAATTTCTTCAATAATATTGCGCCAATGTTGTTGGCCAAATTGGCTATCATCACTATCTTGTTGCTCAAATGCCCAGTTATTTACGCCTTCCGTTTGTGCTTTTGCTAGCGCCATATCAGTGCGTGCAAGTACTTGTTCTGGCAACTGTCCTGAAATAATGGATGAAATACCATTATAGGCAATACTATCCAGCTTATTTAATGCTTGGTATTGATCAAAGTGTGTTTTAAGGCTTTTAGCCATTGTTTTTGCATCTGCGACACTCATCTCTCGAGAGATAAGGGCAAAATCCGAACCACTAATACGGTATAGGGAGGTTGATGTGTAGCGCTCTGTAACTTTGATTATTAAATTAGAGATACTGACAATGTATTCATCACCGTGTTGAAAACCGCGTTGTGCGTTGATGGTATTTAATTCACTGGCACGAATAATAGATAAGATAGCGTGTTGTTGGTTTTCTTCGTTACTTAAGATGTCAGTTAATTCTTTGCGGAATGCGTGTCTGTTATTAAGCCCTGTCAAATTATCCATGTTTACTTGGTGTGCAAGTTGTAAAATCTGTTTCTCTTGGTTCTGTAATGCACGATGGAATAAACGTTTTTGTTCATGCAATTGTTCAGATACTTTAGTAAATGGACTGGCAGCTACGCTATCTTCTGAGATCTCTTTAATGAGTGTTTTTTCTATTTTTTTGAATAATCGATAATAAAGGGTATTAATGGTTAAGGTCAGAAGAATAAGCACACAATAGAATACAAATAATACTTTTTTAATTAGCTCAATCAAACGTACATTTTTGATTTTATACTCAGCTAGTTGTGAGCCATTGTCTGAGATGAAGGTAGTCGAAGGGATTGCACCTAAATATTTATCGATTAGACTTACCTGTTCATTTTGATAGATAAGAGAAGCGGGCAGTTCTTTATGGCTAATTTTTATGTAATCAAATAAGTTCTGTGCGACTAAGGAATTTAACGTTGTCTCATCAAGCGAAGCCTCAAATGTTTGAGGGTTAATATTTTTAACAATTAACTCCTGCTGTTGAATAAGTAATGAGTTAAAAGTCATTTTACATGCAATAGTGGCTAAGATAGCAAACAGCAATACAATGATATTGCTTATCCAGAGGCTTTTCTTAAATTCGTTCATACAAAATCTACTCCATGATTTGATGTATTTTTTACTTTGACGTTTTTACAGGTTTTTTCCATAAAAAACAAATATCATTTAAAATAGTGCACAGCTACTATTTGAAAAAAGATAAAATATAACCTATTTACACTTTATTTTCTATAGTCGGGTTGGTGACTTTGCAATAGGTGTTTTGTTTTATCAGACTTAGGGGAGCTATATACATTTTCTGTTGTATCATTTTCTACGATCACCCCATTGTGCATCACTATGATGTGATCACTAATATGTCGCACTAAACTCATGTTGTGTGCAACAACAATATAACTCACACCTTTTTTTTCTTGTATAGTTAACAATAGGTTAACAAGTTTAAAACGCAATGAAATATCCAATCCAGCCAGTATTTCATCAGCAATAATAATATCGGGATCAAGTATCATTGCACGTGCTAAGGCAACTTGATGCTGTTGCACGCTAGAAAGCATATTGGGGTAAAAGGCCAAATAATCAGGCAGTAAGCCAACCAGGCTGAGCGTTTCTTTTATCTGCTGGTCGCGTTCAATGGCTGTTAAGTTACTGTTTAATTTTAGGGGGGCAGATAATATCCTGCCAATGGTTGCTTTTGGGTTGAGTGAGTCACTAGGTGCATGGAAAAGCATGCGAATTGATTTACAACGGTGTTGCAGACTAAAGTCACTAAGTGCCGTTCCATGCAGGTAAATCTCACCACTGGATTGAGAACGAAGGCCTGCAATTGTTTGTACCAATGTACTTTTACCTGATCCACTTTCACCAATAATAGAGAGTGTTTTACCTGCCTCTAAAGAGAAATTTATATCCGTGTACGCACTTTGTACACTTGATGAAAATAGACCATTGCTACGTCTATAGTTTTTAGAAAGGTTATTAACATTAAGTAGTGTATTCATATTACTTTTCATCTAACGTTGGAAAGTGGCAGCGAATGATATGCCCCTTATAATTGACCGCTTCTGGGTTGGTAACACAGGTCCGTTGAGCTTTAGGACAACGCGGACCAAGACGGCAACCTATTGGTAATTGGTTTGCTGGCGGGATACTTCCCGGCAAGGTATACAGTTGGCTTTTATGGGCAATATTTTCATCAAACTCTAAAATCGTTTTTATCATCGTCTGAGTATACGGGTGCATTGGACTGTTGATTATCTGCTTGTAACTGCCTGATTCAACGGTTTGTCCGCAGTAGATAAGAGAAATATAGTCCGATAAGTTACTAATACTACCAAAGTTATTACTCAATAATAATATCGTCGTATTATGGAGCTGATTTAATTTAAACAGCAAACGAAATATTTGTGCTTGAGTGACCGCTTCCATCGATGTTGTTGGTTCATCGGCAATCAGCAATCTAGGGTTGTTTGCGATGGCCATTGCTATCATTACCTTTTGGCAAATACCTTCAGAAAGTTCATGTGGGTAGCTGTTGCCAACATCTCTATCGTTTTGCACGCCAACCTTGTGTAATAACTCTTTAATCGCTTGCTGATGTGTTGATTTGGCCGTCATCTTTTTTAGGAAGTGTTTCGCAGAGAGTTTTTTGGGTAGTACTTCACGCATTTGATCAACAATTTTTTTGCTAGGGTCGAGGTATGAGCGAGGGTTTTGGAAAATAATCGCGATCTCTTTACCCATGATCTTACGACGCTCACGAGAAGATAGCTTCATTAAATCAATATTGCCTAAAAACATGCGGTCGGCGGTTACTATCCAATTTTCATTGTGTAAACCTAATACCGCTTTAGCAATTAAGCTTTTACCAGAGCCAGACTCACCAACCAAGCTATGAATGGACCCATCAACAATATTGAGGTTTGCTTTATCGATGACTCGAATTTTCCCCTGAGCAGTATTGATATCTATACTTAAATTTCGAACATCAAGCAGTGCCATTAATCTTCTCCCTCAATAACTGAATGACGAACACCTTCAGAGAAAATATTAAAAATAATGATGATTAAAAATATGGCAAGACCCGGGAAAAGTACCAAATAAGGTGATAGATAAAATAGCTCCAAACTCTTAGTAATCAAAGAGCCTAGTTCAACCTGTTCTGAATTTGCACCAAAACCTAAAAAGCCAAGTGTGGTTATCTCTAGAATGGCCATTGTGAAAATTCGATTAACAAGGGTGACAAATGGTTCGATAATATTTGGGAATATACCGTATCGTAATAACCGAAGATTTGTTGCCCCATCTAAACGTAAAGCAATGATATGTTGTTTTTGTAGCTCATTTTCAATACAGATATAGATACCACGAATAAACTGAGGCAATAACGATAATGATACTGCAATTAAACTGTTCTCATAACTCATGCCAAATAATACAATTAATATTAATGCAGTTAAAAGTGTTGGTATTGTTAATAATGCATCAAGAAGGTGGTGCATTATACTTGCTTTAAAACCTTTCATAAGCGCAGCCGTTGCACCTACTATTACACCTAAAATTGAGACAATAAAAGTGATAAGTAGCGCACCCATTAACGTTAATTGAATCCCTTTTAACAACCGAGAGAATGTATCTCGGCCAAGATCATCTGTACCTAATAGGTGTATTGGATTTGCCCCATCGGACCAGTACGGGGGAAGCAATAGCATGTCGGGGTGCTGTTGGCTGTGAGGGAAAGGCATTAGATAATCACAAAATATACTTATCATAAGCATGGCTATAATTGCCCACATTGCAATAACGGCAATATTTTTACCTTTAAAGATATGCCAAATATATTGTAAGGGAGACTGAATTTTTTGTTCATTAAACTCATTATTGATCAGCATATAATGACTTCCTCTTGGTTGGCGATATAAACACTAAAAGCAGATCAATGATAATGCTAGAGAAAAGTATAAAGCCTGAAATAATGAGTATTGCAGTAGACAGTACGAGGTAGTCACCCTGTTGAATACTATCAAACAGCCATATCCCCGCACCTTGATATGAGAATACAATCTCAATAACCATTGCAAACGAGATGATTGTACTGAGTTGTAATCTTAATTGGTGAATAATAGGTGGTAAAGCATTCTTTAATACATGTCGAAATACAATTTGGCGTCGTGTTAACCCTTTGGTATGTGCTGCTTTAATATAATTACTTCTCATCACCATAGTGATTGCGTGTCGAGTTAAACGGATAATTTCAGACATAAGGAAAATTGCAAGCACAGACGAGGGCAGGATAAGATGGATCATATGATTCAAGAAGGCATCAAATTGGTATTGCTGAGTCACTAAAAGAGTATCAATTAAAAGAAAACCACTCACTACAGGAATCTCATAAATAGGGCTGATATTTCCATCGATGGGCATCGCCCAGCCGAACGCGTTTGGTAGCACACTAAATATAATTGCTACCCAGAATACAGGCAACGCCAAACCAATGAGAGCAAGGCTCATAATGGTGTAATCAAGTCCGTTATTTCTATACAGCCCTGCGAATATACCTAAAGGAACTCCGACTATGCAGGCAATAATAAATGCAAATAGGCATAATTCGAGCGTTGATGAGAAAGCGATTAACCCTGTAGCTAAAATAGGTTTTTTATCAATGATTGAATAACCAAAATCACCTTGCAAAATAGCCGATATATAATTTAAATAATGTGTAAAAGTGTTCTCTCTGAAATGAGTATGTACAGTCAAATGTTCAATGGTAAACGCGATTAAAGTAAGAACAAACGCGGTAATACACAATAAATAGATTCGTCTTAAGAGATAATTAAACATATTATTGCTCTTCTCTCATGTCAATAGGCTCATTTTTTTTAGTGAAATGAAAGTTTATACCGGTAAGTGGGTCAATCTTTATACCTGTAATGTTGTCATTAAATACATCAAAGCGTAATAGATGTGCGATGGGCAAATAGACACGTTGTGCTTGAAGAAGTGCTTGTAGTTGATAATAATTTTTAACTCGTTGAATGAAGCTGATTTCAAGTAGAGTATCATCTAAAATACTTTGCATCTTAGTGTCACACCAATAACTACTGTTTCCTTCTAATGCGCTTGCATTACAACTTAGCAGAGGACGAAACAGGTTATCAGGATCTTTAATATATGGGCTACTACCTGTTAGGTAAACATCATAGTTTCCTGATTGTAAAGCGATATCAAGTTCTGATGGGCGTAGTAGAACTATCTCACTTCTGACGCCAATATCTAACCAGTTAGATTGTATCAGTTCAGCCGTTTTATAAAAATTGGGATTAAAGATAGAGCTCTTTACTGGTGCAATAATGCGTAACGATTGACTGAAGTTAAACTTGTTGTCGGTTAATTCTTGTAGGCTGTGCGCTGGGGAATAACTGATTTTTGTAATGCGAGGATTATAAGCCCATGAATGTTCCGCTAATAATGTATTGGTAGCAAGCGCAGTATCAAAAAATACAGCCTCTAAAATAGTATCAAGGTGGATTGAATTACTTAATGCATGGCGGTTAATAGCGCTATCAAATGGTGATTTTTTAGTATTAAAAGCGACTAATGCAATATTACCAGTCGGCTGAGAGCTTAGCGAAACCTCGCTATTTTTACTGATGTGTTTTACTTGGCTAGAGGCCGGATTAGTAATGATATCGCACTCGCCAGATAGTAATTTAGCATAACGCTTAGTACTATTTTTAGTAATATCAAAAATCAAATTTTCAATGTTTGCTGGCAGCTGCCATGGCGATTTATGTGACTGATAACGGATAATATTTTTACTACTGTTTGCCTTAAATTGATACGGTCCTGTGCCAATGGGTTTAAAGTCAATCTGTTCTGGATGACCTGCTTGTAACAGTTGTGTTGCATATTGCTGTGAATGAATAACAGAGTAATGGGCAGCAAGGTTTGCAAGAAGCGTTGCATCAGGTTTATTTAATAAAAAACGTATGGTGTGATCATCTATTTTTACGACATCGCTGACCAAATTTGAGAACGGGTGGTTATATAAATAGTTGTCAGAGTCACTATTTACTGAGTGATAAGGGTGTTGAGTTGATAACATGCGTTTAAAGCTGAAAATCACATCATCAGCATTTAATTTTCTTGTTGGTGAGAAAAAACTTGTATCATGAAAGTTAACATCTTCACGGAGAAAAAAAGTGTAGCGTGTTTTGTTTTCATTCACTTTCCAATGTGTTGCGATATCGGCAACAAATCGTTGGCTTATAGGATCTATTTTAACGAGGCGGTTATATAGTTGATGTGTTGTCGCGTCAAGTGTTGCAATGTCATGGCTAATTTGTGGATTAAAAGAGCTTGGCGCTTTATCTGCACAATAGATTAAACTATTAGTTAATGTGGATTCAGATTGATAACAACCAGACAAAAAGATTAAGCTGATATAAGTAAGTATAAATCGCATGAGTAAATGGTAGTCCGTTAGTTTATCTGCGCTCATTAGAACAATATTTCGAGAAACAATTAATGTAATTGATCAATAACTTGGGGATTGATCATTATTTTGTACATAATGGCTAGTTTCTATTTGTTTCATCACCTTAAGCGTCAACACAAGTGCTACAAAACCAAAGATAATACTGCCTAACGCTTGCCCATATAGAATACCTGGCGCGCCATAATAGGTAGCTCCAATCATCACAAAAGGCACCGTGCCTAAAGTCATTTTAGCAACGTTTAATAATGTTGCAGATCTTGCGAAACCAAGGTTGTTCAAAAATGCCATTGCTACAAAGGTAATACCTGTAAAAATAAAAGTGATCGCGATTTGTTGGCAAAAAATTCGAATAATTTCCCCAGTCTCATTTTTTGCACTGAACAGGTTCACAATACTCTCTTGTCCAAGCGATAAAATGAGTGCAATCACTAAACAGTAACTGGTTATGAACTTGAGTGATTCTGCTAATACTTCACGTACACGTAGAAAATTTTTGGCACCATAATTTTGGCCAATAATAGGCCCAATAGCCCCGGAAACAGCAAACATCAAACAAAACACAACGGGAATGACACGACCTATAATTGCCCAGCCGGCTATATATTCAGTGCCAAACTGTGCGACCTCGTAGGTGACATAAATATTACCCAGTGGCGTTGCTATTTGTGTCAACATTGCTGGAAATGCAATTGTTGAAATGATCCTTACATCTGATGAGAAGTCACAAAATTTCGAAAAGCTTACCATCTGATAGCGGTAGAATACATAAAAGATACTAAGCAGTAGTGCACTAACTCGTGCAATAACAGAGGCAATAGCGGCACCTTGTAGGTCCATTTCAAAAACAAATATAAATATTGGGTCTAACAGCGCATTAACGATACCTGCAAGCAAGGTTGCATACATTGCATGTTTAGCATCCCCAAGGCTACGCAGTGTTGCATTCATCTGCATGGTTAAGGCTAAAACTGGTAAAGAGGGGATAATAATACGCAGGTAGGTAATTGCTTCAGAGAGTTCGTCTCCTTGTGCACCAATTGCACTTAGCAACTGTGGGGCAAAAATCCAGATGATAGAACTAATCAGTGAGGTAAATAGAAATGCAAAAAGTGATATATGTGCAACATAAAAGCGTGCAATATCACGCCTATTTTGACCGATATATTTTGAAACAATCGCGCCATTGGCGGTTGTTAACCCGATGCTAATTGCGGTAGTAAAGAAAATGATCGCACTGGCATAACCAATAGCAGCTGTATATGCGCTGTTTTCTAATAAGCTGATGAAGTAGATATCAACCAAGTCCACCAAAAAAATGGCGCAAAGGCCAATTGCATTAGTGGCAGACATGGTGATCACATGTTTGAAAATTGACCCTTGTAAAAACCGTGCCTGATGTTGCATAACCAACCTTAACCGTGAATCATCGCAAATTTATCTAATAGTTGCTCTTCACTTTCAATATGCTTTGGATCAACAATAATACAATTGTTGATAGGGCACACTGCCTTACAGGTTGGTTTATCATAATGGCCGACACACTCAGTACAAAGCAGTGGGTCAATTTCATATATTTCTGCACCATAAGTGATCGCATCGTTCGGGCATTCCGGATCGCACATATCACAATTGATGCAGTTATCTTTAATTAATAATGCCATAGCTACTATTTATGCGGGTTGCGAGTATCCGCACCGTTAGATAAGTTACGCATTAATAAACCATGGCTCAGGTCAATCTCTTTAGGCACTGGCATATACAAAACATGGCCTGAACCCGGCGCCACATCAACTAACTCTCCCTTACGGTTTTGTAGCTGTTCAAGTTTGAAATTGATATTACCCTGTGGTGTCATTAGCTCTAACGCATCGCCCACTAAGAATTTATTTTTCACAGTGACTTCCGCAAGGCCATTTTCATTCCGGCCTGTCATCTCACCAACAAATTGTTGAGTATCACTGATTGAATATCCATAATCGTAATTTTGGTACTGATCATGAGTATGGCGACTTAAGAAACCTTCTGTGTAACCTCGGTGAGCTAGGTTTTCTAATGTGCCCATTAATTTAGCATCAAAAGGGCGACCAGCAATTGCATCATCCATTGCTTTACGGTAAACCTGTGCTGTACGTGCGCAGTAATAGAAGCTTTTAGTACGGCCTTCAATTTTAAATGAGTTAACACCGATCTCAAGCAAGCGCTCTACATGCTGAATAGCACGCAAGTCTTTTGAGTTCATAATATAGGTGCCATGCTCATCTTCAAATGCTGGCATATATTCGTCAGGGCGTCCCTCTTCTTGAAGCAGGAATATTTGGTCAGTTGTTTGACCTGTGCCTAACGTTGGCTCTGGTTTGTGGATCGCAACAATATCACCCGTTTCATTCTCTTTTGCTT
>Ga0209395_1000788_pt1 | contig 45938 bp, 32 predicted proteins | sample GOMGulsemesocosm_3_FD_184635 | JGI IMG/M metagenome (GOLD analysis project Ga0209395, IMG submission 184635) | Methane-oxidizing microbial communities from mesocosms in the Gulf of Mexico - GOM9D Gulf of Mexico (SPAdes) (version 2) | ecosystem: Environmental > Aquatic > Marine > Cold seeps... | reverse complement strand
TTGCTCTTCTACCGCGCGCCAGCCTGCATCGATGGCGGCGTCCATATAAGCGCGCGCTTCGGAATCTGAGTTGGCAATCGATATGCGACCAAATTGTTGTCTGGCAATTTCGTGCGGGGCTTCACCCTCGGGCCACTGGGGGTCCTCCAGGGCGCGATATTCATAAGCGTAGCCGTGAGGTATGCGGTTAACCGTGATGGCTTGAATGTCGGCCTCATGATTGAAACCGTACGGCCCTAGTAGCGCCTGCAATTGATCGCGTATTTGTTGCTCAAAGCTGGCGAAGGGAGTTGAGTATATTATGTGGCGTCCCATTTTGAGCATGTCGCGGCCTGGCACTTTACCCGTCTGTGCGGGAGTCGGAGCAGGTGTCGGGTCGCCCATCATAAACACCGCCATCGGCTCGTTTGGCCCTTGTGGTGGCTGGTAGCCGCCGTTGGTCATGGTAGGGGCAACACTCACCAGTTGGAACGGATCCTTCGGGCACTGCACCATGGTGGCACCGAGCTTGTCGAAAGCTCGGCCATTTTTGAGCAATACATTGGCGTATACATGGGGTGTCTTGACGCCATACTTAAGCGCCTCTTTTTGTGGCGCGGGCAATTGCGGGCACAGGTGGGGTATCAGGCCGTTATAGCAGGCCAACACGCAGTGATCGGCGGTGACGCGCAGCGCCTTACCTTTTTGGACGTAATCCACTTGCACCTGTTTATTCTCGACTTCGCGCACACCCACGACGGTGCTGCTGAGTCTGATGCGATTAGGCTGTTTGTCTTGGTCCTGATTTTGGTTTGGGTCTAACGCTGCGTAGTTAAAGTGGGCGATGGCAACATCTTCCACGCCTTTCATATTGGGTGCCACATCGGGTACCAGTCTTTGTACCAGAAGGCGGGCGATGGAGGCATTACCGTCGGGGAACATTTGTGTTTCGCCGAGGCTGTCGGCAAACTTTAAAGCCAGCGCACCGAGCTTATCACCCAGCCAGCCAATGGAGCGGATGCCGGGAGCGCCATTGCCGAAGGCCTCCAGTACGCTCAGGTTCCAGCCCGTAAAACCTTGCACAATGCGCAGTAGGTTATCGAGTATGGGAAGGGTCCCCCGGGCAAGGCCAACGCGTTCGGTCAGAAACTGGTTATAGGGCGTAGAATTTAAATAGTCGTACATTTCGCCCAGTGAGAGTTCAGGCAAAAAGTCGTGGTCGCCACTAAAAAGGGTGATTAATTTGTCTTGTTCAGCGCGGGGAATCGGCAGTTCACGAACCGCAGCTTTATAACCTTCACCGCCGTTCATTAGCAAAAACCAGCTTCCAACCTGCGTTACATGGCCATTGGGTCCTGGCAATGCCATGGCGGTCTTGGTACTTGGCTTACCGCCCAGCGCGAAGTTGTCCGGAGTGTTGGCATCCAGTTGCTTGGCGTTGTCCGTGTTGATGCCGATAGCGGCAAACAGGTCGGCGGCTTCATCACTATAAGTACTGAGCCCGTCGATGTTTTGCGCGCCTCCCAGGCCCAGCACCATTCGGCCCTCATAGTGAAATTCGTTGCGCTTGGCGTGCCCACCAAAATCGTCGTGGTTATCTAGAATTAGAATACGAGCCTTGCCGCCCAACTTGTGCTGGTAAAACCAGGCGCTGGCAAGGCCGCTGATGCCGGAGCCCACTACAATCAAGTCATAGTGCTCGTCGAGGGGGTGGTATTGGAGCGGTTTTTGGCCCTGCCAAGCCAGCGCGTGGGCCACTTCGAAGGAGCCTTTATGACTGCCGCGCATGCCGGTTAGTGTAGGAGGGTAGCCGGTTCGTGGGCCAGCTGGTTGTGCCGCTGGGGGGCCCACCCCGGATGAAATAGCTTGAGCCAGTAATGGTGACGGCGTCAGCAAGTTGGCCCCAACGCTTATCGCCATACCATTGAGAAAGTTCCGGCGAGTCACTTTATTTATCTTGGTCATTTTTGCCCCAACAAACTCTTTACATGTCAGATGACATGGTCTAGCATATTGTCTTACATGTCAAGCGACATGCTTGGGAGCAGTAAGATTTAGAGAGATCAACTAACATATAAAAATAAGTTGGGAGAAGCATATGAGATCAACAAAACACATCAAGTCTCTGCTCGCGCTGGCCATAGCCACGGCACCGTTGGCTTTTACGGCCACAGCAGACACTTCCTTCGTGCTGGAGGAGATCGTTGTTACTGCACAGAAACGCTCAGAATCCTTGCAGGATGTACCCATTGCCCTGTCGGCATTTACCAGCGACTTTATCAAAGAGACTAAGCTAACCGATGTTAAACAGTTGGTGGCATTCACCCCTGGTTTAGCCGGTCAAACTTCGGGTGGTTTTCTCGACAGCATATCGGTACGCGGGGTTTCCACCAACGCCTTTGGTATTGGTGGCGATAGCTCAATCGGTATCTATAAGGACGGTATTTACTATGGCCGTAACGGCGCAGCGGTCACCAGCTTTTTTGATGTTGAGCGCGTGGAGGTTTTGAAAGGGCCGCAGGGTTTGCTGTTTGGTCGCAATGCCGCTTCCGGCGCCATTCACACCATCACAGCTAAACCGACCACTGAGCTTGCCGAAGGTTATGTGCGCGTGGGTGCCGGAGAACGTGGTCGTAAGCAGGTAGAATTTTCCTATAATCAGCCTTTAAGTGACACCTTGGCGATGCGTATCGCCGGTGTTCATTCGCAAGAAGATGGTTTTGTTAAAAACCTCTATAATGGCGAAGACCTAGGTGACCACGACCGCGATGCGGTGCGCTTGTCGATTAAAAAAGAAGCCGATTGGGGCGATGTGACGCTGACCGCCGAGCATGAAGACCGTCAAGCGAATAACTCTATCTATATCGCTCAAGACGCCGATGGTAAGAGCTTTACCGGTGATGACCGCACGGCCAATCTCGATTTTCCTGGCAAGGATAACGCCAAGGTGACGGGGGTCACCCTTACGGCCAATATTGATCTCAGTGACACAATGACACTGACGTCCATCTCCGGTTATAACAAGCATGACTGGCTATATCAGGAAGACTGGGACGGCTCGCCCCTCGGTTTGGCTGGTTACATGCAGGACCAATCTGGCGAATACTTTAGTCAAGAAGTGCGCATCAATGTCGAAGCAAGTGAAAGCTTGACATGGTATGTGGGAGCCAGCGCCTATAAAGAAGATATTTCAGCGCTGTTGGTAAACGATGCTGCGGATGTGGCTCCATATCTTGGTTTAGATGTCCCCTTTGCGATCCCTGTCTATGAAAGCAATTACACCGAAGGCGATTACTCCGGTTGGGCTGTCTATGGCGACATGACTTACCAACTGACAGAGAAGATGGATGTCAGCGTGGGTGCGCGTTACACCGTTGATGAAAAAGAAGCGGTAACCGAGATACAGGGGCAGGGTTTAGTCTGGTCAGTCGTAACCCCGACACCGGTTAAGGGCAAACAGGATTGGAGCGACTTCTCACCTCGAATTACCCTGCGTTACTTTACCGATCACGACATGATGTTGTTTGGCTCTGTGTCACAGGGTTATAAGTCGGGTGGCTTTGCTACCGACGATGTCGTCGGTTCAACCTACAACCCTGGCGCTGGCATTTTTGTAGCCGATGACGATGCAACGCTGGATGGTTTCGAACCAGAAACCATTCTCTCGTACGAGATCGGGGCCAAAGGTGACCTTGCTGACGGCAGAATAAAATATGGAGTCAGTGCCTACTACTATAATTACGAGGATCTGCAGACTGTCATTATAGAGGTTGGTAAAGCTGTTGTTGAAAATATAGGTGAGGCCGATGGTATGGGCGTAGAGCTGGATCTGCGCGCCGCTATTAACACGAATTGGGATGTATTCTTGGGGGCCGCGTGGAGTGATACCGATGTGAGTGGTATTCCTTTGGATGTGTGCGCCGAGCCTAGCGGTAGCAACTGCAGTGGTAACCGCCTTGCCTTCAACCCCGAATGGACTGTTTCTGGTGGTATCAATGCACACTACCCCCTTAGTGGTGGTGAAGTTTATGCTGGGTTAGATTTTACTTGGCAGAGTGACTACAACAGCGAGTTGGCGAATTCAGAGCTTGACGCGGTTGATAGTGTTGCGTTTGTTAACCTGCGCACCGGTTGGAGCAGCGAGCAGAACTGGAGCTTGAGTATTTATGTTGAAAATATCTTCGATGAAGAATCCTTTTCAACTCGTAACTCTGGGGCCGGGGTTGCTCCAGTCAATATAGATCCTGCCAAGCCTCGCACTGCCGGTGTGGATATTAGCTACAACTTTTAAATGTAAAACAGAGTTTTTCATGGTTTAACCACTCTCCTTGGGAGGCTATTTATAGCCTCCTTTTTTTGTTCTCTAAAAAACAATCATATGATTGATTTGTGGGGCCGGGTAAAGCTTTACCAGGGTTGTGTTAAAGCCGTTTTTTGTAGAGGGATTTATGCCAATGTGGTTTTCTTTAAATAGTAGAAAGAACGGAATCGATAGGTGGAGAAGTCACTGAATAAAATAACAGAGGCGGGCCAAGATCTGGTATTGCTTGGTGGTTGTGTTTAGGGTTTTAGGTGAATGATATCTTATCGTGAGGCTTGTGGGCTCGGTGTACTATTGAGCGGTTGTTACGGTACTCCGATATGGCAGGGTGAATGCTCAGAGCTTGCAGCTAAATATACTCAAGAGAGTATTATCAACTTGCTAATGAAATGGTTATATTGTTTGGGGTAAATTTATAGGTGTAAATTTTATCACCGTATTTGGCTTCCAATAATTCTATGGCAGTCTTAAATAAGGCTTCCTGCTCCGCTTCCCAAAGTCTGCCGCGCCCGGTAAATATTGCTGACCCTTCAGACATCGACATCAGACAAAGTGCTTCAGCCCGAGGGTGTTTACTTCCGATACCTTTGAGAGCCTGTTCTATTAGCTGAAGGTATTCTGAATATAACTCGTTTAATAAATTCTCCACCAGCGGTTCGGCTTGCATCATTGCCCAAAGCTGTGGAAAAAGTTTGTCTTCTTGAAGTTTTCCATCGGCGGGTTCCGTGGCAAGCATTTCCAATATTTCAACCAGCGTGACTAGGTTTTCACTACCTGCTACCGAGTCGAAGTTCTTTTTGTATTCATCAGCAATATAGGCAACAACGCCCCGCAGCATATCGTCACGTGTCTTAAAGTGGTATTGCAGGGCTCCGAGCTTCAAACCGCTGGCGCGCGCAAGTGCTCGCATGCTCAAGTTGCCATAGCCTTCGTTGGTAATAATGTCGACGGCTGCCTGGAGGATCTGCTGTTTACGTTCGCTCATAATACTTCTTTGTTTGCCTCGGTCTGTCGGTCGACATGCTAGATTATGTTGATTTGCATGTAAAGAGGACCGGCCCAGTGAGTAAGCTATGCCACATAACGGTTATGCGGCATAGCAAGAGGAGTTCAGAGCAGGAAACATCGGGTTCAGCGAAACGGTTAGTAAACCTGTCAGTTACGTCTAGACCTGTTCAACTTGTTATTGAGCTACTTGAACTCCTTGACTGCCCGCTCGGCAGCGTCGATGGCGGCATGAAGATAGGCGGCGCCTTCAGAGTCGGCATTGGCAATACTGATACGGCCTATGGGCTTGCGGCCCAATTCATGGGGTGCCTGACCTTCTTCCCACTCAGGATCAAACAGTGTGTTGTAAGCGTAGGTATAACCGTGCGACCAGCGGTTCACGGTGATAGCCTCTATGTCTCGATCGGCATCGAACCCGTTCGCTCCGAACATGGCGGTTAGTTGCTTTTTGACCTCATCTTCATAGGTGGCGAAAGGGGTCTGGTATAGGCTGTAACGCCCCAAGCGGAATAGGTCGCGGGTGTTTTGCTTGCCGTTGTTGCGGGGTGCTGGTGCGTGGCACATCCAGAGGACCAGGGGGTTGTCGCCATCGCTCTTGTCTTTGTAATTGCCAAGGCTTACCGGGGGCGCCTTGGTGATGGCAGAGTAGTAACTACCCGGGCAGTGATACTGAACCGGACCCGAGCTATTGACCGCAGCGCCGCTGCGAAGCAAAACATTGGTCATGACCAAAGGTACTTTCACACCGTATTTAAGGCCTTCTTTTTGTTGCTCTGGCAGCTCTGGGCAAAGGTGTGGGATTAAGCCGTTATAACAGGCGAGGATGCTGTGTTTGGCTTTTAGTGTGTAAGGTTTGTCATGTTGTACATAGGCCACTTCAACACCACCATCAATGTTTTTAACATTGACCGCCGTGCTGCTTAAGCGAATACGGACGGGGGCGTTGCTCTGATCGAGCTGGCTGTAGTCAAAGCGGGCATCAACGATATCCTCCATGCTATTACCAGGCGCGACCTTGGGAATGAGGTTTCGAACCATCAAGCGGGCCACGGAGGCATTGCCGTCGGGAAAGATCGGGAAGCGGATTTGATCTTTGGCGGCATTTAGCAGCTTGTTGATCAGCTTACCGGCGTAGCCGACGCTATTGGCGCCTGGGTAGCCGAGCAGCAGTGCCTCCTGAACGGAAACCGACTCGCTGCTGACACCGTTAAAAATTTTATTAAACGGATCGAACAACATAATCGTTTCTGCTGAGAGACCCACCCGTTTAACCAGAAACTCCTCGTAAGAGGTTGCGGCGACGTAATCTTTGGTTTCGAATAGAGACAGCTCATCGAGCAGGTCTTTTTTTCCCGTGACGAGGTCGTGCAAACGTTGCTGTTGCTCGGGGGGCAGACCCAATTCGGTCATTAAGTTGAGGGCGTCCTCGTCGCCACTCCAGGCTTTAGACCAGTTGCCATGAATGATCTTGTTCTTTCCGTATTTTTCCTCATTGAGGAAGTAGCCGGACTCTGCAAACAAGTTCGATAACATGTAATTGGGCTCGCGCGCCTCATGCAGTTTATCGAGGTCAACACCTAACTCCTCCAGCACGCGATGCACCGTATCGCTGAAGGATGTGGTTTCAAGATTGACGCTACCGCCAATACCCAGCAGAGTTCGATCACCGGATTGAAACTCGTTGCGTTTGGCATGTCCACCAAAGTCATCGTGGTTATCCAGGATCAATATCTTTTTATCCGCACCAGCCTGCTGACGATAGAGGTAAGCCGCCGCAAGGCCACTTATGCCTGCCCCGATGATAATCAGGTCGTAGCTTTCATCCAGCTCGGCGTATTTTTCGGGTTTTTTTCCGCGCCAGGCCAGATTGTGGGCGACTTCAAAAGAGCCCTTGTGACTGCCACGCATCCCGGTGAGGGTAGGGGGGTAGTATTCTGACGGCAGGCTATAACTGACGGCCTTTTGTGTTGCTTGCTCCAAGGCGAATACGCTCTTAGATGACACTGAACCACCTGCCGCAAGGCTAATGGCGGCGCCGTTTAGAAAGTCCCTGCGGGTGATTTGTTTCTTTTTCATGACGCTTGCCCCGCCTTTTTGTTAAGGGTTGTGGTCTGCCAGTTGGTGTATTCCATCAGGCCGTGCAGTGAATTTTCACAGCCCAACCCCGACTGCTTGTGACCACCAAAAGCCTGATGAGGTGAGTACTGGTGCACTTCATTCAACCATACGGTACCGGCTTCAAGTTGTGAACCGATGCGTTGTACAGCATCGAGGTCTTTACCCCATACAGAGGCACCCAGTCCATAAATGGTGTCGTTGGCGCGGGAGATAACGTCTTCTTCATCGGACCATTTCAGCAGTGGCAAAATTGGCCCAAAGGGTTCCTCTTGAACGATACGAGAATCTTCCGGCGGATTATCAACAAGTGTGACAGGCACAAACCAACCGGGTTTACTGGTGTCAATTTCTCCACCAACGGCAAAAGAGTAGCCACTATTTTTGCAGTCGGAAAAGTAATTTTTCACCTTCTCGTATTGCATCGAATTTTGAATCGGGCCAAGCGTGGTGTCAGCGTCGGCGCCATTACCCACCTTGACTTCGTTGTTTATAAACTCAACCAGGGCATCACGCACCTCGTCGTAAACCGATTCATGAATATACAAACGCTTAGTCGCGTTACAGAACTGTGCGTTATTTTGGAATGCAGCCCAGAACAATTCTGGTGCCACCGCTTTGGCGTCGACATCGGGCATCACAATTGCAGGATCATTACCGCCTAATTCCAGTGTGACGCGTTTGATGGTTTTTGCGGCTGAGCGTGCAACATGACGACCGGTTTCAGTCGAGCCGGTAAAGGCGATTTTGTTGATGTCTGGATGTTCTGTCATCCAGCGGCCGAGATCATTGCCACCCGACACGCAGCTCAGCACGCCAGGCGGTAAGATTTTCTGCGCCAGTTCAACAAATTTTAGATTGCATAAAGGGGTGTAAGGTGATGGTTTCAATACGACCGTACAGCCCGCTTTTAATGCCGGTGCAATTTTCCAAATGGACAAAAGCATGGGGAAGTTCCATGGCACAATCGCACCCACTACTCCCAGCGGGGTAAAGCGTGTAACTACTTTGCGTTCGTCGGTCTCTTCAACGATTTCTTCTGGCAGTGTTTGCGTGGCAATTTCTTTAAGCCAAAGGGCCGAACCTCCAATTTCCCACTCGGCTCCCGCGCGGGGTTTACCCTGCTCGAGGGTCAGTAGGGCGATAAACTCTTCGGCATGCTGTTCTAGCAGATCGCCGAGCTTGGCAACCAGTTGCTGGCGTTCCTCAGCGGGTCTAGCACTCCATGGGCCAAATGCCTGCCTTGCTGCGGTGACGGTGCTGTCAAGCTGCTCTTCTGAGCAGTCGGGTACCTGTGCAATGACTTGCTTGGTTGCCGGATTAAAAGTCGGCTGGGTTTTGGGGGTGGCGACGGATTCACCATTTATGGTCATTACGTAATTTGTATTGAATTCAATCATGGATTATTTTCCTGCTAGCGGTTTAAGCGCTGGTTTCTGTTTTTATTTTGGTATTGCTTTCCGAGAGGGCATCGTGAAGGCGAATCAATTCACGGCGCATAATCTTCCCTGTCGAGGTCTTTGGCAGGTCGTCAACAAACTGTATCTCTCGAGGCAGCTTGTATGCGGCAAGGTGTTCACGGCAAAAATCTGATATCTCATCGGGTGATGGGTTGCAGCCCTGCTTCAAAACGATATATGCCTTGGCTAGCTCTCCTTTGATGTCATCGGGAATGGCGCCAACGGCAACCATGGCGACATCTGGGTGCGACGCGATAACATGCTCCAGTTCTGCGGGGTAAATATTAAAACCCGCGGTAAGGATCATGTCCTTGATGCGATCGACGATGGTAAACAAGCCGTCTGCATCAATGCGTGCAACGTCCCCGGTTCTCAGCCAGCCGTCGGCAGTGAACGTTTCTTTCGTTGCCGCTTCATTGCCGAAATAACCTGTCATGACGATGGGACCTTTAATCAGCAGCTCTCCAGCTTCTCCTACGGGCAATTCAATATCAGGGTTTTCAGTATCCATGATCTTTGCCTGCACATAAGGTATTGGCACGCCGATGGAGCCGTGACGATAGTCGCCATTCCACGCAAAGCAGATTCCCAGTCCCGCCAATTCAGTCATGCCCCAGAGTTCCATGAACGGACAGTTAAAGTAAGATTCAACCTGTGTCATTTTGGCTGGTGGCATGCTCTGGCCTCCGACAGTACACAGCCGCATTAATGAGAAGTCCCGTGTGTTGATGCTCGGGCATTCGAGTAGGTACATGTACATGGTTGGAACACCATCGAAGACCGTTGCTTGATGTTGTTCCATCGACTGCAGAATCTCTTCGGCGTCAAATTGCGCGTGCAGCACCAGTGTTGCACCGGTTTGGAAGCAGGCGTTCATCACGACGTTGCCGTAAACATGAGGGCAGGGTAACGCCGTGACGACCACGTCATCTTTATTGCGACCGTGCATGAGAGACGTCATCGCGATGTTGGTCATGACGGCCTTGTGTGTCAGCATCGCGCCTTTGGGTTTGCCTGTCGTGCCAGAGGTGTAGCAAATAGTCGACAGTGATTCTGTGTCTATTTTCGGGATTACAAACGTATTGGGTGAATTCTGAATCAATTGCTCAAAGGTCGTGGCACCTTCAGGTATGTCTTCGCCATAAAGGATTAACGATTCTATTGATGAACGTGTTTCCAGCCCGATTAGCGGCAGGCCTTTTTCCTTAGATGCAATGATGGCTTTGGCCCCACAATCAGCTACCACATATTCCACTTCATTCGGGGTTAGCATGACGTTGACGGGGTTTACAACGGCACCGACTTTTAAAATTCCGTAATAGCTCACCACCCATTCCCAGGCATTGGCGCCGTAGAGTGTGACGCGATCGCCGGGCACTATGCCCATGGCAACCAGACTATTGGCCACCCGGTTGGATAAGGCTTCCAGGCGCGCATAACTAAAGTGTTGCTCGCCAATAATTAAGGCTGTCTTGCCTGCATCTTTTGCTGCCGTATCCGTCAGGATCTGTGCGATAGAACCCTGCATGGTTTCTCCTGCTAATCAGTTGTCGTAGCTTGTTGAATTATTGTTATGAATATTTCTTGCTTAATACCGGTGCTCTTCTTGGGTGCACACGAGCTTTTCATCCGAAGCATGTCATGCGACATGTTGTGGCATGTCGACCGACATGTCAACTCTTTGGGCAGGGGGGGAGAGGGTCAGTAGCCAGTCACTTATGTATTGCTGAGAGATATCTTTACATGTCAGTCGACATGCTGTACTTTCGTGATTGGCATGTCGGATGACATGTGTGGTTTGGTGTTGCTATCGACGTTGGTGAAAGATCTACGAGGGAGTGAATACCTGTGAATAATTACTTAAATTTATTGATACCAGTACGGAGATAGAAAATGAGCGCTACTACTTCACTCGATTACCAAATTAACAGGTTAGGCTTTTGGTCGATCATTATTGCGTTTGCGACGAGTGTTATCGCAGCGTTTTTGCCTCTGGACGTACCCGGTGGTTATGCCGCGGAGCACACCGAACGTGTGGCATGGTTGAGCGCTAATGCGGGTGCTTTTATCGCCGCTTGGGTTAATCAGATTGCCGCGATGCTTAGCTTGTCGGGTTTGTTTTTTGCTATCGCCTGGAAAGTCGCTGGCAATAACCCCTTACGCGCCATTCTAGCTGCAATGGTGGTTTTGCTGTCGGTTGTAGCCTTTATTATTCCCAAATTCATGGCAGTTTGGACCATACCTGTGCTGGCTAACACCATCACGACCGGTGCGATAGGCGCAGAGATGGCCGATTCACTTTTGATGGTATTGAATGTCTCGATTCCGTTTTCCTTGTACACCTCGTTTGACTATCTGGGGTTCTGGCTTTATTCGCTCTTTGCCTTGCTGGTAGCGGTGCCTTTGTTTGGTCAAAACAAGACAGCGAAAGTAACGGCGGTGTCCCTAGGAATTTTTGGTGTTGCCTATCAGCTTGTTATGGCGGTTTTTCTGTTTGGCGAAATAGCGCCAACAGATATTGAGGTTTATTTTGGTAGCACTGTTTTGCTACTGCCCGTTGTAATGGTAGCGATGTTGATTAATTTCAAAGCGGCGATGGCTTCTAGAGCGTAATTGTAGTGCAGTAAAAAAGGCGTTGTAAAAATGAGTACGAATGAAACTGCACTGCAAGCGATGTTGGAAACCCAGCGTAAGGCGTTTTTGAATGATGGCTTTCCCAGCGCGAAAACCCGAATTGATCGCATCGACCGGATCAAAGATATTCACGTGCGCTACAAGCGCCAGATTGTAGAGGCGCTGGAGGCGGATTTTGGCAGTCGACCGCAGGGGCAGTCATTGGCAACCGACGTGCTCAGTACTGTTATGGAAGTCAATGAGACGCGGGGAAAAATTCGCCGCTGGATGAAACCTCAACGTCGAAAAACTCCCTGGTTTATGGGCGTGAGTGGTGGCCGATCTGAGCTGCAGTTTCAACCTCTAGGGGTGGTGGGTAATATCTCACCCTGGAACTTCCCTGTTCACCTGGCATTTTCACCTGCGATTGGTGCTCTAGCAGCAGGCAATCGGGTGATGTTGAAACCGTCGGAGGCAACCCCGCAAACATCGGCATTGATTGAGGAGATGGTAGCAAGTGCCTACGACCCGGCTGAAATGGCCGTAGCGACTGGCGGCGTGGATGTCGCCCAAGCGTTTAGTCAACTGCCTTTTGATCACTTAGTTTTTACGGGTGGCCCGGAAATCGCAAAACATGTGATGCGCTCGGCGGCAGAGAACCTAGTACCATTGACTCTGGAGCTAGGTGGTAAGTGTCCGGTGGTAGCCGGAACCTCTGCAGACCTCAAAATGGTCGCTGACCGAGTTATCGGTACTAAAACACTTAACAGCGGGCAGTTGTGCCTAACTCCCGACTATATATTTTTGCCTGAGGGTAAGGTTGAAGAGTTTATTCAGGAAGCGCGTCATGTTTTAGAAAAATCTTACTCATCGCTGCTGGATAATCCAGAGCACACAGCGGTGATAAATGAGCGCCACTGGCGTCGCTTGAAAAATTATCTCGATGACTTGGAAACGCGAAATAACCGTACAGTCGTTTTTAACCCGGCCAAGGAATCTTTCGACTGCCCGCAAAAACACAAGCTGCCTTTTGTGTTGGCGGTAGAGCCAGACGACGATGCATTGATTATGCAAGAAGAAGTCTTTGGCCCGATGTTGTCGATAAAAACCTATCAGTCGTTGGATCAGGTTATTGATTTTATTAATAATAAACCCCGCCCCCTGGCGCTCTACTATTTTGGCAAAGACAAATACGAAATTGAAAACCTGTGTCAGCGCACGACCTCTGGTGGTGTCACCATCAATGACTGCGCGCAGCATGTGGCCTGCCCCGATTTACCCTTGGCAGGTGTTGGTAATAGCGGCATGGGTGCCTATCACGGCCATCATGGTTTTCTTCAGTTTAGTCACAGCAAAGCGGTGTATAGGCAGGGTTTGTTTAGCTTGGGCAAGATGATGAGGCCACCTTACAGCGTTCGAAAAATAAAAATTATTGAGTCCATGATTAAGTGATATAAGAGCTGAGTTGTTTCAGTGTGGCGCCTTGAATGGTTGGCCGTTGTTTACTCTGATTACCTCGCTGACAGCCGTTGCGATTGAGGCTGGTTTGTCTGACAGTTTGTATTCATTGTTGTGCTTTTGACGCTTTATCCCATGTATTACTGGGAGGAAATGCACAAGGCGAGTTATTTGTTTTTACGAATGGTCAGCCATGTCGTATTGATCGCGTTGACCATCAGCTAATTTTTCCCCGTGCGGCGTCGAATACGTCATGAACATTGGCACTGGTTGCATCTTTTTGGTGCCTGGTATTTTTGGTTGGCGATATGGGTGAGCTGTGTCGAGATGGATTTCAGTGATCAAGCGACAGCGATTCATCTAGTGTATTTCACTTTTGGGTTGTTGGTCTTGACGCTTCGGGTTCTGTCTTATGTGAAGAGTTTAAAGTCGGTCAGAGGGTAACTTGTTCAGTTTTGTTGTGTCTGTCTGGAGAGGTGATAAACCCTTGATGGGCCTTGTGTTGGATCGTTCATTGTATGTAAGAATATTTTTCTTACATCTATTTAATATTTATACAAGATTATCTTAAGGGAAATTCCGGATGGCTGTTGAGAATAATACCCCGATACTGGTAGGGGTTGCAGAGGTTGTTGAACCGCTGACAGAAAATTTGAGCGAGGCCTCTTCGGCACAAGCTTTGGCCGGTAAGGCAGCAGTATTGGCGCTGCAAGATGCGCTTGATGTTGAGCGCCTAGCGCCTGAAATTGACGTGGTCGCCGCCACCCGTACCTTCCCGGACAGTACCCCCATGTGGCCCATGCCCTTCGGCCGCAGCAACAATATGCCACGCTCGATTGCTCAGCGCATTGGTGCAAGCCCGCAACAAGCCATCTACTGTACTGTCGGTGGTAATACCCCGCAGCAGCTGGTGAATGAGTGGAGTGAAAAGCTCGCCGCAGGTGCGGCGAGCATGGTGCTGCTAGCCGGTGCCGAAGTGATCGCCAGCACCAAGGCGGCAATGAGAACCCAAACGCCGCTGGATTGGGCTGAGACAGTGGATGGCGAGCTGGAGGATAAAGGCCTGGGTATGGAGGGCATGTTGTCCTTTGAGCAGATGAGGCATCAGTTGATGATGGCCCCGGCTTCCTATGCGTTGTGTGAGATGGCCCGCCGCGCCAAACAAGGCAAAGGTCTGGCCAGCTACGGTCGAGAGATGGCCGAGCAGCTGGCCCCCTTCTCCCAGGTGGCGGCCAACAACCCTAATGCCATGTTCCAGCAGAGCTACACGGCAGAAGAGATAGCCACACCCACGGAGAAAAATGGCTATGTGGCCTTCCCCTACACCAAGGCTATGGTGGCCAAAGACGGTGTTAACCAGGCAGCCGCCGTGTTAATGACCACGGTGGGCAAGGCCAAAGAGCTGGGCATCGACGAGAGCAAGTGGGTCTATCTGCACGCTTACGCCGACACAGTCGAGCAACCGTTGTTGGAGCGTGAAGACCTGGGCGAATCCAAAGCCCTGACTTTGGCTTATCAGCAGGTGCTCAAGCAGACAGGCATCAGCGGTGAACAGCTGGAGGTGATGGATGTTTACAGCTGTTTCCCGATTGTGGTGGCCGAGGCGCAAGTCGCTCTGGGGTTGGAGAAGAGCGATAAGTTATTGACGCAAACCGGTGGTCTGCCGTTCTTTGGTGGTCCGGGCAATAACTACTCCATGCACGGCATTGCCTCGGTCGTGCGCGGCCTTCGCGGCGCGCCTAAGAGTTATGGACTGGTCGGTGCCAATGGTGGCGTCATGCACAAGCACTCGGTCGGCGTCTATTCCTGCATGCCCGGCTGGCAGAAGTGTGATTCGAGCGGGTTGCAGGCACAGCTGGACGAGCGCACAGCGGTTGAAATCTGCAGTGACCCTCAGGGCGATGCCATCATCGAATCCTACACGGTGCAGTTTGCTCGTGGCATGCCACTTTTCGCCATTGTCATTGGCCGACTCGAAAAAAATGGTGAGCGTTTTATTGCCAATAACTTCGAGAATGACAGGGAGCTACTGGAAAGCCTGCTGACTAAGGACATGGTGGGCCAGCGCATAGTGGTTGACTCCATTGGCCGCGGCAACCGTGTGACCCTGAGCAAAGAGAGCATGCTGGCACACCTGCCGCCCAAAGTGACGTCGCTGCGCAACGACTACGAATTCTGTTCGGCGAAGCGCCAGGGCCATGTGTTGGAAGTGACCATCAATCGCCCCGAGGCCTTGAACTCACTGCACCCATTTGCCCACGAGGAGCTGGCCGAGATCTTTGATGTTTTTGATCAGGATGAAAAACTTTGGGTGGCGATTATAAGTGGGGCCGGCGACAAGGCCTTTTGCACCGGCAATGACCTGAAGTATTCCGCCAGTGGCAAGCCTCAGTGGATACCGAAATCGGGCTTTGCCGGCTTGACCCGTCGCCGTCGCAACAAACCGGTGATTGCCGCGGTCAATGGTTTTGCCATGGGCGGCGGTATGGAGATAGCACTGGCCTGCGACATTATCATTGCGGCGGAGCATGCCGTGTTTGGCCTGCCGGAAGTAAAAGTGGGTTTGATCGCCGGCGCCGGTGGCATCCAGCGATTGGCTCGCCAGATCCCACTGAAACAGGCAATGGATCTGTTGATAAGCGGCAAGCAAATCAGCGCGGAAAAAGCAGAAGCGTTGGGTTTTGTGAATCAGGTGGTGGTCGGCGGCGGCGTCATGGATGCGGCCCGTGAATACGCACAATTACTCTGTCAAAATTCGCCGACGTCCATTCGTCTGACCATGGAGCTACTGGCAGAAACCAGTGTACACAGCTCGTTGGATGATGCTGTGAGTGGTATGCCAAAAACCATCGACAAGCTGCTCACGTCTGAAGACTTTATGGAAGGGCCAAAAGCCTTTGCGCAAAAACGCAAGCCAAAATGGTCCGGTCGATAAGGGCCACAGGTTCGAACAATAATTATAATATTTTGAGTTTTGGAGCGATGTTATGCCTTCTAAAGCGTTACAACATAAAGAGGTGATGCTGCCCCTTGCGGGTATGCGTGTGTTGGATCTCTGTGATCGGATAGGTCAGAGCTGTGGGCGCCAATTGGCCGACCTGGGCGCCGAGGTTATCCTGGTTGAGCCCCCCGAGGGTATGTCGTCGCGCCAGCGAGCGCCGCTGAGCCTGGGTGAAAGCCTGTATTTTGCCACCCACAATGCCAACAAACTCAGTGTTGCTTTAGACCTGACCCAGCAGGCCGGCAAGCAGCAATTCTTGCAACTAGTGGCCAGTGCGGATCTGCTCTTGGATGGCAGTGCTGCTGGCTACCTTGAGTCACTGGACTTGTCGGTTGTAAAACTGAGGTCTGTTAAACCTGAGCTGATCGTGCTGTCGATTACCGATTTTGGCCTGCAGGGCCCCTATAAGGACTTCACCGCCACAGACGCGGTACACATTGCCATGGGGGGGGTGCTGTCGCGCTCTGGCATTGACGGCAGGGATCCACTGCTGCCGCCTGGTGAACTGGCAATGGAAACCGCCGCGGTGCAGGCGAGTTGGGTGGCGTTGTTAGCCTACTGGCAGCGTTTGCATACCGGTCAGGGTGATCTCCTGGATTATTCGATCAACGATACGGTGGCGCAAATTTTGGATCCGGGCGTGGGCGCGACGGGCAGCGCCGCAGCGGGACGCACTGCGGTGGAAGTCGCGTTGCACGGCCGCCCGGTGATTGAGTATGTGCCCGGCAAGCTGCCGCCACTGGGGTTAATGTACCCGGTGTTTAAATGTGCCGATGGCTATGTGCGGGTTTGTGTTTTAAACCCGCGGCAGTGGCAAGCTATGTCCAAATGGCTCGGCCCTGATCACGCATTTACCCACCCAAAATATGCAAAAGTGCCGACTCGCTTGATGAATATTGGGCCAATTAACGCCACGATTGGCCAGCTGCTGGCGAGCGGCACGCGCGCCCATCTCGTCGCCGAGGGTCGCAAGCGAGGCATTCCCATTGCCTCTGTCGCCTGCCCGGCGGAGCTGTTTGACGATCAACACTATGCGGCCCGCGATTTCTTTACTGATATCGAGCTGGCCAATGGATCGGGTCGGGCACCGTCAGGCTATTTGTGTATGGACGGTAAGCGTGTGGGTATCCGTAGACCAGCGCCGAAGATAGGGCAAGACAATACAGAGCTGTTGGGCCGAGCGAAGAAGACGGCGGCGAAATACAGCAGCGAGTCTATTGCGCGGCGCCCACTGGAGGGCCTGTTGGTACTGGATCTGGGCGTTATAGTCGCGGGCGCCGAGCTGGGGCGACTGTTTGCCGATCAGGGCGCCAAGGTGATCAAGGTTGAAAACCAGGCCTTCGGTGATGGCTTGCGTCAAGCCTTCGATGGCAACCCGGTGCCCATCCCGTTCTCTCAGGGTTCGCGCGGTAAAAAATCTTTCGGCCTTAACCTGCGCACCGACAAGGGCATAGAGATCTTTAAACAACTGGCGGCGAAGGCCGATGTGGTTGTCTCTAATTTCAAGCCGGGCACCATGCAATCGCTGGGTATTGGTTACGATGATCTAAAAGCCATCAACCCGGGTGTTATCTGCGCCGAAAGCAGCGCCATGGGCAGTGATGGCCCGCTGGCAAAAACCATGGGTTACGGCCCACTGGTGCGCGCCAGTACCTCGCTGAGTAGCCTCTGGCGCTATCCTGACCAGGAAGATGGCTATGGTGACAGTGTCACCATCTATCCCGATCATTTTGTCGCGCGGGTGAGTGCCACCGCCATTTTGGCGAAACTGATCGAGCGCAAGAAAACGGGTGTCGGTGGCTTTGTTGATCTGTCCCAGGCCGAGTGCATCATGAATGTGCTGGCGACTGAATTCCTGCGCGAATCGGTCGAGCCGGGTAGCATGGTAGCCAAGGGCAATCAAAACGAATTTGATGCGCCTAACTCCGTGTTTCCCTGCGCAGGTGATGACGAGTGGTGTGTGCTGGCGGTCTCCAGCGATGAGCAGTGGCAGGGCCTGTGTCGGGCCATGGGCCGAGAGGACTTGGCGGGCAATGCCGACTATACCTCTGCCGCCGGCCGCCTGGCCAACCGCGATTCACTGGAAGCGTTAGTGACCGAGTGGTGCGCCGGCTTGTCACCTTCCGTCGCCATGGCCCAGTGTCAGGCGCAGGGGGTGCCCGCGGGTAATATGCTGAGGTTGAGTGAATTTATTCAGAACCCCCACTACCAGGCGCGCAACTTCTTCCGTGTGCTCAATCAACCGTCCGCCGGCCGGCCGCTTGAAACCGAAAACGGACCTGTCGCCTTTAGTGAGACTCTGCCGCCACCGAAAATTGAGCGGGCCCCGGCTCGCGCCGAGCACACCCGAGAGCTGGCGGCCGAATTGTTGGGCCTATCCGATGACGAAATTTCTGCATTGGTGAAGAGCGGCGACCTCGAAATAGGTAAATCGGGCGCCGGTGGCGGTCGCCGGCAAAAGCTGAAAACCTTTGCGGTTTCCATGGCGGTTAATGGCATGTTGAAATATCACGCACTAAAGGCCGAGTGTTAAGCCTCCACCGACATGTGGGCCGACCAGTTGTCCGTGACCTATTGGGTTAGCCAAGGGGTAGGCCTGATGGGTTCCGTAGCTTCAGCCACTAACATTGTGCAGGGATTAAAGCGGGGTTTGGTGAGGCTATTATTGATCTTAAAACATTGTTTGAAGAGTAATTTATTCCCTCCGTGTGGTTAAGAACTTACTTAACTAGGGTACCCAGTTTTGAGTCTGTCATTGGGCATATTCGAATGCCCTTTTATCCCGCTTCTTTTATGTCCTTTCCATATGTATTTAGGGTAAATCTTTCACGAGGAATATTTTCTTGGCGCTGTTCTTCTGGGTCGCAGTGCTGCTTAGCTATTTGGCACTTACAGCATGCTGGGGTATTCGTCGCCAGTTTCTACGGGTGATTTAAAAATAGCCAGTGCCATGTTACAAATCATCTCGCTGTACTCAGGCTTTTTAATCAGGTCTGGCTCTGTGGTGACAACCGAGCGAATGGCGGCATTGAAGGTTGCCAGAAAAATATGAGTTCGTAGGCGCTTGTCACGCTGGCTCAGATTTGTACTGTGTTTCTCCAGTATCGGAAATATTATTTTTTCCATGCCACCTTCCGTATTAAAGAGCTTGTCGAACCAGGGGTATAACTCAAAGTAGCTGGGAAATTGACGGAAGAAATTGGGTTCCAAATCATAAAGTGTCGCTAAGAAAAAAATGGTGTCATCAATAATCCCAAAGGTGATGTCTTCCAACGATTTCGAGTCCAGCAGTTCCTGAGTTAGGAGGGTGCGTTTCTCGACAAACTCGAGGATGCGGTCTTCGTAGATTAACGCCAGCAGTGCTTCAACATTAGGAACATACTGATAGATGCTACCTCTTGCAGCACCCGACACCTTGCAGAGTTTAGAGAGTGTAAGGGCTTCACTGCCTTCGGTTTCAAGAATCTGGATGCAAGCCGTTTTCAGTGCTTCAAGTAGGGCGATGGAGCGAGATTGCTTGGGGTGCTTACGAAGTTGGTCCGGCCCGGGGGGGGAGTGGTCGTTCATAGATGAGATCCAATTAGCCCTTTAACGCTTAGTATAGCCCGCATTGATTGCAGGGTTAAGGCTTAAGCGGCTCGACTATATTCTTGAGGGTTTTTTCGAACCGTGTTGGTAGTTCTTCTGCAGTGGCCTTCATCGACCTAGCCGGATGGAGAGAGGGCCCCATCGATGGAGTGATCTGCTATCGGAGTCAACAAGCTGTGCGCTCTACTTATGATTTAAACTCGGTTTCTCAATAAATAATCGTTGTTATGGTTTTAACTGACTCGGACGGCACTAAATGCAATATCGTCAATATGGGTAGGTTTGTTAATCAAGAAGCTAGGAATGTGACCGTTTGAATATAGCGCGACACGACGAATGGCTTAGGGCGGGTCTACTAATGGTCGCAATAGCTCTTAAGGGATCGTTTATCCGCTATATGCAATAGTGTTTGTCCATTATTGAATACCGTTTTAACCCGCAGAAAATGCGACCGCTGCAGTCTAGACTTAGCTCGGTGCTGAGTTCAATATTAGCATTGGAGCAAGAGCGTCTAGGTAAAGCATTCTACTCAAATTCGACATCAGTGATTAGATCACCTCTCAGGGTATCAAGGGGCTGATAACTTAGCGGCCTATGTTTGATTGGGGTAAGGGTAACGGGCAATGATAAATGCTCTGAAGACGTAAAAGGAGGGCGTGTAAGTCGAGAGTCTGTGCGGGCTGACTTGACGGCTCAGAACCGCTCAATCAATATTGGGTTTGCACCGTGTTTTAATTAGGCTAGTGAAGCACGCGGTATTAAAACACGATCTATTTGTGGGTCAGCGGCATTACTAAAATATAACAGTTAAGAGTGTTCATTATGATCATTGGCTTGAACCTACCCCAATTCCGCTTGTACGTTACAGGTGCCTTCAATGGCTTTGCAGTAAAGCATTTACTAGCCAAACTCCTATTGATTATGTTTTCTGCTTCGCTGCATACGTCAGTATTAGCTACAAGCGAACCTTCAGCATATGGGCTGGTGGGCACTGTTTCATCGAAAACAGAGGGGGCGATGGAGGGCGTGCTGGTCATCGCCAAAGCCCAAGGCGAAACCGTGTTGATCGCCGTTAGCACCAATGCCGCAGGTCAGTTTCAATTCAACCGCGACCGACTTAAGCCGGGGCAATACAGCCTTAGTGTGCGAGCCGCAGGCTTCGAGTTAAGTGATGCGGCATCTAAGATCGCGAAAAGTGTTACTGTCCGCGAGCGTACACAGGCCACACTCGACTTGTCGCTTGCCCCTGTAACCGATCCACAGCGCTTGGCGGCCCAGCTCACCACATTGGATTGGGTTAGAAGTTTTCCCGGCAGCGACACTGAAAAAGACCTTCTGGTGCGCAACATGGTCAACTGTGGCTTTTGCCACACCCTTGAGCGGGTCGCGCGCTCGCCGCACACCAGCGAGAGCTTCCGCCATGTAATACAGCGTATGCACACCTATGAAACCGACCACTCGTCGGCGGATTTAATTCATGTTGTGCGCCGCCCGCAACCGCTGGACGGCATGATCTGGTACGGGCGTCAGGCCAGCGACATAGCCGACTACCTGGCCAGCATTAATTTGAGCCCCAGCCAGGGTAACATGAACACACCCAAAGCCAGTTGGGACTACCCTCTGCAAACCCTGCCGCTGCCGACGGGTGAGGCCACTGAGGCGGTGGTTACCGTCTTCCCGATTCCGCGCCAGCCCAGTGTGATCCACGATTTGGATGTCGATTCAAATGGCAATGTTTGGTACGGCAATACCGGTTGGGATTTTATTGGTAAGCTCGACCCGCGCAGTGGTGAGTTTTCAGAATGGCCTGCGCCTAATTTTTTACCCGCTGTTGAAGGCGCTGCTCGCCTAGTGGGTGTGCAGGATATTCAGGTGGATGCCAGTGATAAAATTTGGGTTGCGATTGGTGGTAACAAGCACGCTGTGTTCGACCCGAAAAGTCAGCAATGGGATACCTTTGACCTGCCGGTTATTTGGAAAAACCCCTTCCTCAGCCCCATCCGCGCAGAGAACGAAGCCCTCTGGGCCACCGCCATCACTACGCCGCCCGATGGCGACAAACTGCACGAACACGCCTTTCGTCTCGACACCAAAAATGGCGAGCTGGGTGCCGGGATCAACCTGTTTGATCGCTGGGAAAGTCCCAAGGATGTGGACCGCGTCGGCCAGCTGAACTATTGCTACATGATGGATCAGGACATGGATGGCAATTTTTTGTGTACCGTGCCGGAGGCCTCGGCGATTGCCCGTACAGATTCAGGCGGTAAGGTGCGGCTGATCCCCACGCCCACACCACATGCCTACCCACGCCGCGGTTACCGAGATGAGAAAAACCGCTTTTGGTTCGGCGAGTTCTTTGCCGACAAGGTCGGATACATCGACCTAGAGACCGATGAGATCAAAGAATACGACATACAACCCAAGTACATCTCACCCTACTATGCACGCCCAGACCGCACCGGAAAAATCTGGATTTCCAGTGTTGGTTCAGATCGTTTGTTGCGATTAAATCCCGCAACGGGTGATGTGGTGCAATACCTCATGCCTGTTACCTACGACGCGCGAAAAGTCGTTGTCGACAACAATGCTGATCGAATTACCGTGTGGCTTCCCAATAAAAATCTCGGTCAACTGGTGAGGGTTGAGGTGGCTGAGTGAAACAGCTATTGAATCCAGCCGAGGCTAAACGGCAAGAAAAGACAATATGTTGTTTTTTCATTGCGTCCGTCTTGCGGTGGGGCGGGCATTTGACAATCTTCTGAAGCCTCTCGCCTCGCATCGTGCCGGTATTGATGTTGTTGATACGGGGGTATGCTTTTTGCGCACCAGCTGAGCGGCGCCGTGGCTTTTCCAGTTTCCATAAAAATTTTCCGACAGCGTGTGGGCAGTAAATACCCTAGCCTTATAATTTTTCGCTGCTCAGCGTGCATTTCAAGTGGCTGCGCAGGATTTGAATGGCATAGGTATCTTTGTCAGTGTGGAAGATAATAATATCAAGTTTATCGTTTTATTTTCCAGTTGTGATTCCGTTGTAAGTTTCATAAAGCCCGCTAGATAGCAATATTTTTCTCGAAGGGCTCGTTCATAAGTATGCTCTTTGATAACGGACTTTTTAAGTCCATAAATCAGAAGTGTCAGACCTGGTGCTTCTAGTATACTCCTATGCATTTGCCGATTTTTTGTCAATTATTTGATGATTTTATAAGATTCGGCTGTCCTGGTGAGTGCCGAAATCAATCCGTCTTTACCGTCATGGCTGCGGCTTATAAGTCAGCCTGAGTGTGTGGAATCTTGCTTGTATGCAGATCTAAAACGAAATCGAGACTGCCCGGTTCCTCGTCAGTAACGCAGAGCTCTTCGTCACTTAATCGATACAGTGTCGCCAGTCCAAGTTTTACCCACAGGTACTTTTATAGAGCTTCGAAAGAATCTGTGGATGTGTATCGGATTGGCTTGAGTCGTAAGTATCCCGATTTTTTACTGGAAACCATTAGCTTCTTTAGTCTGTTTCCTGGTTTAGTGATTGTTGATGGCGACTGTGTTCCTCCCCCCCCCCTTACTGCAACTCTAATCAATAATTTCTGCTGGTAGGCTAGGCCGTGGCTATGGGCAACTGGATTGATCTGCATCAATATTTTTTCAAGTAGATATATAAATGTGACCGCTTAATTAAAAAAACATTTGATGAAAATAAAACACTATAAAATCAATGACTTGTGGTGTTGCTGGGTAGGGATTAATGCGGCGCTTTTGCTATGGATAAAGCCTCTGGAAATGGACATTATATTTACTCGCTAGAGTTTTTCTGAAGCAAACAAAGTGAACCTAGCGTTAAAAACACATGGCGCACTAGGAGCTTCTGATTACAAAAAAATGATGTCCTTTTGCTGTGGGAGAGTTTTGTGGAATTATCGGTAAGTCAGGAATTGCAGGCCTTTCGCGAGGAGGTACGGGTCTTTTTGGAGGGCGTGAAAACCCCGCGCCTGCTGAACGCTGGAGCCAGGGCGACCAGCGTCTTTCCAGATTTTGAGACGGTAGTGGAGTGGCAAGGTGTTTTATTGAAACAGGGATGGTTGGTGCCTACCTGGCCTGAAAAAAATGGCGGATCAGGTTGGACGCAAGAACAGAAGTCTATATTGGACGAAGAAATTAAATTGGCGGGTTTCCCCAGTCTGATACCTATGGGGCTGATGATGCTGGGCCCGATGATGCTCAAGTATGGCAGCGAAGAGCAGAAGCAAGAACTCTTGCCACGCTTGCTTTCCGGTGATGATATCTGGTGTCAGGGTTATTCTGAGCCGGGTTCGGGCTCTGATCTGGCTTCCCTGAAGACCCGTGCGATTGCCGATGGCGACGATTATATTGTCAACGGTTCCAAGATCTGGACCAGCTATGCGCAGCACGCCAACAAAATATTCTGCCTGGTGAAAACCGACACCGAGTGTAAACCTCAGGCGGGCATCAGCTTCCTGTTGGTTGATCTGGATGCTCCGGGAATCACTGTTGATGAGATAGTTTCCATTGATGGAGAGGTGGAGCAGTGCCAAGTCTTCTTTGATGACGTTCGTGTGCCAAAAACCAATCTGGTCGGTGAAGAAAACCAGGGTTGGGAGGTGGCAAAATACCTGCTCGAATTTGAGCGTGGCGGCGGCGGTCACTACCCGGGCATCAAGAAGCAGTTGGCGTCCATCAAGGCGTTGGCGCAAGAGCAGCAAGTAAGGCCGGGCCAGCCCTACCTGCAGGATCCTGTCTATGCGGACAAGCTGGCGCGCCTTGAGATTGAGGGTCTGGCGCTGCAGTACCTCGAGTGTCGCAATCAGTGCGATGCGAAAACCGGTAACTCTGGTGCTCTTTCTTCCATGCAGAAAATTGTCGCTACCGAGTTGAGCCAGAAGCTCGATGAGTTGGCTCTGGATGCCCGGGGTGCCTATTTGGGTGTGCATATGAACGAAACGCTGGCGCCGAGTTATAACGGTGAATTTATCGGTTCCGAGCTGGGTGCGCCTGTTATGAACTATTACATGAACAATCGTGCCTCAACCATTTACGGTGGCACGGCACAAATTCAGCGCAATATTATTGCCAAGCTGGTACTGGGTCTTTAAGGAAGCGATTGATCATGAACTTTAGCTACAAAGACGACCAATTGGCCTTTCAATCCTCGGTCAAGAAATACTTGTCAGACAATTACGATTTTGAAAGTCGCCAAAAAATTGTTCACGCCGCCGACTCCTTCAGTCACGATATTTGGCAGCAGCAGGCAGAGTTGGGCTGGATGTATTTACTTTTCTCCGAGGAGGTGGGTGGCTTTGGCGGCAGCGCCGTTGACACCATGATGTTATTTGAAGAGCTGGGCCGTCACCTGTCGGTTGAGCCGTTTATGCAGACCGTGCTTCTAGGTGGAAAGTTGTTGCAGGCGTCAAATCTGGACACTCGCGGTGAGCTGATTAATCAGCTTATGGAAGGCTCCCTGCAGCTGGCCCTTGCCCACTATGAAGGTGCGCACCGTGAAGGTCTGAATAATATCGCCGCCACGGCAACCCAGGAGGCTGACAAGTACAGCATCGATGGCTGTAAATCGCTGGTGTATAACGCCGACTCAGCGGATTACCTGCTGGTGAGCGCGAATATCGACAATAACAGTGCCAATGAGAAAGCCAGCCTGGCGGTATTCCTGCTGCCAGCCAATAGCGATGGCCTGCAGCTGAAAACCTACACCACCTCTGATGGACGCGTTGCCGCTGAAGTTGAAATGCAGGATGTGCAGGTGCCTGAGCAGGCGCTGCTTTTTTCCGGTGAGCAGGCGCAAACAAACCTGGCGGCGGTACTGGATGAGGCGACCCTGGCGGCCGTTGCGGAAGTGGTTGGCGGCATGGAAGTGTTGGTCGATACCACCGTTGAGTACAGTAAGGACCGCAAACAGTTTGGTGTGGCGATTGGGAAATTTCAGGCGCTGCAACACATGATGGCCGACATGTGTATGGCCAAAGAGTTGGCGAGATCGCTGATGTATGCGGCGGCCATCAAATTGCGCGATGCCAGTGCCGATGCCTCTGCCTTTGTCGCCGCCGCCAAGGTGCAGGCGGACCAGAGTGCAAAACTGGTCGGACACTACGCGGTACAGATTCATGGTGGTATCGCCACCACCGACGAATTGAAAGTAGGTCACTACCTCAAGCGCTCTGTGGTCAATAGCAAGTTGTTTGGCAGCACCGAATATCACGTGCAGCGCTACATTCAATTGTCTGAAAAATAAAGGAAACCGTCGATATGACAAGGCTTGCAGATAAAGTTGTTTTGGTTACCGGTGGTACCTCTGGTATCGGTGTTGATATAGCGCGTCGTTGCCTGGAAGAGGGTGCCAGAGTTGCCGTTGCTGGTCGCAACCAGGATCGCGGCCAGGCAGTGGCAAACTCTCTGGGCGGCGACGCTCTTGATGGCAAGGTAATGTTCGTCAGCCTCGATGTGTCCAATGAGCAGTCGTGGATTGATGCTATCTCTGCGGTCGTTGAGTGCTTCGGTGGCCTGGATGTGCTGGTCAATAATGCAGGCGTGATGACGCCTTGTGATGTTGAAAATACTTCGTTTGAACTTTTCCAGAACACCATTATGACCAACGCAGGTGGCGTGTTTCTCGGTTGCAAACATGCCATTGAGCAAATGAAGACGCAGGGCAAGCCCGCCTCACTGGTGAACGTCTTGTCCACTACGGCACTGAAAACCTCGGCTTGGACCATGGCCTATGGGGCCAGTAAATCTGCCGCTTTGAGCATTACCAAGTCGGTTGCTCTGAGCTGTGCGGAAAATAAATACTCCATTCGCTGTAACGCAGTTCTGCCGGGCGTGGTGATGACGCCGATGGTGGAGAATTTACTGGCCATGTCAGCGGATGCGGATGCGCAACTGGCGGGTTTGCTGGCTAGTCAGCCAATGGGTCGATTGGTCGAGGGCGAAGAGGTCGCTAATGCGGTGATCTATTTCGCATCGGAAGAATCATCCGGTGTAACCGGTGCTCACTTCGCCGTTGATTGCGGCATGACGGCAAGCTGATTGTTATCAGTTTTATTTTATAAAACGGGAAGTCAAAAAATGACAGATTCAACCCCAAGTCCCAGCGATTTACTGGACATTTATACCCGCGCTTATCGCATTCGCCGCAATGATGAGGAATTCCATGCGGCCATGATGTCCGGCAAGCTGGGTATTCGCATTTACTACTCTCCGCGCGGACAGGAAATTATTCCGGCGGCCCTCTGTAACCACCTCACCGATGCAGACTATATGGTGACCATCTATCGTGGTGTCCACGATCAGATCGCCAAGGGTATTCCGCTGAAGGCTTTGTGGGCTGAATACGCCGGTCGTATTGACGGTACCTGCAAGGGTAAGGGCGGGCCGATGCACGTGACTCACCCAGAGACGGGCAACATGGTCACCACCGGTATCGTCGGCGGCAGCATGCCGATTGCCAACGGTTTGGCTTGGGCATCACAGATCGACGGTAACGATCGCGTCACAGTTGCGACCTTCGGCGATGGCGCCAGTAACATTGGGGCCTTCCACGAGTCGCTGAACATGGCGTCGCTGTGGAAACTGCCGGTGATCTTCCTGTGTCAGAACAACCTGATCGCCGAGCACACTCGTTATGAAAAGGGTACCGCCGTCGACAGCATCGCCGATCGTGCAGCGTCCTACAATATGCCGGGCATCAAGGTCGACGGCAATGATCCAGTGGCCATGTGGGAGGCAGCCAAAGAGGCGGTTGATCGCGCCCGCCGCGGTGAGGGGCCCACCCTGATCGAAGCCATGACCTTCCGCTTTATGGGGCACTTGATCGGTGACCCAGACGAGCATTGGGGTGAGGGTGAAAAAGAAGCGGCGCTGGCGAAAGACCCGGTACCGGCTTTGCGCGAACAACTGTTGAGCAAGGGCTTGGCCGATGAAGCGCAGCTGACGGAAATTGAAGCCGCGGTAAACAAAGAGATCGAAGAAGCGATAGCTTTTGCAGAGCAGAGTCCGCTGCCGGATCTTGCTGAACTCAATACAGACGTATTGGCGGAGGGTTAACCCATGGCGAAGAAAATGAATTATGTACAGGCCATCAATATGGCGCTTGCCGACGCCATGGAAGCTGACGAGAACGTTCTTTTGTTAGGCGAAGATGTCGCCGACGAAGAGGGCGGTGGTGTTGTCAAGGTATCCCAGGGTCTGTCCGCAAAGTTTGGCACCAACCGCGTGAAGTCAACGCCGATTGCCGAAGAAGCCATCATGGGTGCCGCCATTGGCGCCTCACTGGTGGGCAAGCGCCCGGTCGCTGAAATCATGCTAATGAACTTTATGACCGTCGCCATGGATCAGGTGGTGAACCACGCGGCCAAGTTACGTTACATGTCCGGCGGCCAGACCAATGTGCCAATTACCATCCGCACAATGACCGGTGCCGGTGGTGGTGCTGGCGGTCAGCACACTGACATGCTGGAAGCCTGGTTTGCCCACGTAGCAGGTATGAAGGTGGTAACTCCGTCATCGCCAGCAGAGGCTTATGGCTTACTTCGAGCCTGTATCGAGGACGACGACCCCTGTCTGTTTATTGAAAACATGCCGACCTACTGGACCAAGGGTGAAGCGCCTGTACCGGGCACAGTGATACCTCTGGGTAAAGCTAATGTGATAAAGGAGGGCAATGATGTGACCCTGATCACCTACGGTCGCATGGTGATGGAATCCATGCAGGCGGCTGAGATTCTGGCTGAGAATGGCGTTAGCGTGGAAGTTATCGATCTGCGCACCATTGCCCCGTTTGATGCAGAAACCATTCTCAACTCCGTTGCTAAAACACAGCGTGCGGTTGTGGTACATGAAGCCGTTCGCCCATTTGGTGTGGGGGCTGAGATCGCCTCACGAATTACCGAAGAGTTGTTCTCTCAGTTGAAGGCACCGGTACAACGGGTAGGCAGTAGCTTTAACGCGGTTCCTTATGCGCAAGTGCTGGAGGCCGCTCACCTGCCTACGCCTGACGGCATTATTGAAGCCGTCAAGAAGACGCTGGATTAATAAAATTTAAGATTAATAGCCCCGGATTAAACACCCGGGACAAAAAATATTTATTGTTGAGGTTGTGTGATGACGACAAAAGTTATTTTACCCAAGCTGGGTATGGCCATGAGCGAAGGCGTTATTTCTGAGTGGCTGGTGAAAGACGGTGATAGCGTCGAAGAGGGGCAGGTAATTTACTCCCTTGAGAACGATAAATCGGTACAGGAAATTGAGTCACCGGCATCCGGCGTTATTTCGTTGAAGTCAGAAGAAGGCGAAACCTATGCCGTCGATACCCTACTGGCTGAAATAAATTAATTAGCTCAATGCGGAAGCTTCCGCACCCTGGAGATATCAGATGTCTAATTCTACTAAAAAAATGGCTGATCACTTTGCCGGCTTGCCACCTCTGCAAGATATTGATCACTCATTGTTTGGTGAGGTCGAGGTGCAGAAACTGCCTCGTGCTCAGTTTTTTGGCGGGCAGATTTTGGCCCGAAACTGGGCGACGATTCCCCATGTCACCCACCATGATGAGGTGGATATCACCCGTTTGGAAGACTATCGGAAATCTCTGGTTGCGCAAGAGGGCCGAACCCGGGTGAGTTTGCCGGTGCTGGTGGTGAAAGCCATTGTTGCCTGCCTTAAGGAGTTTCCCAAGTTCAATGCTTCACTGGATTCGACCGGGAAAAAAATTGTTGTGAAGAAATTTTATAACATCGGCATGGCGGTCGATACGCCCAATGGTTTGCTGGTGCCGGTTATTAAAGACAGTGACACCAAGGATGTCTTTGCCATCGACGATGAATTGTCGGCTCTGGCGAGCGCAGCACGAGACAAGGGCCTGCCGATGGACAAAATGGAAGGCGGCAGCTTTACCCTGAGTTCCATTGGCAACCTCGGCGGTCTGGCGTTTACGCCCATTATTAATGCGCCGGAAGTGGCCATCCTGGGGGCGACCAAATCGGCTTGGCGAGCCACCCGGTGCGATAACGATGAAGTGGTATGGCGTTTACACCTGCCGCTTTCCCTCAGTTACGACCATCGTGTAATTAACGGCGCGGACGCCGCAAAGTTCTTAAGCTACTTTAATCAGGTCATCCAGCGGCCAGAAGTTCTTTTGGATTGAATGCTGGGTTAACACCCGCGTTGAATACAAAATTAGAGATTTAAAAAATATATGGGTAGGAGAGATTGCTATGAGTAAAGAATACGACGTCCTAGTTGTGGGCGCGGGTCACAACTCCCTGTCGACAGCCGCTTATCTGGCAAAAGCCGGGTTGAGCGTCTGTGTCTTTGAGAAGAATGATCAGGTTGGTGGTGGTGCTGTCACCCGTGAAGTGACGGCACCTGGTTTTAAGCATGACACTCATGCCACCGGTATTATCTTGGCCATGGCCAATCCCATGATTAAGGATGATGAGCTGGAGCTGCAATCCAAGTTTGGCTTGAGCTTTGTTGCGCCTGAGGCGACCTATGTTTCATTGTTTGAAGATGAAACTTTTTTGGGCACCTACCAGAGCGTGGATAAAACCTGCGAGTCCATTGCCAAATATTCATCGAGGGATGCCCAGGTCTACCGCGAATTTGTGTTGCGCACCATAAAAATGGGGCCACTGTTCACCCAGGGCATGTTTAAGCCACCGATTCCCGGTGAGCTGATGGCCAGTATGCTCAATCAAAGCCCCGAGGGTCGTGAAGTGATTGAGTTGGGGAAAAAGTCGGCTTTTGACTTTATCAACGGGATGTTTGAACACCCTAAAGTGCGCATGCACTACATGAAGTGGATTGCCGAAGGCATGTGCAATCCACGCATGGTTGGTACGGCGGCCACTTTGTACTTCCTGACGGCGGTGGCGCATACACAGGAAGAAACTGCTGTTGTCGGTGGTACCCAGGGCATCAGTGATTCCCTGGTACGCTGTATCGAACACCATGGCGGTGAGATTCGTACCAACACCTGGGTTAAGCGCGTGGTTATGTCCGCGGGTAAGACTGTGGGTGTTGAATTGGACGATGGCGAGATTATCAAGGCGAAGACGTCAGTCGTTGCCAGTATTCATCCGCATTTACTGGGTGAATATATAGAAGGGCTTGACGAGGATATGCTGCAGGAGGCGCGCGATCTGCCGCTGTCTTGCTATGGCGCCATCAACACTCACTGGGCCTTGCACGATGCACCCAACTACAAGTGTGAGGAAGTCAACAAGGCGTTGCTTGTAGAAACCATACCGGCGGATATGGATCGCTTGATGTCGTCTTTTGATAACTGTAAAGCCGGTATTCTGGCGGATGAATTTAACGCGGTGGTGGCTCACCACACCAATCACGATCCGTCTCGCGCGCCGGCTGGCAAGCACACACTTTACCTCTACTGCTTTGCGCCGCTGGAGCTGAAGAATACCGGGCCGCTGGGGCGCAAGGATGTAGCTGGCTGGAATGATGAGATCCGCGACGAATACAAAGAGTGGATGATGAAAGAGTACGGTAAGTTCTGTACCAATATGACCTCTGACAACATCATCGCGTCTGCGGCTGAATCACCAAAAGATATGGCTGAATGGTCACCTTCCTTCCAGAAGGGCGACATCTTCGGTATATCCAACCTGTCGCCGCTGGGTCAGCGTCCTACCGCACGATTGGCGCAGTACGCCGTTCCGGGTGCTGAAGGCCTGTATCTGTCCGGTCCTTTCTGTCATCCAGGCGGTGCGATTACCGGTGGTGGACGCGGCACCGCGATGAAGATATTGATGGACATCGATGTTGACGTCTTTAAGGTTTTTAATATTTAACAACCGTGTTTTAAGTGATTAATTACTGAAGGGTGGAATGAGTGATGAAAGTATTCGCGAGTGATGGCAGTGTTCTGATGGAAGTGAAATCCCTAGGGCGAGGTGAAGGCAACAACATTGAGTTTACCGGTGTGGTCATGGGCGCTATGCCCGTTAAAGGTGTGTTGAGCCCTGAAGAGGCGCGTAAGGCTTTTGGTCTTATTAAAGGCAAGGGACTTTGGTGTTTCCTGATGAGTTTTATTTTTAGGAAAAATGCTAAGTCTTAATTCATATTGAGGATGGCTTGGTATTAGCGTTTAAGCCGGATTCATTAGTGAAACCGGATTTTCTCCTTAATAGCGGTGAGAATAAAATGTTACATGCAGATTCTGTTGAGCAGTTTAGCAATGTTGGAGAAGTCGTTCGGCATTATGCGAATAGCAAACCAGATCATCTTGCAATGATCTTTGGTGATCGAAAAACTACCTACGCTGAATTGCACAGCCACACTTCTCGAGTTGGCAATGGCCTGCGAGCAGAAGCTATAGGTGAGTCAGGACGTATTGGCTACCTTGGTAAAAATACAGACCGTTATTACGAGCTGTTCTTTGGTGCCGCAAAAGCGGGCATGGTGATGGTGGCGGTGAACTGGCGTTTGGTGGCGCCAGAAGTTCAGTACATTCTTGACGACGCCAATGTTGAGGTGCTGTTTGTCGAATCGGAGTTTAACGCGGTTGCCAGGGCCTGTATTGAGCAGTGCCCAGCGCTGAAAAAGCTGGTCGTTATCGATGGCTCCGATGCGTCTGGCTATGTTTCATGGCGCGACCAGCAGCCGACTGAGTATGTTGATGTCGAGGTGGGGCTGGAGTCTATCTGTCTGCAAATGTACACCAGTGGTACAACCGGCCGCCCCAAAGGGGTGTTGTTGCCACACCGCTGTTTCTTCTCTCAGCGCGAGGCGGAGAAGCAGGCTGGAGCCTGGGCTCAGTGGAACGATGATGACGTCAACCTGGTGGCCATGCCGACCTTTCACATAGGCGGTACTGGCTGGGGCTTTGTGGCCTTCTTCCACGGCGCCACCAATATTATTCACCCTGTCCCTGATGCTGAGCGTATTGCGGACGATATTGCCCGACACAAGATCACCAAGATGTTTGTCGTGCCAGCGATACTGCAGCAGATTGTCAATGTAGCCAAATCCAGGGGTATGGATCTAACGTCGATGAAGTTTGTGATCTACGGCGCCTCGCCTATCCCAGAATCTCTGTTGATTGACTCTCTGGCGTTGTTTGATTGCGGTTTTGTGCAGCAGTATGGCATGACGGAAGCCACTGGGGCGGTGAGTTACCTGCCAGCGGAAGACCACGATGTGAAGGGCAACCAGCGCATGAAATCCTGCGGTAAGGCTTTTCCTGGGATTGAATTTAAAATCTGTGATGAGCAGGGAGATAGTCTATCTCAAGGGATCGTCGGGGAAATCTATATCAAAACCCCGGCCATTATGACGGGTTACTGGAATCTCGATAGCGCTACAGAGGAAGCACTTGAGGATGGCTGGTATAGATCCGGTGATGCCGGTTATCTGGATAACGACGGTTACTTGTTTATGCAGGATCGCGTCAAAGACATGATCGTCTCCGGTGGCGAGAATATTTATCCTGCTGAAATTGAAAGCGTACTCTATCGACACCCTGCGGTTCAGGATGTCGCGGTTATTGGTGTGCCGGATGAAAAGTGGGGTGAATCTGTTAAGGCGCTAATTATCGCTTCAGGTGTAGTGAATACCGATGAGTTGATTGATTATGCCCGTCAATTTATCGCTGGTTACAAGGTTCCTAAGACGATTGATGTGGTTGAAGACATACCTCGCAATGCTTCAGGTAAAATTTTAAAACATGTGCTGAGGGAGGAATACTGGCAGGGGTATAAGCGACGCATTAATTAAACGATTGATGGAGACGTTTAGTGGCAACTTATGGCTTTTATGTCGATATGTGTTATCACAATTTCTTAATATAAAAGTAGTAACAACTCATTTAAAAAGTTTCTTGTGTCTGGGTGATTATATATTCCAATGCTTTCCGTTGGGTAATGTTCTTGGTTTCTGAAAGGTGTCTGTTGTTCATAGGGTCATGGTGGATATCAATTACTTTTGACATTTGATTGTAAATAAAATAAATAAAAAAAGGATAAATATCATGAATTTTAGAACGAATTCTATTTCGGTTCTGACCATCGCAATCGCTGGAATATCCAGCACCATTAGTCTGCCCTCTTTCGCCGCAGTCACAGACAACAACAGAACCACGTTGGAAGAAGTGATTGTGACCGCTCAAAAGCGCGCGGAGTCATTACAAGACGTGCCGATTTCGGTGGCGGCTCTCAGCGGCGACGCAATAGACAAGGCCGGCATCACCAGCCTGGAAGGTATGAGTGCCATCATGCCGAATGTCACTATCACCCAGGAGCAGATTAGTGACCGCATCTCTATCCGTGGTATCGCCTCTGGCGGCAACCAGGGCTTCGACCAGTCAGTCGGCCTGTTTTCCAACGGTGTCTATTTAGCACGTGGTGCCCAGTTCCGCTCCGCTTTTTTGGATGTCGAATCAGTAGAGGTGTTGCGCGGCCCACAAGCCACCCTGTTTGGAAAAAACACCATTGCGGGAGCGGTTAACCTGACGTCGCGTCAGCCTACGCAAGAATTCGAAGCTCAGTTGAACACGAGCTTCGAAACAGAACTTGAGAGCAGGCACCTGGGGGGATTCATCAGTGGGGCTTTAACGGACACCCTGAGTGGACGCTTTGCCTTTAAAACCAGTGAAGACAAGGGCTGGGTAGAGAATGCCGCGCTTAATGACAAGCGAGCATCGTCGGATACCTCCAATTATCGCCTGTCTTTGGCCTGGGAGGCGACGGATGATCTGAGCTTCAATCTTACCCATGAAGCCTTTGACATGGAGTCGGACGGCAAGGGTTTTGAAGTCATTCACGATGAATCCATCAACCCGGATGGCTCGGTGAGTACAACCCCAATTTGCAGGTTTGATGGGGATTGTGCGTTAAATTATCAAAATTCATCGACAAACGTCGACGGTAGCCCGGGTTTCACCGAAGATGAGTATTCTGATGTCAATACTCAGTTAACCTCGCTGTCCGCTGACTATGCACTGGGTGACTACACCTTGACGTTGGTGAGCGGTTATTCCGAGTCTGAGATTGAGGAGCTTAACCCAGGGATGCATCAGCCTTTCGCTACGATTAATACTATTGCCTTCGAAGCGTTTGAACAATTCAGTCAGGAAGTTCGTATTACATCACCAGGGGGTGAAGCCATCGACTGGCTGGCAGGGCTCTACTATGAAACCAATGATTTGAGCTTTGAAGACAATATTCATCTGCACGCGACCAATATTCTGGGCGGTGCTGTACCGAACAATGTGAATGTCCGCACCGATTTTGAACAGGAATCGAAAACAGTTGCTGCATTTGCCCAGGGAACCTGGAATATTAATGAGGCAACTCGCTTAACGCTGGGATTGCGTTACGGTGCAGAGGAGAAGCAGGCGAGACAAGTTTACAGGATGCTGGCTGCGGGTACCGATACCCGACTCGCTGATATCATCACCGAGCCCGGAGCAGCAGGTTTGGCAGCTGCCTTTAAATTCGATGAGCACGACACAGCTAAGCAGAGTCGTAAGCAAGAGAACTGGTCGCCGTCGGTTAACCTTCAGTATGACCTAACGGCTGATGTTATGGTCTATAGCAGCGCCAGTATCGGTTTCAAGTCGGGTGGTTTTGACGCTCGCTTAGCGCAGAGCGCCCTGGATTTTGAGTTTGACCAAGAGAAGGCCGTTACCGTTGAGCTGGGGTCCAAGGGTCGCTTTATGGATGACCGTGCAGAGTTGAACCTCGCTTTTTTCAGGACGGAATATAAAGATTTGCAGTTCTCCAGCTACAATGGCGGGCTGTCATTCCTGGTGGATAATGCCGCGTCGGCTGAATTGACGGGTCTTGAATTTGAGAGCCGCTTGCTGGTTAACGAAAACCTGACCCTGAGCGGCGGCGGATCCTGGCTGGACTTCGAGTATCAAGACTTTACCAACGGCCCGTGTGACGCCTACCAGCAAGCAGTTTCAGGGGCTAGCTTAGAATGTTCCGCGGACCGCTCTGGCGGGCGAGCTCCCAATACACCCGAATACACCTTTAACCTGAGCGCCGACTGGCAGCAAGCTATAAGTGATGTATTGCTGCTTGAGCTATCAGCGACCCTTGCGTACGAAGATGAATTTTTCGTGAGTTCAGATAATGATTCAGTACTGCTGCAGGACGCGTCTACCAAGCTGGATCTACGCGTTGCTCTGAGTGATTTAAGCCAGGATGCATGGACAGTTTCCCTGTTGGTCAAGAATCTGACTGGCGAAGAGACCTTCCACTACGGCACAGATGTTCCGCTGACGCCTGGTGCCCGCTTCGTTCGCACCGATGCTCCACGCACAGCTACCGTTAATGCGGTTTACCGCTTCTGATTTATCGGCATGTGTTTCACTTGTTTACAGGGCCAGCTTTTGCTGGCCTTTTTTATGCCTAAACTCCCATAGATTTTCAGCGCTACCAGGATGTCAGTCTGTGTGCTGAGCGGCTTTGTAGACTCTCACCTGCATGATTCTCGGTAAAGCGGTCAGCTTTATGTGGATCAAGGTCCAGTCTAGAAAATGGCTAATAAGTCAGTGCCATTCGGGCAGAGTAAAACTTTAATTTAAGTTTTGAATGTTTAGCGGATTAATATACATCAGCCATTATTACCCATGACAATTGAGGATGTAACCCGAGAAAAATGCACGGATCTACTCAATATTAATAATCCGGTGTGTACTCAAATGAAAGCCTAAATATGGCAGAAGGTGTCAATCACATGCTTGAAATGTGACCGTTTAATTTTAGGCGACACTACGAACGGCAGATGCAAGACAGGTAATGCACGAAATCGCGTTTAACTGCCTTGATCAACGGTGTATGCAATAGAGTTTATTGAATATTGGACAGCGGGTTACCCCGGAAAAATGCGACCGTTGCAACCTAGACTTAGCTGAGTTCTGAGCTCAGTATTAGCTTACGAACAATAGCGTCTACGTAGGTAATTATGTCAGAGCAAACTCCCCTCGGTAACGGTTTATTTTCTTGGCCCAGTGATTCGCCTTCGTTACTTGGTAGCCGCTGTGAAACCTGTGGCGAGCACTTTTTCCCAGTACAGAAAGGCTGTGCTAACTGCTCGAGTACCGATCTTTTTACAGTGGAACTGGGTAATAAAGGCACTCTTTGGACCTGGACGATTCAGGGTTATATGCCGAAATCACCCTATAACAGCGATGAAACACCGGAAACATTTACGCCTTTTGGTGTGGGTTATGTCGAGATGCCCAGCGGGGTTAAGGTCGAAGCGCGATTAAAAGAAAACACGCCAGAGTCTCTGAGTATTGGGATGCCAATGGAGTTGGTCATCGAGCCGTTGCGCACTGACAAGCAGGGTAATCAAATCATGAATTTTGCCTTTCAGGCTATTAAGTAAGGGGTAAGGGCTATGTCTGAAGTCGCGATTGTAGGAATTGGAATGCATAACTTTGGTCGCTCTCCCAGGTTGAGTGGATTGGATCAGGGGGCCAATGCTGTGCGCGAAGCGCTGCGTGATGCTGGGCTAGCGTGGAAAGATATTCAGGTGGCTTACGGCGGTAGCCAGGATGCCGGCAACGCTGATGCCTTGTGCAATCAATTAGGGTTGACCTCTCTACAATTTACCAATATCTGGAACGGTTGTGCGACCGGCGGCAGTTCGTTGAGCGCCGCCTATAACGCCATCAAGTCAGGCTCGGCTGATGTGGCAATGGCCGTTGGCTTTGATAAGCACGAGCCCGGAGCTTTTAATGCAGATCCGAAAGACTGGGGTCTGGATGAGTGGTATGGCGAAGCGGGCTTGATGGTTACCACGCAATTCTTTGCCATGAAAATTCAACGCTATATGGTGGAACACGGCATTACTGACGACACCCTGATCAAGGTTGCGCAGAAAGCGTTCTATAACGGCTCGTTGAATCCAAGAGCCTGGCGTCGACAAGCATTAAGTTATGACGATATTGCCAACTCCATGATGGTCAGTCACCCGCTGAGAAAATATCAATTCTGCAGCCCGGCGGAAGGTGGAGCGGCCATTATTTTGTGTAATGCCAACATTGCCAAACGCTATACATCCAAGCCGGTTTATTTGAAAGCGGCGGTTGTACGCACCCGGGCCTATGGCTCCTTCGAAGTTTACAGTCCATGTCAGGCGAAAGAGCGGGGCGATGCGCCTTCGGTGAAAGCCTCACAGGATGCGTTTGAATTAGCCGGTGTGGGGCCAAAAGATTTTGATGTATTGCAGTTACAGGACACAGAATCTGGCGCCGAGGTTATGCATATGGCAGAGAACGGTTTCTGTGAACACGGCGAACAGGAGCATTTGATACAGTCGGGCGCTACAGCCATTAATGGTTCTATGCCAATTAATACCGATGGCGGCTGCTTGGCAAATGGTGAACCGGTCGGCGCCTCAGGTTTACGTCAGGTATTTGAAGTGTGCTTGCAGTTGCGTGGCCAGGCCGGCGACCATCAGGTACAGGGAAAACCGAAACTGGGGTATACCCACGTCTATGGTGCGCCTGGATTAAGTGGCGTCACGGTTCTGGAAGTGTAACAACAACCCATTATTCAATTATAAAAATCAATAGGCAGGAGGTGAAGTCTATGTCTGATCAGAAACAACAGGGCAGTAATAACCGTTGTGACGCCATTTCGGTTCAGGAATTACTCGATTGCGAAGAGCTTCCGGTACCTGCTTATCTGCGTGAAGAAAATAATCCGAGTATGGGCGACGAAGACCTGCCGATCAGCAATTATACCTCCCGCACACAGCACGAGCAGGAAAAAGCCAGGTTGTGGCCCCAGGTGTGGCAGCTGGTCTGCCGGGAAGAGGATATTCTGAAACCGGGGGAACACTATATTCACGACAGTGTGGACGACTCCATCCTAGTGGTGCGCCAGCAAGAAGGCAGCATCAAGGCCTTTATTAATTCCTGCTTACACCGCGGTCGGGCGCTGCGTACCGAAAATGGCTTGGTCCAAGCCTTTCGCTGTCCGTACCACGGTTTTACCTGGGAGCTTGACGGCAATTTCCGGGGCATGCCCTGCGAGTGGGACTTTGAGCATATGTGCAAAGACCATCTGCAACTGCCGGAAGTGGCGGTCGATAGCTGGGGTGGCTTTGTGTTTATCAATATCGATGGTCAGGCGAAACCGCTGCTGGACTACCTGGGGATCTTGCCCGAGCATTTTGAACGCTACCAGCTGGAAAAAGCGCACAAGGGCGTGCATGTGCAAAAGGTTATACCCTGCAACTGGAAAGTGGCACACGAGGCCTTTCTGGAGTCTTACCATTCCATTGCCACACATCCGCAAATCCTGCCTTTTACCGCCGACGCCAATACGCAGTACGACACTTTTGGTGACCATATCAGTCGCATGATTACGCCTATGGAATTGGCAAGCCCTCATCTCGGTGACGTCAGTGAGGAGGAAATCATGCGAGCATCCCTGCGTTGTTCTGGCCGAATGGCCGCAAGTGACGCAGAGGGGGTGGAAATGCCGGAAGGCATGAGTGCCCGAAAATTTATTGGCGAAATGAATCGCGAGGCCTTCGCCGCAGCGAGTGGACAGGATTTATCCGACGCTACCCTGGCAGAGTTACAGGATGCGATTCTTTACGATGTATTTCCCAACTTTCAGGTATGGGCAGGCTACTTCGGCAACATTGTTTATCAATTCCGCCCTAATGGTGACGACCACGAAAGCTGCATTTTTGATGTCCGCTTATTACTGCGCGGTACTGATCCACAAGGGCCAGAACACGGTGTTCCGATTCATCGGCTGAGTGACGAACAAAGCTTTAGCGATGCTGAAGAACTGGGCGTTTTGGGGGGGGTGTTTGACCAGGATATGGGCAATCTCCCCTATATGATGAAAGGTTTAAAGGCTTCAAAGAAAGGTACCGTTTCTCTGGGTAGCTATCAGGAAAGCCGCATTCGACATTTGCATAATACGATTGCCAAATACCTGAATAAATAGTCATAAAAACGCTGTGGAAGTGATTTAGACAATCTTAGGAGAATCTCGATGAGCACACCAACTGATATAGATGCAACGCTAGATAAGGTGTACAACGCCTTAAGTACAGCTGATGTTGAGACCTGGATTGCGATGCACACAGCCGATGTGACTCTTAATGTAGCCGGTTATACGGCTGTATCTGGCCGTACTCTAGGCGCCAAAAATGTTTGGGAAAAAATTATTAAAATATTTTCTTATCGAGTAAATCCTGGTTCAAAGATTGATATTAACTGGAAGTTGATGTGTGTAGATGATAAGCGCGCTGTGGTGATCTTTGAAGGTGATAGGAAGAATGTACAGGGAAAAGAATATAACAGCCGCTATTGTCATATTTTAGAATTTGATGCAGATGGGTTGATTCAAGAAATTTGGGGGTTCTTCGATACCGCGTTATCTTACAATGTTAATTTCAAAGATAAACCTAGTGGGTCTGCTGGAAATTTAATATTTAGCTATTAAAAGTTAGAGGTATATATGAACAATACAATTAAAAAATTAACACTGGCCAGTTGGCTGGTGACGGCTAGCTTTGTCCTGTCGGTGGTTATACCGTTGGCGGCTGAACGTTTTGTTATGGGGGATAACTGGAAATCGCAGTTTCTTGCATTCCAGCTGGAAGATGAGGCAGGTCAGCGGCACACGGGATTTTTCTCCTTGGCGGTCATTTTATTTGACGCTGAATTCATGGAGTATGGCTACGAGGCGCCAGCAGACACTGATTTCTCGCCTTGGATGCAGGAGGTGGTTAATGTACCTCGCGATGATGTAAAGGAAACCGATGGCTTTATTTGGGCTGACAAAGGATTTTTGTGGGCTGACTACAAGACCATCAATGACGTCAAGTTGAAAGAAGGCTTGCGCCAAGGGATGAGTGAAGCCCCTGTGACTGAGCAGCTGGAACTCACCCGGCCCGGAGCACCTTGGGATATTGAGTCGCCAACAACGTCATACCTGGGTAAATTTCCTAATTATGACATCATCTATGAAGATAAAAACTTTAGGTTTGACTTCAAAACCTCGGAGCGCGCCCCGCGCTGGTACCTCTACAACGATGGCGAGCCCTTCGAAGCGGGCGACTTTGGCATGGGCTCCATGAATGAATTGGCGTCTAACGTCGCAGGGTCCATCACTCACAAACAAACGGGCAAGACGTTCAAGGTAAAAGGGACGGGGTTGTTTGAAGATGCCGTTGGTGTTCCCTGGAGTTGGATTGAGTGGGGCGCCCACGACTGGATGGATCATCATTATAAAAACGGCTGGTCTGGTTCCCTGTGGAAAGCCCAGGACGATTGGCAGTGGGGCTATAACACCAAGCCGCACGAGGGCTGGATTTGGGATAATGATCAGAAGAAATTCCACAAGTTTGAGCGCGTCGACATCACCGATGTTGAATATGTTCGTGAACCTATTAGCGGCTTGGAATACCCTAAGCGTGCGACCTGGGTGGCTCACGCTGCAGAGGGTACTCTGCACGTTGAAACCGTCAATTTGACTATGAAGCCGCGTGAAACACTCTTCCCGCCGTTCGATTTTTCTTTGAAAATGTCTTACGGAAACCACACCACTAAGGCCACATTTATTCGCCGTGACGGTGAGGTGGTTGATTTGGGTGATGGTATTGCCACCATGGAACACTTCGACAGTATTTTCCCCGACTACGTGTTCTGGGGACCGTTCATGTTGGTGCTTCTTGGGATGAGCTGGGGTGGTCGTGCAATTGCTATTCGTCATGCTAAAGAAGAGCCAGCCTCCGGTACCTACGCCGTTGTCGGTGCGTACTTTATAGGTGTGGTGGTGCTTTATTATCACTGGATGTTCTACTCCCTGTAACGCTCAGTAGCGATCACTGGAAATTAAAATGGTCTGACTAACAGCAACACTTTATTAAAGTGTCATCTAAAAGGAAGTGCCCTAGTGCATCCTTTTACTATTGATAAATTTGATTTATCCTGGATTTAATGGTTAATCCTCATTTAGCAAGTAGAAATTAAAAATAGTAACGGCGATAAAGCCGGGGAAACAGGTATTACTATTATGGCAAATGATATTTTTTCAGTCGTGGGAAAGGTGGCGTTGGTTACCGGAGCAGGCAGTGGCCTGGGTGAACGCTTTGCCAAGGTTCTGGCAGAGGGGGGTGCCAAGGTAGTCTGTGTCGCCCGTCGGATGGAAAATTTGGAAAAAGTGGCGGGTGAAATTACCGCTGCTGGCGGCACGGCCTTGGCTGTTGCGGGTGATGTGAGTGACCGAGCGTCGGTAGAAGCAGCCTTTGATACTGCGGAAAAAGCTTTTGGTGTCGTTGATCTATTGGTGAACTGTGCCGGTATTCAGGCCACAGCTGACACTCTGGAGATGGAAGATGATCAATTTACTTCCACCATCGATGTCAATGTTAATGGACTGTGGCGTACGACACAAATTTGCTCGCAGCGTTTGGTTAAAGCCGATAAGCCGGGTTCCATTATAAATATCGCTTCTATTCTTGGTGTTGCAGCTCGTGCCGGTATGGTTAACTACTGCGCTTCCAAAGCGGCTGTGCTGCATATGACAAAAACCTTAGCACTGGACCTGATCGGTAAAGGTATTCGGGTTAATGCAATCGCGCCGGGTTACTGTGTCACTGATCTGACCGCGTGGTTTCTTGAAACGCCTGAAGGTAAGGCGGCAGAGCAGGGTTTGCCTATTGGTCGCTTTGGCCAACTGCAAGAATTGGATGGTCCTTTGTTATTGCTTGCGAGTGATGCGGGTAGTTACATGTCGGGAACTACATTGATCGTGGATGCTGCCCACAGCGTCAAAATTTCTGAATAAATCAGCCTCTACAAATTCTGAGATGAAATATCCAACTAGCCATCAATAATGTAGGGGGGTAATTTGATCGATTTGGTTTGATTGTTTAGTTTTTCGAAGAGAGAAAGTCTTGTCTGGCCATGAAAATATTCAGGAGGTCGCGGTTATCGGCGTCCCCTGTGATCGATTAGTTGGGGCTTAACTGGCGGTGATCGTTGCCGTCGTTTCTGAAAGCTTGTCTGCAGCGAACCTTGTTGAATAATGTCGTGGAAAAATTTCCGGTATTAAAAACACCACGGAAAATTACAATGGTCGATGCACTGCCGATAAATCCGTCAGTCAAGATACTGAAAGCAGAATTGATAGAGCCCTATTGGGCCGACAGCAAGCGCAAAATTGGCTAGTCGGCGGTTCTAGGTTATTTAACTTTTCGAATATAAAATTGAGGTGGTTTTTATGTCTTATAGTGGACGCTGTCTTTGTGGAACTGTGGTTTACCAGCTTGAAGGTGAGATTGGTTTCGTCGCTAGATGTCATTGTTCTATCTGTCGTCGCTCTCACGGCAGTGAATTCGCGACCCAGGCGGTTTTTTTTAATCCACGTATAAACTGGCTGCAAGGCGTAGACCAGGTTAAGACGTACCAGTCGACACCCGGTTACTATCGCGCCTTCTGTCAGTGCTGTGGTGCGCGGCTGATGAATTACCCCGAGAATAACCATTTCGTCAGTTTATCCGTCAACAGCCTGGATGATGTCAGTGCGGAGCTGTCTGCTTCAATGCATGTCTACGTGGGGAGCAAGCCATCAGCCTTCTCTATTTGTGATGGCTTGACTCAGTTTGATAAGTTGCCTGAAACGAGGGTAGTGGGCTGAGCTCTCGCTAAGTTGCGACTACTCTCTCGATGAATCCTAAACAATATAGGTCGCCGTTTAGAAATATAAAAGCGGATGAAATCAAGTGAGCTGCGGGGCCGGTGCTGGTAGCGGCTCACTTCGTTGAGGATTTGGTCGAACAGCTGCTCGACCGTTGCTCGACCGTTGCTCAGATAAACAGATAGCCGAGCGAGGGACACAAGTCCAATGAGCACTGATAAACATGCAGATAAGCACGTCGATAAGACTAGTGACATGCCTAAGCCAGCGGTGTTTGACCCGCTGGCCGAAACTGAGCTGGCTCCGGTCAAGCGAAGCCGCCGCCTGCAACAGGGTGAGAAGCTGCGCGACGCCGACAAGGTTGATCGCATCCCGGTAAAGGTGATTGCCAGCACCAGGATGCAGAGCAAGCCGGACTGGATTCGTGCGCGCGTGCCAGCCTCGCCGGAAATCGATCGAATCAAGAAGATCCTGCGCAAGAATAACCTCGCCAGTGTCTGTGAAGAGGCCTCCTGCCCGAACCTGAGTGAGTGCTTTAGCGGTGGTACCGCCACCTTTATGATCATGGGCGAGATCTGCACCCGTCGTTGTCCCTTCTGCGACGTCGGCCACGGCAAGCCCAACCCGCTCGACGCCGGCGAGCCGGCCCACCTGGCCTCTGCCATCGCCGAGATGCGCCTCAAGTATGTTGTCATCACCTCGGTGGACCGAGACGACCTTCGCGATGGCGGTGCCCAGCATTTTGCCGACTGTATCCGCGAGGCGCGCGAGCACTCGCCCAATCTGGAGATCGAGGTGTTGACGCCGGATTTCCGCGGCCGCATGGAGGTGGCACTGAATATCATGGAGAAGGACGCGCCGGACGTCTTTAACCACAACCTCGAAACCGTGCAGCGTCTCTATCGCCAGTCGCGCCCCGGCGCCAACTACAAGTGGTCACTGCAGCTGTTGCAGGAGTTCAAGCGCCGCCGCCCCGACGTGCTGACCAAGTCGGGCCTGATGGTTGGCTTGGGGGAGACCAAAGAGGAAATCTTCGCGGTGATGCGCGATATGCGCGAGCACAATATCGACATGCTCACCATCGGCCAGTATCTTCAGCCGTCCAAGCAGCACCTGCCGGTCGAGCGCTTTGTGCATCCAGACGAGTTCGAGGCGTACACCCGCTACGCTAAAGAGTTGGGCTTTAAGCGTGCCGCCTGTGGTCCACTGGTACGTTCGTCCTACCATGCAGATAAGCAGGCCCACGGTGAAGTCATCGCTTGTTAGAGAAGCTCAGTTGTTACATCGTTAAAGGCTTTAAGTGGATGATGGTCGCGAGTTATACAGCCATAAGGAGGTTACAAAGAAGAGCGGAAACCAGGGGTTTGTAGTGGTTTCATTGTTTACTAGCGAGTAATAAGCCGTGACGATTAAGGTATCGTGATAAATATGTAACCAGAGCCTCTTTAAGCCTCAGTTTCTTGGGCCGTTTACGCAGTAATCACTCGGTTTAATCTATCTTAACGAGAGTGATATTCAGCCATCCCACTCCTACTCAACATCTACTTGACCTATGTCATGCGGGTACGATGATTTACGCTTTTGAAAATCCATGTCCCTTAATACTGTTTGGCTGAGCTGTAATGATGGCCTCACTGCCACAGAGCAGTACAACCAAACAACTATTAAGGTGAATATCATGAGTAAGTCATCACGCCCTGCAGCAACGCCTTCACGCCCAGGCGGTAACTGGCCAAGTGGTAATACGGGTAAGCCTTCCGGACCGGGTCGCGGCAACGCCAAGCCATCCAAGTAAGTCTTTAGCCCTCAGCGATCTTATCTCTGAGGGCTTTTAGGTGGTGCTCAAAGTAATCTTGGTACTTGGCCAGTAACCGCTTCATATCAGAATCGGTTAGGTTCGGCGTTTCCTTCTTCAGTTCATCAAACATTCGGCTCAAGAACCAGGTGGCTTTAGAGCGCAGCAAGTAAATGATACAAAGCCTTTCGCTGCCTTCGCCAAAAATATTGCTGATTAGCGCTACTAAATTCTCATCGGATATTTCGACTTCGCCGCGCTTGTAGCGGTTCAGTGTGCGCCTAGCGCTGTCTGGGTCAGAAGCATCAAACAGCTGGCTGGATATATCATTCCAGGTGCCGGTGATTTTCTCTTGAATAACCGCGTATTGCCTCATTTTTTCCCAGCGGACCGCACGGACCGGGGTCAAGTCTTTGACTTATAATTCCTCGCACTGGCTTTTATTGCACGGGAGTGAAAATAAGAAGTGGAGCTCGCAGGTGTACTAAAGGATTAGAAAATATGGCTGAAATAGATCGCCTGGATATTAAACTGTTACTGCAAGACATCATCAAAGATATCCCTCCAATGGAACTGCAACAGCAATCTATTGAGATGATAGAGAATATGGTCGCTCAGGGTGTGCCCAAAGAGCAGGCGCTGCAGTTTTTGTTTGAGGGGCAGGAAAAACACTGATGTTTAGGTTTCGTTTCAGGCTTTGTTTTTCATGACCAACTACTACACCAAACACGCCGAAAAGCTCACCCAACAATACAACCAAACCACCTTCGACGCCGTGCACAAAAGCTGGCTGCATCTGCTGCCGGCGCAGCCGGGGCTGGCCTGTGATATCGGCGCCGGCCTGCTGCGTGCCAAACCCAACCCGCACTGGAAAAAGACCGCGGCAACGACGTCGAATCCTCCCCCTGGTACACACTGGCCGAGCAGTAGGGCGAAAAAG
>Ga0209395_1000784_pt1 | contig 46039 bp, 33 predicted proteins | sample GOMGulsemesocosm_3_FD_184635 | JGI IMG/M metagenome (GOLD analysis project Ga0209395, IMG submission 184635) | Methane-oxidizing microbial communities from mesocosms in the Gulf of Mexico - GOM9D Gulf of Mexico (SPAdes) (version 2) | ecosystem: Environmental > Aquatic > Marine > Cold seeps... | reverse complement strand
GATTATTTTTCTATAAACTACAGCAATTTAGCCCCTCTTGCATAGCTTTGTGAAAACTCTTCTTGCGGCACCATGTTACCGCCTGTCGCCCAGGCAATATGCGTTGCATTGTGCATCATCGGGGCTAGCTGCTGACGCTCAATATAGGCCTGACCCTGTGTGTGTAACTTATGCATTCCAATCACACCGGCAAGGGCCGAAGGTTCGAGCGATATATTTTCAGTATCTTTTATAAGGGCTAACATTTGGTACATCTGCTTATCATCTAAAGTGTAAATTCCGCTTAACAGATTATTCATGGTTTTTCCAACAAAAGCAGAGGGGCGCCCAACCGCCAGCCCATCTGCACAAGTGATGCCATCTAGCCCTATATCTTGTACACATACACGCTCATGCAACTGAGTATACATCCCAAGTAACATACAAGGCGCTGTTGTTGGCTCTGCAAAAAAACAGTGCACATTACCGGCAAATACTTGTTTGAGACCAAAGGCAATCCCCCCCGGTGCTCCTCCTACTCCGCAGGGCAAATAGACAAAGAGCGGATGCTCGTGATCGACGATTATTTGCTGCTCGTCAAGCTGTTGCTTAAGCCTTAGGGCTGCCACTGCATAACCTAAAAATAAATCTTCAGAATTCTCATCATCAATGAAATGACTATTGGCTGTTTGCTGCGAATCAATTCTCCCCTGCGTCACCGCTTTAGAGTAGTCATCTTGATATTCAATGACATTCACACCTTTTTCACGCAGTAGTTGCTTTTTCCACGCTTTAGCATCTGCCGACATATGCACACTCACTTTAAAGCCCAATTGCGCGCTGATGATACCGATACTCAAGCCTAGATTGCCGGTAGAACCTACCGCAATATGATGCTGCGAGAAAAGTGTTCGAAACTCATTGCTATCAAATATTGCATAGTCATCCTCAAGGGAGAGTAAACCAGCTTTTAGCGCGATTGTTTCTGCGTGTTTTAGTACTTCGTATATCCCGCCACGGGCTTTCACTGAGCCTGAAATGGGCAATTGTGAATCACATTTTAACCACAGTTTGCCGCTCTGCTCTGTTTTGTAGTATGAGGCAAGCACAGACTGCATTTTGTCAATCGCAACCAGAGGCGATTCAATAATGCCGCCACTGCCCTTTGTCTCGGGAAAAGCACTGGCAATAAAAGGTGCAAAACGTATCAGCCTAGCGCTAGCTTGCTCAATGTCATCAATACCTAATGGACTCTGCTGGCCCAACTCATTCTGGTAGTTTTGATTACTCCATAAAACGCTTTTTCCCGCCTTTATCTGCGTTAATAATGGATGGCAGCTAAGCCAGCTTTTAGATTGTGTTGCAAAAAGAGTGTCGCCCATTTAAGCTCCTTGAGAAACATAGGTCCAAGTCAGTGATCTACACACCCAAGCGGGCAGGCGTTAGGCTTAGACATAGGTTGCAAAATATTGTATTTTCTCCATCATATTACGCCTTACCTTTTATATAAACTGTTGATCTGTATCCACGATTAACTTATTACAATTCTTTATTTTTCAGGGAGTAAAAGTGGCTTCTATTATTAGTGTCCGCAACCTCAACAAGCAATATAAATCCGGATTTAAAGCACTCAAAGATATCAATTTAAATATTGAACCGGGTGAGATTTTTGCGCTGCTAGGCCCTAATGGCGCGGGTAAAACAACACTGATCAGTATCATCTGCGGTATCGTCAACCCCTCTTCGGGCTCAATCAGTGCCGATGGCAGCGATATCATCAGCGACTATCGAACTGCACGTTCTAAAATAGGCTTAGTACCACAAGAACTCACCACAGATGCCTTTGAAACTGTTTGGGCAACGGTTTGTTTCAGTCGCGGTTTATTTGGCTGTGCCCCCAATGATCAATACATTGAAAAGATTTTGCGCCAGCTGTCTTTGTGGGAGAAAAAAGATGCCAAGATCCGCGAATTATCAGGAGGTATGAAAAGGCGTGTGATGATCGCTAAAGCGCTCTCCCATGAACCTAAGATACTTTTTTTAGATGAACCTAGCGCCGGTGTTGATGTCGAGCTTCGTCGAGATATGTGGCAGATGGTACGTGAACTTCGCAATCGCGGGGTCACTATCTTACTGACCACTCACTATATAGAAGAAGCCGAAGAGATGGCGGATCGTATCGGGGTGATCAATAACGGTCAGATAATACTGGTGGAACAAAAGACCACCCTGATGCAAAAACTCGGTAAAAAAACCTTAATTATACAACTGCAACACAACATAGAGGCTATTCCCGATGCACTCAGCCAATATTCATTGGCATTAGAGAAAGAGGGCTACGAGTTACATTACAGCTATGATATGCAGCAAAATGAGAACGGTATAGCCAACTTACTGACTGATCTGGATCGCGCCAATCTACAGGTAAAAGATCTGCATTCGTCCGAGAGTTCCCTCGAAGAAATATTTGTCAACCTCGTGAAAGACTAATAGGCAATTACAATGAATTGGTACGGAATAAAAGCAATCTACTTTTTTGAAATGGCGCGCTCAATGCGCACCTTAATGCAAAGTTTAGCCTCCCCAGTATTATCAACGTCACTCTACTTTGTGGTTTTTGGAACAGCTATAGGCTCGCGCATGGGCGACATTGATGGCGTAAGCTATGGGGCCTATATTATTCCAGGTCTAGTGATGTTATCGCTGCTAAGTCAAAGCATATCCAATGCCTCATTCGGGATATTTTTTCCTAAGTTTTCCGGTACTATCTACGAAATTCTGTCAGCTCCGGTTTCTCCTTTTGAAATAGCTGTCGGTTATGTGGGAGCCGCCGCCACTAAATCGATTGTTATTGGCATAGTGACCTTAATAACGGCCCGGATATTTGTTGATTACAGCATTGCCCACCCGTTTTGGATGCTAATCTTTTTACTGTTAACCTCGATCACTTTTAGTTTGTTTGGCTTTATGATTGGGATTTGGGCGGATGATTTCCAGAAATTACAAATCATCCCACTAATGATCATTACCCCCCTGACATTTTTAGGCGGTGCTTTTTACTCGATCAGTATGCTGCCAGAGCCATGGCAGAGCCTTACCTTCTTTAACCCTGTGGTCTATTTAATCAGTGGCTTTCGATGGTCTTTCTATGGGGTTGCCGATGTCGGCATTGGCTTGAGTTTATCGATGACTTTTCTTTTTTTACTCGCCTGCTTGGGGGGAACCTATTGGATTTTTAAAACCGGTTATCGCTTAAAATCCTAACCTTTCTCAGCCAACATATCTCATTATAAGCAATCACTGTTCTTTTAGGGAACTAAAAGGACAGTAGCCACTCTATGGTTACAATCTTTATCAATCAGTATGAATTTTCATTTTTATAGTATGAATATTTGATTTATTGCTATTTGTATTGTATCTATGCAATTCTTAGCCATTAACACTAATTATTGAACCCATATAATGAAAAAATATTTTCTTTTTGCTTTCCTCATTTGTTATATAAATACTAGCTACGCAGTCAATAACTATATATCAGAAGATATCTCTATTAACTATCGCACTGGTCCCTCAATAAAATATCGAGTATCTGGTGCAATTACTGCTGGTGATAATATCACTGTCATCGACAGCACTAGTAGTCGCTATTTTTCCAAGATAAAGACGGCGCAAGGCAAAGTCGGATGGATTCCCAATAAGCTGGTTAAATCGGGTGTTAGTGCCAAAGCGAAATTACAAGATCTAGAACAGACAGTCTCTAACAGCATTGCGCTGATAAAAAAACAAGCGGACGAAATTCATCGACTCAAGTCATTAATTAACACTCAGAAAGTTAAGAATGACCATCAATCCAACAGACAAAATCAGTTAACCACAGAGATATCTAGTCTTAACAACCAGATAAATAAATTAGATGACAGCAACTTAATCCGCTGGATTACTCACATTGCTATTGTCTTAGTCTTTGGTATTTTCCTACTCTCTATTGTCTCAATTTTTAGAAAGCGCAAGAGCTATAACCAAATATATTAAACAAAAATTCAAAAAAAAAAATTCAAAATCGCTGTAAATTAACTCAGTCAAGTATTGACACTAGAGATAACCAAGGCGTACACTGGCTGCTGGTCATTTTAGAAACAAATCGCTGAATCCCTTATTTCATGGGGCTTACAGCCCCTCTAAATAAACTGTCTACATAGTTATCCACACTATCTGGGGATAACGAGAGAATTTAATTTAAAAGTATTCAGCGACATCATGCTACCCCCTATAAAGGGACTTATGGATGATTTTCAAACACTGCTGTGTATATGCAAACCCTGACAATTGAAATAACCAGCGCATAAAACAAAAATTATTAACAATCACAGCCAATGCCGTATTAAGCGCGCAGCCAAAATCACAGACTAATTCCTAATCTTACCCTGTACTTAATATTTTTACCTAAATTGAATACTTTAAGGCTTATCTCTACTTGTTCTTAATATGTATTACGTCTAAAGTATCATTAGTGCTATCAATTAACTAAGAAGAGAATCAGACAATGTTAACAATACTAACGCTATGTCTCGTTGCTGTCATTTTGGTATTAGGTCAACATGTGTTTGCTACAAAACCTAAGATGCAGCCAATTAAAATCAAAAGGGAAGAAAATCGTCCTAAGCGTCGCTACTAATTAGTTTATCTTCATTGCTAAGCGCCCTAAAGGCGCTTTTTTTATGCCTAAATAATATTCATATTTGGGTGTTTTTCTGCCAAATTCTATCCGCTAAGCCACTTGATCGCCGCGTAGAGACCCCAACCGCGCGTTTTAATACTTTAGTTAAACCTAAAAAGCTAAACCGTGCTTTTGCACGTGTAATCGCAGTGTAAACGAGCTCTCTATTGACCACTTTTGTCGATTGCGTCAAGACCAACATAACATGCTTAAATTCTGATCCTTGGGATTTATGCACAGTCATGGCAAATACACTCTCATGTGCGGGTAGCCGAGAAGGCAGTAGCGCTCGCAATTCACCACCTTGCTCAAACCAGACTTTGAGCTGACCTGAAGCTTCATCAAGACAAGCGATCCCGATATCTCCATTGTATAACTGCATTTGATTGTCGTTTCGGGTTATCATGACAGGTCTACCGATATACCAGCGATTATCAGCGTCTTTAATTTTTTTACTCTCAAAATAAGCCTCCAGCTGCTGGTTTATTTTCTCGACGCCATAGGCACCAACCCGCTGCGCACAAAGCACCTGAAAGCTATTAAACGCCGCCAGTAGCTGCATTGGTGAAGAGCCACTTCTCATCAGTGATATATAATCAGTATAGCCTTCTATAATGGGTGTTAGCAGTTGCTTGTCATCGGCACTAGGCACTATCCAAGCAAGGTCTTTATAAACGCCATTGATCACCTTATCCACCCCAGCGACATCTCCTGCATTACAGTACCTGGCCAGCTCTCCTATTCCGCTATCGGCACTAAAGCGATAACTTTTTTGCAAGAAAGCTAAGTGATCAGCGAACAAATAATCAGAGTATCCACTGGCTTTAAAATCACAACTTTCAGCCAGCAATCGACTTTGCGCTTGCGAGTAGCATGCAAGTTGAGGAACGGCACAAATATCACCTAGCACACTGCCCGCCTCCACTGACGCTAATTGATCTCGGTCACCTATCAAGACTAGCCGCGTTTGCGAAGAAAGCGCATCGACAATACGCGCCATCATTGGTAAGTCGATCATAGAGGCTTCATCGATTACCAGCAAATCGACCAGTAGCGGGTTATCGCTGTTATGGATAAATTTATTACTTTTGGCGCGCGCCCCCAACAAACGGTGCAGCGTTTTGCCTTGCTCAGGTATTAAGCTTTGCACATCATCAGGCATTGCTAAACGCATCTTTGCCTGCGCGATGGATTCAGACAACCTAGCAGCAGCTTTGCCGGTCGGTGCTGCCAACTGGACAATTGGCCTTCGCCCTAATAAGAGCTGGTTCTCAATATAGATCGCCAACAACTTAGTGACAGTCGTGGTTTTACCAGTACCTGGTCCACCACTGATAACGCTAATCAGTTGATTACTGGTCACCGCTGCCGCAACCCTTTGCCAATCAGGTTGCTCTACACTGCTGAAGTACCTATCTAATTGCGCTTTTAAACGACTGCTTGATAAAACTTGGAGGTCTTGCTCTTTGGCGCTAAGTAATTTGGCGGCGACTTGACATTCGTATTGCCAATATCGATGTAAGTACAAACGATTATTATCAATCACCAGCGGCGTCAGTACACTGCCATCGCCAATTATTTTGCCATCGATCAGTGCCCGCTGCTCGCCAGAGAGAATCTTCATGGCTGTAACCCGTATGACACTTGGCCAGTGTTCAATAATTTCATCTAGGCAATTTAGATCAATACAAACATGCCCTTGGGCAAGCTCTGAACTGACTAGCGCACTCAACAATAATGATTTTGTACTACTTTTTGGCAATTTTTGCGCTAGCCATTGACTAAATTGTAAATCGATCGCTGTTATCAATGATAATTGTTCGGCCTGTTGCAGACACTCAAACAGCGCTGGGTGTTGGACGCTCATGCATTTCCCTCAAATAGGCTATCTAACTTTTCGATCAGCACTCTGGCAGGTTTGGTATAAAACACCCCTGTCGCTTGCCCTTTCACCATGCCACGCAAAAAGAGGTAAAAAACCCCACCAATATCTCGATCATAATCGTAGTCGGGCAGCCTTGTGCGCAGTAATCGATGCAGAGCTAGCGTGTAGAGCACATACTGAAAATCATAGCGATGATCAATCATGGCATGCTCCATGGCATCTAATTGATATTGCTGTGCGCTATCACCTAAAAAGTTCGATTTATAATCCAAAATATAATAGCGATTGTCGTGTCGCAATGTTAAATCGATAAAGCCCTTTAACATGCCACTGACACTTTTGAAGGTCAGATCACCGGCGCGTTGTGCCAGCGGGTCATATTCTCGTAACAGCTGATTGATCGCCGTACAGTGGATAGGTTTAAACGGCATCACAAATTCCATTTCCACTAACCTGTCGGCAGGCTTGATATCAGCGAGAGAAAATTGCTGTCCAGACTGATCTGCTACTAGTGTCACTTGCAATGAATCCTGGATAAACTGAGCCAGCATAGGCACCCAGTCTAGCTCGTAACCACTCAGTGGTAGGCGCTGCACTAAGACTTCTTCAATGGCGTCTTGGTGCGCCGTGCTAAAATCAATTTCTTCGTAAATTCCGTGTAGAAAAGTACCGGCGATAGCACCTTTGGGGAAGCTGAAAATGCTCATTTGGCTGCTGATATCACTCTCACTTTCCTGCTCGTCAACCACTTCAAGATCAAGCTTGGCGCTTTCAATGGCCGGCATATGCTCAGCATCTTTGGACAGCGCTGAATAACTGGTTAAACGCCATTGCAATCCTAACTGACGTTTAAACTCTCTCACTGTTAAAGATGCTTTTTCTACAGCGATTGATGGCGCCTCATTGCTAAATAAATCCGCCTGCGCTAAATCCACTTGCTCCGTATTCACTACACTGATAGCTTCGCTTTCAAGTGCCAATTTTGTTAGCGCTTGCGATAAACTTATTCCTTCTAGATGCAGTGATTCTCCACTGTCCTTAACTAAGCAGAGCAAATAACCTATGGCGGTTTTTTGCCAGACACTTTTCTTTCGTAAACAGACATCTGCCATACCGATAAAGCAAGCTTGTACCGCACGTGTAATCGCTACATATAAAAGACGAAGATCTTCGCCGAGCTGTTCCTTATCCACTTTATCTTGATGCTCATTGCCTGCGGTACCTAAAATGGCCTGCCCTTGATCATCGTGAAACAATTTACCGGTGGAACTTCTAAACCGACAGGCAAAGGGTAAATAAACTAAGTCATATTCCAAGCCTTTGGACTTGTGGATAGTAATGACGGTCACCCGCTTTCTATCGCTATCAAGACGCAACTGCTGATCTTGTGCTTGCGATGAAGGCTGAGCGCGCTTATCTTGCAAAAAGCGTATCAGCGCCTCATTAGATTCAAGCTCTGCACTGGCTTGTTGTAGCAGCTCTGCCAAGTGTAAATAATCGGTTAAGCGCCGCTCGCCCTCTGCGTGAGATAGCCAGCGCGGTGCCAACTCGCGCTGCTGCAACAGTGCCTGCAACATCGCTAGTACACCACTGCGCCACCAGATATCGCGAAATGTTGCAAACTCTTCTACCAGCGCTTCCCAGGCGAGTTCATCCTGATTTAAAGCAAACAGTTGTGCGCCGCTGAGTTGAAAAATTTCGGTGGCCAGTGCGGTGCGTAACAAGCGCTCGTTAGTCGGCTCATTGACTGCTTTTAAAATGTACTCGAGTTCTCGCGCCAGTGTCACACTGTAGATGTTATCTCGATTAGACATAAACACAGAATCTATCTGCAACTGCATCAGTGCTTTTTGAATCAATGCCGCCTCTTTACGATCGCGCACCAATACGGCAATATTAGCGGCATTCACCGCACACCCTTTTAGCTGACCTAAACGCAACATACGATCTATTTGTGCTGCACAAGTACTGGCAAAGTTTTGCAGATACTGATCGTTATTCACCGGCGTCTGCGACTGCCAAAATGTCATGGCTGACACTGGCTGCCCTTCAATAGACAACTCCCCGACAGCGGACCTCCCCGCTGCCACGGGTTGAAACGGAATATCCTGAGCGTAGATAAAGGCAGCGGGAGAGCGACCAAAAAGCTGGTTAGTGGCCTCGATCATCGCCTTTGATGAGCGCCAGTTGGTGGCCAGCGTATAGTGATCTTGCAATTGCCGGCGCGCGTTCATGTAAGTAAAAATATCGGCCCCGCGAAAGGCATAGATTGACTGTTTTGGGTCTCCAATCATCAGCAACCCCAAGTCATCGCCCGTATCGTTTTGCCGATATATGGTAGAGAAAATACTGTACTGTAGATTATCGGTGTCCTGAAACTCGTCTATTAGTGCGAAGGGGTACTGATGACTCACCGCTTTAGCGAGCATTTCGCCACTACTACCCGCTAATGCCTGTGCTAATTGCAGTAGTAAATCATCAAAACTCAACAACTGAAACTTCGCTTTTTCGCGCTGCATATTAGTGCGTACTGCCGCTAAAGCTAAACAGAACATCACTGCTTTAACGTCTATTTTGTTGTCACAAAAAGCCTCTATCTGTTCAAAAATGGGGTGCCTGGGTACATCCTCAGTTTTGGCTTTGTCTAACAATTGCGACTGTGAGAATTTTAACAACTCTTTAAAGGGCGCCTTCTCACCCGCTGAGAAATCGACTAATTTTGCAAACCATGTTGGTAGATTTCGCTTTGAATAACTGCGCTTATCGACCGAAGAGTGTTGAATCAAGGCGATTAAATCATCGCCGGGATCGGCGCTTTTTAAGACCATTTTTAAGGCACTGCGCAGGTCATCTTGTTCAGCCTCAAACGCCTGCCATTGAGCGAGCAGCTTAAATTGCCGATAATCGGGACTCAGCGCCAAATGCGATAATCCGATATAGCCGCGCACTTGTGAAAAAAGCTTATCCGGGGTCGGGTAGAGACTTAAAATTTCTTGGGCGAGCGAGACAGGTGCTAAGTACAAGGTATTTCGCCAAAAATCTAACAGCGCTTGGCGTACAACCGCCGTATCATCGCTGAGTAATTGCGCATTAAAATCCGCACCGGATTCAAAGGCATGCTGCTTAAGCACGCGCTGGCAAAACCCGTGAATGGTAAAAATGGCCGCCTGATCCATCTCTGATGCCGCGTACTCCAGATCTAGTATCGCTCGGTCATGGTCATGGTGTTGCGCTAAAATTTGCGTTATAAACGGATCTTCAGTTGCCCCTTGAATAAACGCAATGCGCGCCTCTTGGATACGCTTTCTAATCCGCTCACGTAGCTCAGCAGTCGCTGCATCGGTAAAAGTCACTACCAGTATTTGACCGACTTCCAGCGGAGCATCTCTGCCCAAACCCAGTAATAACCTTAAATATAATGCCGCTAAAGTATAGGTTTTACCGGTGCCTGCACTGGCCTCTATCAACGCACTGCCGGTTAAAGGCATAGAAATAGGATCGAGTATCTTAGGCTCTATTACGGGATTTGATAACTCTAAATGAGAATTTTCAATACTGCTCATTCTTCATCCTCAGTATCTATCACTAAATACTCCGCCAGCGGCGTAAAAATTTCAGGGTTAATAGCCAACAGTCCATGCTCAATATCCTGCCAGCGCGGATAGACTCGAGCAATGTAAGGGTCTTCAAAGTTGTTGTAACTGCTCTGCAATTTTTGTATTTCAATTTTTATATCTTGCGCATTAAAGAGCTTCCAACCCAAATCGGGCAGCCAAGCCAGCGGACTGAGTAACCCTCGCTTATAGATAGCAATCAAAGCGCTGAGATACTCACAAGCTTGAGTTTGAGCAATAGCTCTAAAGTGAAACTGCTCATTAACCGCCCTAAAGTAGGTGGGCTTATCAATGCCACAGGCACAAGCTGCAAGGTGTTCTATCCAAGTGCCAATGTAACTGCGCCCGCTACTATTTGCAGCACTGTAATTAATTATTCCCAAGTCATAGAGCGGTTCGATCCAGCCTTGTAAGCTGACACCTGCCAGCTCGTGCGAAAATGATAGACGGCGCTTGTCGCCACTGATTAATGGCGCTACTTTTTGCGCAAGTTCGGTCGCATCGTGCAAGTTTTTGCGCAAGTTTTTATCACCCGCAACCCCTATAGGCAGCAGTCCTGTCGCGCTTAAATACTCCCCTAGTTCATCAGTATCCCTTTGCATCAATGCCTGATGCAGTAACTGATCACGAAGAATGTAATTGTCTAATCCACTTAACGTAAACGGCTCTTCATCGTCAGTGAACGCTTCCTCTGCTTGGAAATTGACCTGCAATTTATGTTGCAAATAATAGCGAATAGGCTGCTTAAAAAAAGCACTTAACTGGCTTAAGTCCAGTATATCTAGCGCTGTTTCAGGTAGCGTTTGAGAGAAATTATCACAGGCGCGATTATCGATATCTGCCTCGGCAATGGGCAACCACTGATCGGCATAACTGAATAATTGACTGTCAGTAGCAAAATAATCGGCATGATAGGGTGTCAGAGGATGTTCTGTACTTAGATGAGCCATCAGCGCATTCGCTTGTATCTCTAATATTTCAATGCTGGGTGCTGACTCTAGCTGCGAGCCATGTAAATAATACCCTTGCTGTAAGTATTCAAATAACTCACTGATTAATACCGAGGGTACTTTACTACTATTATCAGCCATAGATCGGCCGACGTAGCTGATATATAACAATGACCTCGCTGATAACAAGGCCTCTAGAAACAGATATCTATCATCATCGCGACGTGATCTGTCTCCCTTGCGTGCATGCGCGGCCATTAGGTCAAACCCCATAGCCGGTACGGATCTCGGGTAATCAACATCGTTCATACCTAACAGACACACTACTTTAAACGGAATGGCGCGCATCGGCATTAAAGTACAGAAATTAATTCTCCCCGAAAGGAAACGCTGCCCTGAGCGCTGCTGCGTTAGCGATTGTTCTAAATGATCAATCACAATTTTCGCAGGAATCTGCTTTGCGTACTGCACTTCAAGTAAGGTGCTTTGTAACTGCTCAAGCGCGTTGTAGATTATTTCCAATGCCGCTAAATCAGCGTCATCAGGGAGGTATAAATCTTTAATCAGTTGGTGGAAAAAACTGACCCACTGCTCAATGGTACTACTGTCATTTAGCTGTATTTTACACAGGTTTATGCGTTCGATAAATTTGGCCAGCTGCCCGAGAATAGCCGCATCGAGTCCCTCTACTTCTCCATAGGGGGCGATATCTTGCCAGGTTTGCTGTACATCGCCCAAGGCAAAACCGGCAAACATTCTGTCCAGGCCAAATTGCCAGCTATTTTGACTGAACTGAGGCAGTTCTAGCTCTTGGCGAGAGTGCGCATCCAGTCCCCACTTTACCCCAGATTCAAGTACCCAGTGCCTAAGTAACTCAAATTTCGCTTCATCCAACTCAAAGCGTCGCAACAGTGCAGGAAGAGACATGAACTCCAGTAATTGGGTCGATGTATATCGGCTCATCGATAAATTTAGCAACGCTAAAAAATTACTGATTAAGGGGGATTCCTGCTGTGCATTTCTGTCTGAAATGGAGAAAGGTAAATACCGCTGCGCGGCAACCTGCCCAAACACAGCCTCTATAAAAGGGCTGTATGTGGCAACATCGGGCATCATAACTATAATGTCGCGCGGCTCGATATCATCGTTATCTTCTAATATCGATAGTATTTGGTCTTGCAACACTTCAACTTCGCGCATACTACTGTGACAGCTGTGCAAGCTAATAGAGTGGTCGGCGCAACTTATCGCCAGTCTTTTATTCTCAAGCGCCTCCACATCTGCATCATTTTCAAAATGGCGGCGATTGCGCAGCGATAAAATATCTGATTGCAATGCACGCAGCAGACTCGTTTGATCATCATCACTAAACAGTTCCACTTCAGGCAACTGTAGCTGATGAATTAAATGTAAATAATCTCTGCCAAGCTTACCCATCGATGCCAGTAGCGGATTACCTTGCTCGTAGAGCTGTAATTGCGCGATATTGGCACTGTCACTGTCACGATTTAGCCGTAACAATTTTCCCAAATAACGCTTATCGACTATATCACTCCAAAACTGCCGACAGGGGTTCGCCACCATCAAGTGAATGTCACAGCGTTTACCCAAATGTACCAGCGCTTGCAGGTAATTATCCGGCAGCGCCGAGATACCAAAGACAAATATTCGCTCAGGGATGCTCTCTTTAGGCGCATTATCGATCGCTGCAATAAAGGCATCAAACATATTCGCACGGTGCCAGTGTGGCAGAGACCTGGACTGAGTGTCAGCAACGATTGCCCGCCATAATATCGGCTGCCACAACTGCTCATCGGTAGCGGGGGCGTTTTGATCCGCTTCCCAAGCGGCAATCCAATCGGGGCGATAAACTAAATATTGATCAAATAAATCGGCGATTTTTGCACACAACTGATAGAGCCTAATTTCACTGTCACCATCACCCATATACAGCGACAGCGCTTTAAAATGCTGATGTTCAAGCTGTATGGGCAATATGCCCATCAAAATCCAAGTCATACTCTCTTTTGAGTATGCTGAGCGCTCGGGCACATCCACCAGCAACTGCGAAAAAGTGCGCCATAAAAAGCTCGCTGGCAGTGGAAAATCGACATTGGCGGCAATGCCGATACGCTGTGCCAGTTCGAGTTTCAGCCACTGCGCCATACCCGGGCTTTGCACTAGTATTTGCTCTGCCCTAAATGGGTCAGTTAAGGGGGCGCGTGAAATCATTTCAACCAAGAGATCACGCAGTACATCGAGGGAATTAGAGTGGTAGACTTTTAACAAATTTGACCTTTGAAAATTTTCAGATGCACCTGATACAACTGTTATTTCAAAGTTTAACAGCCGCTCCAGAGCTTATTTAATTGATTCACCAGCAACGCTGATCACATTCCATGTAAGCCTCTCAAACACAACAGCAAATAGATCAGACTTATAGCTTAAGTTTGAGTAATGGCAGGCTTTTCATATTCGTAACCGGCCTGCAGCGTCCAAAAATCTTTGCCCATTTCTACTTTAACCACACCTGGAAAACGCTTATTGAGATAAACAACCGCATCTTCGAGTGTCTCTATATCACAGAGCATGACACCACCGCGTTCGTTATCCGTGCTAAAAATAAAACTCTTCAAAATATACTCTCTTTAGATAGGTAAATTCGCCTCCACTATCTTACGTGAGAAAGACTTTACAACCAAGATAGAATTCCAAAGAAGCAACAAGGTTGCAACAATTATATTCAGTTTTTGCCGCCAAAAAGCAGCAATTTTCCTAGAATAATTATTGCGAATATTAATCAATGATAAACAACTTCAGCTAAGCGCTTGAATATTTCAATGATAAAGCTCAAAGCGCCTACTAGAAATTGACTTTAACTAAAAAATTTACTTTAATCATAAGGGTAGGTTTTTTATTAACAATCGTCAGATTTGACACTTTAGCCTAATAATTACCATTATTATTCTATAATTAAGCTAGATATAATTCTGCTGTTCACCCATCCAAATTGGCAATAAGCAGCTTTTATCTCAAACTATTGCTTCAAATCGCCAGAGTATTTATATGAATTTAAGCAACCTGTTAGTTGTCTTAGTAGAGCCTTCCAATTTACAGCGCTCTATTATTCGCAAACATTTAGCCAATTTTGAAATTAACGAAGTTGAGGAGTACAGTTGCGGGCAAGATGCACTGGACTTTATGCAACACCAAATCCCCGATATTGTCATTAGCTCGATGCACTTATCCGATATGACGGGTACCGATATCGTCAGTAAAATGCGCGATGATGATAGACTAAGCTTAACGACCTTTTTGCTAATATCTTCAGAAACTCACTATCGCTTTCTAGAACCGGTGCGACAGGCGGGTGCTATCGGCATACTCCCTAAGCCATTTACTGAAAAAGAGCTGGGCAAGGTATTACATAGCACACTAGATTATATAGGGGATCACGAAACAGAAGTAACTGACGAAGACTTTGAGAATTTAAATGTACTAATAGTCGATGACAGCAAAGTCTCCCGAAAATACTTCAAGAACATACTCTCAAATCTCGGCGTAAAGAACCTGACTGAAGCTGAGGATGGCGCTAAAGCCTTTGATATTTTTCAGCAACAGCACTTTGATTTAGTTGTCACCGATTTCAACATGCCCAATGTCGATGGTAAAGAGCTACTCGAACTTATTCGACAGAGCTCGGAGCAATCTTCAGTACCAGTAATGATGGTAACTTCAGAGCAAAACCAAGCATCGTTGGCGGCAATTGAAAGTTCTGGTGTATCAGCCCTACTTAAAAAACCACTGACCTACGATGTGATCAAACGTATTATCATCGAGCTGGTGTTTGACGATCTATAATCCAGCAATACCTCACCTTTCTGTGCCTTTTGCGTAATTTTTACTGCTAAATGATAAAAGAAACACCCGCGAGTTTAATAGCGGGTGTCTTTCTCTGTCACTGAAAACCCTTATTTACCGTTTGGGTAAGACGGAAAAGTCAAAAGTGCAGATAAACGCGACTCCCGAACGGTAAACCATTTGGGAGGTAACCTCTTCAATTTACGCTTTATGACGAATCTCAAAGCACTTGTGAATACGTGAATTACGCTTAAAATCCGGATCGATGGTACGCTCACTAATCTCCTCTATTTCAAAAGCACCTAGCAATTCATAATCGAGTTTAAACTTACGATAGTTGTTTGAAAAAACCAGCACACCATCACTGCGTAATAAACGCATTGCCGAGGCTATCAAGCGCACGTGATCGCGCTGCACATCCAACACATCTTGCATGCGTTTTGAATTTGAAAAAGTCGGCGGGTCCATAAAGATAAGATCGTAAGCAGGCTGGCGCTGTTTTTTAAGCCACTGCAAACAATCCGCTTGAATAAAGTGATGGGCACTGTCATTAAAGCCATTCATGGCCATATTTTTAGCAGACCAACTCAAATAAGTGGCCGACATATCAACGCTAGTGGTAGATTTAGCCCCACCAATAGCGGCATGCACTGAGGCTGAGCTGGTATAAGAGAACAAATTAAGGAAATCTTTAGCACTTGATCGCTGTTGTATTTCCAAGCGAATCGGCCGGTGGTCAAGAAACAATCCAGTATCTAAATAATCCTTCAAGTTAATTCTAAAACGAGCGCCGTACTCATTTACTTCAAAAAACTTTCCTAGATGCCCATGCTTTTCATATTGCTGTGTGCCACTTTGGCGTTTACGCTGTTTTAACACTACCCGTTTTGGGCTAATTTCCAATACTTGTGGAATAGCCGCCATCACATCTTTCAAGCGCTCAAATACTTTAACTTGGTCAATGCTCTTAGGAGCGGCATACTCTTGCACATGCACCCAATCACCATACACATCAATAGCCACTGCATATTCTGGAATATCAGCATCATACAGACGGTAAGCCGTTACCTGGTTCTTTTTACGCCATTTGGCCAGCGATTTAATATTCTTTTTAAGACGGTTAGCAAACATTTGCCCCGTTTCAGACAGCGGTTCTAGTGAATCTAAATCGACTTTAGAATCTGCATCTGTACGCTCAGCGTAAATATGATAGTTAAATAATTGACTCTCAAGCGGCCCGTTATTTAACTTATAAGTTTTGTCAGGTTTTAACCCGATGACTTGGCAAAGCTCAGGATTACCGGTAAAAACCGAAGCTTTCCAACCGCGAAACTGCAGCTTTAATTGATCGCCAATGCTGCGATACATAAACATTAATGCAGAGCTATCACCCAGTCGCTCTCCATAAGGTGGGTTAGTAATCAGCAAACCGGGATAATCATTGGGCGGCAACATTTTTTCAACTTGCCCAGTTTTATATTGAATCAGCTCATCCAAACCGACATTTTTGCTGTTAGCCGTGGCATTTTCTAAAACACGCGCATCGATATCACTACCGATAAACTGCACATCGTTTTCTTGAAGCCCAACCGTACGACGCTTCTCGGCCTCCTGAATTAACGAGTCCCAAAGTGGCTGATCATGCTTTTTCCAATGCACAAATCCCCAGTGATCACGATCTAACCCCGGTGCAATATCAGCGGCCATCATTGCCGCCTCTATCAAGATAGTCCCCGACCCACATAGCGGATCATAGACTTGCTTAAATTCGTCTTTCATTTTCGGCCAGCCAGCACGCAATAACAGCGCTGCGGCTAAATTTTCCTTTAAAGGTGCGGTACCGGCAAACAGACGATAGCCACGACGATGCATACTAGAGCCCGACAAATCTAGTGACACCGATAAACGGCCACGATACAAATGAGCATGCACTCTAATATCAGGTGTATCGCGCTCTATTACCGGCCTTACACCGGTTTTATCGCGAAATTGATCCACTATCGCATCTTTCACTTTTAGCGCGCCAAAATGCGTATTATTGATCGCTCTTGAGCTGCCGGTAAAACTGATTGCCAACGAATTAGTTGGCTCCATATGTTCGAGCCAGTCGATACTCTGGATTGCTTCGTACAATTCTTCAGCGCTTTCCGCGACGCCTTTTAGCAGTGGCAACAAAACGCGATTACCCACTCTGGACCAAAGACAAGCGCGATAAGCATGTTCAATCTCACCCGAGAATTCGACCCCTATAGCGACCTGCTTAACATTACTTGCACCAACGCTGACCAACTCATCAACCAGCAGCGGCTCGAACCCTTTAGGGCAAGTCGCTAAAAACATATGTGACATTAATTTATACCTTCAGAGCGCACTCATTAGTCGCTCATTAATTTTAAAAAAATTATTCACATCAATAAGATGCAAATTCATTCATAGATTAAGCCAAACATCTTGATTAAATTTCAATCAAATTCTTAGCTTAAAACTAAAACTTAACATGTTGAATAAAAACTTATTTATTCATTTACTGCGTTTAACTAGCAAATGAATGTATAAATCTTACTACAAATATAACCGTTTTTTGCTATAACTATCTCACGCAAAAAATACATCTCGTATTATCTTCCATACTAACAGCAATGACGGAGTGAGCAGAAAATATTATCTATTGTAATTTATAAATACACGAGGCAATAACATGAAGAGACAAAAACGCGATAAATCTTCCATTTTGTTTTCCAGAGGCTTCAGTGCCGGCCTAACAGGAAAGTCTAAAGATTTATGCCCGGCAAACTCCGAAGAGAAACGCAGCCTTTGGCTCGGCGGCTGGCGAGAGGGACGCGAAGCTCACTGGGATGGTATGGCAGGCGTCTCCGCTATTCAGGCAAACCCTGCATTACACTAGTTCAATAACAGCTGCTAATTAAGGCTTTTTTCAAAGCCTTTTTTATGGCTCGTCATTTGACAATAAAGCCATAACCCTATCGACCGGGAAGCGATTGGATAGCACGCACAGAGTCTGCAATCAAATTTGGGCCTTTGTAAATAAAGCCACTGTAAACTTGTACTAAACTCGCACCTGCTTCAATTTTCTCTGCGGCATCAAACCCTTCAGTGATCCCCCCGACACCAATAATTGGCACACTACCCTGCAACTCATTGGCCAAGTTTCTAATGATACGGATAGACTGATTACGTACTGGCGCACCTGATAAACCGCCTGCTTCATCTTGAAACTTAGCGCCTTCAATCCCTTGACGAGAAAGCGTTGTATTGGTGGCGACAACACCATCTATCTCGTAAGTTTTCAATGAGCTAGCAACCATTGCCACTTCTTCTTCTGTTAGATCCGGTGCTATTTTGACAGCAATTGGCACATATTTATCATGCAGTATCGCCTGTTTTGCCTGTTCATTTTTGAGCACCTCTAACAGGGAGTTGAGCGACTCGCCAAACTGCAAAGTGCGAAGGCCTGGTGTATTTGGCGATGATAAGTTAATGCATATGTAGGATGCTCTGGAATAGACCTTACGCAGACAATACAAATAATCATCATTCGCTTGCTCATTAGGTGTATCTTTATTTTTACCTATATTTATCCCCAATACACCATTAAATCTCGCCTTATCGATATTCTCTAACAACGCATCAACCCCGGCATTATTAAACCCCATACGATTGATAATAGCATTGTGCTCAGGGATTCGAAAAATACGCGGCTTGGGATTTCCCACTTGGGCGCGCGGGGTTACTGTTCCTACTTCTAGGAACCCAAAACCCATGTTGGATAACCCATCAATTGCCGATCCATTTTTATCTAAACCTGCCGCCAAACCGACCGGATTAGGGAATTTAATTCCCATCACTTCGACCGGCGCATACAGTTTTTCTGCACCCAGTAACTTAGGCAGCCCCAAGACAGACGCTAAATTCATACCCTTAAGTGCGAAGTTATGGGATTGTTCAGCGTCTAAACCAAACATTAAAGAACGGGTTAATGGATACAACATAGATATTTAGGCCAGTTTAAAAATTGGCTGCCATTATATGTCATAGAAGATGATATATATAGACGTAAATATTAAGTGAGGACAGAGGCCAAAAAATAGTTAGTATTAAACGGCTCAACCGCTATTTCGGGATCAATCAATTACCTCTAGCAAGCCTTCACTAAGCAGAGTAGTGTGGTGTTTGCTAAGGAAGTAGCGAATAAGTCCCTAGATGTTCCCTGTGGATAACTAAGCGGTCAAATCCGCGGAAGAATGCGAAGTGAATGGCGAGTCCTTTACAAGCGTTCTGACAAAGGAGGTGACCGCTTAGAGATCCACCCTGCGGGGCGTCTTGGACTTGTTCGCTGCTTCCCTAATATGCACTAATACAATGTTCTACTGCATCTAGCTGCGAAGAATTGATCCATTGACGATCGATCTGCTGGACTTGTAAAAAGGAGTTTTTATGAAAATACGCTTAACAGGTATCATACTTTTCACTAGCTGTAACTTAGCACCACTGTACTGGTATTTAAATTTACTCTCACAATACGATACTCTTGCCATTTTATCACAGTACTTAGGATCAGTTGCATTGATCAGCATGGCCTTTTCCCAGTTATTAGCCACGCGAGCATCTGGCTTAGAGACATTGTTTGGTGGATTAGACCGCATCTACGTTTTGCACAAATGGATAGGCATTATCGCCATTAGCGCTATTTTATTACACGATACTATCGATGCAGAAATAGACGAACTAGGTCCCGAAAACTGGCTCTCTGATTTGGCCGAAACACTGGGTGAGTTTAGTTTATATGCACTTTTAATTTTACTGGTTATTTCGCTGGTAACTGTTATCCCATACCCTCTCTGGCGCTTTAGTCACAAGTTTATGGGCTGTTTATTTGCGCTGTCTAGTTTTCACTACATTTTTATGCTTAAGCCTTTTTCGATGACTGAACCACTGGGGGCCTATATCCTCGCTTTCTGCATTATGGGCCTTATTTGCTACGCTATCACCTTGCTGCCCTTTAAAATTTTAGCCGGCAGAAGTAGCTACCGAGTCACCAAAATTCACCAAACTGGCGACAGCACTGCCATTGAACTGCGCCCTTCTGGTCGCGGTATCAAACACCTCGGCGGACAATTTTGCTTTTTATCGATACAGCGACCGGGATTGCAAGAGCCTCATCCATTTACCATCAGCTGTGCCCCTAATGATCAAAAGACATTGCAGATCACCATAAAAGCGCTCGGGGACTACACTCGCAAACTCGCCACAGCGCTACAACTAGGTGACAGCGTCCAGCTCAGCAAAGCGTTTGGTCACTTTCAGCCAGCGACTAACAATAAACGCCAAATATGGATTGCCTCTGGCATAGGCATCACCCCCTTTTTAGCATGGTTAGAACAGCCCCCAGCAGCGCCCATTACTCTCTACTACAGTTATCGTGGTGAATCTAAGGCGCCCCATTTACAACGACTCAAGCAGTATTGCGAACCCTTAGAAAATGTCACATTATGCCTAATTGACACCCTGCAAACCTCCAGACTGAGTACTGAGCAAATTGTCGATCATCACCCACAGTCCCTCCCCGAGTGTGAAGTTTACTACTGTGGCCCAACGGCTATGCGCGATAGCTTGCGAGGAGGCCTGAACCAGCGGGGATTAAAGCACCGCTACTTTCACTACGAAGCTTTTGAGTTACGCACAGGCGTAAACCTATCGACCATTGCCAAGTTTTTACAAAAGTCTTTTTCAATCTGCTATAAACTCATCAAAAAAAGGCCACTCTAAGTATTTTAATAATCCAGCGCTAGAACAAGCAAGAGCTGCAATAGCACCTTCAATCATCATTGCGAGTAACAGCCAATTTGTTGACTCGCACATGATATAAAGCGGTTTTGACTAGTGCCTAGTAGGCAACTTAAGTGCTAGAATCCAGCTATATTTATACGCCTGTGTAGCAGGCTGATTCACTCGGTTTTGTCAAGGCAGCTCTTTAACCCCAACGCTTTGCAACAATTGAAAGACAATATTTGCATGTTAGTAAGCTTTTATAACGCTTCAAGCGTTTCACTTAATACATAGCATTCATCCACCACTTTCGGAGCACAACAGGCAATTTCATGTTTAATTTTTTTGAAAATCTAATAAAACCTTTTCCAGAGACCAATATCACGCAACCTCCCAACAGTTTATTTGCCTTTTTTCGCCATTACAGCAAAGGGATGGAAAAGTATTTAATTGCAATGGCGCTAATGACCGCCAGTCTGGCCATTGGTGAAGTATTTTTATTTAGCTTTATGGGAGACCTCGTTGATTGGCTCAGTGGCAAACCCGACCCATCCCTGCTCGAGGAGCGAGGTGGGTATTTTCTTGGCATGGCATTACTGGTTTTAATCGGCATGCCCTGCATGATATTTTTACACACGGTACTTATCCACCAAAGCATATTGGGCAACTACCCGATGTCCATTCGCTGGAGCATGCACCGCTATCTCCTTAAGCAGAGCATGGCATTTTATCAAGATGATTTTGCCGGCCGCCTCGCCACTAAAGTGATGCAAACCTCATTGGCGCTTCGCGAAGCGACCACTAAACTACTCGACGTTTTTGTCTATATTATTGTCTACTTCGCATCACTGCTGTTCCTGATAGCCCAAGGCGACACTTTATTCCTCATCCCGCTTGGGCTGTGGTTAGTATGTTACTGTTATATCCAAATCCACTATATACCTAAATTAAAAAAGGTCTCTACTCTACAGGCGGATGCCAGAGCCGCAATGACCGGTTGTGTCGTTGATAGCTATACCAACATTGCAACGGTAAAGCTATTCTCTCATACCGATCGTGAAGAAGCTTACGCCAAAACCAGTATGCAAAAATTCCTAGAAACCGTGCACATGCAAATGCGTCTGGTGACTAAACTCGGTTTTTTTGTACAGTACAACAATCTGTTCTTAGTCTTCAACGTCTGCGCTCTATCTGTTTATCTATGGCTAGATGGCTCTGTATCAGCCGGCGCTATTGCAATAGCGGTCAGTTTATCACTGCGCTTAAACGGCATGTCCCAGTGGATCATGTGGGAAATGAGCTCCCTTTTTGAAAACATCGGCACCGTCGTCGACGGCATGAACAGCTTGTCTAAACCCCACGCAATTAAGGATAGTGAAGATGCCAAACAACTGGTGGTTAGCCATGGAAAAATTGCATTCAATCAGATAAATTTTAACTTTAGCGAGCGCCTCCCCCTCATTTCCAACCTCAATCTACAGATTAAAGCCGGTGAAAAAGTGGGCTTAGTGGGTCGATCTGGCGCTGGAAAATCAACACTTATCAATTTGCTAATGCGATTTTACGATTTAGAGTCAGGCCAAATACTGATTGATGACATCGACATTAAATCTGTCACTCAAGAGAGCTTGCGCGCCAAAATTGGCATGGTTACCCAAGATACTTCGCTGCTACACCGATCTGTCAAAGACAACATTATTTACGGTCGCCCGGATGCTAGCGAAGAAGAGATGCGCCAAGCTTGTAAACAAGCCCAAGCTCATGACTTTATACAAGAGCTTGACGACTCCAACGGCGGATTTGGTTATCAAGCACAAGTGGGAGAGCGCGGTATTAAACTCTCTGGCGGACAACGTCAGCGCATCGCTATTGCAAGAGTACTATTAAAAGATGCGCCAATCTTGCTATTGGATGAGGCCACCTCAGCACTGGACTCAGAAGTTGAAGCGGCGATCCAGCAGCATCTTGAACAACTGATGCAAAATAAAACCGTGATTGCAATTGCGCACCGTTTATCGACTATTGCCGCAATGGATCGTTTGATCGTTATCGATAAAGGTCAAATCATTGAACAGGGCAGTCACTTAGAGCTGCTCGCCCAAAAAGGCGTCTATGCGCAGCTTTGGGCTCATCAAAGTGGTGATTTTTTGGGAGAGCAATAACACTATTACCTAGAGAAGAGCCTTACTCTATATTCTTACGCTCTTCTCTAGGGGTAATCTGATAGTGGTTTTTATAGGCGGTACTGAAATAAGAGGCGCTTGAGAATCCACAGAGCAAGCCTATTTGTAAGATTGTTTTGTCACTCTGCCTTAATAATTTACGTGCCTGAGTCAAACGCAATTCAATATAGTACTTTGCCGGTACATTTCTAAGATGCTTCTTAAACAACCGCTCTAAGTGCCTTCTAGATAGCTGTACATGGTGGGCGAGATCATCGGTACTTAAAGGCTCTTCTATGTTAGCCTCCATCAAAGTGACCGCTTCAATCAATTTTGGCTGATTTGCACTAATTCTGGTTTTAATCGGAATTTTCTGGTGATCATCGCTACCGCGGATTCGCTCACAGACAAACTGCTCGCTAATAGCCGCTGCCAACTCCATATTATGTTGACGGCCAATCAAGAACAACATCATATCCATAGAAGCTGAACCGCCACTGCAAGTGTAGCGTTTTCCATCGATTTCAAAGAGACGGTTAGTAACCTGCGTTTTTGGAAACTCCTGCTTTAAATTTTCGATGTGCCACCAGTGAATAGTGGCACGATACTTTTCTAAAAGACCGGCAATAGCCAATACATATGAACCCGTTCCAATACCGCCGATGGCCATGGGGCTATCTGCTTGTTTTTTTAACCAATCAATCACCGCTTCATTGCCGGTCCTAGCGATCGGGCTGGCACCGCAGATAAAAACGGCGTCAAAGTAAGGCAGTTCTTTTAATGAATGATTAACTTGCAACTGCACACCGCTACTACTAGTAACCGCTTTTCCATCGTGACTAATTAACGATGTCGAGTAACAGTTACTTCCCTCTATCCAATTTGCCATTCGCAGTGGCTCTATAGCAGACGAAAAGGCGATCAGTGAGAAGTTAGGCAGCAGCAGAAAACCATAGCGCAGTTCCTTGTGCTGTTGAGAATTATTAGAATTATTTGCATGAAGCATAAGCACACGCCCTATTATTTAGATATAACGACACTAATTTATCGTATTTACCGCTTAGTTTAAATAATTATCCAAATAATGGCCGTTTTTGCCAAGTATATGTCGTTCTAATTAAATTTTTGGCCTAGCTTTCACTACAACCTCACGCCATAATAAGTCTATCGAATTTGCACTAGTAGCAATTATCGATAAACCACCAAATTTACCTCCCTTTTTTGATAAGGATCCTAAAATGACTAAGCAAAGCGTGACCCGTGCAGATTTTGATAAAGTAATGGTACCTAACTACAACCCACAACAGATGGTACCTGTGCGCGGCCGCGGTTCACGAGTATGGGATCAAGAGGGGAAAGAGTACATCGATTTTGCTGGCGGTATTGCAGTGACATCACTAGGCCACTCTCACCCCGCTCTGGTCAGTACTATTAAAGAACAAGCGGAGAACTTGTGGCACTTATCTAACATTTTCACCAATGAGCCAGCACTGCGTCTTGCACAAAAACTCTGTGATATTACCTTTGCCGATAAAGTGTTTTTCTGTAATTCGGGAACAGAGGCAAACGAAGCCGCCTTTAAACTGGCGCGTAAATACAGCTATGATAATGTCGGCCCGCAAAAACATGAAATCATCTCTTTTGAGCAGTCTTTTCACGGCCGCTCTCTCTTTACCGTCTCGGTCGGTGGACAGAAAAAGTACCGTGAAGGTTTTGAGCCAGTACCGGCTGGTATCACTCATTTACCTTTCAATGATATTGAAGCTCTACGCGCCGCAATCTCTGAGCGTACTTGTGCAGTGGTACTTGAGCCTATTCAAGGTGAAGGCGGCGTCATCAATGCAGATCCCGCTTTTGTAAAAGCAGCACGTGAATTGTGTGATGAGCACAGCGCACTGTTAATTTTTGATGAAGTGCAAACGGGCGCAGGCCGTACCGGCACATTCTTTGCCTACGAGCAGTACCAAGTAACACCGGATATTTTGACTTCTGCTAAATCTCTCGGCGGTGGCTTCCCTATCGGCGCAATGTTAACCACTGACAAGTGCGCTGCCAGCTTAAACTTTGGTACCCACGGCAGCACCTACGGTGGCAATCCATTAGCCTGCGCGGTTGCCGAAGTTGTTGTCGATGAAATTAGCAAGCGCGAAGTACTTAGTGCCGTTTCGGACAAGCACCAGCTATTTATAACGGGTCTTGAGGCAATTAATGCAAAATACAATATCTTTCAAGATACCCGTGGGCTGGGATTACTGATTGGTGTTGAGCTGATTGAAAAATGGCAGGGAAAAGCAGCTCTCTTTATGGCTGCTGCTCGCGAGCAAGGTTTAATGATGTTAGTGGCGGGACCTAAAGTTTTGCGTTTTGCCCCCTCTCTAATCATCGATGACGCAGATATTGCAGAAGGCTTAGCTAAATTAGATGCGGCGATTGCTATAGTCATCGCACAACAAGACTAGTAATCAGCGCTAATAACAAAAGCTTGGACTACCAATACCTAAAGTAGGCCAAGCTTTCATCTAATGAATCACTCTTTTTTAGCGAGTTAGGGAAGTAGCGAATAAGTCCCCAGATGTTCCCTGTGCTTTTTTTATAGGGTAAGTCTAAGCAGTCAAATCCGCGGAAGAATGGACGCGAATGGCGAGTCCTTTACAAGCGTTCTGACAAAGTAAATACAGATGAAACAAGTTTCATCTCTGTTTAGATGAAACAAGTTTCATCTCTGTTTAGATGAAACAAGTTTCATCTCTGTTTAGATGAAACAAGTTTCATCTCTGTTGGCCGCTTAGCTTTCTTTAAAAACATAAGCACCCTGCGGGGCGAACAGGATAGTTCGTGCTCTTTGTTAATGGTTTTCGCCGGGCAACCAGCCCGCCTGTAACCATTGCCTCAATCACAAACAATCCTGTACGCCAGGGGCGTCTGGGACTTGTTCGCTGCTTCCTTAGCTCACGCCTGCGATCTTGTAACTAGGAAATACTATGCCCACTACAACAAAGCAACACACCTACTCCCAGTGGATTGACTGGATCGATGCCGAGCACGAATTAATGCTAGCGCGTACCATTGAACTATCACATATCAACTCAGGTAGCTTTAACCCAGAAGGCGTCAACAAAGTGGGTAAAAAGCTGATCGAATACGCAAGTGTGTTAGAAGCTAACGTTGAAATATTACCGGTTGCCCCCTTTAAACACATTGATAACCAAGGTGTAGAGCAAGCGTTGCCGATGGGCAATGCCATTCGCCTGACTAAACGCCCAGAGGCCAATTTACAAATATTCTTTTGCGGCCATCTCGATACAGTATTCCCGATCGACTCTGATTTTCAAACCACTCAATGGTTGGATGAAAATACTTTAAACGGACCGGGTGTGGCTGACCTTAAAGGCGGTTTGATTGTCATGCTCAAAGCCATTGAAGCACTTGAGCGCAGCCCTTATGCCGCCAATATAGGCTGGGAAATTCTCTTTAACCCCGATGAAGAGATCGGCTCGCAAGGCTCGGCAGGTTTTATTCAAGAGGCGGCAAAAAAAGTACATTTAGGCATGATCTACGAGCCGAGTTTTGCCGATGGCAATTTCGCAGGCGAGCGTAAAGGCAGCGGTAATTTCAGCATTATCACCCGTGGTAAAGCAGCGCACGCCGGCCGTGAACACCATCTAGGGCGAAATGCTGTACGCACTATGTGCGATTTTATCAGCCAACTGGATGATTTAAATGGCCAGCGCGAGGGTGTCACTATCAATCCGGCGCTTATCGAGGGCGGAGGGGCCAGCAATATTGTTCCCGATATGTGTCTGTCACGTTTTAATATCCGCCTTGAACAGCCGCAAGATGAACAGTGGTGCCTAGATAATATCCAGAATATTCTAGACGAAATTAATCAGCGCGATGGCCTCAGTATTGAAATGCACGGCCGCTTTGGGCGCAAACCAAAACTGCTCACTCCCGCTAACGTCAAACTGTTTGAATTGGCCTGTGAAAGTGGCGCTCAGCTAGGTTTAGATCTCACTTGGTTACCCACAGGCGGCTGTTGTGATGGTAATAACTTGGCCGAGGCTGGCATCCCCAATATCGATACACTAGGTGTGCAAGGTGGAAAAATACATTCAGCAGATGAATATTTAAACGTCGACAGCTTAACAGTACGCGCTAAACTCAGCGCTTTAATGTTACTCAAGCTCGCTAGCAGTGATGATGTCAGCTGGCTAACCAATCGATCAGTCCTTTAGCATGTTGATACTACGCCCCGCGCGCTTTTCAGACTTACCCGCTATCGAACATTTAGCGGTCAGTGCTGGTAACCAGTTAACCACATTGCCCAATAATAGAGATCACTTAGCGGAGCTGATAAACAGTACTCAACAATCTCTCGGGAAGCATGTCAGCCAGCCCTCCCAACAGAGCTATCACTTTGTCTTAGAAGATACTGACAGCGCTGAAATTCTGGGCATCTCTGGCATAGAAGCGAGTGTCGGTGCAAGCAGTCCATTTTACAGTTTTCGCTGCGATGCCCTTGAACATCAATCACCTGAATTGCAAATTAAAAACACCATTGCCACACTGACATTATGTCGCGATTACGAGGGTTCCTCAAGGCTCTGTACTTTTTTCTTAGCCAGCAGTGCACTACCTGGCTATGCTTTGCAGCTACTCTCATTGGCAAGATTGATGTTTATAGGACAACACCCGCAGCGCTTTAATCAGCGCTTGATCCTAGAGTTGCAGGGCGTGGTTGACGATAATAGAGAATCACCTTTTTGGCAGGCGCTGGGACAACACTTTTTTAATATGGACTTTAAGCGGGCCAACTATCTAACAGGAATCAATAATAAAGGCTTTATCGCCGATTTAATGCCACGCCACCCAGTGTATGTACCACTGCTTAGCACTGGCGCGCAAACGGCAATGGGACAAGTACGGCCCGATATGCTTGCTGTTGAGTCGCTGTTAAAGTCAGTCGGTTTTAGCCAGCAAGGTTACATCAGTATCTTTGATGGCGGTCCGACGCTTGAAGCCAATACCAACCAAATTAGCGCAATTAAGCAGCAGTTTAGTTGTGCCCTGGTCATTGGCAGTGCAAGTGCACAAACCTCTTTGCAGCGGTTTTTAGTCACAAACAATCGCCTGCAGGACTTTTGCTGCATTAGCACCAAGCTCGACCCAAACAACCCAGTTCTCACAGAAAGTCAGGCAAAACAACTTAATTTAACCGCTGGCGATACACTCTATTTGTTAGCACTTAATACTCCTATCTAATTCCGCTATTGCGAGGATATCTACTTATGATGGTCATACGCCCAATAGAAGCTAAAGACGCAGACGCACTCGCTGAGCTTGCCAAAATCACCGGGCCTGGTTTCACCTCTTTGCAAGACAACGCAGAGGTTGTCACCAATAAACTGGCCACTGCGCTGAAAGCATTTGAGCAATCTGGTGAAGATAACAAAGAAGCGCTATTCTTGTTTGTACTGGAAGATACCGCTGAGCAGCAAATTGCCGGGATATGCGCGATTGAAGCCGCGGTAGGGCTAGCTGACCCTTGGTACAATTTTCGCACCGGCACATTAGTGCATGCCTCAAAAGAGCTTAACGTTTACAATCAGATGCAGACATTAACCATCAGCAACGATCACACTGGTTACTCTGAGTTATGCACACTCTTTTTACACCCAGATTATCGACACTCAAAAAATGGTCACCTACTGTCTAAATGCCGTTTTTTGTTTATGGCGGAATTCCCACAGCTATTCAATCAAAAATTAGTCGCCGAAATGCGCGGCTACTCTGACGAAAACGGCATTTCCCCATTTTGGGAAGGGCTTGGCAAACACTTCTTTTCTATCGACTTTACCAAGGCCGATCAAATGTCCTCCATTAACAAAGCCTTTATCGCTGAGTTGATGCCCAAATACACGTTGTACACCGAGTTGTTACCTAAAAGTGCCCAAGAGGTGATCGCACAAACCCATGAAAACACTATTCCTGCGCGAAAATTACTGGAACGAGAGGGGATGCGTTATACCGGTTATGTCGATATTTTTGATGCAGGTCCGACACTTGAAGCAAACATCGCCGATATCCGCGCAGTGAAACACTCTCGCTATGTCAAAGTTAAAATCACCGATATCCCCCCCGCTGACAATGCTGACCTGTACTTGATAAGTTCCACCGCCTTTGAAAATTTTCGCTGTACCTTGAGCGCAATTGACTCACCGGATAACCATCTAATTAATATTGAAACGACGACTGCTAAAGCACTTAACGTCACTAATGGCAGCACTGTTCGCATTGTGCCACTGATCGCACCTAAGAGGTAATACATGACAAACTCACTCTATATAAACGGCCAATGGCTAGCAGGTCTTGGTAACAGCTTTGACTCTTTAAACCCCGCTACCGGTGAGAGCATCTGGCAGGGCAATAGCGCCAGTAATGATCAAGTAGAGCAAGCGATTAGCGCCGCGCGTTCTGCGGCCGTTAGCTGGGCTCAAACCAGTCAAGCAAAGCGCATAGCGATTGTTGAGAATTTCGGAAAATTACTGGTAGAACACAAGGAGGCACTTGCCCGCCTTATTGCCCTGGAAACTGGCAAACCTTACTGGGAAACGTTAACCGAAGCAGGCGCAATGGCAGGAAAAATCGCCATCTCGATTAAAGCAAACAACGAGCGCACTGGCCAAAGCAGTATCGATATGGGAGCAACACGCAGTACTTTACGCCACAAGCCCCATGGTGTGGTGGCTATTTTCGGTCCGTATAACTTCCCAGGTCACTTGCCAAACGGCCATATTGTACCGGCGATTATCGCCGGCAATACACTCATTTTCAAACCTAGCGAGCTCACCCCAAGTGTCGGCAGCTTTATGGTTGAACTTTGGGAAAAAGCGGGATTGCCAGCCGGTGTCATTAATCTTGTACAAGGCGAAAAAGAGACCGGTATAGCACTGGCCGGCCACCCCGATTTAGACGGGTTATTTTTTACTGGCAGCTCCAACACAGGCCATCTGTTGCATCGTCAATTCGCCGGTCATCCGGGTAAAATTTTGGCATTGGAAATGGGCGGAAACAACCCTTTAATCATTGGTGAAATCAGTGATTTGCGAGCTGCGGTTAACGAGACCATTCAATCGGCGTATATCACCACAGGACAGCGCTGTGTTTGCGCAAGACGTTTATTTGTACCCAACAACGATACGGGCGAGCAATTTTTAAGTCAATTAACCGCTGCGGTTAAAAGCATCCAAGTCGGTGAGCAATTTGCACAACCCGCTCCGTTTATGGGCAGCTTAATCTCAGAGCAAGCCGCCGACAACATGCTTGTTGCGCAGCAAACATTGATGGCACTCGGTGCTGTGCCATTAGTTGAGTTAACGAAACTGAAAGTAGGCACTGGTTTTGTCAGTCCAGGCCTTATTGATGTCAGCGCGATCGCAGAACTTCCCGATGAAGAGCACTTCGGGCCACTGTTACAAGTGATTCGCTACGATGACTTTGACGCGGCGATAACAGGCGCCAACAACACCCAATTTGGTCTTGCCGCAGGGCTCTTTAGCGATTCAAAAGCGCAGTACGATGCATTTTATAGCCGTATCCGCGCAGGTATTGTCAACTGGAACAAACAGACCACCGGCGCCAGCTCGGCAGCGCCGTTTGGCGGTGTCGGCGCCAGTGGCAACCATCGCGCCAGCGCATACTATGCCGCTGATTATTGCGCCTACCCAGTCGCGGGCATGGAGACAGACACGCTGCTCATGCCGGAAAAGCTCTCTCCCGGGCTCTCCCTTTAACTCACTCCCCATTAACCATTTTAGAGAGTTGCATTGCAGCTCTCTCAAAGGAGCTACTCCATGAACGCGATTGAAGCGAATTTTGACGGTCTTGTCGGCCCAACACACAACTATGCAGGATTGTCTTTTGGCAATGTCGCCTCACAAAATAATCAAGCACAAATTGCCAATCCCCAAAAAGCAGCGCTGCAAGGTTTAACTAAAATGAAAGCTCTCGCCGATATGGGGCTTGTACAAGGGGTTTTAGCCCCACAAGAGCGGCCAGACATTCACACTTTACGCAAGTTAGGCTTTAGTGGCTCAGATGAAAACGTGCTGATGCAAGCCGCCAAACAAGCACCGCAAATACTCGCCACTTGCTGTTCGGCTTCCAGCATGTGGACAGCCAACGCCGCGACTATTTCACCCAGCGCTGATACTGCTGACAGTAAAATTCATTTTACCCCTGCCAACTTAAGCAACAAGTTTCACCGCTCGATAGAGCATGAAATTACCGGTAATATTTTAAAAGCGACCTTTAGCGATGCCAGCCACTTTGCGCACCACGAAGCGCTGCCCAGTGTCGATCACTTTGGTGATGAAGGGGCCGCCAACCACACCCGCTTTTGTCACGCATACGGTGAGCGCGGCGTTGAGTTTTTTGTCTACGGCAAAGAAGCATTTAACTTGAACCAGATAGCCCCTAAAAAGTATCCGGCAAGGCACACTTTAGAGGCCTCACAAGCCGTCGCTAGGTTGCATCAGCTTGAAGATTCACATGTGGTATACGCACAACAGCACCCTGATGTGATTGATGCAGGTGTCTTTCACAATGATGTCATCGCCGTCGGCAATAGCGATATCCTGTTCTGCCACCAACAAGCTTTTTTAAACCAGCAGGCGGTAAAAGCAGAATTAACCCAAAAAATGGGTGGTAAATTTAACATTATCGAAGCGCCGACAGAACTTGTCAGTGTGCAAGATGCCGTCAGCAGTTACCTGTTTAACAGCCAGCTACTATCATTACCCAATGGTAAAACGGCGTTAGTAATACCACAGGAATGTGAGAACAACCCTAGAGTATGGGATTACTTACAATCGTTGGTGAATGGCGATAGCCCTATCGATCAAACGTTAGTATTTGATCTAAAACAGAGCATGTCCAACGGTGGCGGCCCCGCCTGTTTACGCCTTAGAGTCGTCATGAACGATGCAGAAATAGCTGCCGCCAATCAGGCAACCTTGATGAACGACAATCTATATGGCACTTTAAACAAATGGGTAATAGCACACTATAGAGATAGACTGACTGAAGCCGATTTGGCGGACCCACAATTGCTGAATGAGTCAAGATCCGCTCTGGATGAATTGACTAAAATTCTTAAACTCGGCTCAATTTACCCATTTCAACAGTAGTATGTGCTCAGAGTACTAAATATTCACTCTATGCTAAGCATCGACTTTTAAGTGCTGTACAATATTCACCCAGTACAGCGCTTAATATATTACGGCTGTGACATTAGAAGGTATATTTTGCGACCGAAGCCTGTAGCTCTCTGGCAATATCGACAATGCTCTGGCTGGAATTATTGGCCTCTTTGGACTGTGAGGCAGCGTCTTGGGCAGTTTTGTTAATCACACTGATGTTTTTATTAATCTCATCAGAACGTAACTTCTGTTCATCTGAAGCATCTGCAATTTGGCTGTTTAACGAATATATCTGGTTTACCGATTCACTGATTTCATCTAACGTATGAATGGCTGAGTTAGCATCTATAACCGCTTGTTGAGCCCCCTCACTACCCTCTTGCATAACGCTCACTGAATTGGCCACATTCTCCTGGAATTTCTCCACTAACTGATGTATTTGGATAGTCGACTCTTTGGTTTGTTTAGCCAAGTTGCGAACTTCATCAGCGACCACTGCAAAGCCTCGACCATTATCCCCTGCCCTTGCCGCTTCAATCGCAGCATTGAGTGCCAGTAAATTGGTTTGCTCGGCTATGCCACTAATCACTTCAAGTACGACATTAATCTCTGTACTGTTTTGCTCCAGTTCGTTAATAATTTTGGCAGAGGACTGCAGTTTTTCAGCCAAACTATCAATAGATCCGCCTACTTGTGCGATCTCTTGCTTGCCTTTGATAACAAATTCACTGGCCCTGTTTGCGTTTTTCGCTGCGATTTGAATGTTAGCGCTAATTTCATTACTACCTGCAAACATTTCACGGGCAGAGTGCTCTAGCAAATCAGATTCTTGTTGCTGATGAACCGCTAATTGAAACGTTTGCTGGGTCACATTGGTATTATTTTTCGAGGCTATTTGCAGATTCTCGGAAAATATCGGAATTTGACTAAAGGTATCTTTCAAGTTTTCCACAAACTGATTAAACAGTATGCTGATATCGGCAACTTCGTCTTTGCCTGTGACTATAAGAGAGACCGACAAATCACCTGATGAAACCACCACATCTGCTAAATGGCGCTTTAATATGAGTAAACGTCTATTAATGGAGATCGCCATAAAGAACATCGATAAAATAATTAGCAAGATGAAAACAGAACTTAAGACAAACAACTCTGTCTGTATTTGCTGCAAATCACCGACTACTTTTTGGCTGATTAATTGATCAATTTCTTCAAATATCGCTTCGGTTTTATGTACAGTCTTGCGCATATTGCCATGCAAACCCGATTCATGGGTTAGCCCTAAAACCTGATAGTTCTGACTTAGCTTTTTAAACCCTTGGTGGTAGGCATTAATTTTTTGCAGCAGGTTACGCTCAAGTAGTTTAGGCAAACGACTATTGGCAATCGTGTTTTGAAACACTTGCACATTATTATTTAATGTACCGATGTATTTCTCTGCCTTGCGCATAATAAAATCTTTTTCATTGCGTCTTAACATCAGCATATCCGCTTGTAAGGCGATCAGGTTCTGCTCTTTTATCAATGTTTCTGCTTTGTGTACGGCACTTCTTAACTGTCCTCTTAAGCCTTCATCGGGGGTTAGACCTATTTGCTGATTAAGCGTAATGATACGGTTAAAATCGCTTTTATAATCGTCTAATAAAGTCAGCAATTGACGGAGCTTATTGCCATCGACATCCGACATTAGCGACACTTTCCCCTGCAATTGCAGGATACTGTTGGAGAGTGTTTGATAATTATTTTCAAATTGTCCACGGTACTTCAAATTTAATCGCGCTAAAAAATCTTTTTCATTGCGTCGCAAGGTCAACAACATAATTTTATTTTCTTTGACTAACACTTTTGTATCTTCAAGGTCCTTTATCTGCTGTATTGAGTGACTGGCTAATACGGCGATAATCAGCAAAAATACAGAGACTAAGATAGCCAGAGTTAATAGTTTTTGCTTGATCGAAATATTGTACATAAGGTGCTCCTGAGCACGACACGGGAATAGACATGTCGCTAAAGTGACAGTATTGATAACTGTGCGCACCTTACAGGCGATATATGACAATCTGATTTCAAACTTACTAAAAAATAGCAATTTTAGAAACGCACCAATCATTGACGACACTGTGCGTAATTAGCCATTATTCTATAGTTAGCAACAACTCAGGTATTCAACGAGAAAAAGGAGGGTATATTTTTTAATAAATTGCCTAGATCAACAAAAGAGTAAGAAAGAAGGTTAAGCTCATTAACAAATTTCAGCATGCATTTGTGTCAGTGATTCGTAACAGAAATCAGTTAACTCAGGCCAGCGCCGCTGGTCTGTGGCAACATGTACAGTAGTCACTTGCGCTGCGCGCCCTGTCTCTAAGTCAAACTTAAAGTCCCCCACCATGACCGCATCACAGGCCGCCATTTGCCAAGTCTTTAATAACTGGTTTAACCCTGCGGGATGAGGTTTATGAGGTGCTTCGTCTCGCCCTATAATAAAGGCTGGGGTAAAGAATTGCTCCAACCCAATGGCCTTTAAAGATAACAGCGTCATTGCTTTATTGTTTCTGGTGAAGATGCCTAAGGTACAGCCCTTTTTTGCCAAGTATGGAATAAGTGTCTGTACGCCATCTGCGGCCCGCGCGCGCGTTGCATAATAGGCCTCAAGTTGATCAAGCTGCTGTAGTAGTCGTTTTTGTTCAGCACCTGAGGTTGCAGCGATAGTCGCTAAAATATCAGCATCAGGAGCCATCCCTAACGCCGCTCTCATGTGAGCAAAATCATGCACTGCTATTGTCAATGTGCCATCTAAATCAAAAACCCAGGCTTTTTTATGCAATAAAGGATGCTGCAAGTTATTTGTTCTCCGTATTTGATCTGAGCATGGCCGCTAATTTATCCAGTTTTTCGACTAATACTTCAAAGTGATCTGCATGTAATTGAGCACTGGTATCTTGATCTAAAACGCGTTCTAAATTGACTAAGCTCAGTTGATTATCTTTGACATTTTGCAATACACTTCGAGTACGCTTTTTACTACTGTCGGTAAGTTTACCAATTCTTGAAAAGGCTTTATTTAATTGCCCTTCAAAATTTTCAATACTATGGCTAACATGGCTTAAATCATCATTAATTGCGCAATTAACTTGTTTAACTTGGTTTTCAAGATCACTAGCAACACTTTGAAAGCGCCGATAAAACAGTTCTGATTCAGATTCTAAAAAGATATTCAGTAGCTCACTAGGATAAAGCGCACGATTGCGGCCATTATCCCTCACACTGTATTCTCCACGGGAGTTACAGAAAGGTCTACTTTGATTGGGGAGTATTTCAATGCGTAACATAGCAAGGCGCTTGATATTTTCAGTAAAGACTTGAACGTCAATACTGGGAGTGCATTCCAAAGCTTTGTTTATCAGCGCTAGACGTGCCTTATCATCGATGGAGCAGCCGACTACTCTACCGCGCTGCATACCGTTGTCTGCCGTATATTCATCAACGCCGATTAACAAAGTGCCACCATTGGCATTGGCAAAAGCGACAAAATCGCTGCTTTTAACCCCTGAGGGCTCTCTTTTAAAATCTACCTTTAAGTTTTCATTGGAGGCTAACATGTCGCGAGTGCGTTTTGTTAAACCTTGAAATTCCATTTTTGCCATGATCCGTCAATGCCTTAAGCAAGCTTAGCTTGAAAAGTTTTCACTCTTCAAGCTGTAGGATAATAGTCAATTAGCTATAGATACTCTCGTCAAAAGGATCCAAAGGAGTCTCGAGCATATTATCATCATTGCGGTACAGCACCCGTCCTTCGAACTTTAAGCTCTTAGCAGCAAACCAACGCTCGGCACTTTCACGCCCCTCTTCTGCACTGCTCTTTTGCATGTTGGCACTAATCACTCGATAAAAATACAGCCCAAACAAACCTGCAGCAACCCCCATAAAAAATGCAGACCCCATTGCGAAAACAATAGCAATAACCGCCGCTATCCACACTCTGCTTGCCTTAGCACTTTTATATTGGTCATTGTGCTTTATATATAAATCGTGAAACTTGATAAAACGGCGAAAATTTTGTTGCAGATCAAATTTGTCATCACTGGAGATTGTACTAGCCATAATATTTTCCATTATTAATATTCTAATGCTCAACTCACGTCCTGAGCCGAGCAGTTACTTTTCACTGTAAAGCGAAATTTACCTGTAGATTGACCTTAGCTTAACTGACAAGTTCTATCAATCTCCTATCCATCTTTAACTTCAGTATTTTCTAAAATACGATAAAAAACTATGCCAGTGACTTACTGACGACTTCATAGACATCCGCAGACAATTCGCCACTATTTAAGATACGCGTGAGCTGATTTCGAATTTGCGTCTGACGTACTTTTGCATAGCTCTTCCACTTCGATAGCGGCCCCATTAACCTAGCAGCTAACTGCGGATTGGTTTTGTCTAGAGCAATAATTTGATCAGCTAAAAAGAGATAACCGCTGCCGTCTTCCGCGTGAAAATTAATCGGATTTTGCAAACAAAAGGCAGCCACTAAACTGCGCACTTTATTGGGATTCATAAAATCAAAAGCCGGGTGTTTCATCAACTTAATGACTTTTTCTAGCGTACCTGTTTTAGGATCATTTGCCTGCACTGCAAACCACTGATTGACCACTAGTGTATCCTCTTGCCATTTGAGGTAAAAATCAGCCAGTAACTCTTGCGCTGCACTTTCAAATGAGGAGTGTACTACCAGCGAGAGTGCCGCCATGCTGTCAGTCATATTATCTGCATCACGATATTGAGTCAGCGCCAGTTCTAAGTAACTTTCTCTGTTAAGCGCCATCAAATAGCCTAAGCATAAATTTTGCAGTGAGCGCTTAGCGATACTGTCAGCACTTGGATCATAACTGCCAACAGCAAGGCGCGCCCCTTGATAGGCGGCTAAAAACTCAATTTCTAAGGCATTCGCCAGCGCTTTTCTGACAAAATTACGCGCCTTGTGAATACTGGCCACTTCAACCACATCGCATAATTGCGCTAGATACTGTTCAGATGGCAAATTCAATACTTGTGCAATCATTGCCTTATCTAAGCTGCTATCTGATAGCACCGCACGATAAGCTTGGATTAAACTCTCATCAAGGGTTAGTTGCGCGCCTCTACCGAGTTGTTTAACAAGGTCGAGAATAATATCCGCCGCCAGTTTTTGAGCCGCTTCCCAACGATTAAACCCGTCGCTATCATGGCTAATTAAAAAAACTAACTGCGCTTGTGTGTAGGGATACTCTAATTTTACAGGGGCGCTGAATCCACGCATAAGCGAGGGGACAGGACAAGCGTTAATATTATCAAAACTAAAAGTATGAGAAGCTTCAGTTAATTCCAATAAGGCGGTATTTTCTCCCGCTATTTCAATATCCGCTCCACTATCATCCAACAGCCCTAAAGTAAAAGGCATATGATATGGCAGTTTCTCAGTTTGCCCAGGCGTTGCTGGGCAACTTTGTGAGATGTGAATTTTATAGCACTGTAGCGTTTCGTCGTACTCATCAGTGACTGTTAATACAGGGGTGCCCGCTTGGTTATACCAATTTTTAAACTGACTGAGATCTCTATTGCTGACATCCTGCATAGCACTGATAAAATCATCGGTCGTTACCGCTTGACCATCGTGTCGTTCAAAATATAAATCTGAACCTTCACGAAATTTATCTCCACCTAGTAGGGTATGTAGCATACGCACGACTTCTGCCCCTTTTTCGTAGACTGTCATCGTATAGAAATTTGAAATTTCTATAAATGATGCCGGTCGAATAGCATGGGCCATAGGGCCGGCATCTTCTGAAAACTGCGCGGTGCGCAGTAACCTGACATCTTCTATGCGTTTCACTGTCCGCGAATTCATATCTGCAGAAAACTGCGAGTCACGAAAAACCGTAAAACCTTCTTTTAAACTTAACTGGAACCAGTCTCTACAAGTAACGCGGTTACCCGACCAGTTATGGAAATATTCATGCGCAACAATTGCCTCTACCCGTTGATAATTAGCGTCAGTGGTGGTTTCTGGATGCGCTAGCACGCAGGAGGTATTAAATATATTAAGACCTTTATTTTCCATCGCGCCCATGTTGAAAAAATCAACTGCGACAATGTTGAATACATCTAGATCGTATTCGCGTCCATAGACTTCTTCATCCCAGCGCATCGACTTTTTCAGTGATTGCATTGCATAATCTAGCTTGTCTAAATCTTTAGCATCTGCAAACACTTTTAAACTGACCTCACGATCAGACATCGTGATAAAGCTCTCTTCAATGTGGGCCAAATCCCCGGCAACTAAGGCAAAAAGATAGGCCGGTTTGGGATGCGGATCGTGCCAAGTCGCGAAGTGACGGCCCTCTTCTAAATCCCCACTCTCGACTAGATTGCCGTTAGAGAGTAGCACTGGGTACAGTGATTTATCAGCAGTGAGAGTGGTATCATAAACAGACATCACATCCGGTCTATCTTGAAAGAATGTTATACGTCTAAAACCTTCGGCTTCACATTGCGTGCAATACATACCTTCAGAGCGGTACAAGCCTTCTAGTGCAGTGTTTTTATCCGGAAATATTTTGGTGACTATCTGTAACGTTAACTGATCCCTCAGGCCTGAAATACTCAACCCTTGATCATCGCGTTGATAGTCGCCCTCGTTAAGTGGCGCATCATCAATCGAAATTGATAACAGCGTCAGCGCTTTATCACCGTGTAAAAAAAGTGCTGCCTGTTGATCCATTGACTGCGGATTACGACGTAGTATCAGCTTAGTACTGACTTGCGTATAATCGGCCAAAAGATCAAAGTGTAATTGCACGTGATCGATCAGAAAAGCAGGGACTTGGTAATCTTTTAAATAAATAGCTGTTGGTTGTGACGTTGTTTGCGAGTCAATAGACGTAGATGCTGAAGACATAGGTAACCCCTAAATAATTCTGTGTGCTGACATAATCAAATCATTATAATCAAAAGCTTGCTATTGGGCAGTAAGGATTACCATTATCTTACGAAAATCAGCACACTGTAGAGGCAGAGCCGGTATTTACTCCACGATGCCAAATTCTATGGCATAAGCGGTATATTTTCGCAGATTTATAACACCGCTATCGAGTATCAGGTACTGTCCCTTTATCCCTTGCAAGACGCCGCTGATCGTTTCCGTTTTATCTAAATTATGAGAGCTTATCTTGATTGGATACTGGCTCACGGGATAGTTTAATCCTTGTACTGCAACACCGGTTATTGGCACTATGCTTTGTAGGCCATGCTCTTGAGTGAGTGCGTCTAACTCATCGCGACAAGTCTCTAATAGCTCATCGCGCATCGCCACTAAATCAACCGGCGCAACCTCCCCCTTGAGCATCTTTCGCCAGTTAGTTTTATCACTGATGTGCTGGCCAATTATTTTTTCAACCAAGCCAGATTGCTGTCGAGTTTTCACCCGAAAAATGGGTAGCGCTTCCACTGCTCCCTGATCAATCCAGCGAGTCGGTACTTGTGAGGCTCGAGTAATCCCCACTTTTATACTTGATGAATTAGCCAGGTAGACGATATGCTCATTAAAGCACACTGATTGCGCAAAGCTTTCATCGCGACAAGTCCCTAAATGAAAGTGACAGCGATCAGGGCTCATCATGCACAAATCACACTGCGGGAGCTTTTTAAAGCAGGGGAAACAATAACCTTGGCTGAAACTCTTCTTGGTTAGCTTGCCACAGTGAGTACAGTGGATTTCACTTAAGTTTTTTAGGTAGACGGTTTTACCCAGTAGCTCGTTCATCAGTAGAGGCTGATCATCGAGCTCTAAAAAATATTGAATGGTATCACTGAGCTCTACACGCATTTTCTGCATACTGCCCGTTCTTAATAGTGTCATAGTTTCTTGTCTTTTCTGCGGGTTTAAAAGCCACTGCTATATTGCAGTTTAAGCTTGTATTTTTAAGTACTGCTATCACGAATGCTGATAATAAAAGCGACTAACACTCTTTTGCCCAACCTTTACTGTTGTGTGATATAGGCGATTGCCATTAAGCCCTGATCATTTCTCGGGACTTAATTCATCTTTATTAGCCGATGTAAACGCCATTTTATCTAGCTCAGAGGCAAGACAGAGGCTTTATGGCAGTGAAGATTAGTGAAACTTAATCACTTGCTCCTCAAGCGGGTTGACGCCTTTTGTTGTACCATCGGCACGCTTTCTATCAATGTACCCAGTACGCTCTTCTTCCGGCAAGTTGCAATCGTACTGAATAACAGCACGCAGACAAATATCTAATTGTTCTGCTGTCATTTTCTTGCCATCAGGCCACTTTCCCAACTCTATCGCCGTCTTGATCGACTGATGCATTTGCGGGGTCATTTTCTCGATTAGTTCATCAAAATTCATAATTTAACTCTGTTTTCAATTTTCGCTACTTACCCATCAAATGCCTGGTAGCAAACCCTCTCCCTTAGAATTGGCTGCACTACCTGAGCGGGGTAATTCTGATTATCGTGGGCTTTCCAACAGTTACATTCTAAGGAGCTTGGCGCTTAACCTATCTCTATTAAGCTACACTCAGTCTCTTAATCTCCAGTAATTGTTGTTGATTTTTTTATTAAAAGCATAATCGGTACCGCTAACAAACCGCAAATTAAGCCAATTAAATGCGCTGTATTCGCAATATTTCCCAAGCCTAATTCACTGAGTAAACCCGTATAGCCAAGTACCAACCAGGCAATCATAAACCCCATTAAGGCATTCGAAACAACCGCTAATTTATCAGTGCGTAACTTATCCCAAAGCCAGGCATAACCTATCACTGCATAGACAACCCCTGAAAGACCACCAAATATAGGGCCTGACACCATATATTGCGCTAAATTGGAAGACACTCCTGAAAAAAGAGTCACAAATAACAGCACAACACTACCTTGGCGCTGCTCAATAATGCTACCGACCACCCATATCCACAAACCATTAAAAATAATGTGCGGGATATTGAAATGGATAAAAATAGGGCTAATAAAGCGCCACAGCTCTAAGCTGGAAAAATTATGACTCAAGCTAAAATAATTAACACTATTCCCCCTTAATTCGAAGTCAGTGATAGTAAAATATTTTAACGATTCAATATTGGCGCCAAAATCAACCGCCATGCTTAATAACACGCTCACCAATAAGAGCGAAATAACCAGCGGGATTTTTTTGAAATCAATTGTGCGAGCACGGTTAGTTCGCTTGCTATCTATGACCTGGTGATCAGATAAGGAGGCTAATAATTGCTCGGGGACTTCTCCCTTTTCCTGCCAGTGGTCATATAATAAGGTCACTAATTCAGCGCTTTTCTCATCGGGCACCACTAATAATTGCGATTGTTCAAAGATCACCCGGTGGGAAATATTCAAAGCCCACAACTGTTTGGTAAAGTCACTTAAGTCTTCATCTAGCGGTGCTTTAAAAACAACAATCACTGAAGCTCTCCTACTTGCTATACTTCGGTACGGACATCGACGCTGACAAATTTATCGATACTCAAATGAGTTTCAAAATCGTATCGATAGGCGACTAACTGACCAAATTTAACCGCACTATAATCCAGGCAGGCAATATTCGGCGTTAATGGAGCCGGGATACCCTCACACCAGTAGTGACCAATAAATAAGGTCTTCTCATTGGGTGGATAATAATACAGATTATCTTGCTCTTTCTGGGAGAGAACTCGATGCAACATATTCGCAGGTAAAGGATCTGGCTGAAAAACTACATCGCCGTATAATTCGGGATTTTTTGCCCAAAACTTGGTTCTAAAAAACTGGCGAACGTAGCCATCTCTACAGGTCATTGTCTCATTATTTGGCAGCTTAATTTGAGTGCCACGTAATAATCTATCCATCACTGTCCACTCAAAGGTATCGCGCACGGCTGAATGATATAAAAACCCAGTATCAATGATGTTCGAACCGGTTTTTTCTAACATTTGTGAAATCAAGCCCTGATGCCAACAGGCGTGCACTACTCGGAATTTCTCAAACTCTAAAAACACCGGCAGTGTCATCATCCACTGATAAAAATCTTTTTGATCCGCCGGATGATTGGCGAGCTGATTAATGGTCTCTTGAAGAATTCTTTGGTGTCTCGAGGTGTGCTCACGCAGATACGGCATGTGCACTGACTCACCCGAAGTTGAATAACTTAAATAATTATACTCGTGATTGCCCATCACAATATGCGCGTTTCCAGCATCCACCATGTCCCGCACCAAATGCAGAGCTTCGCGTATACGAGGACCGCGATCAATAATATCGCCGAGAAAGACCACCTTGCGCTGGGGATGAAAATACACCCCGTTGCGTTTGGAGTAGCCCAGCCTTGTTAATAGCAATTTCAAAGCCAAACCACAGCCATGAACATCACCAATAATGTCGTAACCTTTCGCATCACATTGCGCGATCATGTCTCTACACTCAAATTCTTACGGGTGATACCAGCACTCCAACCTAACTTCTCACGACATGTACGGTAGAAATTGTAACCTTCTGGATGAATTAATTTTAGTTTATGCTGGTGCTTGCTAATGGTGATAACATCACCTGGTGCTAAGTTAATACTCACTTGACCATCACAGGAAACAATCGGGTAGGTCTCATTTTCTTCACTGATAATAAGGCGCATTTTACTGTTGCCATCGACCACAATTGGTCTTGAAGATAAAGTATGAGGAAACATAGGCACAAGCACAATCGCATCCAATTTTGGATGCATAATTGGGCCACCACCGGATAGAGAGTATGCAGTTGAGCCTGTTGGCGTGGCAACAATTAACCCATCTGATCGCTGCGTATAGACATAATTATCTTCAACGTAGAGATCGAATTCAATCATTCTCGTCGCTTTACCAGGGTGCAGAACCATATCGTTTAGTGCATCTGCACTGCCAACAACTTCACCGTCGCGTTTAACTTCTATTTTTAATAAAAAACGCTCTTCTTCGCTATACTTATCTTCGAGTATTTCAGCAAATTTTTGCTCAAATTCACGGGGGGAAATATCGGTCAAAAAACCGAGCTGCCCTCGGTTGACGCCTAACACCGGTACGTCACATTTCGCCAGCGCACGAGCAGCGCCTAATAAACTTCCATCCCCACCTACTACGATGACAAGGTCACACAGATCCCCCATCGATTTTTTGCTGGAAGTTTGTAAACCGTGACCTGGCATCAAATCTGCTATACGTCGATCCAAAATGATATTAAATTCGCGGTCAGATAAAAAGCTAATCATGTCCTTCAATGTATCGACGACTTTTTTGCTACCTAGTCTACCTATCAAACCGATATTACGAAATTTAGTCATCTAAAACAGCACCTACGTCATCGAATAGAGCCCAGATTATAGAGTAAAAGTTTGACGCCAGCTATAACTGGTTGACAGAATTTAAAAGCCTTATTAATGCTGTTTTAATAGAGAACCCGCCTCAAAAATAACACCAGGAATACATCAGAATCGACAGCACAGTGAGCACTTACAGCTTAAAACCTCTGCGACCTTGTAAGCCACCAGAGTGTAATAATGCCACTTTTGAACCTCTGGCGAAATAACCACTACTGACTAACTCATCAAATCGTCGCCACATTTTTGCTGTATAAACAGGCTCTAATAAAATATCGTGTTGCTTTTCAAGCTGGCGCATATGTACTTTATGCTCTGCCTTTACCTTGGCATAACCACCGTAGTGACCTTCCAAATCCAGCTGCCATGCACAACCAGCTGTTAATTTAGCATTTAATAATAACTGATTGATATCAGCATTTAGGAAACCGGCACCTTTTAAAACAGGCACTCCTAAAATAGCCCGAGTCTTACTAGCCCCCGCTATCAAACCAGCTAAAGTGCCCCCTGTTCCACAGGCACTAACTAACACATCTAAATCTGGTAATTGCTGTTCGATTAATCCCATCAGCTCTGAAACACCTTGCAGTGCTGCTGTGTTTGAACCGCCCTCGGGAATCCACAATGCGTTTGGGAACTGTTTCTTGAGTTCACAGAGAAAACCAGGATCACTTTTAAGACGATACTCTTCGCGGCTTAAACTGATGAGTTGCATCCCCCATCTTTTGGCATCTCCAAGTGTTGGGTTATCATCACTCCACTGCCCTCGAATAAAACCGACACTTTGCAAACCTAGTCCGTTAGCGGCAAAGGCAAGCGCGTGAATATGATTAGAATAAGCGCCGCCAAAGCTCACCACTTGTGCAATATTATTTTCAAGCGCACTAAGCAGGGAATATTTAAGTTTAAACCACTTATTGCCACTAACTTGGCCGTGAATTTGATCAGAGCGAATGAGATACACGGATAAATTTTGATCGCGATAAAGGTCAGAATCAAGCAGATGATAATTTAGATCGAAGTCAGCATGAAAATTCATATAAATTTTCCAAGACAGAATCAAAAAAGGTAAAATAGAAGCAGATGATAAAATGAGAAAAGTGGTGGGAGTGGAGAGGTTCGAACTCCCGACATTCGCCTTGTAAGGGCGACGCTCTCCCAGCTGAGCTACACTCCCACTGATTAGCTCTATACTATTACACCGAGCGCATTTGGTGCAACGAATGCCTTATCTAAGCAAGATAAGTGGCGGAATGGACGGGACTCGAACCCGCGACCCCCTGCGTGACAGGCAGGTATTCTAACCAACTGAACTACCACTCCGCATGGTAGATTTTTTCTTTGGGTTCTTAAACCCGCAACCAGCTTCTACGGTGACAGACAGTCATTCTAACTAACTGAACTACCACCTTGCATAGTAGATTTTTTCTTTGGGTTCTTAAACCCGCAACCAGCTTCTACGGTGACAGACAGTCATTCTAACTAACTGAACTACCACTTTGCATAGTAGATTTTTTCTTTGGGTTCTTAACCCGCAACCAGCACTTAAGGTGACAGACAGTCATTCTAACCAACTGAACTCCCACTGGACATGGTAAACAAGACCTTTTCTTTGGGTTCTTAACCCGCAACTGCTTTTAACAGTTTTGTACAAGTGGTGGGAGTGGAGAGGTTCGAACTCCCGACATTCGCCTTGTAAGGGCGACGCTCTCCCAGCTGAGCTACACTCCCACTGTACGTGACTCTTACCTCGTTATATCGAGCACATTTGATATAACGTCTTACCAACATCTACACTAACATAGTTAGTGGCGGAATGGACGGGACTCGAACCCGCGACCCCCTGCGTGACAGGCAGGTATTCTAACCAACTGAACTACCACTCCACATGGTAAACAAGACCTTTTCTTTGGGTTCTTAACCCGCAACCAGCACTTAAGGTGACAGACAGTCATTCTAACCAACTGAACTACCACTGGACATGGTAAACAAGACCTTTTCTTTGGGTTCTTAACCCGCAACCAGCACTTAAGGTGACAGACAGTCATTCTAACCAACTGAACTACCACTGGACATGGTAAACAAGACCTTTTCTTTGGGCTCTTAACCCGCAACTGCTTTTAACAGTTTTTACAAGTGGTGGGAGTGGAGAGGTTCGAACTCCCGACATTCGCCTTGTAAGGGCGACGCTCTCCCAGCTGAGCTACACTCCCACTGTACGTGACTCTAACCTCGTTATATCGAGCACATTTGATATAACGTCTTACCAACATCTACACTAACATAGTTAGTGGCGGAATGGACGGGACTCGAACCCGCGACCCCCTGCGTGACAGGCAGGTATTCTAACCAACTGAACTACCACTCCACATGGTAAACAAGACCTTTTCTTTGGGTTCTTAACCCGCAACCAGCACTTAAGGTGACAGACAGTCATTCTAACCAACTGAACTACCACTGGACATGGTAAACAAGACCTTTTCTTTGGGCTCTTA
>Ga0209395_1000783_pt1 | contig 46043 bp, 33 predicted proteins | sample GOMGulsemesocosm_3_FD_184635 | JGI IMG/M metagenome (GOLD analysis project Ga0209395, IMG submission 184635) | Methane-oxidizing microbial communities from mesocosms in the Gulf of Mexico - GOM9D Gulf of Mexico (SPAdes) (version 2) | ecosystem: Environmental > Aquatic > Marine > Cold seeps... | reverse complement strand
AGAGTTATCTTAAGGATATCTCTCAACATATTTATGGCGGGCAGTTGCGTAATCATCCAGATTTTATGGAGCAATATACTGACAGGGTTAGGCCGCCCAAATCCAGTCGAGGTTACTGGTGGCAATTATATGCAGCTTCAGCGTGGACCAGTGTTCATTGGTTGCACAAACTTAAGCAGGAGACGTTAATCCTGGCGGGCAACGACGACCCCCTGGTGCCGATTATAAACGCTCGTTTTTTACACAGTCGCATTGTCAATAGTATGTTGGTGGAACTTGATTGTGGTCATCTTTTTTTAATGACGTTAATGGATGAAGTGTCGCCATTAATTCACGATTTTTTAAGCAGTAGCCTGGTTGCCGATGAGGCGGTCAGTATTCATTAGCGGCTTGCTGGAGGTGATTTTTATCAACCGTCAAGTTGAAGTTAGTTCGGTTTATTGTATTTAGAGGTGATCATATGTTGTTGCCAGCATTATTGTTTTTATCATTCTCATTGTGGACGCTACTGCATTGGCAGGTACTTCCTGAATTGTTGCGGGGTGAATTAGGTGGCGAGCGTTGGCCTTTGAGTATGGATCACGCCGCGACACCGATTCGATTATGGCTAGTAGTCGGCGGCTATGCGCTACTGAATTATCTTGTGTTCTCAGGGCTCTGTGAATTTCTGATCGTGCTAGATAAAACCTCGATACTAGAGGGCTACGTAGCCTGGGGGGCATTATCCATATTGATCTGCGCGCACTTTGTTCCTTATTTGGCTTCAAGTATTATTCGAACTCGCTATTTCTTTCAACGACATTTGTTTTTTCCTGTGTTGCCGTCACACCAGGAATATAAAATGATTAGCCAGCTACTGGTTCTGCATGAGAGAAATGGCTCTATTGCTGACGAGTTGAGCCATGTTTACACGCTGCTGAAGAAGGAGGTTGACTCACCCGGCCATGCGATAAGAATTGCAGCCTTGAAAAGTGAGTGGCAGTTAGTTCGTGCTCAGTATAAAAACATCAAGCGCGAAGATGTTCATGGGATTGAAGATTCGGGCAAGGAACAACAGCTAAGGTTGCAACTGTATTCCTGTGATCGTTTGTTGGTCCGGCTGACCCTGGCGCGATATTGGTCTGGCAGGGATAGGCGTCGAGAGTTTCGTCGTTTGAGTTACTGCATCAACAGCGGTGATAACGCTCTCTACGGATCAACCAGAAGGATGAAATTCTGGGTGTGGAATAATATTAATCTACATCTTCTTAAGCGTGGCAAGATCAAGCGATCGAGAAAAATAACACCTAAAAACATAATGGCTAATAACATCAAGATGCAACAAAGCAGCGAGTCATCAACTCATGTTGCTGCAAGAAATTAACGGCTATATGTATTAATTAACGAAAATAATTCCAAACGACAGCCGTGTCGAGCCAGTCGGCTAATATAATTTAATAGTTTAAGGGAAAGGGTTTTACAGTTTGGTGGTGGTTTGACTGAGGTGAGACTGTTGCCTTATCACCCTGGTGTTTTTCCGGATGATCTCTGCGCTTTGATCAGCCAAGACCAATAGATTGTGAGGTTGATTATTTTGCTGCAGCTGAATCGAAAGAATAAAAAAAGCGCTATGGTAAAACGACACCATAGCGCTGTCACATGGATAGAGACTAACATCAGTAAATTAAAGTAGAGCTCTTAGTAGCTGTAAGCCACGGACAAACCAATGGTTCTCGGTTTGCCCTGATAGCTGACCAATACATCGGCGGTTTTAACGACGTTGGTGCTGTAGTCCTCAGCGGTAAGGTTCTTCACCCACATCATACTGCGCCAGTGGCCGTCGCTTGACTCGACACCTACGCGGGCGTTCACCAGAGAGTAGCCGTCGATGGCGAAGCGCTCATCGGCGCTGCCAAAAGTACCGTAGGCGTCATCTGTGTAATTGATCTCGCCGCCGGCGAACATGATCAGATTGTCATTGAGGTCGCGGGTGTAGTTTACGCTGGCACTCAACTGCAGCTCTGGGGTGTAGGGGAAGGTGTCGCCGGCAAAGTCGCGTTCCCCGCCGGTTTCATCGATGTCCACATACTCGATAACCTTGGTCTTGGTCAGGGTACCGCTCAGGCCGAGATCAAGGCCCAGTATGGGGCGCCACTTAAAGTCGACCTCGGCGCCGGTGACGCTGGACTTATCGACATTGCGCAGCGCGCCCAGAATACCGAATACACCGGCGTCGATATTGCCCTGCAGCTGCTTATCCTTATAGTTGTAGTGGTAAACAGAGCCATTCAGCTGGGCGCTGCCCTCAAAAAGATCCTGTTTAAAACCCAGCTCGTAGGCCAGTACCTGCTCAGACTTTACTGAACCGAGTTGATCGGCATAAAGCGCCGATACGGTTGGGAAACCGCCGCCCTTAAAACCACGCGAGACATTGGCATAGATCAGCGATTCGGCAGTCGGTGTCCAGTCGAGGCCAATACGGCCAGAAACGTTGCTCTCACTCAGAGTCTCTGTGTACTGGCCAGGCGTGTAGACAAAACCAGTAGGAGAGAGGCTGTTCGGTATCGCTGTCAGGCTCGCGCATTCACCCGCGACAACAGGAGCCGTTAGCAGTGGCCCGAAATTACCATTGATGAAGCCGGTGGCCTCATCTTCGCCCATAACCTCATACCATGAGTAATCGTTATTATCCATGGTGCAGCCGGCGAAGCGCTTTTCTTCGTCCGTAAAGCGCAGGCCAAAGTTGGCTTTAAAATCTTCGTTGAGCTGCCAGTCGAGGTGGGCAAACAATGCCTTGGCGTCCGTCTTTATTTCCGACTGCATGCGCAGACTGTTGAGGCCAGGGGTGTTGGTGGTCAGCACGGTGCCCTGATTGTTCTGGTCCATCACTGTATCTGTGTAGTAGTAGGCGCCCGCTACCCAGTCGATGCTGTCAGTCGCGCCACTGAGGCGAAGTTCCTGTGAGAAGGCCTCTATCTCGGAGATGTTGAGGGACGACACTCCTCTATAGCCGATGCCTGTCACGTCGTAGCCGTTAAAGCGGCTGAACTCTTGGTAGGAGGTGACGGAGGTGACGGTCACCTCTTCGTTAAGGTCGTAGTTCACGGTGACCGTGGCGTTCTTGTATTCTTCGTCTTTTTTCAGGAAGTCCTGCAGGTCGCGATCCCAACCCGCGGCCTTGTTGCTGCCGTTACCGAGTACACCGTTGGCTTCCAGCTCATCGGTTACCGGCGTGTTAGCGGGTGCCTGGAACTCCCAATCTACGGCCTGTGCCGCCTGGGTGTCGGACTTGTCAGTCCACCAGCTGAGGCTCAGTAATACATCTAGGTCATCGCTGGGGAGGAAATTAAACTGCAGGCGCGCCGAGTGCTTGTCGACTTCGCCGAGGTCGTCGCCGCCAGCGCTGTTCTGCTGCCAGCCTTCAGAGGCTTGGCTGGTCTTGTAGGACACGCGGGCGTTGGTGGTGTCGCTGATCGCGCCACCCAGGAAGCCTTCGAGGTCGATACTCTTATGGCTGGAAACACCGCTCTTAATGCCAAATTCAAACTCGTCGCTGGGTTTGTTGGCTATGTATTTGATGGCGCCGCCGGTGGTGTTAAGGCCGTAGAGAGTACCCTGTGGGCCCTTGAGCACTTCAACTCGCTCGACGTCGAGCACGGCACCACTGGTCATGACAGGGTAAGGCAGCGCGGCTTCGTCGACGTAGACACCGACGGTTGAGGCGGCGGCGGCGGCATTGTCATAGAAGCCCACGCCGCGGATGCTGTACACGGGGGAGCCTGTGCCGGCGTTGGCGTAGACCAGACCTGGGGTGACGGCGGCCAGGTCGCTGGAGTCAATCACGCCCATATCGCCCAGGGCCTCACCGCTTTGGGCGACGATGCTCATGCCTATGTCCTGACTCGATTGCGCGCGCTTTTGCGCGGTGACCACAACTTCTTCAAGCATTAAGCCAGATGATTGTGCGTAAACACCGGTCGAGAGTGTGGCCGCAATAGCCGCGGTTAATAGGGATTTTTTCATTGTCTTTCTCTCCTTCGATTGGCTCATGCAATAACACAGTGCCATCAAACCTATAGTTGTTATGGGATGTTACGAGGAAAGAATATTAGAGTTGCAGGAGGGGAGCTTGACCCCTAAGGACACCGGTTTGACCCTGGAGGACATTTCCTGGCGCTGAAGGGAAGTTTTGACATCAGTGACGCTATCTAGCGCGATTGAAGGTATCTGATTTAAAGTGCGCGAGCAGTGAGCACTCAGTTCTGTTGTTGCTTGCGCCACTCAAGGGGAGACATTTGGTGTTTTGCTTTGAAGGCCCGAGAGAAAGCACTGAGCTCACTGAAACCGACCATTTCAGAAATCGCCGTTAGGGGTAGAGCGCTATCCTGCAAAAAATGTATGGCAATCGAAAGGCGTATGTCGGATCTCAGGTCGCGAAAGGTCGTGCCGGCGCTTTTTAAATCGCGCTGTACTTTCTTGGGGTGTAGGCCACTCAAGAAGGCGATGTTTTCCAGTGTGCAATTTTCACTGCGCAGCAGTTGCCTTATTAATTGTTCGAATCTGCTGAGCGGGTCGGCGACTCGGCTCTGCCCTAGCAGGGTGACTTCATGTGCTAAGTGCGCTTTTATCTCTGGGCTGGCGGTGGCCAATTTACGCTTAAGGTCTGTAGCGTAAAAGCCAAAAGTACTGTCTGGCTGTTCGAACTCGACGGTGCAGTCAAAATGACGGGTGTAATCCCGGTGATTTTCAGGCGCTTTGTGGGCAAAGGTGATGTAGGCGGGCTTCCAGTCCTGTCCCAGCAATAGGCGAATCGCTTTTAAGCAGTGGGCAAAGGTGAGCGTGCAGTACTGGAAGGTTGGAGTCTTACCGAGCCACGCATCTTCACGCAGCAGGTAGGCGTGGGGGTAAACTATGTGATAGCTGATTGATACCGCGCTCGACTGGATGTGGTAGAAATTCGACAGGTATTCCAGAGTTTCACCGAGGGTCTCGCAGTTTCTGAGCAGTAGCCCTAGCACGCCTATATTGAGGGCCCTTTGTCTCTGAGCCAGCTGTAAACAAAAATCAGGTTGTTGGCATTGTTGTGCTGCTATGTGCAGGAGCTGGGCTGCGTTTGTGTAAGGAACCATCGCCTCTATATTGGCAAGCATGATGGGGTTGATGCCTGCCTGGTGGCAGATCTGATCCGAGTCTTGACCCAGCTCTTTTATAAGGTCTTCAATCCCTTCCAAGGCCCGTGTATTAACGAGGTGAGCTTTAGTCATTATCGTTGATCGCTCTTATAAATTTTTTATTTGTCGTTTTCCGCCTTTGCATAAAGCTTGTAGTAGATGTCTTGTTGGGTCAAGTGTACTTCTTTGCCCTGCGTTAGTATCCCCAGACGCAATGCAGAGAGGATCGGCCTGTGAATACATCATTTATCCCCCCGTTAGAAAAATTTTATCACTGGGAAAAGACCATTCCACAACAGGTGTGGTTGAGCCAGCCGCAGGGTGGCACTTGGCGTCATTACACATGGAGTGAGGCTGGATCTGAAATACGTCAACTGGCGGGTGCCCTAACCGCGTTAGGCGTTAAGCCTGGCGATCGCGTGGGTATTTACGCCACCAATTCAGCGCGCTGGGTCATGGCTGACCTGGCCATCATGATGGCTGGTGGTGTGAGTGTGCCCATCTATTCCTCCATGCCGGAAGATAAGTTGCGCTATGTTGTCGAGCACAGTGGGCTGAATCTTCTGTTGGCTGACGATCAGGGGGCGCTAAGCCTCGAGTCACTGGAGGATAAATTCTCCGGCCGAGTAAAAATACTATCGATGACCAACAGTGGTGGTCAAGAGAACTGGGAGGCAATGCAAAAAAAATTCGCAGCCATCGAAGGCTCGCCCGTGCGAGACGTCAATGACTTATGGTCAATCTCTTATACCTCGGGTACAACGGGAATGCCCAAGGGCGTCATGCATTCTTTTAGCAGTATGCCATTTTCTGCCTCACAGATTAAAACCTTAACCGGTGCCAATGAGCACTCCAGGTTTTTCTCTTTTCTGCCTTTGGCGCATATGGCTGAGCGCTCGGTTGTGGAACTGCACTCGATTTATACGGGGGCAAGTATTGCCTTCAATGAATCAAAAGAAACGTTTATAGCCGACCTTAAGACCGTAAGGCCTACATTTTTCTTTTCAGTTCCAAGAATTTGGCACAACTTAAAATCTGGAATCTTGGCAGGAATTGGCGAGGAAAAGTGGAGTGAACTGTTGCGGAGCCCTGATGATGCCAGGGATTACGGTCAAGAAGTTCTTGCCTCTATGGGCTTGGATAAGGTGACCTTTGCTTTCTCTGGCTCAGCACCAATAGCGCCGAAAGACATTGAAATTTGGCGCGCCCTGGGCATGCCAATTTGTGAAGGCTTTGGTCAGACTGAAACCATGTCAGGCACTTGTAATCGACCTGATAAATATAAAATTGGCAGCGTTGGCTTTTTAATGGGTGATGACGCTGAGGTGAAAATATCGCCGCAGGGAGAAATATTACTGCGCTCTCAAGGTAACATGCTTGGTTATTATAACGAGCCAGAAAAAACCGCGGAGACGTTGGTTGATGGTTGGGTCCACACCGGAGACAAGGGTCGCATAGATGAGGACGGCTTCCTGTTTATTACCGGACGAGTCAAGGATATTTTCAAAACGGCCAAGGGTAAGTATGTTGCCCCAGCGCCTATAGAACATCATTTTACGGATGTTCCTTATTTCGATCAGGTTTGCTTGGTTGGGCGCGGCATGCCGCAAACCATGTTGCTGGCTGTGTCTAACGCTTCACACACTAACCGAAATAAGGCCTCTATTTGTGAAGCGTTGAATTCAAAACTTAAATCGGTTAACGATAAGCTGGAAGCGCATGAACGGCTGAGTCACATCATTGTCTGCAGTGATCCCTGGACGATTGAAAACAAGCTGTTAACGCATACCTTAAAGACTCTTCGTGATGATGTTGAGAATAAATACCGGGAGGTGATCGATCGCTGCGCTGAGGAACAACTTAAACCAGTCGTCTGGGCCGAGTAGATGGATAGCGCCGAAAGCTTGTGGAAATAACTGGAAAACAGCGATGTTATTTAGTTACTTAACGTAAATCTGTTGAAAATAATAGGTCGAGACATGAGAAAAACCTTGTTTAATTTCCTTTTGGTTCTGTGGGTAGGCACTGTTGCCGCTGCTCCTGTTGCCATGGATAGCCTTCCGGTTAAACCTGAAAATCAAGTCACGCTTTCGAATTGGACCGCGCAACCCTATAACCACTGGTCTTTCCGCAACGGGGCTATTCACAGCAGTGTGATGGTGCCGCGCGGCGGCGCGATTGTAAGCCTGCCCACAGCGATTAATGCTGACGTGGCTGCCATGTCTGTGAGCTACCAGGGCGAGACGGCCACGGTTCGAGATGTCATGAAAAACGATGGCACCGATGGCGTTATTGTTCTCAAGGACGGCAAGGTCGTATACGAGGAGTATTTTGGCGGCTTTGGTGCGCACGACCAGCACATGTGGTTTTCGAGTACCAAGTCTATCGTTGCTCAGGCTGTGGGTCTGCTGGTGGAGCAGGGCAAGGTGGCGGTCAATGAGAATATAGCTCATTACATCCCTGAGCTGATCGGTACTCACCTGGGGCAACGCAGTGTTCGCGAAGCACTTAATATGGTGACGGCTGTTGATTACACGGAAAACTACGTCAACTTTAAGCCGGGTGCCGTGAGTACCGAATATTTTCGTCGCCTCGGGTTAATGCCCGCTTACGACCTAATGGCGCTTGATCCTAAGGAAAGTGACACCCCGCGCGGTATTCTAGATTTTGTACCCCTGTTTGAAGCCAATCCTGAGCTGAAAGCGAGCCATACATTTGAATACCAATCCCCCAATGTGGATGTTATCGGTTGGTTGATTGCGCGCGTTTCAGGTCTGTCACTCAACAAATTTATGGCCAAAAACCTTTGGGAAAAAATTGGTGCCGAGCACGATGCTATTTTCGGAACGGATATAGAGTATACGCCTATCGCCACAGGCGGTTTTAGCAGCAGTCTGCGTGATTTCGCCAAGGTTGGCTTGGTTATGGTGAATAATGGATATTACAACGGGCAGCAGATTTTTTCCGAATCCTGGGTAAAGGATACGTTTAAACTCAGCGACGCAGAGCGCTTGCACACCAATCGCAGCGTGTACAAAGACAAGGCGTCGGCGGCTTATGATCCCTGGCTAGAAGGATATAAGAATTTCCTCTGGGTTCACGACAGTGAGAAGAGAATCGCAACCTTTCGCGGCGTGTTTGGTCAGCACCTTTATATCAATCAGGAGCGCAACCTTGTAATTGCGACCTTTTCCTCGGCTAAAAGCGCCTCAAATATTTTGAGGGAAACGAATAAACCACGTTTGGCAGCCTTCGATAGCATTGCTGAGTCGTTTGAATAAAACAGCTTGAGTCAGAGTTGTCAGCGCGTGCTCAACTCGAAGTCTGGACGAGATTTGTTGATGTTACCGATAACACCTACTGCGCGCCCAGACTGGCAGATATCAGACCAATTTATGGTCGATTTTACCTTTGGGTTATCGCTGGCGATAAAACCAGATAACTGGTGCTTCGTAAATTTTTGGATTACGTGATGAATATTAATGGGAAAGTTTTTGCAATTACCGGCGGTGGCCGAGGCCTTGGTCGCGCTATTGCCGAAGGGTTAGCAAACAAAGGGGGCCGCATCGCGCTGTTGGATTTGGATGAGTCGGCTATGGCTGAAACGGCAGAGCGGGTGAGCGAAGCTGGCTCAGACGTTCGCTGTTATCGATGCAATGTTGCAGATGAAGAGCTTGTGGTTAGTACCTTTGAGCAGATTGTGTCCGATTTTGGCACACTTCACGGCCTGGTGAACAACGCCGGAATACTGCGTGACGCTAGATTAATCAAGGTCAACGATGGCAAGGTCGTCGACAGGATGTCCTGCGATAATTTCGAGCTGGTGGTCGATGTGCATATGAAAGGTGCCTTCCTCTGCGCACGCGAAGCAGCAGCGCACATGGTTGAGCAGGGCGTGGAAGAGGGTTGCCTTGTCAGTATGTCGTCCGGTGCATTTCGAGGTAACTTTGGTCAATCCAACTATTCGGCGGCGAAGGCGGGTATTGTTGCCATGAGCCGCGTCTGGTCAAAGGAGCTGGCCAAGTTCAATATTCGCTCAATGGCTATTGCCCCAGGCACCATTGAAACCGATATGTTGCGGAGCTTACCGAGCGAAGCTCTGCAAGGGCTCGCCAAAATGGTACCGCTCGGTCGCATCGGCGACGCAAGAAACATTGCGCAGACAGTCGAATTTATTTTTGAAAATGATTACCTTTCAGGTGATGTGATCGATGTTTGCGGCGGTGGATTTGTATAACAGAACGGCTGAACTAGGTTAATTCAGGGTGTGAGTGGTAATTATATGAGTGTTTCTAAGAATGTAATAAAATCAGTATAATTATTTCTGGTCTTTGGCTAATGTGATTTCAGTATCGACAGACGAAACGAAAGGCGCTGTTACCTCGAGCAGTATTTATTGATGCCTTGCTCCAAGACGACTTTTTCCCAAAGTCCCATCGTCCTAGCCGAGATGGGCTCCCCTACGCAGTTAAGTATCTTCGTTAGCTCTCGATCAAACCCCTCCAGTATCGATTTATGGCGAACATGTAGGAGCGGGTAAACATTGGATTCATGGAGAGGGCTTGATTTAATGATTGTCTTCCGGCTTTTTATTTCTTTCAAAATTCGAGAAACCACGAAATGGCTGTTGACCGTATAGTCAAGCCTACCCGCTGCCAGCATGCGTATGGCTTGGTCAATAGAGGCTACCTCTGTATAGGCGATATTGTTTTTTTCTAATAGCTTATGGCTTATGCCCCAGGCACTCACACCGATCCGAACGTTAGGGTTGTTCAAGTCAGCGAGAGAGGTTATCGGTGGGGTGCCTTTTAAATAATAGGCGTTTAATGATAAACGCCCTAAAGCTGTCTTGGAAAGTGTGATACTGGGTGAATTAACACTCGCATTAAGTTCTTGGCTAACACCGCATATCCCGTCCACATTTTCCGTGATGACTTCATGGAGGGCACGTTTGCTCGGCGTCGAGACCATCTCAAACGAGTAGCCATTCAGTGAAAAGGCGTGTCGGTAGATGACGGTTAACATTTCAAAGATAGGTGAGCCGACTGGCTCCTGGCAGGAAAAGATAATATGACGCTGTTGAGCGGCTTGAGCAACGTCTGTGAGTGCCAGCATGCTCAGTAGGAGAATACTTGGCAGGTGAATTTTCATTGGAGCCCTCAAGTCGACTGCCACTTGTTAGACTCGAAGTATAGCAGGCTCTGTACAGAGGACGGGCAGGTTGCTTGATGTGTACGATGGTGGATACCGCTGATGCATGATTAAGCCATCGAAAAAATTAGCACCCCAGACATAACCCGTCATACCATCAAGATGCAACAAACAGGCGAGCCATCAGCTGTTGTTGTAGCAAGAAGGTGTTGTAGCAAGAAATTAACGGCTCATATGAGTCCAACGGTGCAGCTGATTCCGACAATAACTGTGCCGTGCCAGCCGACCCGTTCAAGGCCTGTAAAAAGTTAGTACCCGTGCTCCGTGTGTTGTTGGTGTGAAGGGTAAAGCCGCAAGCAAGGGTTTGGCTTCAATCAAGGGGCGGCTCATTCGATCTCACCTGAGCCGGATAACGTTAAACCGTCTGAGTGGATGTCATTATTCTCAGCATAAAAAGGCCGACACCCTATAAAAGTATCGGCTTTTTTGGTTCGTCATTTGTAAGCGTGATTGGTTTTAAGTAGCCCGTCCGGTGAGGGGCTTCTTACTGAGGCAAGTAGGGGGCGAGTATTCCCTCTAATGTCCGTCGAAGTAGTTGTGCGCCACTTAAGGGCCTGCTTTTGGTGCAGCTTATCGACAGGCAACCAGCCTCAACGCAGAGCCTAGATTGAGAAATCGCCTGAAGGCCTGAGCTGCAGCGACATTAATCAGAGGTGCCCTAGTAAGCGTTGTGTTTCAAATGTTGGTAACACCTTCTGCAGCGATTTCGCTCTGCGAGTAGCGCTCTTTTAAAATGCGTTTTAGTAATTTTCCTGAGTCGGTACGTGGCAGCTGCGCTAAGAAATCCACCGAGCGAGGGCACTTGATGTTGGAAATGTTCTCACGACAAAAATCGATCAGCTGCTGCGCCAGCGTGTCGCTGGCTTGGGTGCCGGTTTTAAGTTGCACCAGCGCTTTCACCTCTTCGCCAAAGTCTTCATTGGGTACACCAATGACGGCAACATCACTGATCAATGGATGGGTGATTAGCAGGTTTTCGGTTTCCTGAGGGTAGATGTTGACGCCGCCTGAGATGATCATGTTGCTCTCTCGGTCGGTGAGGTAGAGGAAGCCCTCGGCGTCGACATAGCCGACATCGCCGAGCGTCGTCCAACCTTTGCTGTGGCGAACACTGCGTGATTTTTCTTCTTCTTGGTGATATTCGAATTCAGTGCCGCCGCCGAAGTAAACACTGCCAATTTCTCCACAGGCGACTTCTGCTCCCGTCTTTTGATCGACTATGTGCAGTTCGCCGTAGATCGCTTTACCCACTGAACCTGGATGATCCAGCCATTCCTGAGGGTTGATGACGGTCATGCCAACACCTTCCGAGGCCGAGTAGTACTCGTGTACGACAGGGCCCCACCAGTTCATCATTTGCTCCTTAACCGGGATAGGGCAGGGGGCGGCCGAGTGCACGGCGCATTCGAGGCTGGAGATGTCGTACTTTTTACGCACCTCGTCATCGAGTTTCAGCATGCGCACAAAGAAGGTCGGCACCCACTGGCTGTGGGTAATGGCGTACTTCTCGATCACCTGCAGAGCCGCCTCGGGTTCAAACTTCTGCATAATGATCACAGTTGCGCCCAGGCGTGTATAGGCGCTAGACCAGTAGAGAGGTGCAGCGTGATAGAGCGGCGCTGGCGACAGGTAGACAGAATCACTGCTGGCGGCATAGAGGAACTGCTGCATCATTGGGTAGTTGCCGACGCTGTTGCCGACACCCAGTGGACCCTCTTCAAAGGGCAATTTTATGCCCTTGGGGCGACCGGTGGTGCCCGAGGAGTACATCATGTACATGCCTTCGCACTCGTCACTGATCGGCTCGTCGGGCATGTTCGCCACTGCCGCATCCCAGTCTCGATAACCGCTGACCGGAGCGCCATCGGCCTTGATCATATATTTATCGACACCGGCCGGCAGTGTCAGCGCGGCAAAGCCGACCTTGTCATCCAGCACGCGGGAGGCGATAAACACTTTGGCGCCACAGTTCTCGACTATGTAAGCGATTTCCTCAGTCTTGAGGCTGGTGGAGATGGGCGTGAAGTAGAGGCCGGAGCGATTGGAGGACCAGGCCAGGAAGAGAAATTCAAGACTGTTTTCCACCATCACCGCAATGTGATCGCCGGTCTTAAGCCCCAGCTGGCGCAATTGCTGCGCGCCGCGATTGGTAATCGTCTCCAGCTCGGCAAAGGTGACCTGTTCGCCTGTGTCGGCAATAATAAACGCCGGCTTATTCGGGGTGGTTTGGGCGTGAAAACTTGGGTGCATGGTCATAGAAAATTATCCTCGTTCGGACTTATCTCAATACTGAAGGCTGGCCATTTATTGGGGCTTCTTACTTCAGTGCTGAGAACTGTCTGGTTGTTTTTTTTATAATTAATAGATCAACTCGAACTCTGTGGCGCGTTTAAAAAGCAAAGGCATCGGCGTCCAGTGCCATCACTGACTCGCCCAGAGCAGAGGCGGCCGAGGCGTGAGCGGTGGCACGGGGCAGCAGTCGCTGAAAGTAGAAGCGAGCGGTGGCCAGCTTGGCTTCGTAGAAGCGCACATCGCCGTCGGCGGCGGCAATTTTCTGCTGCGCCAGCTGCGCCATCTGTGCCCACATGTAACCCAGCACCACATAGCCGGAGAACATGGCGTAATCCACCGAGGCGGCACCGACTTCGTTGGCGTCGTTCATCGCCTCGGCGCCAATCTGCATGGTCAGCTCGCCCCACTGTTTATTCAGCGCTTGCAGCGGATCGGTAAAGCCCGTCATCTGCTCATCGGTTTTGGCGGTTTCACAGAACTTGTGAATCAGTTTGGTGACACAGCGCAGCAGTTCACCCTGGCTGCCCATGACCTTGCGGCCGAGTAAATCCAGCGCCTGGATACCGGTGGTACCTTCATAGAGGGTGGCGATACGCATGTCGCGGGCCAGCTGTTCCATGCCGTTGTCACGGATGTAGCCGTGACCACCGAGTACCTGTATGCCTATGTTGGTGACTTCGACGCCGGTTTCGGTACAGAAAGCCTTGGCAATCGGCGTTAACATCGATAGCAGTGCTTCAGCGGACTCGGCCTCGGTGTCGCTGCCGTATTTGGTGTGATCCACCAGTTGTGACAACCAGTAGAGGAGTGCTCGCGAGCCTTCGGTGAGGGCTTTTTGTGTCATCAGCATGCGCCGTACATCTGGGTGTACGATGATCGGGTCCGCCTCGCCTGCGGGGTTGGCGGGGCCGCTAAGCGCACGCATCTGCTGGCGTTCAAGGGCGTAATTCAGCGCGCCCTGAAAGGAGGCCTCCCCCATAGAAACGCCCTGTAGCGCCGTGCCAAGACGCGCTGTATTCATGATCTTGAACATGATGTCCAGGCCGCGGTTTACCTCGCCAAGCAGAAACCCCTTGGCACCATCGAAGTTCATGACGCAGGTGGCCGAGCCCTTGAGGCCCATTTTTTTCTCGATAGAGCCACAGCTGACACGATTACACTCGCCATCAAGATTGATTTTTGGCACCAGGAACAGTGAGATGCCTTTGGTGCCTGACGGTGCGCCTTCGACTCTGGCCAGCACCGCGTGAATGATGTTGTCGGTGATGTCCTGCTCGCCGCCGGAGATAAAAATTTTGGTGCCGCTGATGCTGTAGCTGCCATCGTCGCGCTCAACCGCCCTGGTGCGCACCAGGCCGACATCGGAACCACAGTGGGCTTCGGTCAGGCACATGGTCCCGCCCCAGCGACCGTTGATCAGCGACGGCAGGTAGGTTTGTTTTTGCTCCTCGGTACCGGCCGCCAGCAGGCAGGTGATGGGGGCGTGAGTGAGGCCACCGTACATGCTCCAGGCGTGGTTGGCCGAACTGACCATTTCACCGACCATCATGCCGCAGGAGCCGGGCAGATCTTGGCCGCCGTACTCGGTTGGCATCGACAGCCCCTGCCAGCCAGCGTCGACGTACTGATCGAAAGCCTGTTTGAAACCGCTGGGGGTTTGCACTGCTCCGTCTTCAAAACGACAACCCTGTTCGTCGCCGCTTTGATTCAGTGGCGCTATCACCTGCTCGGCAAACTTGGCGCCGCCTTCCAGAATCGCATCGAGCAGGTCAGGACTCAGGGACTCACAGTTGTTAAGGCTCCGGTAGTGGTCGTCGGCAGCGAGAAGTTCGCGCGCGACAAATTCAATATCACGCAGCGGGGCTTTGTACTTGAGCATGGTTTTCCCTCTTTTTTATACTTTTTCGGCAGTTAATAAACTGATTATTATTGAGTTACAGGAACTGCTCGTTGAGTTCAGCTTTTGTCAGCAGCAGTTTGGGTGGCTCAAACTTGACGCCATATTTGCTGGCCAGGTCCCTGGCGCGCTCGGCAAACTCGCGCACACCATAGGCATTGATGAACTGGAAGGCTCCACCGCTGTTGGCCGGGAAACCGATACCGAAGATAGAGCCGATATTGCCATCGGCAACGGTATTGACCACGCCCTCTTCCAGAGTGCGAACAGCCTCCAGACTCTGACAGAAGGTCAGGCGATCCTTGATGTCATCGAACGGAACTTCGGTGTAACCCTCAGGCGCGAAGTGCTCCTTCATGCCAGGCCAGATACGCTTCTTGCCACCTTCTGGATACTCGTAGTAACCGCCACCGTGTACCTTGCCGCGGCGACCAAATTCCTCGACCATGCGACCGATCAATATGCCGGCCGGATCTTCCGACACCGGCTTGCCCTGCGCTTTGGCGTCGGCCTTGGCCTGCAGGCCATTCTTGTGGGCGGTCTCCTGACTGATTTCATCGATGGCGGCCAGCGGGCCCACAGGCGAGCCGTTAAAGCGCGCGGCGCTCTCGATCAATACCGGGTTGATGCCTTCCAGCACCATGGCGGCACCTTCGGAAATGGTGGTACTGATGACTCGGGTGGTGAAGAAGCCGGGGGCATCGTTGACCACAATCGGTGTCTTGCCCATTCTCTGGGTCAGGTCGAAGGCCATGGCCAGGGCTTTGTCGGAGGTCTTTGCGCCGCAGATAATTTCCACCAGTGGCATCTTTTCCGCCGGCGAAAAGAAGTGCATGCCGATAAAGTTATCCGCACGCGAAGAGGCCTCGGCCAGTTCGGTAATCGGCAGCGCCGAGGTGTTGGAGGCAAGGATGCAGTTGGCGGCAATAGCGGCTTCTGTTTCCCGGGTCACCAGCGCTTTGATCTTGCGGTCTTCGAACACCGCTTCGATCACCAGATCGCAATCGTTGAGCTGATCGTAGCTGGCGGTGGCGCTGACGCGGGCCATAATCTCGGCGGCCTTGGCTTCATCAATACGTTTATTTTTGTCACAGACCTGCTGGCAGTAACCGCGACCACGGTCGGCGTTTTGCTGGGATATATCTTTGAGCACAACTTCGATACCGGCCTTGGCGGCGGCAAAGGCTATGCCCGCGCCCATCTGACCGGCGCCGAGTATGCCAATCTTGTCAATCTTGCTCGGCTCAATTTTCGGGCGGCTGATGCCGTTATTGATGTCGTTGAGTTGGAAGAAGAAGGTGCGGATCATATTCTTCGACACCTGCGAGTTCAGCAGGCTGGTGAAGTAACGGGCTTCGATCAGCTCAGCGGTATCGAAATCCACGCGCGCCACATCGTGCACACAGGCCATGATCGCCTTGGGTGACGGGTGGTTGTTGTTGGTGGTGTTCATCACATTGACCGGGCCGAAGTAGAAGAGACCGGTCAATTGCTGGGATACATCCTTGTCGTTGGGGGCGCCACCGGGAATCTTGAAGCCCTTTTTATCCCAGGGCTGTTGCGCATCCGGGTTGGCCAGCAGCCAGGCCTTGGCTTTGGCGTGCATGTCCTCATCAGATTCGGCCAGCTCATCAACCCAGCCCTTGTCCAGCGCCTGCTCGGCCTTGAACTTCTTGCCGGAAGACAGCCAGGTGATGGCCTTCTCGCAGCCGTGCATGCGCACGCTACGCACCACACCGCCGGCGCCTGGCATAAGCCCCAGTTGTGCTTCTGGCAGGCCCACTTCTACGCCCTTGCGGTTGATGGCCACGCGGTGGTGGGTCGCCAGACAGATCTCATAGCCGCCGCCGAGAGCGGCACCATTGATGCCTACGGCCACGGGCACGCCGAGGGTTTCCAGCTGACGCAATGGCTGCTTGGCATCGATAATGCCTTGGAATTTTTTCTGGGCCTCTGCTTCGCTCACCTTTAAAGGCATTTCCAGCAGGGCGTTGAGGTCGCCGCCGCCGAAGAAAGTTTTCTTGCCCGAGCGAATGTAGACGCCCTTGATTTCTTTCTTGTCGGCCCTCGCCTTGAGTTCGGCAACGGCTTTCTGCATGGCTTCGATATACTCGAAACCCATGGTGTTCACGGCCTGGCCCGGCTGGTCGAGAATCAGCTCAATGATAGCGTCGGCGTCTTTTTCTAAACGAATGTATTGCATAACTTATTAACCCAATATTCTGTCAGATTTTCGCAAGGTGGCGCGCTCAGAGCGCGTCTTACACTCGCTCAATAATGGTGGCGATGCCTATGCCGCCGCCGGCGCAGAGGGTGATCAAACCGCGCTTGAGGTCGCGGCGCTCCAGCTCGTCGAGCAGGCTGCTGACCAGCATGGCACCGGTGGCACCAATCGGGTGACCCATGGCAATGGCGCCGCCGTTGACGTTGATTTTCTCGTCGGGAATCTTCAGCTCTTTCTGGTAGCGCAGAACCACGGCGGCGAAGGCTTCGTTGAGCTCGAACAGGTCGATGTCGTCGAGACTGAAGCCGGCCTTGCCGAGTACCTTGCGGGTCGCAGGGGCGGGGCCAGTGAGCATAATGGTCGGCTCGGTACCGGTGGTGGCACAGGCGACGATACGTGCGCGCGGCTTGAGACCCTGGGCCTCGCCGGCGGCTTTGCTGCCGACCAACACCAGCGCTGCGCCATCGACGATACCCGAGGAGTTGCCCGCTGTGTGAATGTGCTCGACACTCTCGACTTCCGGGTACTTGAACTTGAGGAAGTCGACGTGACCGAAGTCGCCGAACATCTTGAACGACGGCTTCAGCTTGGCCAGACTCTCGGCGCTGATGTCGCCGCGAATGGTTTCGTCGTGATCGAGCACAGTGAGGCCGTTCATGTCTTTAACGGGCACTATCGACCTGTCGAAGTAGCCATTTTTCTGGGCGTTGGCGGCGCGCTGCTGGGACATAAGCGCGTAGTTATCCACATCCTCGCGGGAGAAACCGTCGAGTTCGGCGACCAGATCGGCGCCCACACCCTGGGAGATACCGAAGCTGTTCATCGCTGTCCAGGGGTCTCCAGCGGCGGCGCCACCGGCACCAATGCCCAGACGCGACATGGACTCGACGCCACCGGCGGCGACCATATCTTCGAAGCCCGAGCGCACCTTCATGGCCGCCAGGTTGACGGCGTCCAGACCGCCGGCGCAGTAGCGATGCAGCTGCGCGCCGGTGGTGACGTCGTCCCAACTGGAGTAGACCAGCGCGGTCTTGGCGATATTCTGGCCCTGCTCATTGATTGGCTCACCGGTGGCGAGGATCAGGTCGTCGACCTGGGTGGTGTCGAGGTTGTTGCGCGTCTTTATGGCCTCGAGCAGGTTGGTGACCAGGTCAATGGGTTTTACCTCGTAGAGGCTGCCGCCCGGCTTGCCCGGCGCACCGGCTTTACCGCGGCCGCGCGGAGTGCGTATGGCGTCAAAAATATAAGCTTCAGTGGTCATGGCTGTTCCTGTTATTTTTATCGGTCTTTTAGACGTTGGATTATTTAAGCGGTCGCGGGGGCTGTTATGCCCCAGTCGGCCAGCACCGCATCTGTGTCTTCACCGGGTGCGCGTGGCCCCTGAATAATTTCAGCCTCGGTGCGGCTGAAGCGCGGCGTCGGTGCTGGCTGTACCACACCGTCCACCTCGGTAAAGGTGCCGCGCGCCTTGTTGTGGGGGTGTTCCGGTGCTTCCCAGATAGACAGCACCGGTGAAAAACAGGCGTCTGTGCCTTCCAGCAGCTCACACCACTGGTCGCGGGTCTTGGTTTTGAACACCTCGGCCAGCGTCTCCTTGTGCTTGTCCCACTGGCCCATATCCATCTGTTCGCCGTACTGCTCTTGGTCCAGACCGGCCTTTTCCAACAGCAGGCTGTAGAACTGCGGCTCAATCGCGCCCAGCGCTATGTGCTTGGCATCGGAGGTCTCGTAGGTGTCGTAGAAGTGGGCACCGCCATCGAGTAGGCCGGCGCCGCGCTCCTCACTGAACATGCCGTAGCCGCGCAGGGTGAAGAACATGGTCATGAGTGCGGCGCTGCCGTCGACCATGGAGCTGTCGATCACCTGGCCCTTGCCGGACTTTTGCGCCTCCAGCAGGCCGCAGACGATACCGAAGGCCAGCATCATGCCGCCGCCGCCAAAGTCGCCGACCAGATTCAGTGGCGCCATGGGCTTGCCGCCCTTATTGCCGATGGCGTGGAGCACGCCGGAGAGGGCTATATAGTTGATGTCGTGACCGGCGGTCTGTGCCAGTGGGCCGTCCTGGCCCCAGCCGGTGATGCGACCGTAGACCAGCTTGGGGTTGCGGGCCATACACTGCTCTGGGCCCACGCCCAGCTTTTCGGCGACGCCGGGGCGGAAGCCCTCGAAGATGGCATCGGCTTGCTCGCACAGCTGCAGCAGTGTCTCCACCCCCTCGGGTGTCTTCAAATTGAGGGCCACCGAGCGACGACCGCGCATGGCGACATCCGCGCTCTTGCCGGCACCTGGGTAGCTGCGCTCAATACTGATGACCTCGGCGCCCATGTCCGCCAGCATCATGCCGCAGAAGGGGCCGGGCCCTATACCAACCAGTTCGATGATCTTAAAACCTTTCAATGGCCCCATAGAAATATCCTCATGTAATACGCAGAGCGCTTGGTTATTATTTGTGTCGTCAAATGCCGATTAGGCGACAGGTGTTTGCAGTGACGGCCGGGTCATTCTTCTGGGGTGGCGTTCACGGGTTATGCGCTTAGTTTTGCGCTGAATTTAGATTCAAACTTGAGCGATTTCATATAGAGTATAGGGACCGACTTGAGGGGTCTCTGGTGTGCCGTGGCCGGTTTTTTGGTTGTCGCAACTCGGGTTTTTCTTGGGAATGACGCTTGGAAGTAACAGGACGAATAACAATCATATGTTGAGAAAATCGACCACTATTGCCACTCTGGGGCGCGCAGTTGCTCTCACCCTGGAACACTATGGTTGTGACAGTCGGCAGGTGTTTGAGCAGGCGGGATTGGATATAGAGTTGTCCTATAACCCCAATGCACGCTACGACTCGGACAAGATGGCTGAACTCTGGCGATTGGCGGCGCATACCTGTGGCGATCCCGCTTTTGGTTTGGAGGTTCCCAAGCGCACCTCACAGGTGCTTAACCCGGCCTTTGATGCGGCCTTTGTTTCCAGTGACAACCTGCTGCAGGCGTTAAAGCGGCTGTGCAAAATGTTTCACTATGTCAGTGAGATGGGGCAGCTGCAGTTGACTCACGTTGGCGACAGTATTTTCCTCGAATACCGCATGAGCGCAGAGAACCGCAGCATACTGGCAAACGAATCACTGGATATGTTATTCGGCGCCTTGATCTACAATATTCGTCAAACCATTGAGCCCAACTTTTCCACCAAAGGTGTGTATTTCTCACGCCCAAAACCCGTTGACTCTGAGGCCTATAGAGAGCTATTTCGCGCACCGATTTACTTTGATCAAACGGTGGATAAATTAGAACTTGACGCAGAGATGCTGACCAAGCCGTTGCTGGGTGCGAATACTGAAGTTGCCAAGTTAAACGAACAGATTATTCTTGATCATTTAAAGCGCGCCGAGCGCGATGAGGTGGTACTGCAGGTTCGTTTTCATATTATTTCGCGCCTGCCTTACGGGGAACCGAGCCAAGATAGTATTGCCTCGATGATGCATATGTCGACACGCCAGTTGCGGCGTAAACTGCAGGAGCTGGATACGAACTACAGTCAGGTATTGCTCGACACCCGCCACGAAATAGCCAAAAAATATCTTTGCCAGGATAAATTACCTCTCAGTGAAATTACCCAGTTGGTGGGTTTTTCAGACCAGAGTAATTTCACCAAGGCGTTTAAACGCTGGCAGGATGAAACTCCGCTGGATTATCGAAAACGGCACAATCCAGCGAGTTGAATTAAACAGCCCGCGAAATGAATAACAACGTCAGAGCTGATGGTGTGCCCCGCAGGGCCGCGTTAGTTTCTTCACCGGGCAGCGGCGAGCGGGATTTTTTATAGTTGCCGTTTTATTGCTGACGAATACTGTTTTTCAGGGTGATGGTTTTAGCCTGGCCTTGCAGTGACTGAAGCGTCGGCGGGGCGCGGCCACTCCCGGTGGCGCGGCGGTAGAGGTTGGAGGGTTAAAACGTTTTATTAAGTGTTATCCGAAGATTGCGCGGCTCACCGATAAAGTAGCGCTCCTCACTCGGATTCCAAGTGGTGCCAAAGCTGATATCAGCCCGCTCCGCATAATCCACATCCATTGCATTCAACAGCGCCAACTGTAGCTTCCAGCCCTCGGGCAACACTTGGGAGTAGCGCAGATTGGTCAATGTATGGCCGCTGTAAGAGAAGCGATTGGCAGAGTCCAGGTAGTAGTCGCCCATATACACGCCTTCGAGCTGAAGCTCGCGGCCGATCCTCGGGGTCCAGCTCAAGCGCAGGTTGTGCATCTGCCGTGGCGCTGTATCCACGTCCTTGCCGGCAATTTCTTCCGTCTGCGAGTTGAGCAACTGCACATTGCTGTCGTAGCTGTGACGCGCGTAGCTCAGCGCCGCCGACAGTTTCAATCTGTCGCTCAGTGGGTAATCGAGGTCCAGCTCTATACCGGCATGTTTGGTCTGCTGGCCGTCGGCGCGCTCGCGCTCGCTGGTTTTCACTATGACGTTGTCTTTCTTCATGGCGAACAAGCTCAGCTGATAGGCGGCCTTGCTGTCGATGAGACCCTTAAAGCCCAGCTCCAGAGAGTCGAGTTGTTCGGAATCTATGTCGGCCAGTACCTGCCCCTGTTCCAGGCGGTAGAGATCGCTTGAGTGGGGCGCGCGAAAACCGCGGCTCAGTGAGACATAGGCGTAGTGATTGTCATCGAATTGATACTGCAGCGATGCCTGCGGCGACCAGTTAGAAAAGTTCTGGGCGCTGCTCTGAGGTCGAAAATAGCGACAGCTGCCGATGCTGATTTCACAGGCGACGCCGTCACTGAGGTTGTTGCTGTAATCAAAACGGCTCTGCTGCAGGCGCAGGCCGAGGGTCAGCTCCCAGGCCTCACTCAGCTGGGCATCGAGCTGGGTAAAGACCGCGGCATCGAGCACATTGACGTCATAGTCGTAGTGCTGGCCCTGGGGGAACTTGTCGCCAAAGAGATCGGCGCTGGCCTGGCTCTGCTTCAGATAGCCGCGGCTGTAGTCGACATCCAGACCGCTGCTCAGTTGCAGTGTGTCGCCCAGCTGCTGCACATAGGCCGACTGAAAGCCGAGGCTGCGGTGGCCGTTTTCCTCCAGCGGTGTGCCGGGGGCGAAGTGCATCAGAAATTCCATTTCGTTGTAGCGCGCGTAGGGCGTGAAGATCAGCTCACTGGCATCGCTGGTCTGCATGCGCAGCTCGCTGCTGAAGCGCACGGAGGTGGAATTTCGATAAGCCTCGGGGTTGCCATTCTCCTTCTTGCGCGCGTCGTCCTTGTAGGCGCCGGCGCCGACGACATAACCGGCGGTCTCCTGATCCAGATTGGCAATATTGAGCGAGTGGATCAGGGTCCAGTTTTCACCCTGCTGCAGCGCTTTGAAACGCAGTTTTTGTTGTTCGTAGCCCGAGTCGTCCTTGTAGCCGTTGTTGCTGTCGACGTGGGTCTGCAGCATCCAGTTGGCCTCGCGGTGGTCGATGCCCAGACGCTTGGTGCTCTGGCTGGCGGCCGTGGCTGACAGTTCAGTCGTGCTCTTGTTCACGTCGCCGCCGCTCTTGTTAAGTTCGTCAGCAAACGCCGGCGACAGCACATTGATGACACCGTGCATGGCCGAGTTGCCGTGGAAGGCGGTGCCAGGGCCGCGCAGAACTTCGATGCTGGCAGCCTGCTCGTAGTTGACGTCAAACAGCTGGTTGGCGTTGCAGAAGGCGGGTGCGCGCAGCGGCACACTGTCCTCGGCCATGAGGAAGGCGCCACAGGCGCCACCACCGGTCAGCACCGGCGAGCGCACGGCCGTCAGGTGCTCTTGACCATTGCCGCGGCTGATCCAGCTGCCGGGGCTCTGGGCCAGCAGCTCGTTGATGTGGGTGGCCTGGTTAAAGGCCAGTTGATCGATCTTCTCAATGCTGGCCGCTACCTGTTGCTCGGCCGAGCGTGTCGCGGTCACCGTGAACTGCTCGAGCGGTTCGGCGCCGGCTGGCATGGCGGCGCCGAAGGTGGCAAGGGCGGACATGGCGCAAAGGCTGAAGAGGCTCTGGTTGTTATTCATGCAAGGTTACCTCTGTTTTGCTCAGAAATTTCAGCGTGTGGCTGGCGATCAGAGCCAGCTGCTCGGGCAGCATGGCGTGGCCGGACTTGGCTATTTCCACATAGTGGCTGCGCTGGGGAATAAGCTGGGCCAGGGCCTTGCCCGCTTGCTCGGCGGGGGCGGCCTTGTCTTCGCTGGCCTGCAGTATCAGCAGCTGGGCGCGGCCGGCAGTGAGCCAGTCGCGGTTGCTGTCAGTTTGGCTGGCGGCGGTGGCGCCGCCCTGGATCATGCCGGCCAGTGGATACCAGCCGTGTTTCCAGTGGTCGACCAGCTTATTGCCCTCGGCGAAGAAGGCATCGCTGATGGCGGTCTGGCGTGCGGATTCAGACCAGAAGCCAAACAGCGCCAGGGAGATGGATTTTGAAGTTTGCTTGGGGGTGGGCTGGTCGCCGCCGGCGGCCATCAGCACCAGTTTGTTGACCAGCTCGGGGTTATCGCTGGCCAGGGTGCGGGCGACGCGGTTGCCGAAGGCGTGGCCGATGACATCGACCGGCTGCTGCAGTTGCTCAGCGGCAATCACCGCGGCCACATCCGCGGCGTAGTCGTGGAAGCTGGTGCCGCCCAGCGTCAGGTCGCTGCCGTCGACGCCGCGCAGCTGCACGCCAATGGTCTGAAAACCGGCGCGGTTGAGTTGTGGCACCAGCTCGTTGAAGTCACTGACGCTGCGGGCAAAGCTGGCGATCAGCACCACCGGCCGGCCCTCGCCGCTGACGAAGTATTCTATGTCGCCTGCCGCTCCCTGAGCCAGCTGGCGCTCGCCGAGTGCCGCGCGGGCGGGGCGGTCGGTGAGCATCAGGCTGCCCAGCAGCACCAGTAGCAGGATCAGGGTGAGTGTGCTGTAGAGGGTCTTTTTTATCATGATTATCTCTCTGTTTTCACGTGGTCGTCTTGGCCGCTGATAAGCGCTGTCGACTGAGTCGATGACAGACATTGGAACACTGTCGCCAGCGCATCGCTATTGAACTTATAAGCGCGACAGCCTGCGCAGCCGCTACACACTGGGCTGGCGGGAGCTATTGGTAGTGACAGAAAAATGGGAGCGCCAGAAAAAATGCTTTAGTATGACGGGCAATGAAAGGCCGCGGTGGTAGTGAGAGTAGATGGTGTCGTTGAGTAGTATTGCGCAGTTCGGCGCGGCCCAGGGGCTGATGTTGGCCCTGAGTATTTTGACCATCCGCTACGGCAATCGCCGCGCCAATTTTGTCCTGGCGGCCTTTGTTCTGGTCGAATCCATCCGCCTCTATGTGCTGTCGCTGATCTATGCGCCCGGCCCCCACAGCCACTCGCTGATCTATTCACTGCTGCACCTGAGCTACGCCATAGGCCCGCTGCTCTACTTTTATGTACGCCTGTTGGTTGGGCCAAACTACCGCCTGAGCTGGCGCAGCCTCCTGCACTTTATTCCCATAGTGTTGGGTTTTTTACTGTTCCTGCCCGGCGGTCCCATCTCCGATGCCGCTGGCGTGCAGAATACGGGCTTTGACGATATGCCGGTGGCGAAGTTACGCGCGTCCACCTTCGGCACTATTCCCGTGTTTATCTCGCTGTTTGTCTATTCCCTGATGGCGCTGCAGCATCTGCAGCAGCACAGTGTCCGTATTCGCCAGGAGTTCTCGGATCTCGCCGAGATCAATCTGCGCTGGCTGCAGGGACTGGTGTGCTTCTGCCTGGTGTCGGCTGCGGTCAGCGGTGTCAGCGAGTTTCTGCGCGGCTTCCTGCTGTGGGATATGGGCCCCAGGGTGGCGGTCTCGATGTTGATGACGGTGCTGCTGCTCTACGGTATCGGTTTGTTCGGCCTGCGCCAGCCGGTGATTTTTGATCAGGGCACACGGCAGCAGCTGCGCCAGCGCCTTGAGCGATTGAGCAGCCGCACGCCCGAGCTGGCCGGGCAGGTGCCGGAGGCGATGGAGGACCTTGTCGACGAAACGGAGAGCCAGCGGATACTCGACGCAGCCTCGGCGATGGTCGGCAAGACTGACGACGATAAGCTTGAAGAAAAATATCAGAAAACGGGCCTCGACGAGGCTCATGTGGAGCGCCTCTGGCAGAACCTTTGCGCGTTGATGCACAGCGACAAGCCCTATCTGCAACCGGGGCTGAAGTTGGCCGAGTTGGCGGCGTTAACCGGTACGCGCTCCAATTATCTAAGTCAGGTGATCAACAGTTGCGCCCAGCAGAATTTCTTCGAGTACATCAACCAGCATCGGGTCGAGGCATCGTGCCAACTGCTGCTCGAGCAAACCGATGAGAGCATTGCCGATATCGCTCTGTTGGTGGGCTTTGGCAGCCTCAGTGTCTTCAACACCAACTTCAAGAAGATCGTCGGCAAGACCCCCACCCAGTACCGCCAGCAGGGGCTATAAAAAGGCCTCGCAGACTGTCGGGCTTACATAATCGATAGTTTTTCCCGCCAGCTCTGCACTAGTGTTTAGACCTATCCAGTCATAAGAATAATAGGTTAAGCACTATGCCCTACCATCGCCTCCGCCATTGGCTGGCTGTGCCGATACTGCTTGCAGTCGTATTGGCCTCCATGTTCAGTCAGGCCGCTGATATCGATCACCAGCGAGCTCTGGCCGCCGAGCAGGAACCGCAAAATTGGCTGCTGCACGGTCGCACCTACGCCGAGCAGCGCCACAGCCCACTGAGACAAATCAACGACGGCAACGCCGAACAGCTGGGTTTGGATTGGTTTTTCGATACCAACACCAACCGCGGCCTGGAGGCCACACCGATTGTGGTCGACGGGGTGATGTACCTCACCGGTACCTGGAGTGTGGTCTACGCCCTGGACGCACGCAGCGGTGAGTTGTTGTGGGAGTATGACCCCCAGGTGCCGCGTGAGATGGCGCGCAAGGTCTGTTGTGATGTGGTCAATCGCGGCGTCGCCGTGTGGCAGGGCAAGGTCTATGTCGGCACCCTCGACGGCCGTCTGGTGGCCATAGATGCCGCCACGGGTGAGACGGTTTGGCAGGTGGTCACGGTCGACCAGAGTCTGCCCTACACCATCACCGGTGCGCCGCGGGTGGTGAAGGACAAGATCATCATCGGCAACGGCGGCGCTGAGTATGGCGTGCGTGGCCACGTCAGCGCCTATGACGCCGCCAGCGGCGAGCGCATCTGGCGCTTCTACACGGTGCCGGGCAATCCCGATGAAGGCTTCGAGAATGAGGCCATGGCCAAGGCCGCCGAGACCTGGACCGGCGAGTGGTGGAAGCTGGGCGGTGGCGGCACGGTGTGGGACTCCATGGCCTACGATCCGGAGTTGGATCTCTTCTACCTGGGTGTCGGCAATGGTTCGCCCTGGAGTCGTCACCTGCGCAGCCCGCAGGGCGGCGACAACCTCTACCTGAGCTCCATAGTCGCCATTCGCCCGGATACCGGTGAGTATGTCTGGCACTATCAGGTGGTGCCGGCCGAGAGCTGGGACTACACAGCCACTCAGCACATGATCCTCGCCGATATTGACTGGCAGGGGGAGACCCGCAAGGTGCTGATGCAGGCGCCGAAGAGTGGCTTCTTTATGATCATCGACCGGGAAACCGGTGAGTTTCTCTCCGCCGAACCCTATGTTGAAGTCAACTGGGCCACCCACTATGACCCTGAAACCGGTCGCCCGGTGGAGGTCGAGGGCATGGACTACGAGCATGGCTCCAAAAGCGTCAAGCCCTCTGGCGGCGGCGGCCACAACTGGCAGCCGATGGCCTACAACCCGGATACCGGGCTGGTCTATATCCCCGCTATGGAATCGATGATGGTCTACGAGCAGGCCGAGAAGATGCAGTATGAGCCGGGTCTGCGCCACCTGGGCATTAAGCGCGGCGAGGGGCCTCCCGGTAATGAGCTGTTTCTCAATATTCTGATCGATAAAGTCAGCAGCGGCCATCTACTGGCCTGGGACCCAGTGCAGCAGAAGGAGGCCTGGCGCGTGCCACTGCGTCACTCCTGGAACGGCGGCGTGCTCTCCACTGCCGGCAACCTGGTGCTGCAGGGCACCGCCGACCGTCGCATGGTGGCCTATCGGGCCGACACAGGCAAACAGCTGTGGGACATGGACGTGCAGACCGGCATCATGGCGCCGCCCATCACTTACAGTGTCGACGGCGAGCAGTATGTGACAGTGCTGGCCGGCTGGGGTGGTGGCTTTGGCTTGATGACGGGGGTCAAGCAGCCACCCGGCGCCAAGCGCAGCCGCGTACTGACCTTCAAGCTGGGTGGCGCAATGCAGCTGCCACCGACTATCGAGGCTGGCCCCATTCCTGAACCGCCGGCGCTGACGGATGCCAGCGATGAGGTGATTGCCCGCGGCAGCACGCTCTACGGCAGCTACTGTTCCTTTTGTCACGGTGTTGCTGGCATCAGCGGTGGCACTCTGCCGGACCTGCGCCGTCTGCCAGAGCACACCCACATGAGCTTCGAGTTGATTGTCCACAAGGGGGCCTTCAAGTCGCTGGGCATGCCGGGCTTCGGCGATGTGTTGAGCAAGCAGGATGTGGCGGCTATTCAGAGCTATCTGATCGTCGAGGCGCACAAGGATAAAGTGCTGCGCGAGACGCCGCCCTGGTTGCTGAAAATCAAGACCTTCTTCTACCACCTGGTCACCAGCCTTATCGTCTTGTTTGTCGACACTGGTACCGCGACTGGCTAACGAGCTGTGACGTTTAATCGAAAAAACGCCGGCGGTTTTCTATTTAAAAATAATGCCGGCGGCTTTCTATTTTAAAAAATTCCGGCGGCCGTGGCCCATTTGGCTTCACTGTAAAAATCCCTAGGGAGCTCAGCATGAATTTACACAACTTCAATTTACGCGACTTAAATTTACGCGACTTAAATTTACGTTACCTCGCCGCCGGTCTGATGATCTATTCCGGCATCAGCCACCCGAGTCAGCTATTGATTTATGGCACCGCTGATCCACAGCTGGTGACGCCGGCGCTGATCGGTTGCAGTTTCTTTTTTGTCGGCCTGTTTTTGCTGACGAAAAAGCGCGCGGCACTGTGGGTGGGGTTGGTGATTCCGCTGTTGTTTGGCCTTGGCGCCAGCTTCCGCATCGCCACCCAGGACCCGAATGTCTTCACCTATATTCACACGCTGATCGACTTTGTCGTCGCCGGGCTGTGTTTCGCTCTGTTGCGTCGACCCTCGGTGGTCGTCGAGCCGTCGTGAAACTTGCGTCATCATCGTGCGCCCAGCACCGACTGCTGGCCGGGGAGTGTCTGCCCCGAAAAAACGGCGTTGTTCGCTGTTAATAATTTATCAAATAATGGCAATAATTATATTTTTGCCAGTGCAATAAAAAATCGAGAGAGAGAAAAAATGCAGAGTGTCAGTGAAATCATGCAGCGGCGTCAGTCGGTTCGCGCCTTCAGCGATACCCAGGTGGAGGAGTCAGAGCTGCGGGAAATTTTGGAGTTGGCTGGCCTGGCGCCATCGGGCGGCAATGTGCAGCCCTGGACAGTGATAGCCCTGACAGGTGCCGCTCTGGATGAGCTGCGCGCCCAGGTAAAGCAGACACTCGAGAGCGGTGGCGGCGGCGATGGCCCCGAGTTCCCTGTCTACCCGGAGGGCATGGTCGAGCCTTACCGCAGCCGCCGCTACGCCTGTGGCGAAAAGCTGTATAAGGCGCTGGAAATTCCCCGCGAAGACAAGATGGGGCGCGTCACCCAGGTGATGAAGAACTTCGAATTCTTCTCGGCGCCGGTGGGTATCTTCCTGTTTATGGATAGATCCATGGCTGAGCCCCAGTGTCTGGATATGGGCATCTACCTGCAGAGCCTGATGCTGTTGGCCGAGGAACGCGGTCTCAAAACCTGCCCGCAGGTGAGCTGGACCACCTGGCCCAAGACCATTGCCAAGACGCTGGATCTCGACAGTGATCAAAAACTCATGGCGGGTATTGCCCTGGGCTACGCCGCTGAAGATCAGCCAGTGAATAGCCTGCAACAGGATCGCGCCGACAGCGGCGAGTGGTTGAGCATCCGCGGTTATTGATGGGCGCCGACGCCCTAAGTAGTTGATGTCCTTCTAGTTAACGGACGCTCTTGTAGTTAAAGCTTGTAGTTAAAGCTTGTAGTTAAAGCTTGTAGTTAAAACTGTCGCTAAAAACAGGAACAGACATGGAATACTCACATATTTCCGTAAAGTGCGAGGGTCGGGTGTTTTGGTTGACCATCGATCGCCCGGCGCAGATGAACGCCGTAAGCCCGGCCACCAGCCGTGAGATGGCCCACGCCTTTGATGCATTTGAGAAGGACGGCGAACTCTGGGTGGCCATTGTTACCGGCGCCGGCGACACGGCCTTCTGCGCCGGTGGCGATATCAACGATATGGCCCAGGCCAAGACCGAGGCCGACTACGATATTCCCGGCAGTGGCTACGGCGGTCTCACCCATCGCTTCAGCTGTGACAAGCCGATTATTGCGGCGGTCAATGGCTTGGCCCTTGGCGGCGGTTTTGAAATCGCTCTGTCGTGTGATCTGATTATCGCCGTGGACACAGCCAATTTTGGCTTGCCCGAGCCGATGCTTGGCACAGCCGCGGTGGCCAGTGGCATGCACCGCCTGGTGCGTCATATCGGACTCAAACCGGCGATGAACCTGCTGCTGACCGGGCACTCGATCGATGCCCAGAAAGCCGAAGCTCTGGGATTGGTCAATGAAGTGGTGGCCGTCGATCAGCTCATGGCCACCGCTGAAAAATACGCCCGCCGTATTCTCAAGTGCGCGCCCCTGGCGGTGCAGGCTACCAAGCAGTGCGTGATGCGCGGGCTCGAGGAGGGCGGCGTTGAAGCGGCGATGAAAAAGCAGCTGGGCGGCGATTATCCACTGATGGATACCATGTTAAAAAGTGATGACCTGCAGGAAGGCCTGCAGGCGTTTCTTGAAAAGCGTAAACCTGAATGGCGGGGACTCTGATCCCTCTTTACCGGTGACAGTTGCCGGCCTCTATCGAATAAGACCCAGGGTAAATCCATGAAAGTAGAATCAAGTTTAACCGAGCCGAGTGTTATGCGGGCGCAGCTAGAGGCCCAGCGCCAGGCCTTTAAAAATGAGTCAATAGTGAGCTTTGAGACGCGCATCGACAGATTGGATCGCTGCATTAATCTCATCGTTGAAAATCAGCAGGCGATCTACGCTGCGGTGGATCAGGATTTTGGCGGCCGCTGTAAATCCTTGACCGCCATGATGGATCTCTACACGTCTGTCTCGACGCTCAAAAACGTAAAAAAGCATCTGAAAAAATGGATGCGTGTTGAGAAGCGCAAGTCGCCCTTCCCGATGAATATTCTGGGTGCCCGCAGTGAGATCCACTATCAGCCCAAGGGTGTAGTGGGTATCATGAGCCCGTGGAATATTCCGGTGAACGCGCTCTTTAGCCCGCTGGCGGACATTTTCGGCGCCGGCAACCGCGCCATGTTAAAACCCTCGGAATCCAACCCGGCAACGGCTGAGTTGATGCAGTCGCTGTTCGCGCGCTACTTTTCCAGCGATGAGGTGACGGTGATCTGCGGTGGGGTGGCGGAATCGGTGGCCTTCAGTGAGCTGCCCTTCGATCATATTATCTTTACCGGTGCCGGCAGCATCGGCAAGCATGTGCTGCAGGCGGCGGCGAAAAATCTGGTGCCTGTGACCCTGGAGCTGGGCGGCAAATCGCCCGCAGTTGTTTCGAAGAAGGCCAAACTGCAGGATGCCGCCGAGAAGATCATCACCGGCAAGGCGCTCAACTCGGGGCAGGTGTGCCTGAGCCCGGACTACTGTTTTGTCCCCACCGACAAGCTGGATAAGTTTGTGGAGATCTGTAAGGAGACCATAGCCGAGCAGTATCCAACCGTGATGGATAACCCCGACTATGTCTCCATCATCAACGAGCGCCACTATGATCGCCTGATGAGCTTCCTTGATGACGCCCGCGACAAGGGTGCGACGATTATTCCGCTGGCGCCCGAGGGTGAGCGCTGGGATGAGCGCAGCAAGCACCGCATGCCGATTCAGCTGATCATCAACCCCAGCGATGACATGCTGGTGATGCAGGAAGAATTGTTTGGCCCCATCCTCTGTATCAAGAGCTACGATCAGCTGGACAATTGTATCGCTGAGATAAACAGTCGCGAGCACCCGCTGGCGCTCTACTACTTTGGTCAGGATAAAGCCGAACAGGCGCGGCTGATTGCCGAGACCACCTCCGGGGGCATGTCGATCAACGATATCGCCGTGCACTTTGCCTGTGACGACCTGCCTTTTGGTGGCATTGGCCCGAGTGGTATGGGGCACTATCACGGCCACGAGGGTTTTAAGACTTTCAGCCACGCCAAGTCGGTGTTTAAGCAGGGCCGTATCAATCTCGCCAAGCTGGCGGGAACCCTGCCGCCCTACGGTGAGCGGATCGCCAAGATGATTCCGAGCATGGTCAAGAAATAAGCGTGTGTTTGTATGGCGGATCTACTGTTTAAATAAAAAACGGCGTGCAATCTGCACACCGTTTTTTTGTAGGCTTGGTCGCATTATCGATCAGCTGTGGGTATGGGTGGTAGGGCTGTTGTCACACGAGCCTGGCGTCAGCTTCGCTCAATATCACATACCAAGCAGCGACAAGCACAGCCGCTCTTTGGCCTGAAGCTCGGACGTTTTCTTGCGGGCAATAAAAAAGGCCGTATCTCGCGATACGGCCTTTTTCGAATATGGTGTCCAGGAGAGAAGTTGAACCCATAGCACAAAACAGCCACTCCATGCTTCGAGTGTTCCGGTGGCAAAGCCACTGAGGTCACGCTGTTGTCCCATGAATAATCTGACTCCGCATTACTGATTCGTCTGTGCCTTTTAACCTGAGTACTACTCAGTATTATTTTAAAGCATGATTACCCATGCACGCCTACCGATTAGCTGGTGGATTACCAACCTCATTTTATCGGACTAATCTCCTGCATATACGCCCAGAAGGTATCCATCAATATGCTGCGGAGCCTATCCCTCACGCGCCACTAGGGACGAATACTTCATGGCCACTTTTTCCCAGTGATACTCACTTTTGACGAGCTGCTGGAGCTCTCTTAGTGCTAGTGGTTCTAGCCTTTGGTTCAGTGTGTTCGGTGACTGAAAAAGTGCACGTATATGACCGCACAAAACATTGCTGCAAAAATGTTTTGTGCTAGCCTGTAGGCTGAAAATAAGGGTGAGCGCTAGAGGTCAAAGTGCGGCCTATAGTAATACGCAGCGCGGATCATCAGCGACTCACAATGAAATATCAGTAATAAGGCAGGCCGTTATGAATGACGCGTTAGAAAACAGAATTGATCGCTTGGAGTCTCTTGATGCTATTAGGCAGTTAGTGTCTAAGTATTCCTTGTCGCTGGATATGCGCGACCTGGATGCGCATGTGAATCTGTTTGCAGAAGATATCCGTGTCAGCCGTGAAAAGACCGGACGCGCACATTTAAAGCGTTGGTTGGACGACACCTTGCGTTTGCAATTTACGGGTACTTCTCACCATATTGGTAATCATGTCATCGAATTTACCGACCCGGACCACGCCTCTGGTGTGGTTTATTCAAAGAACGAGCATGAGACAGGTGGCGAGTGGGTGATCATGCAGATGCTCTATTGGGATGACTATGAGCGCATTGATGGACGCTGGTATTTTCGCCGCCGCCTGCCGTGTTACTGGTACGCCACTGATTTGAATAAACCACCCATTGGCGACATGAAAATGCGCTGGCCAGGGCGTGAACCCTATAACGGCGCTTACCATGACCTATGGCCGTCCTGGGGGGAGTTTTGGGACAACCCTCCGACCAATGATGAACCTGAAGTTGCCGCCCCGGCGCCACTTGATCAGTTTTTGAAAACCATGCGTGGCACCACAGATGTGCCTAAAATTCGTATCCGTTAATAAGAGAACTGATGATCTAATGAATAGATATAAGAGCTTGTTTACGCCGATTGCGTTGGGCCGCCTAACCCTGGCTAATCGCATGGTTATGGCGCCTATGACGCGCAGCCGTGCTGGCGCCGATGATCAGGTGTCGGAGCTCCATGTTGAGTATTATGCGCAGCGTGCCAGCGCTGGTTTGATTGTGACGGAGGGTGTGCACCCGAGCCCAGACGGTAAGGGCTACTGTCGTACGCCGGGAATCTATAACCAAGCGCAGGTTGAAGCTTGGCGCCAGGTGACCGACGCCGTGCATGCCCGCGGCGGCAAGATCGTCTGCCAGCTGATGCACTGTGGCCGCGTAGCCAGTCACTTTAATAAGGCCGCCGATGCCGAGACACTTGCCCCTTCGGCGATTATCTCCAAGGATAGAATCTATACGGAACAGGCGGGTATGGCGCCCATGGATATGCCGCGCGCTCTGTCGACTCAGGAGGTGGGTGAGGTTATTGAGCAATACCGCCGCGCCACTGAAAACGCCTACGCTGCGGGTTTCGATGGCGTCGAGTTGCACTGTACATCGGGCTACCTGCCGGCACAGTTTCTGTCAACGGGCACCAATCAGCGTGACGACCAGTATGGTGGCTCGCTGGAGAATCGACTGCGTTTTGTGATGGAAGTGTTGAGTGTGATGGTGGGGGTGGATGGCGCGGATCGAGTGGGTATGCGTATTTGCCCAGCTAACCCCTTCAATGATTTACACGACGATAACCCCGAGGAAACCTTCTCTGCTTTACTTGGGAAGACCTCGCCACTGGGGTTGGCGTATCTGCATGTGATTCGTATGGATAGCACCGGGTTGGATAACATCGCCCTGGCCAAGCGCCATTTCACTGGCCCGTTAATTGTTAACGACAGCTACTCGCTTGAGGAGGCCGATCAGGTGCTGGGGGACGATGAGATTGAAGCTGTCTCCTTCGGACGTTTGTTTATCGCCAACCCTGACCTGGTGGACCGGGTACAAAACAACCTGGGCTTTAACCGCCTGGATGCCAAAACGCTCTACAGTGCGGGCGACCTTGGTTTCACTGATTATCCGCTGGCGCAGCAAAGCTGAAGTCGGTACCAGTAACGCGCCGATGCGTCTGCGTGAACACTAATTCAACCAGCTTGTGAGCGGAGTTTTTATCATGCCAATGCCAAAAGACCAGAAAGTTATCGATCTCATGTTGGCTGTGCCAAATAATGACACATCCAACTACTACGACTTTATTCGCCCGCTGTTGATGGACGAAGAAAGTCGAGAAATGATGAAAATGCCTGCCCAGTACATGTTTAAAGACGTGCCCAATACGGGTAAGCAAGACGATTACCTGGCTTATACCTTAGAAAAAATGGATGAGTTTAATATCGAAATCGCCATGCTCGGGGTTGATGAGGGGCAATACGATTCTCAAAATGAGGCGGTGCTTAAACACCCTGAGCGTTTCATTGCCAGCTACGAGTGTAACCCCAATAATGGTATGGAAGAGGTGCGTAAGATTCGCCGCCTCAAGGAAAAGTACGACATCAAAGCGGTTACCGCGTTTCCTGCCGGCCTGTGTCCGCAGGTGTCGTTAGACGATAAGAAATGGTATCCGATCTTTGTCGCCTGTGTGGATTTGGGTATTCCCTTCTGCCCTTGTGTGGGGGTGCCGGGGCCTCGTATACCGATGGGCCCGCAGAAGGTTGAGCACCTGGATGAGATCTGTTGGTTCTTCCCTGAGTTGAAGGTCGTGATGCGTCACGGCGGTGAGCCGTGGACTGACTTGGCCTGGAAGCTGATGCTCAAGTACCCGAACCTCTATTATATGACCAGCGCTTTTGCGCCGAAGCACTATCCAAAAAACATCATTAACTACGCCAATACTCGCGGTGCCGACAAGATCATGTACGCCGGCTACTTCCCGATGGGTTTGTCGCTTGAGCGTATCTTTGGCGACATGCCGAATGTGCCGTTTAAGGACGAGGTTTGGCCGAAGTTTTTACGTGAAAACGCCAAGCGGGTTTTTAAGTTGTAAACCCGAGTGAATCATTGGCGGAGGCGTGAGGCCGGCAGAGAAATCTGCCGGCCTTTTTGTCGGTGCTAAGAAGAGCCGCCAAGCGCTTTGTTTAGATGGTTTGACAGGCGTTACGGGCGTCGAGAATGGCGCCGTCGATGTAACCTATGTTTTGGCAGTCGCCGATGGCCGTGACGTTTAAACCAGTACTCTTTAGCGTTGTGGCCACTGACAGTTCCGGCTCGGCGCCCAGGGCGATAATGACTTGATCGGCTCTGGTTTGTTGTGGCGCGTCCTTGTGCTGGTAGGCCACCTGTTGTTCGGTAATCTCATCAACCGTTGCGTTGGTAATCAATTGTGCGCCATGCTCTCTTAGCAGGTGGATCACCCGTGAGCGGCGCACGATACTGAGCTCCGGTGCCAGGGTACTGGAGGGCTCCAGTACCGTGACAAGGCGACCGCGCTCGATCAAGAACTCTGCCATCTCTAGACCGACCAAACCGCCACCAACAATCACCACCCGCTTGCGAATGGGCATCCATAGGCGGCTCATAAAACGCATGACATCCACATTGCTGAGCAGCTTTAAGTGACGGCCGACACTGAGCATCAGCCGTTGGTGGCGCGGCAGCTTGGCGATGGCGGTTAGGTCACTGCCAAACAGCAGCCCGCGCATTTGCTCGCCATCAAAAACGTGGTTTAGATGTTTGCCCTTAATGTCAGGGGCACGACGCGCGGCGCCGGTCGCCACTATGACGTGGTCAGGTGCCTCGCTGCGGATCAATTCAGCGCTGGCCGCGGTGTTCAGGCGCACTTCAATATTACTGTGGTTCAGACTGTTCGATAGAAACTTGATCAGTCGTCCGTTGGGTTCATAGGCCAGCGCGGCAATGCGCGCGGTGCCGCCAAGCTGTGCGTCTTTTTCAAGCAACACCACTTCGTGACCCTTGGATGACAGCAGTCGCGCCGCTTCCATGCCGCCTGGGCCGCCGCCGACAATGACGACCTTCTTTTGAGTCTGGGTCGGTATGAGTTTCTCTTCGTGCTCACGGCCCACCGAACTATTCACCGCGCAGCACAACGGCTGATTGATGAAGATCTGACTGACGCAGATATAGCAGTAGATACAGGGGCGGATAGCCTCTGTGTTGCCGGCGCTGAGTTTGTTGGGCAGCTCTGGATCGGCGAGCAGTTTGCGGCCCATGGCGACAAAGTCGTAGTGGCCGGCAAGCAGGCCCTTCTCGGCAACGTCCGGCTCAATACGGCCCACGGCAATCACCGGAATGTTGAGCGACTTTTTGGCTTGTTGAGCGAAGTCTAAAAAGCCGCCTGGCTGGTGCACCAGAGGTGCTTCTGTAAAGGCAATACCCTTGGACGTATTGCCGTAGGCGCTGACATCGATGGCGTCGGCGCCGGCAAGCTCAGCGAGTTTAGCGGCGGCGATAAAGTCGCTGGGGGTAATGCCATTGTCAACGCGGTATTCCATAGCGTCCATGCGCACCAGAATCGGGAAGTCATCACCGACCGCGGCGTGAATACTTTTAATAATTTCGACCAGTAGGCGCGCTCTATTTTCAATGCTACCGCCGTATTCATCGCTGCGTTTATTGGTGGCTTTGGACAGAAAGCTGGAAATTAAATAGCCGTGGCCAGCGTGTATTTCGACGGCGTCAAAGTTGGACTTTTGCGCGCGTACCGCGGCCTGGGTGAACTGTTGGATCAACCACTCAATGTCACCTTCGTCCATTTCCTGGTATTGAGGGCCCTTGCCGTCTGGGCCAGCGGCTTTGATGAAGTTGCTGAGTTCTTTCCGTGTCAGCAGCGCCATCATGTCGCTGCTTGGTTTGTGGGGTATTGAGGGTACCAATAGGGGACGTCCGGCGATGGTGTCTTCCTGGGCAACCTTGCCACTGTGGTTGAGTTGCGCCGCAATCTTGGCGCCGTGACGGTGCACCCGCTCGGTGAGCTCGGTCAGGCCGGGAATAAACGCGTCGGAGGAGAATCCGACGGTATTGGGCATGGCTGCACCTTTGGGCCAGGATACGGCTGAGGTTTCCAATACCAGTAGCCCGCTGCCACCTCTGGCACGCGTCTCATAGTAGGCAATCAACTGCTCGCTGCAGTGGCCATCGGCCGTGGCAAAATTGGAGCCCATAGCGGCGAGCACTATGCGGTTCTTGAGTGTCAGAGAACCAATATTGGCGGGTGAGGATAGGGTGGCGTATTGATGGTTACTCATGGGTATCTCTCAGGCCGACCATGATCATCGGTCCCACCAATAGAGCGGCCATGGCGCCGGCCCATATACCTTTGAAGATGCTGTAGGCTTCAGGGGTAAAGCTGTCGGCGCCCACGGCAATAATGCCGAGCAGGGTGATCGGGGCAATGATGAGCATGCCGATCAGCCCAAAGTACGCAGCCGATAACCACAGGGATTTGGGGAAGCTGGCCGCCAGTCGCTCGACAGCGTAAGCGCTGTTGGGCGTGAAGCGGGCAATCTTGCCCTTGTTGGCTTTGCGTTTTTGCATAGGGATGACGATGAGCGTGACGATGAAGGGCAGAATGAAGGCCGTGGCGATGATGTCGATGGCGAAGCTACCACTGCCCGCGAGAAGCAGTAGGCCTTTGCCTTTCAACGATAGCCAGGCTATGCCGCCATTAAAGAATGTGTTGGTGCCGCCATTCACGAGGCGTTCGTGTTGGATGTAGTTCTTGAGCTTACTGGTCATCGTCTTCTCTGCTTATGACATTTGTGTGCTCATATTAATTTGCTTGGCTCTCATTTGTAGAACATTAGCCTTCTAGTTTGTTAACATTTGGGTTCGTGCAATCATAAAATAATAGTCAAGGGATCTGCTCGATGAGCATTATTGCGATACCGGCCGCAAAGTTTTTCCGCCTGTTCGATTACCTGGAGACCATTGGCCTTGATGTGGTCGCCGTGTGCGACAAGGCGGGTCTGAGTTGTGTAGAAATTAAAAAGCTAGCCGACGACAAACGTCTGTCGGCGGCCGATTATTCGAACCTCTATAAACAGGTCGTGCTGGAGATGCAGGCGCTAGGGAGCCCCATCCCTTGGGCGGCGGGCATTGGTAGCGACTTCTTTGATGTGATGTGCCATTACTTGATTGGCGCCTCTACCTTAAGGGGGGCGCTAAAGCGGGCGGAAAAGGTGGGGAGGTTAGTGTTTCCGCTGAGTTGCCACCGGGTGCACCTGGTTGAAGATGAAGAGTATGCCTATTTGCACTACTCGATTGACACCAGCAAGGTGGATGAGGTGTTGGTGCCCAAAGGCTGGGACAGAGCCGATACCTTTGAGACGGTGTCCAAGTCGTCGGGTTTATTGGCTTGGCACGCGCTCTGTGGTTGGTTGATTGGTCGCGCCATTGAGGCGCAAAGTATCTGTGTTGATGCCCCGCCAATCAGCGACGCTTACACGGCGGGAGTGCATAGGGTGACCGGCTGTACGATGGACTTTATGCAGAAGGGTAATGTATTAACTTTTAGTAAGGACTTTCTGGATTATCGCATCGTGCACACGCTCGACTCCTTGCAGGGTTTTCTGACCAATACGGTCTATCAATTGATTGCCATTGAGCGCAAGCCAGCGACCACCAGTGCGGCGATTAAGTCTCTTGTGGGTATCGATTTTACCGAGGGTCTGCCGGCATTCTCTGAAATTGCCAATAGTTTACATATGTCAGAGTCCAGTCTTCGTCGGCGGCTGCTGTCGGAAGACAGCAGCTACCAAATGCTCAAGGATGAGATCCGCTGTGCAGCGGCTATAGAGCACTTGAAGAGTTCTTCAATCAAGGTGAACGATCTCTCTGATCTGTTGGGTTACACCGAGTCCAGCTCTTTTGTTCGTTCATTTAAAAACTGGATGGGCGTTACCCCTAAGGCCTATAGAGAACAGATGAAGCGGCTTGCGTCTAAATGAATGGAATCGCTTATTACTGGCCGTTTCGGTGACTTCTATTGTTCATTGATTTGACCGGTCGCGTCCTACTGACCCGTTAAGAACCCTATTATCGTATATACACTTACCTGCGTGGCCCCCAGTTGGCGCGCCGTAGTATTCATACTGTATAAGAAATATACGAAAATAATAAAAATGGAGAAGGGTTATGACGCCTATTCGTAAAGCTTTTTATAGGACGGTTTTGTTTAGTGGCGTGCTGGCGGCAAACAGTGCGCTGGCGCAGCTGGAGATTGAAGAAATAATAGTCACAGCGCAAAAGCGTGCTGAAAGTGTTCAGGATATCCCCGCTTCGGTGAGCGCCTTGGGTGGCGGTGCCTTAGATGGCTATGAGATTAAAAGCTTTGAAGACATGGCGGCACTGAGTCCAGGCCTCAGTTTGGACAGAACGCAGCCGAATAACCCGACCATCGCTATGCGTGGCGTCTCCTTTGACCCTGATTCAAATGCCCGCGCCTCGGTTGAGTCCTATTGGAATGAAATGCCGGTGTCGGTTCGTGCCGCTTTTCAGCAGGTTTATGACGTAGAGCGTATCGAAGTATTACGAGGCCCGCAGGGTACCTTACAGGGTCGTACCTCCCCGGGTGGCGCTATTAATATTCATACACGCCAGGCGGACTTCGATGAGACGGGCGGTTACATCAAGCAATCGATTGCTGGAAATGACGCCCACACCACTCAGCTCGCCTTTAACCTGCCGATCACCGACACCTTGGCGGTGCGTGTCGCGGGTGTTTACGACTCTAACGACATTGATGGCCTTGAGCTGCAAGGCTCTGGCGCGGAGCAATCTGCACAGACAAAGGGTGGGCGCCTTAGCGTGGCCTGGCAGCCAAGCGATGTATTTCGAGCGTCCTTGATCTCCGAATACCTGGAAAGTAGCGCGGACGCTTTTGAGGATGTTACCGATACAACTGACGGTGACCCCAGCACTTTTGATCGAGTTGCCCTGCACGATGGTATGAACCTTAATCTGAACCGCAATGAATTACACACCTTAAAGATGGTGTGGAATGTGTCGGATGATATGGAGATTACCTCGGTCACCGGTTACCGAGAACTCAGAGCGCACCGTGAGCGCGACCTGGATCGTACCGGCACCAACATCATGCCTCTGGGGCCGCTGCAGATTCCAGTTGATGATCTAGAGTTCCGCCAGACGGTTACTACGAGTCGTGAGTCTTTGGTACAGGAAGTTCGTATCGATTCGACTTTTAATGACTTTTGGGAGTACACGGCCGGGGTCTATTATGAGGACCAGAGAATTACTTCTGATGTCGCCATTGATGGTTTCTCAGCGACACTAGGGTCGGATAGCTGTGCTTATTTCGAGACAAGCTTTTTCCCGGGTGCCTGTGCTGCCTTCCTGCCGCAAATCGGTATAGAGGCAACGGCGACATCCCTGTCGCTGGCAAGTTTACTGCCGACAGAGCTGGCGCAGGTTGTCAGTGATCAGGAGCAGATAGGTGTGTTTACCCACAACCGTTTTCACCTGAGCGATAAGACTACCCTGCAGGCCGGCGTGCGCTGGTCGAAGTACAACCTGACACCTCCGGCTACCAATCCAAACTCGAAGGATTCCTTTTCAGCCATTACCGGCGGTCTCAAACTGTCGCACAACCTCGACGATGACACCATGCTGTATGTCTCAGTGGATCGCAGCTATCGCCCTGGCAACGGTGTCGTATCTCTCGACCAAACCCAGTTGACTGGTTTTGGCGAAGAGAATAGCGATTCGGTTGAGCTGGGCATTAAGGCCTCCATGTGGGACGGGCGAGCACAGATTAACGCCGCTATTTATCATCAGCAGTTCGAAGACTACATCACGCGTGCGGTGGGCCTTGGTTACGACTCGAGCGGCGACGGTGTTGCTGACTCGGCCGTCTCGGGTGGTATTCCATTTGGCGGCGATGCCGTCATGATGGGGGCGGAGCTTGATGCGAAGTTGTTGGTGAGTGAGTACTGGTTGGCTTCTATTGGCCTGAGCTACAACGATGCAACCTTTAAGGGCGGCGCGCAGGCTCCTTGTTCCGCCATAGGCGACGCCATCGATAACGCGGGCGATCAACTTAACTTCTGCGATGTCGGTGATCAGCGAGTGGGCGGCGAGCCTAACTGGTCTGTGTCACTGGGTAGTGAGTACACCATCCCCAGTGATATGGGTGACTGGTATGTCCGTGGCCTGTATAAGTTTAACGATCATCGCGGCGGCGGCACGGGTACTGCTGATGTGACCAGCTACGGCGTGCTCAACTTGTACAGCGGTGTGCGTACCGATGATGGTTGGGAAGCTTCTTTCTGGGTAAAGAACGTCTTGGACGAAGAGGCTGAAAAGCAAGCGCAGGAAAACTTTGGTTTTGACCTCTTGGGTCATCAGATCAACGCTGTCGCCGTTATTCCTGAGCGTCAGATCGGCATCACTGCAACCTATAACTTCTCTCTCTAGTGTTGTAACTTCTCCCGCCACTGTGCAGGTGGCGCTTGATAGCCGGCTTGATGAAATACTCAAGGCGGTTTTTTTACGCCTGAAATTAATGCCGGGTTCTTTAAGTTTTTATTTGAGTTTGGGCCTTGAGTTGTGATCTTCTGGCACAAAAAAGCCGCCGCAATAAATTGCGAGCGGCTTTTTTGGTTGTGCGCAGGATGCGTTTTCTAGATGTTGTCAGGTCTCAGCATGGCGTCGTGGCCGCCGTCGATAAACAGCATGGAGCCGCAGATAAAGCGGGCTTTATCACTCAGTAGGAACTCGGTCATGTCGGCCATGTCTTCGGGCTGGCCGGGGCGCTGTAGCGGAATACTGGCGACGAACTTCTTGATAGCAGGGCCGTATTGAGGATCCTTGGCGACGGCTTTGGTCATCGGCGTTTCTGTGTAGCCTGGGGCGATCGCGTTGATGGTCAGACCCATTGCGGCGAAGTCGCGGATGTTACGACGCATCCAGCGGGCCACGGCTTGTTTTGAGCCACTGTAAACGTCGTGGCCTCCGATACCTGCGGATACGGTTCGCGCGGCGCTCTCGTCGCCGGACAGTAATGCGTCCATGTACTCTGGTGATTGACACATAGGGGCTGAGTTGGACGAAACCAAAATGATGGTGCCGTTCTTCAGTGCAATCAGATCCTTGAGGCCGTCGACGATAACGGTGGTGCCGAAGTAGTTAACGCTGGTGATGAGTGGGTGATCCGGTACGTGTGAGGCAAGGCCGGCGCAGGTGATCAAGCCGTTAAGGCCGTCCGGCGCCGCCTTGCGAATGCCCGCGATGGCGGCGTCTCGCCCCGCCTGTGTGGAAAGATCGGCGGCAATGTCGGCGTCCTTGAGGTCGACGACAATGACCTGATGGCCGTTATCAAGGATGCGTTGCTTAATGGCTGCGCCGATACCGGTTGCGCCACCTGTGAGGGCATAGATTCCCATATTGACTCCTAAATAATTGTTTTTTAAGTGGGGGCTTAATTGTGTGTATGGGTTGTCAGTGGCCCATTTGCGACTGTATGGCGCTGCCGGGCAGTGCCTGCATGCCGCCATCAACCTCAAGGATCTTGCCGGTGATAAAGGCACTGGCATCGGAAGCCATATAGAGAACGGCCATGGCCAAATCTGTTGGCTGGCCCATGCGCTTAAGTGGGATCCATCGCTCGGTTTCCTCGCGCATGGCATCGGTGCTGGTGATGAACGCTGTGCTCGGTGTTTCTACCGCGCCGGGGGCGACGGCGTTAACGCGAATCTTGGGCGCCAGCTCGTAGGACATGATACGGGTCATCTGATTCATGCCCGCCTTGGCGGCGCCGTAAGCGGCAAAGTTTTTATCGACCATCCAACTCAAGGCTGAGGACACATTGACGATACTGGCCTTGGCGCTCTGCTGTAAATGAGGCAGGCACAGGTGAGTCAGCGCGTATGCGGAGGTCAAGTTGATGCGCACGGTATGTTCAAAGCGGCCCATGTCCACCTCGTGCAACGAGCCGTAGCCTTTACCTGGCGCGCCGGCGTTGTTGATTAAGATATCAATGCCGCCAAAGGTGTCGACGGTCTCTTTGACCAGGTTGATCAGCTGATCTTCTTTGGTGACATCGCAAGAAACGGCGAGGGCTTTTACGCCCAGTGCGCGCGCGTTGCTGGCGGTCTCTTCAACGTCTGCAATACTGCGCGCGACGCAGACTACGTTGGCGCCCATTTCGGCGAAGCTTTCGGCAACGCATTTGCCAATACCTTTGCCGGCGCCGGTGATGATGGCTGTCTGGCCGTCTAACCTAAAAGCATCTAATAACATCTGATTTCCTCGCAGCGTTTTACTTATATATTTTACTAAGGCGTTCGTTGATAAACGATCAGACCACCAATCATGGTCATCTCAATCGCTATGTCTTTGATGGTTTCTGGGTGCTCTAAAGGATTTTCCTCTAACACCACTAAATCTGCTAATTTGCCTGCCTCAACGGAGCCCAGATCTTTTTCTTTAAACATTTGCCACGCGGCGTCGATGGTGACGCTGCGCAGGCCGTCGATAACATCAATGCGCTGCGCAGCGCCGATAATGTGACCACCGTAGGAGACTCGGTTAACCGTCGACCAAACACTCAGTAGCGGGCTCATGGGCACCACGGGTGTATCGAGGTGGGTGCTGAATCTCAGCCCTTTCTCAATCGCTGTTTTGGCCGGACTGATGTTGAAGGCGCGTTGCGGACCAATGGAAACATCGCGATGCTGGTCCCCCCAGTAGTAGGTATGGGCGGCGAAAAAGCTGGGGGTGATGCCGAGCGCCAGCATGCGCTCGAGTTGATCTTCTCGGGCCATCTGCGCGTGAATCAATATCAGCCGTGGGTCTTTTTTCGGATGCTTTTTTTGCGCCAGCTCAAAGGCGTTGATGATGTCGTCGATGGCCTGATCACCATTGCCGTGAATGGCCATTTGAAAACCAGCGGCGTGAATTCTTTCTACCCACTCGGCGAGTTCTTCAAAAGGCATGTGCGGGTAACCCCGGTAGTTGTTGTCGCCTTTAAAGGGGGTGTGATAGGGGTGGCTTAAATAGCCTGTAAAACCCTGAATGCTGCCGTCGGCGACGAGCTTAATCGCGCCTATGGTGAGAGTGTCGGTGTTGTCCTTCATCAGTGGGCCGGGACCGGCCGTTATGTCGAGATCGAACTCTTTGTAGTGTGGCGACAGGGCGAGTCTTAGTGGCGTAATGTTAAGGGCCTTGGTGAGTTTCAGCCCACTGGCGAACGCATTGTCTAGATTGCTGGCTTGCGCAGTGGTGACACCGGCCTTGAGGTATTCGGTGGACGCGTGACTGACCATGTCGAACAGGTCGGTGATGCCTAGGTCAAAGGTAATCTTTTGCAACTCAAGGGCCGCGCTTTCCTCGAGCAGGCCGGTAAGGCGCCCGCTGGCGTCGCGCTCAATGTGGCCACCCTTGGGGTCTTCCGTGCTCTCGGTAATTCCTGCAAGTGCGAGCGCGGCGGAGTTGGCGACGCCCATGTGACCCGAGACGTGCATGATAAATACGGGGTGGTCGGGTATCGCTTGATCAAGCTCATCTCTATTGGGGTGGCGCCTCTCATCGAGCATTAAGTTGTCGTAGCCATAGCCGCTGACCCATTCGTCTTTTGGCGTCTGTGCGGCTTTGTTTTTTAGCTGTGCAAGTATGTCCGTCACCGATCTCATGGTGCCAACCGGTGGGCTGTTCAGATCGGTTAAAAACAGTGGCATGGCCGAGCCGGGGAAGTGACCGTGGGCATCAATAAAACCTGGCAGCAGTGTCTTGCCCTGCAGGTCGTGAATGATGGTCTCTGTGTTAATGAGCGCCTTAATCTCTGCGTCAGTGCCGACGGCGACTATGCGCTCATTCTCTATGTACACCGCGTTGCTTAGGTTGTTAGCAGCGGACATGGTGATCACCTGTCCGTTAATAAACGCCTGGCTGGCTGGTGGCGTTTGTGGCTGAAGGTAAGCAACAACTCCGAGGCCGACAAGGCTGACAAATGCGGCGATAATCAGTAGCTGTGTCACTCGTTTTCCCATACTCATGCACTCTATTATTGTCTTGGTCCGATGGCATCGGCGAGGAAGCTGGCAGTGTCCTGCAGCTGCTGATTAAGGTTGTAACCTTGATTCGAAGTCCAGTTCAGCAGCGCGTAGAGGTAGGCGCCGACGATGGTTTGCACGAGCAGGTCGGCTGGGAAATCGCTGCGCACATCACCCTGCTCGATACCGGCTTTAATCACCATGCCCATCGCCTCATGCAGCTGCGTAAAACGGCTGCGGCTTTGCTCTGCGTTGCCAATACCGCCTAGGCCTTCCACTAGGATCATGCGGGTGAGCTCTGGCTCGCGATTGATGTAGTTGGCTGAACGGCTCATCAGGTGCGTGAGGCGCTGCTCTGTTGAGGCCTCGCGCTTCAGCTCATCGCTTATGTAGATCACAAACTGGTCATCGATGGTTTCTAGCAGGGCATGCAGAACGGCCACCTTCGAGGGGAAGTAATTAAAAAACGTCGGCTTGGAAATTTCGGCGATGAGGGCAATCTCATCGACCGTGGTGTTGGCGTAGCTTTTCGCAGAGAACAGGCTCGATGCCACCTCGCAGATACGCTGACGTGTCTGTTTTTTCTTTCGCTCTCTTAATCCTTCCTTTTGCACTGTGAAGCCTTTGCTAATGTGTATAGATGGTTGATATCCAAAATATTATACTCTAGTATTATTTTTTACTAGGGTTAAATAATTTATTTTCCCAGCGTAACGACCTAAAGAATAGATGAAGGCGAGGTGAAGCATGGTGTTGTTGGACGGTAAGGTGGGCTTGGTGACGGGTGGCGGCATGGGCATTGGCCGCGCCATTTGTGAGGCCTTTGCCCGTGAGGGTGCAAGTGTTGTGGTCGCAGATTTTAATGAAGCGGCGGGGCAAGAGACGGTGTCCGCTATTAACGAGTCTGGCGGCAAGGCGCTGTTCGTGAAGGCGGATGTCAGTAATGAAGAACAGGTGAAGGCCGCGGTGGCCGCCGCTATTGAGCGATTTGGTCGTCTCGATATTGCCTGTAACAGCGCTGCGGTAAGCCGAGGTTCTGGCCCCATTCACCAGTTTGAGAAGGGCGTCTTTGATGCCACTTTAGAGCTCTGTTTAACCAACACCTGGCTGTGCATGAAGTATGAAATTGAGGCTATGTTAGCTGGCGGCGGCGGTAGTATCGTCAATATTTCATCCAATGCTTCGCTGCGCGGCCAGGCTAATAATACGGCTTACGCGGCGGCCAAAGGCGGCGTCAATATCCTTACCAAGAGTTCGGCCAGTGAGTATGGCGCGCAGGGTATTCGCATCAATGCGGT
>Ga0209395_1000776_pt1 | contig 46248 bp, 40 predicted proteins | sample GOMGulsemesocosm_3_FD_184635 | JGI IMG/M metagenome (GOLD analysis project Ga0209395, IMG submission 184635) | Methane-oxidizing microbial communities from mesocosms in the Gulf of Mexico - GOM9D Gulf of Mexico (SPAdes) (version 2) | ecosystem: Environmental > Aquatic > Marine > Cold seeps... | reverse complement strand
TAATGTGAGTGTCCACACAAATTGCATGATAACTAATTGTTAAAGAACGTTAACTCGAAGAGTTAACCGAAACAAAATCTCATTCGCTTTGCTTCGTTGCTGCAGGCCTTGCCTGAAGCGAGATGCGCATTCTACGCGTCTCAGTTTCGATGTCAACGTTTTATTTTAAGTTTTTTAAACTTTCTTTTCAGAAGATTTAAAATTCATTTTAAAACGTTAAGTTAACTAATTTGCTCTTATAAAGAGTAGTTAACTTATCAAAACGTTCGTTTGGGTTACCCCTTGGAACTGGAGCGCATTCTAGACACTTCTCGCTGGGCGTCAACCCTTTTTTGCCTTTAATTTGAAATAAATATTTGTTCGTTCATTTAACGTACAGGGTGCGTAGTTATTGAGGTTTATTTGAACAAATCGCTATTTCAGTTACAAAGATAAGGTTAAAAACAAATATAGTATTCTTGTCATAATCGTTTTCCTCCCCATTAATCATTAACCTTTTTAAAGCCTTCATAAAGATTTTCATATAGTTCATGTGCTAATTTTACTCTTAGTGGTAACACCAATAGTAATAGAGTTCCTAAACGCTCATGAAAGCTTAATAGTAATAACAATGTTAATTTTATACTTCGCCATTTCGGTTAGATTAGATGCTGACAGATAATATTTTTCTTGCTGTAGATTGTAAATTTACAATTGTGTTGTTATAAAAGTATTAGAGTGTATTAAAATTTTTTCTCAATAGGTGAGCACATGATTTTACGTATTGTATGTTTAGGACTGTTTATTTGTTTTGGATATTGCTCTGCTAGTGAACTGATGGTCTATCGTTGGGTTGACAAAAATAATGTCGTTCACTTCAGTCAACATCAACCTATTGGTGATGAGTACACTGAATTTCTTGTTTCTAATCAATCCAAAATTATAAGCCGTGCTGATGATGCTCCGAGTCCTTCCATCTCTGATAAGAGTATATATTCTGAAAAAAATAAAAGTAGCATGTCTAAACAATGTGAAGAAGCAAAAGGTAATGTCTCTATGTTAATGGCTTTTGATAAAGTACATTATATCGATGATAAAGGTATTAAGCAGATCCTAAACAAGCAAGAAAAGCAAAAACAATTAGACATAAACAAAAAACGCACAGAGTTCTACTGTGCGCCCAAGTAATAAGTGACTGATAAAGATATTTGATTGTTAGTGTTTAAAAACTAATTCTCCATCATTAACTCCTATACTTATATCTCCTTTACTTTTAAATGCTCCAGAAAGTATCTTCTGTGCCAATGGGTTTTCAACATTCTGCCTAATGGCTCTTTTTAAAGGCCTTGCCCCAAATAATGGATCAAATCCTGCTGTTGAAATCAGTGCCAGTGCTTCTAGTGTGATGGATAAATTTATGTTCTGTTCTGCTAAACGTTCTTTTAAGCTGTTAATTTGAATTGCTGCTATTCTTTCAATTTGTTCAGATATTAATGGATGAAAAACAACCGTATCATCAATACGATTTATAAACTCTGGTTTGAAATGCAAACTGACTTCCGACATAACCTTTGTTTTCATTTCTTCATATTGACTATCATCTGAAAAATTCTGTATGTGATCTGAGCCAATATTTGAAGTCATAATAATGACAGTGTTTTTAAAGTCAACGGTACGACCTTGGCCATCGGTTAACCGACCGTCATCTAGGACTTGTAACAAGATATTAAACACATCACTATGAGCTTTTTCAATTTCATCCAATAAAATAACCGAATATGGCTTGCGTCTAACGGCTTCAGTTAAGTAGCCCCCTTCTTCATATCCAACATAACCAGGAGGAGCGCCAACTAAACGCGAAACTGAATGTTTTTCCATAAATTCAGACATATCTATCCGAATAAGGGCATCTTCACTATCAAATAGATAATGAGCTAATGCTTTTGTTAATTCAGTTTTTCCTACTCCCGTAGGACCTAAAAATAAAAAAGAACCTATAGGTTGGCTAGGATCTGCAAGCCCAGCTCTAGAACGACGAATAGCATTAGATACACTTATTACTGCCTCAGTTTGACCAATAACTCGTTCATGTAAGTTATCTTCCATCTTTAACAGTTTATTGCATTCTTCTTCTAGCATTTTCGAGACAGGAATACCGGTTGCTTTGCTTAGTACATCTGCAATTTCAACATCCGTTACTTTATTTTTTAGTAAAGTCATTTCTTGCATTTCTGCCTGACTTGCCAAGTCGAGTTGTTTCTCAAGTTCTGGGATCGTTCCATATTGTAATTCAGACATTTGGTTTAAATCACCTAAACGTCTCGCTGCTTCTAAATCAAGCCGGGCTTTCTCTAAATCAGTTTTTATTGCTTGTGTCCCGTGCAATGCAGCTTTCTCTGTTTTCCATACCTCATCTAATTCATCAAAACTTTTCTGACATTCTTCTACTTCTAATGAGATCAAAGACAAACGTTTTATTGAAGCATCATCAATTTCTTTCACTAATGCTCGTTGTTCAAGTTTCAGCTGAATAATGCGTCTTTCTAAACGATCTAAATCTTCTGGCTTAGAATCTATCTGCATGCGAATACTAGAAGCAGCTTCATCAATAAGGTCAATCGCTTTATCTGGCAATTGTCGATCGCTTATATATCGATGTGACAAAGTGGCAGCAGCAACGATGGCAGGATCGGTAATATCAACACTATGATGGAGTTCATAGCGTTCTTTCAAACCACGTAGTATAGCAATGGTATCTTCAACACTTGGCTCTTCAATCAACACCTTTTGAAAGCGACGCTCTAAAGCGGCGTCTTTTTCAATGTACTGACGATATTCATCTAGTGTTGTTGCACCAACACAATGTAAATCCCCACGTGCTAATGCAGGTTTTAGCATATTTCCGGCATCCATTGCGCCATCAGATTTACCCGCCCCCACCATAGTATGAAGTTCATCAATAAATAAGATGACCTGCCCTTCTTCTTTGGCCAATTCATTCAACACAGCTTTTAAACGTTCTTCAAACTCGCCTCTATATTTTGCGCCAGCAACCAAAGTTCCCATATCAAGTGACAACACTCGTTTACTTTTTAAACCTTCTGGGACTTCGTGATTAATAATACGTTGGGCTAAACCTTCTGCAATGGCTGTTTTACCCACGCCCGGTTGACCAATGAGCACGGGGTTATTTTTTGTGCGACGCTGAAGTACTTGTATGGTTCGACGAATTTCTTCATCTCGCCCAATAACGGGATCTAATCTCCCTTGTTCAGCAAGTTCAGTAAGGTTCACTGTATATTTGTCAAGCGCCTGACGAACATCTTCAGCATTGGGTTCGTCAACACTCTGACCACCACGTACATGTAAAATTGCATCTTGAATACGTTGTTCGTTTGCACCAAGAGATTTTAGTATTTGACCTAATCTTCCTTTGTCTTCAATTGCAGAAAGAATGAAAACATCTGAGGATATATATTTATCCTCTAATTTTTGCGCATGTTTATCGCAAAGGTTAAGTAAGTTTCCCATTGCGGAGGAGAGTTGTACTTCTCCACCTGAACCCGAAACCTGAGCAAGTTTATCAATCACAGTTTCTATTTGTGAACGAAGTGAGCGCACATTAATTCCCGCGCTTTTCAATAATGGAATGATACTACTCGCGTTTTGGTTTAATAACGCAAGCATTAAATGCACAGGTTCAATAAATTGATGGTCTCGACCTAATGCTATTGACTGGGCATCTGAGATAGCCACCTGAAATGCTTGAGTTAATCTATCTAAACGCATTCGATTTTCCTATTTAGCAAAGAAATATATTTAGTATATACCCTATAGATAAGGATAAAACTTAAAGTTTTCAAGGACTGAAATTAAAAGGTTTGATTTGAAATAAGCTTTAATAAACATAAAAAATTAAATTCGACAAATTATCGAAGCCATTCGCCCAGTAACATTGTCCCGCCTGTATGAAAAATACTGCTGTTCATCAGTATAGGTACAATGATCTAAATGATGAAGTTGATTTACACCTAGTGCTTCTAATTGTATTTTGGCAATCATAGGTAAATTGGCTAAGTATTTAACGTCATGTTCATTCCCCGTCGACACCTTGTGTGAAGAATTAACAGAAAAAGCCGAGGAAAATTTATCTGATTGGCTCACAAAAGCTAGCTTTACTTCTTCGCCAACCTCAAACGCTGCTTTCCCAATGCATGGTCCTAACCAAGCAATAATATTTTCATTCGAAGTACACATACTATTAACCGTATTAGCAATAATGTTTTTAGCTAATGGTTTCCATCCACCATGAATAGCTGCAATTTCACTACCATCGATTGCGGTTAATAAAATGGGTAAACAATCGGCGGTCATTACGGCAAGACAAATGTTTTTTTGTTGAGTAATTACGGCATCAGCAATTAAAGGAATGGGTGAATGAGAATCTATAGTAACGACATTATTACCATGAATTTGTTCAAGCCACTGAATTTTTGAATTTGCTGACAAATTATTTAATAGCTGGTTTCTGTTACTTTTGACTTGCTGAGGATTGTCGCCAACATGTTCACCAAGGTTAAATTGGCTATAAGAGGTGAATTGAGAATTTTTATAGATGTTGTGCTGATTTTCTGGATGATGTCTTGTGGTAGTAAAAGCCAGTACATTATGAACTGGCCACGCTACTTTATGGATAGGACGCTTAATAAATGTCCGATTCATTGAGTTTTGAATCTTCACGTAGGATATTTGTCAAATTAACCATATCGTCAGGAATTGGCGCATGCCAAGTCATTTCTTCACCGGTAATAGGGTGAAACAATGACAACATTGCTGCATGCAACGCTTGACGTTTAAAAGTACGTAACACATCACGTAATTCCTCGGTCGCATTTTTAGGTGGACGCGGACGACCACCGTAATTTGGATCACCAATAAGTGGGTGAGTAATGTGCGACATATGAACACGAATTTGATGAGTACGACCCGTTTCAAGACGTAATCTTAAACGTGTATGTAAACGGAATTTCTCCATAACACGATAATGAGTGACAGATGGGCGTCCAAAAGGATTAACGGCCATATGTGTTCTTTTGGTTGAATGACGACCAATCGGTTCATCTACAACCCCACCTGCGGTCATTAAACCGTTAGCAAGCGCTTCATATTCGCGTGTTATTTCTCGTTCTTGTATAGCATCTACTAAATTAGTTTGTGCAGCAATTGTTTTAGCAATGACCATTAAACCCGTCGTATCTTTATCTAGTCTGTGGACAATACCTGCACGTGGTACAACGTCAAGCTGCGGACAATAATGTAATAATGCATTAAGCACCGTACCGTCAGGATTACCTGCTCCAGGGTGTACAACAAAACCTGCTGGTTTGTTAATCACAATAATATCGTCATCTTCATAAACGATATTTAAAGGTAAATCTTGAGGTTCGAATCGCACATCAGCTTCAACTTCAGTCGATATTTTAACAAGTTCTCCACCGAACATTTTCTCTCGGGGTATCTTTAAAATAGCGCCATTTGAAGTAACATGACCTGCTAAGATCCATTCTTTTATGCGAGAACGAGAATATTCAGGGAACATCTCAGCTAATGTTTGGTCGAATCGTTTACCTAAACAAGTTTCAGGAACCGTATCTGTATGTTGAATTATTTCAGCCATTAAATTTTCTATTTAACTCTCTATAAATTTACTATGAATTAGCGCTGTGCAAGGCAAGTATGCTAGGTTAGAATGCCAGTGTTTATTTTACCTCTTTGCTATATCAATTACATTAAGTAATTTACAAAGGGCGTATATTTATTTTACTAATACCTTTAACTAAAACAAAGTAGTGATAACAAAGTCTATGCAAAAATTGACAATAAAAATGATAATACTAGCGCTTTCATTAGGGCTAGCGGCGTGTTCATCATCTGATAATAGTGACATTGAAAAAGTACCAGACAAGTCTGCACAAGCATTGTTCTCCGATGCGAGAACAGCACTTGATAGTGGTTTATATCAAAGAGCGATTCAACTTTTATCGGCAATTGACTCACGTTTCCCTTTTGGTCCTATTTCTCATCAAGTTCAATTAGACTTAATTTACGCTTATTACAAAAGCGGTGATGCAGCACAAGGGATCGCCTTAGCCGATCGATTCTTACGATTGAATCCAGATCATGTAAACCTTGATTATGTTTATTACATGCGTGCATTAATCAACATTTCAACTGAAGAGAACATGTTTCAAGAGATAGCAGGCATTGACCGTTCAGATAGAGATCCAACTGCATCTCGAGAAGCATTCACCGATTTCAAAACGATCTTGACTGAGCTACCTCAAAGTAAATATGCGGCTGATGCTCGTCAACGAATGATTGGTATAAAATCACGTTTAGCTAATTATGAATTATCTGTCGCTCGTTTTTATATGAAACGAGATGCATGGGCATCAGCGGCAAACCGTGGCAAATATATTGTTGAATATTTTTCACCAAGCCAAGAAGTTGAACAAGCGTTAGAAGTTATGATTGAGTGTTACGACAAATTAGGCCTAATGGATTTGAAAACCAATGCTATGCAAGTATTAGCAGCAAACTATCCTAACAATAAATTATTATAGCGTTAATCGATATTAATTAAAAAGCCCACTGAGTAAATAACTCAGTGGGCTTTTTTATGCGCTATTTCTCGATAAGATTAAATTGCTGCTTCATCTTCTTCGCCAGTACGTATCCGGATCACACGTTCAACATCGGTGATAAAAATTTTGCCATCTCCTATTTTTCCGGTTTGTGCCGTTTCAATAATAGCATTCACACAACGGTCAACTTGTTCTGAGGTAACCACTATTTCTAATTTAACTTTAGGTAAAAAATCAACCATGTACTCAGCACCACGATAAAGCTCAGTGTGCCCTTTTTGTCGGCCAAAACCTTTTACTTCTGAAACTGTCATTCCAGTGATCCCGATTTCACTTAATGCTTCACGTACATCATCCATTTTAAAAGGTTTGATAATTGCTTCTATTTTTTTCATCTTTATTGTCCATTGCCCGTGAAATATACTTTGAATTGTACACAATTAAGTGAATTAAACCCAAGTGCTATATTTGTTCTAACTCAATTAAATTATATACGGTACACTACAATCATATCCCATCTATCAAATATATATCAAAGGAAGTTGAATGGATCCGCAATTGATCATAAATGAAATGAAGGTTTTACCGAAAATTGATGTAGCCTTTGAGATCAAGCGCCGTGTTGATTTCATCAAAAATACACTTAAAACATCAGGCCTAAAAAATTTAGTTTTAGGTATTAGTGGTGGTGTTGATTCTTCTACTTGTGGTCGTCTTGCACAACTTGCAATAAATGAGCTAAACGCTGAAGAAAAAAATACCAATGAAGATTCAACGGTAATTTATCAATTTATTGCTGTTCGTCTCCCTTACAGTGTTCAAGCAGATGAAGACGATGCTCAACTCGCCCTGAGTTTTATCAAACCAACACACTGTTTAACAACAAATATTGCTGATGCGGCTAATGGCATACATTCTGAAACGATAAACGCTTTAAACCACGCTAATCTTTTATCAGCCAATGACGCACAAATAGACTTTTCTAAAGGCAATGTAAAAGCACGTAGCCGAATGGTAATGCAATATCATATCGCTGGTATTCTTGGCGCGCTTGTTTTAGGTACAGATCACTCAGCAGAAAACATTACGGGATTCTTCACTAAATGGGGTGACGGTGCTTGTGATTTGGCGCCTTTATTTGGTTTATCAAAACGCCAAGTAAGATTATTAGCTGAAAATTTAGGTGCTCCAGACTTATTGATCAACAAAGCGCCAACGGCAGACTTAGAAGAGTTAGATCCTGGTAAAACTGATGAAGACGCTTTGGGAATGAGTTATGACCAATTGGATGACTTTCTTGAAGGAAAACGTGTAACATCAGAAATTCAAACACTTATTATTAATATTTATAAAAAAACGCAACATAAGCGATTAGCGATCCCAACCATCCACAGTTAATTTAAAGCAAAAAACTTGTGAAATAAACGTTACAAACTATAACTAGATGCATAACTAACCTAGCCAACGGAAGGCTTATTATGTCTGATTCAAGTTATAAAGCTGCGGGGTTCACCCTCATTGAAACATTAATTACCGTGGCAATATTAATTGCTCTAATGGGCATAGCTATACCAAGCTTTGCTGATTTCACTATTCGAATGCGTGTAGACAATGAAATTTCTCTTCTACAAAGGCAGCTATTCATTACTAGGAATACAGCAATTAATGAAAATAGTTTTGTCACCCTATGCCCTCTAAATAACAAAAATGAATGCCATAACCAGTGGAAAGATATGTTGAGTGTTTTTACTGACTTAAACAACAATAAAATTTATGAGCATGATTTAGGTGAGAGAATAATAAGTGAAAAATCATCTGTAAAAAGTGGAGATGAATTGCAATACGGTAAAACCCGTACTGGATTAACTTATGCTCCTACAGGGCACTTATCCGGATGGGGACAAAATGCCACCTTTAAATATTGTCCAAATAATCATATGGATAAGTCTCGTGGGATAGTCATTGCTGTCTCAGGACGTATTTATTTAACATCATCAGGTAATAAGAGTTACAAGGATAGAAACCGCAGTGGACGACGAATCATTTGCGATGATAGATAACCAGTTCATTATTTCAAGGGAGCTTCAAATGTAATTTATTCCTAGCTGACTGTAGTGTTCAATGCTATAAATATGTAATCGGAAACCAATATGTAGGCATTAACATGTCAGAGATGAAAAACGTAAATAGCATAAAAGGATTTACTTTACCCGAAGTACTTATTGCCATTTCAATCTTAGGTATACTTTCAGCTATTGCCATGCCAAACATTTCTGAGTTCATGATCAAAAACCGAGTTGATAACGAAATTTCATCATTACATCGCTTAATTCTGAATGCCAGAAATGCTGCAGTAAATACCGGAAAAAATGTAACTATTTGTCCTTTAACTAACAATGTTTGCTCAACTGATTGGCAAGCCGAATTAACTGTATTTACCAATGACACCGATACTCTAGCCGATAACAATGTTTATAATAATGATGGGGATGAAGTTAATGGGGTAGCTGATGAAAAAGTAATAAAAGTAAAAGCCGCAACTTTGAGTTCTGATAATTTACAATATACCGATACCCTTATTATATTTTCACCAACAGGGAAAGCTATATCTGGCGGTAATAGTACTTTTACTTATTGCCCAAGTGAGAATGAGTCACTTGCAAGAAGCTTATATTTATCTTTGTCTGGTAGGGTTTATGCAAGTGATGATAATGACAATGATGGTATTGATGAAAATAGAAGCAACGTAAAAGTTTCTTGTGATTAATTATCACTAATCACAAGAAGAAAACCTTAAAAAGCATCTAAACTTACTTCTATCTTGCTGTGTCTTTATCAATACGCTTAGATTGAAATGTAGTAAACTCTTTACCTAAAGAAACACACTCTAAAACTTTATATATTATTTGCTTCTCTTTGATCTTCGCTACTTTGATCTTTTTATTGACTAATCTCTGCTCAAGTTTAACTAGTTTGTCTTTCTTTATTTTCCTGAAATGAACAGTCTCACCACCGCCATATAATTCAACATGGCATTTAACTTCAACCTTTTCAATTTTCTGCTTAGCGAGGGTTGAATGACTGCTTAAAGAAAAGGTTACAAATAATATACTCAAAAATAATGTTTTCATATCACTAATCCCAACAGTTAGAAGCAGGTGTTTTCTTACCTGTATCAGTTACAGAAATTGTGCCACATGCACTATCTTTTGATGCTTGAGTACCCTGAGCGGTAGCAACTAAACTGAAGGTATCGTTAACGACAGTAGCGTCAATACTATAGTGAGCATTTTCTGTCACAAAGGGATCTGCATTTAATCCTAAATCAGTCATCACTTCTGTATATGAACGATTATCAACATAATGTTGTTCTTGTAAATTAGCTATTCTCATTAGCTCTCTTAGACCTTCCGCCCTGTTTGAGCGAACAACAAAATCAATGTAACTTGGATACCCAATAGATGAAAGAATACCAATAATAGCAACCGTTATTAATACTTCTACTAAGGTGAAACCAAGCTTTTTTTTACGTTTTACCATGATTAGTTCTCTTCTACGTATAAATAAGTTCTTAATGTTTTCAAACTAAAGCCAACAGGAATAATTTTACGACCCACAATAATATTACCTATTGCGTCGTCAGATGTTTCATCATCTCCATCGTCATCTGGAAGTACAATTAATGTTGGCGCTCCTAAATATTGCTCGCTGATAAAAGTAATTCTATCATCCCTATTTTTTGAATTTTCTTCTTGCCAGTTATATACATGCGTACCTAATGCTAAATCAACAGCATACAACCAGCCCTGACCATTTGGCAATTCACATGAGACTTCATCGGCATCAAGTTCGGGCGGTGTAAAAGTAGTAAAATAAACCACACCATTAATAACTATAGCGGTCGCAGAATTCTTTTCTCCGCTTTGAGTTAAATTAATATACCAACCTGACTTTTTGCTCACTAAAGCAGATAATTCATTTCGTGCTTGGACCGTTTGAGTAAGATCAAAGGGGTTATAGGTATAATCATATAAATCATCAAATTCAATTGTATCTGGTGTTGTGGGGGTTGTTGAACTAGAAAAAGATTGTGTATTAATATATTCATCTTTAATCATAAAGAAGGTATCTTGAGTATCTATACCAAGAGGGGTTGAACGGTCTCCACTTCCTAACAATATTGCATCGTATGGTTTTTCTTGTTTTCTAAATACTATAGACTCAACACCTTCTGCGTCTATAGTGGTTGTTTCAAATGTTTCGCTGATAAACGTGCGGGCAATTGATGCTTCATTGAAAAAGCGTCGGTCTGTTGCATTAGTCGTTCCACCTAAAGAAGCTAATTTGAACACAGACCAAGGATGCTCATCATCATCATGTGTGTCGCTCGGCATATCAACACGCCATACATTCCCACCTGTATCACCCGTATATAAACGGTCAACAAGTCCATCACCATCACTGTCCAAAGTAGAGATACTAGAAGGTATGCTATCTTTACCCGAAAAAGTTGTGTCTCCTGTGGGGGAAAGACTCCACTTAAGCGTTCCAGTCTTTGCATCCACCATATAAATGCCTAAACCTTTAGTGTCATTACCACCTGCGCCAGCACTATCTTTAAGGGTATCGTAACCCGCACCAAAAATGAGTACCGGTTTTGCTGTTGATGTATCGCCAGAAGAGCTCACATTCAGTTTAGAGTACGCAACTTTTGGTTGTGACCAAGTTTGACCTAATTGACTAAACTCTGTATGGGTAGCTGAATTAATGTGCCACAGTAATTTCGGTGTTGTTGGTGAGCTTATATCTAAAGCATAATAAGAGCTGCCTCCCCTTCTTAAACCAAAGAAAATCCACACCTTATCACTTCCGTTTACAATACCATCCCCATTTAGATCTTCTACGTGCGAAGTAATTCGTCCATCTATGCCATATACCTTATCTGCGCTCGAATAATTATCCCTTAATGGTTTAATATTAGAAAAAAATTCTTTCGGCATAAACGCCCATGTTTCATCAACATTGCCATCTGCTTTATCTTCAAACATATGCAGAGCACCGGCATTGGTACCAATGATTATTCTTACACTGTTACCATAATTAATTACCAAAGGTTTAGAGTGTAAAGGGTCACCAAATATATCAGGTCTCATTATTGGAATGCTACCATCCTCTAACTTTTCGCTATCAGTATTTTTTCCTTTAGCCCAATCTAAATAATCACCAATATCATCTTCTACAATTCCCATATCTGTGGCTAATTTATCACTACCACCAAATGAAGTACTTGCTGTTACTTCTGTAAGTAACGCCAAGGCACTTTGCGAGCCAATATCACTATAAACGACACGAGTTGTTTTTTTTCTGAGCATATCTGCGACACCACCTTCAGCTACAGAATTGCCATCTTTCGAGTTAGATATTGACCAGAAACTAGTGACATCTTCAGAAAAGTGCCCGCTATCTTCGTCTAGTGCAGGTTTACCTTCTCTACCAACCTGTACGCCACCTACGACTTTATATTTTTTTAAGTTTCCTTGCCATCTTGGCCCATTTTGAGGTTCAAACATCGCATAATAAACAGAGTTCAATGTTTCAGTTCTATCGAAATTGTTAGCAGCAACCGACGCAGAAGTTAAACTGTCATTACTTGGTTCTAAGTTCTCTAAGGCGCCTAAGAGTGCAGCCGTTAATTGTATGCTGTCTTCGGCTTTAAAATACATGCCTCCTCCAAGTAAAGCAGCCTCTTTTAGAAGTGGTTCTGCATCCTCAGCACCTTCGCTAAAGCCAATAGTGAAAGTATCTATCGTTTGCTTACCTTCAAGACTCGCATTGATATCATGCTCATTCATCCAGCCAGCTAAGCTCGCTAAATAGTTATAAGGCTGTGTATCGTAACCTGTTGATACAGGAAAAGACGAGCCACTGAAATTGACCGTAGTACCATCTTCAACAACGGAGAAAGCATTAATTTTACTATCCGCATCGTTATCATAAGTTGGAGAACCATCGGTGATAAGTATGACGTAAGCTTTACTATTACAACTACTAAAAGGAGTCCTATAGTTAGATCCTTGTTCAATACTGGTATCTCGACCAGGGCTCCTGCTATTGTCATCATTCCCAAAATCTATCGCTTTCCCTGCAAAATAAAGTGAAGCTTCATACAAGGTTTCACATAAAGGCGTCCATGTTTCGGCGCTTAAGTCATCAATAGTACTTAATAAGTCAGCTTGATTAGCAGTAGTCATTTCTTTTATACCTGCGACTATACGTCCGCCGCTATTACTGCTGCTGCTATTGTAGTTAAAAACTTGTAAACCAAAATCTATTGACGGTGCTGATTTTATAACATTACTAACACTATCTTTAGCAATATCCATTCTTGACTTTAAGGTTTGATCAACAGTTTCACCGTGATGCCATCTTAAATAGTTATCGGTATATAAGGTAACTAACTGACCTGACCATGACACACTTGCTTGAGATTCAGCTAAGGTACCAAAATATATGGGATCTTTTTTATTTCCTCTACCATTTACTGGGTAACCATCTTCACCATCATCGGAAAAAGTTCCTCCGGTATCGGGGTTAATACCTAAGTTGATACTAGAATCTATAGTTGGAGTATATGTTTCAGGAACTAGGTTAACATCATCTTCACAATCGACAACGTCAACATTGGCCCCGTTATTATCGGGAATTTCGTTCCATGTTCCCGTATTACCTTTCATAGAATATTCACGTAAATGCCCAGTATAAAATCCCTGAGTTTCTAATAAATATCTAGCTGTCGCGCAATTATTAATATCATCTAAAAAACGTCTGGATTCATTGGGGCTGTCGGGTACGGGGAGGCCTGCGCCATCTACCCCCCCTTTAGTAAAATAGATAAACTTGTCAGAAAGAGAATTGTATCCACCAACTGCAGGGTATAGCTCATCAGAATCATAATCCTCATTCACATAAAGTTCTGTGCCCATACTGCCTGAATTATCAAAAATAATAAGTACTTGTGGTTTTTGGTTCGATTGCTTTACTGCTTCACTAATGTACAACTCAATGTCTTCACCAAATGAAGTGATTGATACAATAAAAAGTGCACTTAAAAATAGAATTTTTTTCATTTTTATCCCCTAAACGATAAAACAAATAAAATTAACGAAGTAACTGCTGCGCAACGCCAGAGTTAACGACAATTTTATTCGTTTTTGTTCGTCCGTAAAGTCTATTAACTTGAACTCGTAAAACGTTACAAGTAAATATTTGAGTTGAAGAAGCTGAAGTAGAGTGGGGGCAATCTGCTTCAAGTTCAAATTCATTATTGGTAATATCAACACTTGCTGTTGTGGTATTACCTGAATTTGTTTTCGTTAATGTATCTGTTAATGTTAGTGGAAATTTAACAATAGCTGAAGAAAAACTATTGTTGCCAGACCCACCGTTTACTTGACGATAAATAACTTCATCGATTGAGCTTACTGCTTCTTGCGTTGCAATAACTTTATCTTCGCTTGCACCTGACATTTTCATATCTGTTGTAGTATTTTGCATTATTACAGCGGCAACAGAAGTTAATGCAATCAAAAAGACAAGCGAAACAATCAGAACGACACCTCTTTGTTTATTGACTAACTTTTTAGGTATTATTTGAGCAAGTTTATTTACCATGAATCAACCCCTGCATTGTATAATGTAACCGTTGTACTCAAAAGTAATCTACGATAATTATCATCCATAGTTACTTCTAAGTCCCCTAATAGGTAAGTATTAGTATTACTATAATCAAAATCTCGACGCACCGATCTGGTTAAAACAAAAATACGTACCGCTAAAATATTCATATCATCTGCATTGTCCCACTGGTCTTCTGTGACATTATCAGCGGATATATAAGCATTAATAATACCATCGCCCATTGTGTCAATTCCATACATGAAACGAATCATCTCTACACCGTCAATAATAGGACCAAAAGTCATATCGGTTGTTAATCGACCTTGCATCAATACAGGAAAAGTAACTCCATTTACCGTTTCTTCCTTTACATAATAAACATGATGTTGATATTCCCAGACCTGGCTGTTATCAACTTCAGGTATATCTGTTCCTGTAAAGACAACACCGCTATTCATATTAGTGGCCAGATAATAATTATTAGCGGTTGTTGTTGTAACAGGTGATGAAATCACTCTCTTTAGTTGTAATACGTCTGATCCTATCTTTGCATCATCAATGCAATCAATAACGCTATTTGTAGCTGCAGTTTCTCCCCACAGCGTTCTAAAATGGCCTGTAGCACGCGGAAAAGTAGAATTATTGAGTCCTGCTCCGTTACAATCATTACTTAATCCGTTAGCATCTGGTGAGACCGATAAACTAGCAAGATCAAAAGTCCCTGTATAGTCTCCCCAGAAATCTTGTCTAAGTAGATCATCAGTTAAAATATTAAGAGCAAAACGACCATTTTCTTGCAATTCGCCAATAGAAGACGTTTCTGCACTTGTTGTTCTCATACCAACAAATGCACTCATTACTCCACCCACTAAAATTAACCCCACCGAGAGGGAAATAAGAATTTCAAGTAAGGTAAAGCCTGTTTGTTTACTATTCATATTAATTTATAAAAGCCTGTACTGATAGGCTACGCCTTTTTTTACTTTTAATACCACAAATGACATCCTCTCCACTACCAAACTCTTCTCGACCATCCCAACTGATGACTAAAGTTACGGCATTCACTGTATGTGAAATACATGCTTTTACACTCGATAATCCAGATTTTTTGGTTGTTCCTTCGTAAGCGTCCCCCCCCATTAAGGCTAACTCCCATTCATACAAATCATTTATCACCATTTCTGCTGGTGTGCATAAAGAATCTTGAGAGTTACATCTTTTTTTAGGTAAACCATTAAGTGTTACACCGTAATCTGTGCCTGCATAGTCAGCTAAAGCTGTGGCATCATTGCCTCGCATACGTTCAATAATATCTTGTGCTAAGGCTGATGCAATTGACCGTTGCATCGCATCAAAACTCCCCTTTTTCGCGGATGCCTGCATAGCAATAGCACCTAGGATCCCCATAACAAGAATAACCAAAGCAATTAATATTTCGATGAAAGTCATCCCTCTTTGCCTAAAAGAGATATATCTTTTAGCTTTCTTACGGTATTGGTTCATTTTTTACTCTGAATGAGTTGATTTGGTACATAAAGGCTTGAATACAAGGAAATTGAGAAAATATAAATAGAATAACTTTTTTTGAAACAAACAGAAATGATACTAAGCAAAGTGCGAAGATATTGGCAAAAGAGCTATATGTGTTAAAAATCACTAACGTGAACCGCATTAACCCATACCTTAAAAATCTATTATAGAATAGCCATATACACAGCTACTATCCATGATAATAAAATTAAATAATCAACTATTCATTAAACGCTATAAATATTACTACCTAATAACGGACAAATATCACTCAATTACTTAATCGGGTATTTTAAGACTAGCGCAATTCTATAGGTACCGCAAATACAGTATTCTCTTCTCGGCCAGGATATTCGATAACCTCTTGACCACCCAAGTTTTTTAATGCGTCAATAACTTGTTGAATAAGTATTGCAGGTGCTGAAGCTCCTGCTGTAACACCAATTTTCCCAACATTTTCAAGCCATTGTACTTGAATATCGGCAAAGGTATCGATCAAATAGGAAGGTGTGCCTAATTTTTCAGAAAGTTCACGTAAGCGGTTGGAGTTAGAGCTATTTTTGGCCCCGACTACTAAGAGTAAATCTACTTCTGCTGAGATAGTACGTACAGCATCTTGACGATTTTGAGTGGCATAACAAATGTCATCTTTACGGGGACCTTTAATTAATGCAAATTTTGCTTTTAGCGCATCGATTACTTCAGATGTATCATCAATTGATAAAGTGGTTTGACTACAATAATATAGTTGAGATGGGTCTTTAACTTCAAGGGTTGCTACATCAGCAACCGACTCAACCAAATAAATTCCGCCCTGCTCACTTTCATATTGCCCCATAGTTCCCTCTACTTCAGGGTGTCCAGCGTGACCAATAAGAATACATTCAATATTTTTCCGACTGGTACGTGAAACTTCCATATGCACTTTAGTGACTAAAGGACAAGTTGCATCAAACACTTTCAATCCACGATCTTTAGCTTCTTGGCGTACGGCTTTAGATACACCATGAGCACTAAAAATAACGGTGTTATCATCTGGCACTTCAAAAAGTTCATCAACAAAAACTGCACCACGATTTTTTAAACCATCTACAACAAACTTATTATGTACGACTTCATGACGTACATAAATGGGTGCACCAAATAAATCTAACGCTCGATCAACAATACTAATTGCTCGGTCAACACCAGCACAAAAACCACGAGGGTTAGCTAAAATAATTTCCATGATTAGTTCCTATAGACCCAACAAAAACGCTAAGATTTAAATGTTATAAAATTTCAACAACGTCAATAATAAAAGTGACTGTTTGCCCAGCTAACGGATGATTAAAATCAATCGTTACTGATGTTCCTGTTACTTCTTTTACCATGCCAGGTAACTCTATATTACCAGGTTGAGTAAAAGTAATAATACTACCGACTTCTGCAGGCACGTCACTGCCAAATTTGTCAGCATCAACGTAATGGAAATTATCAGGATTCGGCTCGCCAAAAGCATCCTTTGCTTCCAAGGTAAATTCTTTTGAATCTCCTGCTGCCATACCTAATAACTGAGCTTCAAAAGCAGGTGAAATACTTTCATCACCCATAATGATTTTAGCAGGTTTTTTGTTTACTTTTGTACTATCAGCTGCAGAACCATCAGATAGTTTCATGGTGATATGAGCGATAACTTGTGCGGTTGTCGTAACTAACTTTGTCATTATATATCTCGTGTTCTTTCGTTTATTTAGCTTTTATCGGTGTCGGTTTTCTTTGCTGAATCGCCATTTTTAAATGAATCTAAAATCATCAATGCTGCGCCAATAAAAATAGCGGAATCTGCTACATTGAAAGCTGGCCAATGTTTACCTGCAACGTGAAAATCTAAAAAGTCGATAACATAACCAAACAATGCACGGTCAATTAAATTGCCCATTGCGCCACTCAACATAAAAGCTAAGGCAATGCTTAATAAGACATTACTCTTTGGCGTTTTAGCTAACCACACTAAAAACACAACACTAGCAATAGCCGCAATTATAGTGAAAAACCAACGTTGCCAACCATCTTGATCAGCAAGAAAGCTAAATGCGGCACCAGGATTTTGTACATATCTTAGATCGAAAAAAGGCAAAATATTCATTGATTCATACAAATCAAAAGCATTAACAACGAGCTGTTTTGTTAATTGGTCAAGGATCAAAAACACAAAAGTGATCCACAACCATTTAAAACCAGTTTCTGTAAAAAGTTTATTCATTTTCATATTGTCGATTTATCTAATTATTTAATAATGAGCTAACTTGAATGTTGTTGAATGTCAGGTGTAATCCTTGCCAACAAAACTATCCATGGAATATTGGCTTATTCAAAGCTAGTTCATTCAAGAGTAAAGAGAAAGCACGCAGCCTAGTTCACTAGGTGAGTACTTTCGATGCAACTCTTGGATGAAATAGCAAAGAACACGCAAATATTTAGGCGAATTGGCGAGTCTCGCCTTGACCTTCTACGTTTGTTATACAACGGCCACAAAGTTCAGGATGCTTCTCATCTTGTCCTATGTCTTCAGTTACATGCCAACAACGCTCGCATTTAGTACCATCAGCAGCAGAAACTGCTAACCATAAACCTTCAACATCTGTTGCTAATGCTCCTTCAGGCGCACTGTCAACAACTGCAATCGTTGCTTTAGAGGTGATCAAAACAAAGCGTAACTCTTCACCTAGCTGCTGTAATTTTTCAGCCATTGCAGCGCTCGTATATAAAGTTACTGCTGCTTCAAGTGCTTTGCCTACTTGCTTTTCTTTACGGGCATTTTCAAGGGCTTTGTTTACTTCGGTACGTACCAGTAAAATGTCATTCCAGTAATCATTATTTAATGCATTCGTGGTTTCTGTTTTTGGTAAACCGTCAAACCAAACGCCAGTGAATACAAACTCTTCACGAGTCTCATCAGATGAAGTCGGTAGAGCTTGCCAAATTTCTTGTGCAGTAAACGATAAAATTGGTGCCATCCAGCGCGTCATAGCTTCAGCAATTAAGTACATTGCCGTTTGACATGAACGACGAGCAATGCTGTCTTCTTTCGCTGTATATTGACGGTCTTTAATAATATCTAAATAAAAGCCACCGAGTTCTGTCGTACAAAAGTTCATCAGTTTATGAACAACTGCACTGAATTCATATTCATCGTAAGCATTAACGATTTCTTTTTGTAATTGCGCGGCTTTATCTACAGCCCAACGATCAAGTGCCACCATATCGTCAAAGGCAACTGAATCAACTTTAGGATCAAAGCCATTTAGGTTTGATAATAAAAAGCGTGACGTATTACGAATACGACGATAAGCATCAGCTTGACGTTTAAATATTTCATCCGATACAGTAATTTCTTGCGTATAGTTAACCGAAGCTACCCATAAACGTAAAATATCAGCACCTAATTTATTGGTAATTTCTTTAGGCGTAATAACATTACCTAATGATTTAGACATTTTATGACCGTTAGTATCAACGGTAAAACCATGCGTTAGTACTTGCTTGTATGGCGCTTTACCATTCATCGCTACCGATGAAATCATTGACGACATAAACCAACCGCGATGTTGATCTGAACCTTCAAGATATAAATCTGCGATACCATCGAATTCTTCACGAGCAGCAATAACAGAAGCATGCGTTGTGCCTGAGTCAAACCATACATCTAAGGTATCAGGTACTTTGATATATTCTTTAGCGTCATCACCAATAAGTTCAGCGGCGTCTAAATCAAACCATGCTTGAATGCCACTTTCTTCTACTCGCTGAGCAACCGTTTCAATTAACTCGATGCTTTGAGGATGCAAAGCACCGGTATCTTGATGAATAAACAATGCCATTGGCACGCCCCATGTACGTTGACGTGAAATACACCAATCAGGGCGACCTTCAACCATGAGTTCAATACGACGTTGCCCCCAATCAGGGATCCATTGTGTTGCTTCAATTTCTTTTAATGAATCTTGACGTAAACCTTTTTTGTCCATGCTGATAAACCATTGTGGTGTTGCACGGAAAATTAATGGCGTTTTGTGGCGCCAGCAATGTGGATAAGAATGTTCAATGGCATGATGATGTACTAATGTGCCATGCTCTTTCAATGTTTCAACAACATTGGCATTCGCTTTGAAAACATGCTGTCCTGCAAACAATGGCGTATCTTCTAAATAAACACCATTGGCACCCACAGGGTTAGCAACTTCAAGGTTGTATACCTTTCCTACCACGAAATCTTCAACACCGTGACCAGGTGCGGTATGTACACAACCAGTACCTGAGTCAGTAGTAACATGGTCACCTAAAATCATTGGTACGGTAAAGTCATAAAATGGGTGTTTAAGTTGTACTAAGTCTAAACCGCTGCCTTTACAAAAACCTAACGCATGGTATTTATCAATACCAAAACGGTCCATACAGCTTGTCACTAGATCAGATGCAACGATTAAACGTTGTTTACCCTGCTCTGTTTCACATTGCACTAACGAATATTCAACTTCAGCATGAACAGAAACTGCACGGTTAGCTGGTAAAGTCCAAGGTGTGGTGGTCCAGATAACGACTGAAATTTCACCTTCGCCTTCATGATTTTCAGGATGGTCAAACTTGTCAGCAACACTTTGGTCAACAACAGTAAACTTCACATCAATGGCTGGAGATTGTTTGTCTTTATATTCAACTTCAGCTTCAGCCAAAGAAGAACCACAATCTGTACACCAATGAACAGGTTTGAACCCTTGATGCAAATGACCATTTTCAGCAATTTTACCTAAAGAACGGATGATATTAGCTTCCGTACCGAAATCCATCGTTAAATAAGGTTTTTCCCAATCAGCAAAAATACCTAAACGTTTAAAGTCTTCACGCTGACCAATAACTTGCTTGGCTGCAAATTCACGACATTTTTCACGAAAAACGCTCGCTGAAACTTTATGACCTGGCTTGCCAACTTTTTTCTCAACCATTAACTCAATCGGTAAACCATGACAATCCCAACCAGGTACGAATGGCGCATTAAAATCAGATAAAGTTTTTGATTTAACAATAATATCTTTAAGAATTTTATTAACAGAGTGACCTAAATGAATATCACCATTTGCATACGGAGGGCCGTCATGCAAGATAAATGATTTCTTACCTTTTTTAGCTGCTCGAATTTGGCCGTATAAATCTTTTTCAGCCCATTCTTTTAGCATGTTTGGTTCACGGTTTGCCATGTTACCTTTCATCGCGAAAGAAGTAGCTGGTAAATTTAGGGTTTGTTTATATTCACTCATTTAAATCATTATCCGTTGTTATATTCGCTAACTATTGGTTAGCCTCTGATAAGTTAATAATAAAACTAACACTGAAATTTATTAGTTTTACTATTAACTCATGTATCTGTTTATTTACAAGTGTTGAACAAAGGCTTTTGCCTGTTCGCTGTCCTGCGATATTTGTTTCTTTAAATCATCTAAAGATGAAAACTTTATTTCACTTCTTAGCTTTTTCAGCATAACCACTTCAATGGTTTGCCCGTATATATTTTCATTGAAGTTAAAAATATGTACTTCAAGTTGTTGCCTAACGCCTGAAACTGTAGGTCTTGAACCTATATTAGCCACGCCATAAAAACAATGTTCAATCGTTTTTATTTCTACGACATACACACCAGAAATAGGTGAAACACGCCTTTTCAATAAAACATTTGCAGTAGGAAAACCTAACTGACGACCACGTTTATCACCATGAAAAACTCGACCTATTATTGAATATGGACGACCCAGCATTTTCTCTGCATCGGCTAACCGGTCTTGTTCTAATGCATGACGAATTTGCGTGCTACTAATTCGGCAATCTTCCAGTTTAAAACTTGCGGTATCAGAAACATCAAAGCTGTATTTATCACCCGCGTTCTTCAGCAAGTTAAAATCACCCATACGGTTTTGACCAAAACGAAAATCATCACCGATGATTAAATGTTTAATACCCAACTGTTTTACTAATAACTGTTCAATAAAATCTTCAGCACTTTTACTGGCAAATTCTCGATGAAAATTAACACAAATTAAACGTTCAACACCCAACTTTTTCAATAAAATATATTTGTCTCTTAAACGCGTCAACCTTGCAGGTGCCGTTTCAGGAGAAAATAACTCTTGCGGTTGTGGCTCAAAAATCATCACTGCAGGTGTACAATTCAATGCTTTAGCTTTTTCAATTAAAGCTGTAATCACTCGCGCATGACCTAAATGGACGCCATCAAAATTCCCTATAGTTAGCACACAACCATGATCTTGAGATTGAATATTGTGAATACCGCGTATTAACTGCATGTAATTAAAAAACCTAAATTTGACAACAATACTTTTGCAATGCTGTCATTAAAGAATAAAAACCGACGAATTATATATCACTCAGCCTTAAGAATCAGCACTTGAACGCAATTTCATCAACTTTTTTTTATGCTTATCTTTCTATATTTTTTTCACGTTAGCCTGAACTTTGAAATCTTTCATTCTAATACCTAAAACAGCGATAGAAATAAAGTAACTAAACATGCCTGAACTGATACAAATTAACAGCTGTTGAATTTGAGCTGAAGTACTCATTTCTAGCCAAACTATAAATTCTGGTGACAAATTGTAAACGACAATGGCCATAACAACCGCAGAAAAAACAAGTCGAATAAAGAACCACCACGTCGCTTTCGTTAATTGAAAAACTTTATCCTTTCTCAATCCATGGTAAAGCATCAACGCATTTAACGTTGCCGACATTGCTGTAGCTATCGCTAAACCAACATAACCAAAAAACGGTGCCAGCATTAAATTAAAGACCATATTAGCGACCATTGCCTTAATACCTATTTTTACCGGAGTTTTAGTATCCTGTCTTGCATAATAGGCTGGCGCTAATATTTTAATAAACATAAAACTGATTAAACCAGAAAGGTAGGCAAACAAGGCATAAGAAACCTGCAAAACTGTTTCTTGTGAAAACTCGCCACGCATAAATAAAATCATAATAATAGGTTGAGCAAGTACCATAAGTCCGGCGAGTGCGGGCCAACCAAACAGCGAGACAATTTTTAATCCCCACGTAATCGTATCGCTAAACTCTTGATTGTCTTTTTTAGTATGAAGTTTTGCTAAACTCGGCAGAATTACGGTAGCAATACCAATACCAAATAAACCAAGCGGAAACTCTAACAAACGATCAGCATAATAAAGCCAGCTAATCGAGCCTGTGACTAAAATACTCGCGATTAAAGTATCAAGCAGTAAATTTATTTGCGTAACTGAAACACCGAATAGTGCAGGAACAATTAGCTTGCGAATCTTTTTAACGCCGTTTGCGTGCCATGCCCATTGTGGTTTTACCAAGACTCCGGCTTTGATTAAAAAAGGAATTTGAAATAAGAACTGAGCTAAGCCACCAAGAAATACCCCCCAAGCTAATGCAAATGCTGGATTTTCAAAAAATGGTGATAAATATATTGCACAAGCTATGATACAAACATTAAGTAATACCGGCGTAAACGAAGAAACCGCGAATCGACCAAAGGTATTCAAAATAGCACCAGCAAGTGCAGTAAAGCTGACAAACCATAAATACGGAAAAGTTATTTTTAACAGTGTAGAAGCCAGTACAAATTGCTCTGCTTTGGGACCGTCATTAAGCCAATCAATAAACCAACCGAAACCAAACAACATGACAAACAAGGGCGAAGCTATCATCCCAATTAACGTCACTATGGTGATAATGACACCTAACGTACCTGATACCTGCGCAATGAGTTTTCTTGTTTCCCCCTCATCAATACTGAGACCGTCTTCTTGGTCTTTTGTATGATATTCACTCAACACAGGGACAAAGGCTTGAGCAAATGCTCCCTCTGCGAATAACCGACGTAAAAAATTTGGAATTTTATTAGCAAAGAAAAAAACATCTGACGCCAGTCCTGCGCCAATAATATTAGCGATAACGACATCTCTTACTAACCCAAGCACACGAGAGACCAAGGTCATAAAACTGACTATAAGACCTGATTTTATTAACTTTTTACTCAACGAACAGCTCCAACCAATCGATAAAAAACATAATTATTTGTGACCTACTTTCTCGTCAATATTATGCAGGTTTTTAACAGTGATAAACAAGCAAATGCAAAGAAGTTTTTAATCTATTTTAAATCACTAGAATAACAGGTAAAATGGCGCCATTATTTAGTAACCAATAATGATAATTGTTATATAATGATAAATTCATCGTTATTAAGTAAATTAAACCTGTAAAAGGTTTGACAATCGAGCTTAAAAAAGGCATATTTCCTCGCCTTAAATTTAGGCTATATATACAATCATATTTTAGGAGTTCACCTTGGCTAATTCAAAGCAGGCGAAGAAACGCGCGGTTCAATCAGAAAAACGCCGTCAACACAATGCAAGTCGTCGTTCGATGATGCGCACGTTATTTAAAAAAGTACTTGCTGCAATTGAAGCTGGTGACAAAGATACAGCAACTAAAGAATTTGCTAATGTACAACCGATTTTAGATCGTTTTGCAAGCAAAGGTCTTGTTCACAAAAATAAAGCTGCTCGTAGTAAGAGTCGTTTAAACGCTGCTATTAAAGCGCTTTAATTTTTGTTATTGAATTTAAAAACCAGCTTATGCTGGTTTTTTTTTATCCGTAATTTAGCTTTTTGTTATTTTCAAATTAATAACTCTGTTTAATCCTTATAAAATTTCTCTTCAGTAAAATCTTGCGCATCCTGCTATTTTTGGTAACCTCTTCTCGTTATATATAATAATTACATCATGAATTTACAAAACAACGTGAGAATAAAAATGAAACTAACAAAATTAGCTACTGGCCTTTTGCTTGCCACTAGCCTTTTAAGCGCTTGTAGTGAAAATAATAATACACAAAATCCTGCACCTACTTTAATAGTGGAAGCCCAAAGCCGCTTAGACATTTATAAACCTGTAACGCTTACTGCTGATTTAAGTCACCTGTCTGAAAATCAAAAGCAAATGGTTATTTTACTGATTGAAGCTTCAGATATTATTGATGAGCTTTTCTGGCAACAAGCCTTTGGTGAAGACAAAGAGACTTTCCTTGCAAGTATTGAAGATGAGAAAGTACGTGAATTCGCTCGTATCAACTATGGTCCATGGGATAGATTAGACGGCGACAAACCTTTCCTTTCTGGATATAAAGCAAAATCACCCGGCGCTGAATTTTACCCAAGTGATATGACTAAAGAAGAGTTTGAAAAAGCAGGCTTTGAAGATAAGAAGGGTTTATATTCAGTGGTTAAGCGTAACAGTGATGGTCAATTAACTTCTGTTGCATTTTCTGAGCTATATAGCGATAGAATAAATCGTATTGCTGCTATTTTAGAAAAGGCGTCCAGCCTTGCAGATGACAAAGAATTTGCCAATTACTTAAATTTACGTGCTACTGCGATTCGTCATGACGATTTCCAAGCTTCAGATTTTGCCTGGATGGATATGAAAAACAATCCTATAGATGTCGTTATTGGCCCAATCGAAAACTATGAAGATCAGCTTTACGGGTACCGCACAGCATTTGAATCTTATGTGTTGATTAAAGATTTAGCATGGAGTAAAAAGCTGGCTAAATATGCGGAGTACTTACCTGAATTACAAAAGGGTCTACCTGTTAAGAAAGCCTATAAAAAAGAAGTGCCTGGCTCTGATGCAGATTTAAATGCCTACGACGTTATTTACTACGCTGGACATTCGAATGCCGGTAGTAAAACGATCGCAATTAACTTGCCAAACGACGAAACCGTTCAATTAAAAAAAGGTACTCGTCGGTTACAACTTAAAAATGCGATGCAGGCAAAATTCGATACTATCATGTTACCCATAGCAAGCACGCTCATTGTGCCTGAGCAGCGAGAAAATGTAACATTCACCGCATTCTTTGCTAATACTATGTTTCATGAAGTTGCTCACGGTTTAGGTATCAAAAACACCATTAACAATAAAGGTACTGTCCGAGAATCATTAAAAGAACATGCATCTGCATTAGAAGAAGGTAAAGCAGATATTCTTGGCCTCTATATGATCCGTCAGTTATTGATTAAAGGCGCCATTGAAGAAGGTACTTTACAAGATTATTACACAACATTCTTAGCGGGTATCTTCCGCTCTGTTCGCTTTGGTGCAACTTCTGCTCATGGCAAAGCCAACATGGTGCGTTTTAACTACTTTGCTGAACAAGGTGCTTTCACACGTAACGCTGAAGGTTTGTATTCGGTAAACATTGAAAAGATGACTGCCGCTATTGATTCACTATCAGAGATGATTTTAATTTTACAAGGCAATGGCGATTACGAAGGCGTAGAAAAACTTGTTGCTGAAAGTGGCGTCATTAAAGCTGACTTGAAAGAAAGTTTAGCGCGTATTGAGGCGGCTAATATTCCTGTTGATATTACTTTTAAGCAAGGGAAAAAGGCTTTGGGTTTATAATACCTTTAAATCAATCCCTGATTGACGCTAAAATCTAGTGAAAATCTACCAAAGGCCTATCCATTGCGATAGGCTTTTTTTTAAATATTGGAAAGTATTTTTCTTTATCAAGGTCTAATAAGTAATCATAAAAATAATTCATCACTAAATATAAGAAGGTTTAAATGAGAACAGTTTTATCCGTTTTTATCATACTTAGCAGTTTGTTTACATTTAATGCTCAAGCAAGTAACGACACAAATAACATAGCTCATGACTGGACGCTAAAAACCCAAACAGGTAAAAATATATCTTTAGCTGATTATCAGGGAAAGCCCGTGATTTTACACTTTTGGGCTACATGGTGTCCCTATTGTAAAAAATTACAACCGAAGTTAGTTGAATTAAAAGAAAAATATAAAAGTACAGGAATTGAGATTGTAGCCATCAGTTTCAATGAAGATGAAGGGGTAAACCCACAAGACTCAATAACTCAACGCGGTTATGAATTTATTACCGCAGTTGAAGGCGATAAAGTTGCGCAACAATATGGAGTAAAAGGTACACCAACCACCTTTTTTATCAACCGAAGTGGCAAAATAATTTTCAAGTCATCAAGTTCAAATATTGCTGACCCGCGTTTAGAGTTAGCGGTGAAAGAAATCATTAAAGAAAAGTAGGAACTATAAAAGTTAGTACTTACTTTCAGTATCATATCATTGAAAGCAAGTACGCCTTACCAACTTAGAGAGAGTTGTTGTGTTTCCTTAGTATTATCTTTAGCAAAACCTAGCGTTAGCCCAATTAAACGAATTCCTCTAGATTGACTGCGTAAAAGTGCTTTTAACAATAATTGCTTAAAGGTACTTTCATCACAATTACGACTCTGTTGTTCTACCGTCGTTTGGGTGAAATCATTAAACTTAAGTTTGACTCCTTGCTTACTAATGACCATATGTTGATGTTTTTCTAATCTTACCAAAAGCTTTTCATATAAAAGCTCAACTGCACTTTCACACTCTTTTTCACAAGATAAGTCTTGAGCAAAGGTTGTTTCAATCGCTAACGATTTACGTACTCTGTCGGTTTCTAGTCGTCGATGATCAATACCAAAGCTACGTTGATATAAAGCAGGTGCAAACTTTCCTACAATAGGTGTTAATACCGCAATTGAACTTGCACGAATATCAGCACATGACGAGAAATTATAACTCAACAGTTTTTGTGCAGTTTTAGGACCGATACCTGGAATTTTCTTTAAGGGTAAATTTTCTACAAAACGATTAACGTCATGAGGAGCAACAACGCACTGTCCATTAGGTTTGTTTTCATCACTGGCAATTTTAGCAATAAACTTATTAGGGGCAACACCTGCTGACGCGGTTAGATTTAATTCATTAAAAATATCACGTCTTATTTGCTCAGCGATTAGCGTCGCACTGCCGTTAAATGCTTTGTTATGGGTAACATCAAGAAAAGCTTCATCAAGCGACAATGGCTCTATCAGCTGGGTATAGCGTTGAAATATTTCTCTTATTTGCGAAGAGACTTGTTGGTAAACGGACATTCGCCCACCAACAATGACTAAGTCGGGACAAAGTTGCATCGCTTTTATGGCTGGCATTGCAGAACGAACGCCAAATTCTCTTGCTTGATAATTACACGTACACAAAACACTTCTAGGCCCCTTTCCACCGACAGCAAGGGGCACATTGCGTAACGTTTCATCGTCACGCATTTCCACGGCTGCATAAAAGCAGTCCATATCTATGTGTATTATTTTTCGGTTCTGTGTCATGTTTTAGTTATATGTTAGCTATTTTTAATGATGTTAAATAAGGTTGAACAACCTTTTCAGTACTTCAGTATTCAAAAGTGAATACAATAATTTATCTATTCAACCTGCATTACCAGATTATGCCACCCACTGTATACAAACACAGTATAAGCTTTTATTTCAATAATTCAATGTTGAAATAATATATCGACACCTTTTAATTTTCTGCGAAATACGTTAATTTGTCGCTTTATTTTTTATCAATCAATAGCTGACATGTGTTTATGATAATTCGCTTTATTCAAATGGCTTTCGTCCTACTTTTTCTTTTATCTCCTTCTCGTGTAAATGCTCATAGCAATGAAACTAATCAGGCAGAATTGCAGTTACTTGCAGATAATAAATATCAGCTTGTTTTGAGTATTAATGTTCTACACTTAATCAAAAGTCAGCAAGAATTTACAGGTAATGAACCCGAGTTCATTTATTATCTTAAGGGCTTATCATTAATCGAAACCAAGCGGCTATTATCGACAGTAAAACAAAAACTAAATCAGCAAACAACTTTTGTTAATGATGAGGAAAAGGTAGTAGTCGCTCCGTTTTCAGGTTTAACGGTTTCTGAACTAAGAAATAGACTTCACCCGAGGTTTGCTAACAAACCTGTTAAGTTGTTTTCAACGGGTCAGTTCCCACAAAAACACAATAAAGTTGCTTTGACATTCCCACCATTATTAGGAGATGTTTTATTAACGGTGACGAGTCCAAAAAAACATTTGGTGTTATCTGGTGGCCAAAGCCACTCTTTTTCTATCGAAGGCAATAATACGCTTACCCGTGAACTTTCGATGGTGGAATTAAAACTGTTAAACATCACAGAATACATCTATCAGGGCTTTGTACATATTCTGCCCCAAGGGCTTGACCATATTCTATTTGTTTTAGCGTTGTTTTTATTAGCCACTAAATCATCAACCCTTCTATGGCAAGTGAGTGCTTTTACCCTTGCTCATACGATTACTTTAGCCTTAGGAATATTCGGTGTAATTAACTTACCCAGTAGTATTGTCGAGCCGCTGATTGCATTATCAATCGCTTACGTTGCTATTGAGAACATCGTTCAGCAGAAGCTCACTAAGTGGCGTTTACCCATTATTTTTGTCTTTGGCTTACTCCATGGCTTAGGTTTTGCTTCGGTGTTAGTTGAACTTGGGTTGCCCGAGAGTGAGTATGTCAGCAGTTTATTATCATTCAACGTCGGCGTAGAGTTCGGACAAATCACAGTTATTGCTTTGGCGCTATTAGCAACACGTTGGTTTATGCATAAACCGTGGTATCGACAATATGTGGTTATCCCAGCAAGCGCAATTATTTCAATCATTGCCTTATATTGGTTTATTGAACGTGTCTTTTAATAACTGATTAGAATAGCGCTAAATTTATCATCCACAAATAAATGTAGTGAAATGAAAACGGCCTTAGATCAATTTAATATGATTTAAGGCCGTTTATAAAATTAATAAAAATTACAGATATAATCTGATCTTCGTTTATTACTCAGGTTCATAGTCCAAGTTAGCAGACAACCAACGTTCAGCTTGTGGCAATGTCATCTCTTTTCGCATGGAATAATCGATAACCTGATCTTTAGCAACTTTAGCAACTGCGAAGTACTTTGATTCTGGATGAGCAAAGTACCATCCACTCACTGCAGCTCCTGGCCACATAGCAAAACTTGACGTTAATTCCATACCAATGTTTTCTTCAACATTAAGTAAGTCCCATAACAAACCTTTTTCTGTATGCTCAGGACAAGCAGGATATCCCGGAGCTGGCCTTATACCTTGATATTTTTCACGAATTAAGTCTTCATTAGGAAGCGACTCTTCTGGTGCATATCCCCAATATTCTTTACGAATTTTTTCATGAAGATATTCCGCACTCGCTTCGGCTAACCGGTCTGCTACCGCTTTAACTAAAATACTGTTGTAATCGTCATGCTGAGCAGCAAACTCTTTTACTAACTCATCACAACCGAAACCTGCGGATACCGCAAAGGCTCCCACGTAGTCTTTTATACCTGACGCTTCATCAGCGACGTAATCGGCTAAACAACGGTTGAATTGCCCTGCTGGTTTTTTACTTTGTTGGCGCAGTTGATGTAATTTCATTAATTGTTCGTCTCTGCTTTCATCTTTAAACAAAATCAAATCATCTTGTTGGCGGTGTGCAGGAAACAAACCAAAAACAGCTTTCGCCGTTAGCTTTTTATTATTAATAATATCGTCTAATAAGGCATTAGCATCGTTAAATAAATTCGTCGCTTCTACACCCACCACTTCATGCTTTAAAATAAGCGGGTATTTTCCTGATAACTGCCAAGTCATGAAGAATGGCGTCCAATCGATGTATTTTCTAATTTCGTTCAGATCTAAGTTATCAAGTACTGTTACACCCAGTTTCTCGGGGACTTTCGGTGTATAATTTTCAAAGCTAATGGGAACAGCATTAGCTCGAGCCTCTTCTATTGTGATCAAGCTGGAACGTGGCCCTTTTTTATAATGACGTTCTCGAACACGATTATACTCATCATTTTGACGGTCAATAAAAGCTTCCCGTTTAGCATTATCATCTGAAAGTAATGTACTTACTACTGATACCGAACGTGAGGCATTTGGTACGTAAACAACAGGGTGTTCATATTGTTGTTCAATTTTAACTGCCGTATGTGCTTTTGATGTTGTTGCACCACCAATCAATAAGGGTAAATTAAAATCGAGGCGTTTCATCTCTTTAGCAACATGTACCATTTCATCAAGCGATGGCGTGATCAAGCCAGATAAACCGATAACATCAACTTTTTCTTCTTTCGCAACGCGCAAAATATCATCACAAGAAACCATCACACCTAAATCAATAATGTCGTAGTTATTACACTGTAAGACGACACCAACAATATTTTTACCTATATCGTGAACATCCCCTTTTACCGTAGCAAGTAAGATCTTGCCATTAGATTTTATTTCTGTTTTTTCAGCTTCAATAAATGGATTTAAATGCGCAACGGCTTGTTTCATTACTCGCGCTGATTTTACAACTTGTGGTAAAAACATTTCTCCAGCGCCAAACAGGTCACCTACAGTATTCATGCCGTCCATTAACGGGCCTTCAATAACGTCAAGGGGCCTTGCAGCCTCTAGACGAGCAGCTTCTGTATCTTCAACAATAAATTCATTTATGCCTTTAACCAAAGAGTGTTCTAAACGTTCTTTTATCGGCAGTTCACGCCAAGTTAAATCAGCCTTATTATTCTTGCTACCTGCTTGTCCCCGATATGTTTCAGCAACATCAAGTAAACGCTCTGTCGCATCGTCATCACTGTTTTGAATTACATCTTCAACAGCGAGACGTAAATCGTCGGGGATACTTGAATAAATGGCCAACTGACCGGCATTTACAATGCCCATATCCATACCATTTTTTATCGCATGATATAAAAACACCGCATGAATCGCCTCACGGACTGGGTTATTACCACGAAATGAAAACGATACGTTTGAAACGCCGCCAGAAATCATGGCATGAGGAAGGTTTTCCTTGATATCGGCAACAGCTTCAATAAAGTCTACCGCATAGTTATTATGCTCTTCGATACCTGTGGCTACGGCAAAGATATTGGGATCGAAGATTATATCTTCAGCGGGGAATCCAATTTCATGTACTAATATGTCATAGGCACGTTTACATATTTCATATTTACGCACCCGTGTATCGGCCTGACCTTGTTCGTCAAACGCCATCACAATAACTGCTGCGCCATAACGTCGTAACAGTTCAGCTTGTTTACGGAAGTTCTCTTCACCTTCTTTCAAACTAATGGAATTGACAACCCCCTTACCTTGGATACATTTTAAGCCTTCTTCTAAAATATCCCATTTTGAAGAATCAAGCATAATGGGTACTTTTGCTATATCGGGCTCGCCTGCAATTAGATTCAAATAACGGATCATGGCAGCTTTTGAATCAAGCATGCCTTCATCCATATTAATATCGATAATTTGCGCGCCATTTTCGACTTGTTGCAGAGCAACAGCGATAGCTTTATCGTAATTTTCTTCGGTGATCAAACGTTTGAATATCGCTGAGCCAGTCACATTAGTACGTTCTCCGACATTAACAAATAGTGATTCACTCGTTATAGTTAATGCTTCAAGCCCTGATAAACGACAGGCGATTACACGAGGCTTAACTGGTCTAGGTTCTATATTTGCAACCGCATCAGCCATGCCTTTTATATGTTCAGGCGTTGTGCCACAACAACCACCAATAATATTAAGAAAACCTGACTCAGCCCACTCTTTTACATGGATATCCATATCTGCAACACTAAAATCATACTCGCCAAATGCATTAGGTAAGCCCGCATTAGGGTGTGCTGAAACTGCGTAGTCTGAAATCCGACTTAACTCTGCAACATATTGTCTAAGTTCGACGGGACCTAGTGCACAATTCAAACCAAATGAAATAGGTTTTGCATGTCTTAATGAATTATAAAAAGCTTCAGTCGTTTGCCCCGATAACGTTCGGCCAGAAGCGTCGGTTATTGTGCCAGAGATCATCACAGGTAAACGCAATTGTAATTCATCAAATACAGTTTCAACCGCAAAGATTGCTGCTTTTGCATTGAGAGTATCGAAAATAGTCTCAATAAGGATGATATCTGCTCCCCCTTCAATCAACGCTTTGGTTGATTCTATATACGCATCTTTTAATTGATCAAAAGTAACATTGCGAAATGCGGGGTCGTTAACATCAGGTGAAATAGAACATGTTCTGTTTGTTGGGCCTAATACCCCTGCCACAAAACGCGGTTTATCCGGATTTTTTGCCGTGAACTCATCAGCGGCTTTACGTGCTATTTTCGCAGCTTCAAAGTTAATTGATGCACTGTACGATTCCATGTCGTAATCAGCCATCGCAATAGTTGTTGCGTTAAAGGTGTTCGTTTCAAGAATGTCAGCACCGGCTTCGAGATACTCGTTATGAATCGCTTTAATCACATCAGGCTGTGTTAGCACTAACATATCATTATTGCCTTTCACATCTGAATGCCAATCAGCAAATTGTTCGCCACGGTAATCTTGTTCTTCAAACTTATAGGCTTGGATCATCGTACCCATTGCGCCATCTAAAATAAGAATGCGTTTTTTCATTTGTTGCTCAAGACGGCTAAATGATGCTGATTTTTTCATGTTATTTCTCTACTTTTACTTTCAAACTAACTTTATTTAACAAATAGTAAGTGGCTATCTATATTTGAGTGTCTGGGTGTATTGCTTGAATATTACTTGCATCTAACTTGTATGGCGTGATCTGATAAACATAATAGTTCAGCCAATTGGTAAATAACAAACTGCTATGACTGCGCCATGAACTGTGCGGGACTTTTGTTATATCATCATCAATATAGTAATTACTTGGCTTAGCTGCGTTCTTATCTAGATTAAGATCTCGCTGATGTTCTTCATCTAGGGTCGTTGAATCGTACTCAGGATGTCCCGTTAAATAGACTTGTTGCTTGTTCATACTCGCGACGACGTAAACTCCAGCTTCTGGTGATTCAGCAATTATTTTCAAATCAGGAATCGATAAATAGTCAGACTTTTCAATATAACCATAACGTGAATGCGGAACATTAAAGAACTCTTCAAAACCACGGGTCAGCTGTTCTTTCGGGTCAACTGGACTGTGCTGAAAAATACCTGAGAGTTTCTCTTTGCGTAAATGCCGATTCAAACCATAGTGGTGATAAAGTGCGGCATGAGCGGCCCAGCAAGAAAACATCGTTGAAGTAACATTTTTTTCTGCCCAGTCGAACACTTCACAAATTTTATCCCAGAAGGTAACTTTCTCGTAATCCATTAATGCAAGCGGTGCACCTGTGATAATTAATCCGTCGTATTGGGTATCTTTTATATCATCAAACATACGATAAAAATTATCTAAATGTTCTTTCGGGGTATGTTTTGATTCATTAGCGTGAATGCGAACAAAGTCGACATTGATTTGTAATGGTGTATTAGAAAGCACACGAAGAATTTGCACTTCTGTTTCTATTTTATTCGGCATTAAGTTAAGAATAGCTACCTTCATCGGCCTAATTTCTTGATTCGCGGCTCGATGTTCAGACATAACAAAAATATTCTCTTCACCTAAAACAGACAAAGCAGGTAATTGATCTGGAATTTTAATGGGCATTACTTTACCTAACAATCAAAACAAATGGGATAGCTCAGGCGCTAATAGCGCGTAACAATTTTCATCTACAAATAATAACATTGAATGTTACTTGTATTTTTAGCTATGTCAACATCTAAACGTATAGACGTCTATAATGTTTTTTACTTTGATATTATTTGTCAATATACAAAATAATTATTTAAGATCGGTTAGGTGATACGAAAAATTTAAATATATAAATACGCTGATTAATGGCTTATTTACGATTTAAAATAGGTTGATGGTTATAGAAGTTGTATATGGGGAGTCATACAAAAAAGCCACAGTAAATGAAGTGGCTCAATAATTATCTAATACGAAACTAACAGTTTATTCTGCAATAGCATCTTTCTTAGGCTTTTCTTCACTCGCGTTTACACTTTTCGTGAGTAGCAATTCATGTAAACGCGTATATAGTTCTTTTGCCATTTCTGCTTTTCTGCTTTCTGCTAGACACTGAGCGGCATTCGCTTTACCTTGGCCTTGGCCAATACGATCACCATTGTAACTGTAGCAAAAACCTGATTTTCCAACCATTTTATGTAGAATATCTCAGGTGACCATCACATCATTACAATAATGGTATCACATAACTTTCAGCTATAAATCTAGAGCCTTCCACTGTTAAGTGTCCATAGTCAAACGCCATTAAAGAATCGCCAATTTTAGCCCTACAACTTGGCTCTCCCTTGCCTAAACCAGTACACAAGCGAGATAAAATATTAATAAATATGAAATTATTATATACATCATGCTGTTCTGCTAAAAAGTTATTACTTTCAATTAATGACTTATCAAATGAGAAATCTGTAATATATTTTTCATCCATATGTCTTCTTACATAAACTAGTGGTAAAGAAGGTCGCCATTGCGGAAGTGGTCCAATAACAATGACTTTGGAAACTCCCATATCATATAACTCGACTATTGTTTTTTGCCAATCATATTTCTCATGGTTCGCATGAACACCTAAAATAACAATCTTAGGTGATGTTTTTAGAATAGCACTATAGGCAATACTATTTGAATAATTACATCCTTTAGAAAATCGGTTGGAACCAGTTCTTTGCATAATAAAAGAGGGAGCACAGCCTGAAGATGTTAACTGGCTAAAGGGAACATCTTCAGGTAGTTCAAAGCGAAGTCCTGTTGATAAAGCTCCGATATGAGAATCCCCCCATAAAAACAAACCTCCCTTTTTTGAGCTGACACATTGTTTATCTACTTGAGGACTCCCTGTATCACGCATTTGTATCGCAGCATTGCACTTTTTAAATAATCCGGATGGATCCATTTGAAGATTGCTATATGTACTAATTATATTATTTCTTGGGTCTTTCGATTCAGCTCTAAAACCAAAATTTCCATCATTAATATAAATCATCACAGAAAGGAACAGAGTTAAGATGAACAATAACACTGCATTTTTTCCTTTAACTTTTTTTTCAATTAACCTATGAGATACTGCGCCTAAAAGAATGGATAAACTTATCAAAAATATTATATTAGAAGTATTCCTATTCATATAGTTATACATAAATACAACTAACGGCCAATGCCACAAGTAAATAGAATATGACCAAGTTCCTATTTTTTGAAAAATAATATGATCCAAAATAAAGCTATTATTTTTATTCGCTTGAATAATAAAAAATGTTCCCAAAACTGGAAATATGGACAAATAGCCTGGCCATAAATTTTCTATTGAGATAAAGAGGTATGTACCTAAAATAAAAGTAAGGCCAAGGCATTTAAGCAGTATTGCTTTGGTCCTTTCTATATTTATAGGATAGAGATATGCAAGACCACCAAACATCAATTCCCATACCCTAGTTGATAAGAGATAATAAGCCAAATCAGGCCATTTATAAGTTGATATAATACAAAGAATAAACCCTAATATCACTCCAAGCAGGATGCTTACTTTCAATAGCTCTATCCGCATTATTTTTCGTAGAGCTACAAGTATTAATGGATAGGTAATATAAAACTGAAATTCCGTAGAAAGTGACCAAGTATGCAGCAGCCATTTTGCATGTGAGCCAGCATCAAAATACCCCGACTCTTTCGAATATGCAACATTAGATAAAAAGCTCAGTGATGAAATAACATGTTTCGAAATTGTTCTATATGTTTCATCAAAAGTAAAAAACCAACCAAACACAAGCAACACAAGGCATAAAAAGGCTAATGCAGGAATTAAGCGATTAGCACGGGTGATATAGAAATCCAATATAGAAAAATTATCTTGCTCAATTCCTCTAAAGATTATCGCCGTCATTAAATAACCGGAAATAACAAAAAAAACATCAACTCCGGCAAAACCACCAGGAAACCATGAGGCATTAAAATGAAATAAAACAACAGGGATCACCGCTATTGCTCTTAAACCATTAAGATCCTTTCTAAACTTCACATTAAATACCTTGCAAGTAATTGAGTAGAAACGGTAATCCGCTAAAAACATTAATTTATAGTAGATCGATTGGGGCCGAAAATAATTTAGCTCTAATCTAAGCTGACAAAACATCATTAAAAAACGGGCAACTGTCAGATTTGACCTAATTAACCTTAGAGGCTGAAGTTATTAATGAGTGAGAATTAAAATACTCTAGCCCTGAGATGATATTTTTTCATATAACAATACAACTAACTTCCAATCATTAATCTATATTACTAACTATATTTCTATTTAATCTTGAATGTTTTTTATGCGTCCCCCCAAGTACATCACCACTAGCAACCTTTTCAATAAATACTTTTAACTCCTTTAAATCTCCGTGATATAAAGCAGGGTATACAGATTTAAAATTTTCAATGTTTTTTTTAGGTTGATAATTCCCTTTGCATTCAAGAATTAATCGCTTTAATTCAACCAGGTCGTTATTATAAATAATAAAATTTTCACCTAAGTCGCCTTCTCCAATTTCATGGACGGACTTATTAATGTAATGTGAAGGCACCCAGTTTTTACTAGGCGAAAATATATAGTTACCATACAATTGATTTTCAACAATAGGTAAACCGAATGATTCTCTGAATGATAAAAATAATGCACTGTGTTGCTGATACAGTTTTTGTATTGTATTAGGACTATAATTTCCGGAGAGTTGTGTATACTCCGTCTCAGTTTCCTCTAATGCCTGTATTTGTAATTGGCGAAAACTCTCAAACCCATTGCGCTTAAAGTCTAATAAGACTTTAAATGGTTTATATGACTGCATAGGTAAACGCTCTCCCCGCAGGTCGTGACCTATTATTGAATAAGGATGCACCTCATTACTCAAGGGGTAGTCGCTAACAACTGTTGCTGATAGATACCAATCGTAACGTTCAAGACCAAAGCCACCACCATATAAACCAGGATCAAGGATGTTACGGCTCCACGTACCTCGGGTTGCTAAATAATAGTTTTGGTACAACGTGATAGGGATGTCCGTTTGCGTTCGTATTTTTTCAATACGTCTTAATTTATTAACTAAAAATGCATCAGGGATATTACACACTACAATAATCAGATCGTAAGTATTTATCTGTGCCTCAAATCGTTTAACCTCAGACCAAGAGATATTTTCATCACAATTGAAGTGACTAGGTTTAACCAGGTTTACACCAGATTTCACTGTATTCTTAAGGCTTGTTTTAATTACGTTTACGGGGCTATAATCCAGAAGAGAAAGTCCATTAGAAAAGATATCCGTAGACACTCCCAGGCTTTTAAGCATTTTTTGAAGACCCTCTGCCATAGGTTTAATAAAGCCGGGTCTATTATTTGCCAGAATTGCGACTTTCATGGTAATGCTTTAATAAAGACCTGAGCCCACATTTTTGTGATTGAGGCTTTATGTACCTCTGCTTGCTTTAATAAATCCGATGAAATACTTTCTCTTTCTATGACAATTTTTAACATTTTATTTTTCAACTTTACCTCTGAATCTGTCACATCAACCAAATGTTCTGAGTACTGATAGTAACTATATAACTCTTTATATTTATGGCTCCAACTTGTAGCTAATGCTGGTACACCTTGACTTAAACTACTGACACAACCATGATACCTTGACGATATACAAAATATACTCAAGCCAATAATTCTTTTAGTTTGAAAGCTATTTACATTATTTATAAATATAATTTTATTTTCCAATACAGCAATAAGTTCCAAACAAAAATCATAGTCTTTTTTACCTTCATGATTCAACAATAGTGGAGTCAAACCCATGGCTTCTGCATTACTTATGGCGGATAGTAAGAAGTTTATATAAGTTTTTTTAGATTGAGGTTTTTTATTGGTGAACATTTTATTGTTGGGAATTATGCAGACAAAACTTTCAGGTAGTTCAAGCGGTAAGATAATATCTGTGGAATCTAGCGAGGCCGTAAAGTCAGGGAAACATTTTATTTTTTCAGTAGTACCTAAATTATAACTTTTATTTAAAGATTGTAATGATTGCTCATCTCTAGCTATTAACAACTCAGATCGTTCAATGATTTTCTGCATAAGGCGAGAATTTTCAGGTTGTTGGAAGGGACCGAACGCTTGAGGTAAAAAAACATAAGGAATATTGTGTTTTTTGATCCGCTTTAGCTGATTCAGAGTTTTCCTGAGATGTTGCGGCCCCCACTCATCACTATAAACAAATCCGGAGGCATCCAGAACAAGGCTAATGTCTTTTTCAACTACGATACCAAAATGGCGTAATAACCTTCTTATCCCTGTAGGTGCCGAATTCCCTAGCCATGTCCAATCAAGCCCCCACAACTGAAAACTGAACTTCTGCCAAGCGCCAAGCCTAGCTCTTTGCTGATAGGGCAGTAAATATCCTGGTGAAAGCACTAATTCATAATCTGAGAATTGCTGATCTAGCATCGAGATAATACTGTGGAGCATTAATTCTGCACCTTTATTGCAAAATTCCACACCTTTTATTTCTATTTTCATAACAGTCTTCATGGATTGATATAATTGATGAGCTGTCCTGCGGACTTTTTCTGTGAATAAGGTATTTTACCGTCAGCAAGACCATAACCTACTGCAATTAACATTATTGGACGAACGGTATCAGCTAATTTGAGTAGTGATGCCATTTGTTGTTCTTTATCCTCAATATCAGGCCAATTTATGGGGCAGGAACTTAATCCTAATGTTTCTAATGCGAGCATCAATTGCATGCTCGCTAAAGTACTGTCTATATAGATTAAATGTCTGTCACGTTCTGTAGGATAGCATCCAAGATCTGCGGTTACGACAATGGTACAAGGTACGTTTTGAGCAAATCCTTTAGTGCCCAATGGAATACTAATTAACTTTTGCGATAATATTTTATCATTCGCAATATGAAACTGATAAGGTTGTCGATTACAGGCACTAGGAGCGAGTGATGCTATTTCAACAGCTTGTTTAAGCAATGTTCTAGCCACCCTTTTTTGTTCGAACCAACGCACCGAACGACGTTGAATACACAGTGCCAAAAATTGTTTGGTCGTCACCTGCGATTTCTTTTTACTGAAAAAATGATAAGGTAAGTTAGGCTCATCATCGGCATCTGAGTCATCATTATTTATGGCATCAAACATTTGCTTAATTGACGGGTCCAATAAATCCAATTTAACGACGTTAAAATACGCAGTTAATATATCTCGAGCCCATTTTAATTCTTGTGAATCATGTGTGTCGTTATTACAGGCGGAGTGAAAAGCAATAACAGTTTCCTGAATGTAATTAAGGGCAAATATTTTTTTGGGTGGGAGCATGATCAAGCCTTTTTCAATCCGATGAATATTTCGCCTTAATAAGGTACTAGTGTTTTTATTAGTACCTTTATCCAGCAGGTAAATCAACCTTCCTTTCAGCACTGACTGATGTTCACGGGCGAATTGACAACTGAAAAAACAATAATAGATTGAAGCTAAAAACCTCGAACGGGAAAAAAACCAGACTGGAGTTATTAGTATCCGTTCACGAAATTTTAAGAGCAATATTTTAACAGAGAGTGGAACTTTATTTTTAATTTTTCCTTTAATATCAATTCTTATATTCATTTATTTTTTCATAGTCTTAATTGGTAACATTAATAGCTGCATGACAACTTGCCCTGTTAAAATAGCAAAGCTTCGAGTTTTCTTAAAAGCAAATACCACCAAAACGCTAGAAGCCATATAAGCGGATAGTGTAGCAACAGCCGCCCCCTCACTACCATAAATAGGAATCAGCAACAGATTTAGTGAAATATTTACTGCTGCACCTATTATATGCGAAAAAAAAGAGTATTTATATTGCGCTTCTAATAACAGCCAGGAGGAATAAACTCCACGTATAAAAATAAAGTTCAATACCCATACCTGAATGCAGATAAGTGATGATGCAACATTATAATTATTACCATAAAATAATGTAATGATAAAATTCGAAAACAATGTGGTTAATGATGCTACAAGAAAGGATATTATTAATAAGAACTTTAATATCTGAGCTAATAAGCGCTTATACTCGACATGATTACTCTGTCTTAGATATTGTAATTTAGGATAGAATACTGCAGTTACCATGATAGGTAAAAAATACCACATTTCGGACAAACGAGTGGCTGCAGAATAATAACCAGCTTGCTCATTACCGATAAAGTAACCAATCATTAGAATGTCTGTTTTAAGGTAGATGTAGGATGCTAAACCAGACAAAACTAGCCACAATGAGCGACCTAATAGAGTTTTCCCATATTTTACCGAAAAATGCCAACACAGTAATGATTTTCGATTAAAGCCTAACAGAAGATAATAGCCAAGGTGAGTCAAAATCCACTCAAGACCGATAAATAACAAGAAGTACTTTAATGGCCAATTCAAATAGATGCCAAGTAACTTTATTGATGTTGATAAGGCGAGCACAAACATTCGAACAATAACTGTTGGCTTATTCTCAGACTGGGATTTGTAAAATAGATCAATAACACCCAATGATCGAATTATGTTTGCAAGTGCAAGCAGTGTAACTACTAAAACTGGGTTAGGCGAAAGATTAAACCAACCAGCATAAACAACTGCTAGTGCTATTAGCGCGGCAACTACACTACCGATAAAACGAATACCAATGGTAGTACCAAAAATAGTTTGTTTATCCTCTTTACCGTCAAGAAACTCTTTGGTTGTAATCCCGTTTAAGCCAAGGTTGGCAATTGGGGTTAACAAAAAAAACAAAGACAATATTATCGAATATTGACCCAGTAGTTCAGGTCCAAGATAACGAGCCAGCAATAAAAAGAAAATAAAACTTATCAATAAATTAAATATTTTTTCAATTAATAACCAACCAGAATTTTTGACCTCTATACGGTATTTTTGAAATGAGTTTGTTAGTTTGTTTATCATTTATCGTCGCAAGAAGTGAATACGAATAAAATATTTTAATTTGACTATCATATTACCAGCCCACAATTGCAACATTAACTCTATAATACCAAAGGGAATATTCTGTGCGTACATATTCCAAAAAGCTTGATTTCGTAAATTTTTAGAGCTCATTAACGCTCTATGCTTTTCAACAAACTGATGGTTACCAATAATATTTTGTTTACCCGTTGTGAGCCGTTCTAAACTTGGTGTGCGATTTAAAACATAGCTTGGTTCATTAATACGTAAAGCTGAACCATAACCGATTATCAAACGAGTCCATGCATCATAATCGAGACGGGCCGCTAGATTATCATCAAAGCCTCCTATAGCTAATATTCTTTCACGTTTCACTAAAACTTGGGTTGTAGCATGATTGTAGCTAAGCTGTTTTGACAAGTTAAATATCATTGTTTTACCATCAGCAATCTTACTCCGGTTACCAAAGTCCCAGATAAGACTACTACAGACAAATGCATATTTATCATCATAAGCAGCCACTAGTGAACTGAGGCGATTAGAATAAAAAACATCATCATCATCAAGGCCAGTAACAAGCTCACCTACACTATTTTCAATAGCTCGGTTTCTTGCTGCAGCGATACCTAGACTATTTTTATTACAATAATACCGGATATTTTCAAACTTGAGCGTATAAGATGCCAGTATTTCAGATGTTGCATCACTGGAGCCATCATCTACCACGACCAATTCAAAATTGGCATAGTCCTGAGCAAGTACCGAATCTATAGCTTTTTTTAATAGTTCAGCACGATCTTTACTAGCCATGTAAACACTAACTAGTGTGTAGTTTGAATTATTCATAGTGACCTAAATTTGTTGTCGAAACCCATTAAAGAGGCCAGATAGAGATATTTGATATAATATCAATTTAACCAATGACTCAGTCTTTATTAATAAATTCACCCAAGTTCACAATATCTTCCCATTAATAATCAACCACATGCTATTTTCCACCAACACTCATTGCTGGTATCGACTTTCTCTCAACGTTATACTCGTACTTTTCAAAGAGCCGATCTCGGGCCGAAGGCAACCGTTTACTAGTCCAGTCGAAAAATAATTTATCAAGTAGTTTAATATTTTAAACTTAGGGATACCAGTAACATTGAATTACTCATAAACATCAGGTGAAAAATCATATCTACTCTTAAAAAACGATAGACCTTTTCATAAGTGCGGCACCATCCTGTTGATAATATTAGAACCAGGAAAGACCCATTGAAAAAAGGGGATTAACCACCAATAGCCTTTTCATGTACGACATTGTTAAACAGCTTGAGATAATATTGAATTAGTCTTTTGAAAAAGAGCTGGCAATGGCTTTTCGGTGAAAACAATTAGTCTATTTATAGGACTCATGTAAACCTGTGAATGCTGTTCAAGCTAGTGATGTAAAGAAGTTGAGCCCGCTTTCACCAAACCAACCATAAACAATTGGAATAATAAGTTTAATCTTAATTGGAATCATGCAAAGCTTTACTGACATTATTAAAAACCACATCCCAAGTGTAGTTATCTCTCATTAATTTACGGGATTTCCTACTAACTTGTTGCCATATTGATCTATCCTTTAACAAGCATATCACGCTACTTGCAAAATCCACGGCACTTTGTTCGATAAATATGTGTTCCCGATTCTTAACAAGTAATCCTGCCGCCCCCTCTTCAGTTGTAACTATGGGAATACCACGGTATAAGCCATTAACCACCTTTACTTTAATACCACTACCAAATCGTAAAGGGGCTACAAATACGCGATGAGATTTATATAATGGTTCAAGATCATCAACAAAATTTAGTAACTGTACTTCTGGTTCCAATCTTAATAATTTATTCTTCAGCGAATCATTACAAATGCCAGCAATAGTAAGCCTAACACCAGGAACTTGCTTTTTGATGTGAATCCAGATTTTATTTAGGAACCAGAGCAATCCATCAGAGTTTGCTTCCCAAGTTAACGTGCCAATAAAAAGTACACTTAATGTCGTTTCATCATACTTAATACTCGGCAAATAGAGATTATCCTCGTCGCCTAAATGATAAGTATCAATGAATTTATTCATCTGCACTCCGGCGGAGGTCAATGCATCTCTATCGTTGGGAGCTGCCAGAACAACATGTGCTTGATTGCACATGTTTACCTCATAGTTTTTAATTCTGGATGCTTCAATTTTTAATAATAACTTTTTTAGCGGTTCAATAGTTTGTCTGGAAAGACCTGACCACATGATAAATTCTGCATTATGCTGGTGCACAATAACCCGTCCCTGATAATTTAAAGGCACATATTGAAACATAAGATAGTGGTCAACAAAAACAACATCAAAATCATCAACTAAAGAGGCTATTTTATCTTTAAATAATACCGATTGATTACGATAAATAGTTAAGGGGATTCTGGTTATATAACTTCTTAATAAATTGATTGGACTTCGTGGGATTTTTAGCGATTGAGTCCATATGTTGAGTTGTGGCATGAGCAATTTATATTCAGCCACATTATCCTCCTCCTCTGTACTCTTTAGAATACAGGCAAGACTCATTTCATACGTAGATGATAAATGATTGACTAATTCGAAACTTTTTTTGGCCCCACCGCTGATAGGTGGATAAGGTAATTGTGGTGTAAGAAATAAAATTTTCATTTAATCGCAACTCCAAAGTATTGCAATATACCTTTGCTCATAATGAAAGCATCTTTCTCATAGAGAAATATTTTCCCAGCACCATATGTCAATGTTTGATTGCAAAGCAAACATAACCATACAAAAATAACGTATCAAAAAAACCGCTTATCCACTTCAATATGTTCGAATAATGCTGTTCCTCCCCTAAGAGTGAACACAATATCAGGAGAATTTACTTTTTCTGCGATATTATCTGAAACACCTTACCGTTATTTTAACCTAATAGTTGAGACATCTCTTTGGCTTTAAAAAAAGAAGTTGGTTTATATTTATTAGGTACAAATTTATGAACTCCATCTAATAATGCTGATAATTCATTGAGGTTACGACAAGCCAAAGCATAGCCATTACTAATAACATACTGCACCAGTTCTTTTTGGTGATGGTCAACCCGTTGTGTATTTTCAACAACAATAATTTTTTTATTTAATTCTAATAACTTAAAAACAGTGCCTGCCCCTGCGTGTGTGATGATAATATCAGCGTCAAGATAATGTTGTTCAATATTTTCGCTATAGCGAAAGTATTGCCCATTTACAGGAAGGTAATGCCCATCTGCAATTTGATGTGATATTAACCAAGCTATTGTGGTTGAAATGCGATCTACTTCCTTAAAAAGATGATCAAAACGTGTATAACCGACAGTTACGAATAAATTCATAACCTGCCCGAAAAAGACGCTTTCGGATATAACTTTAACAAGCTTATATTTTGGATATAGAAGATATCTGCAATATAATACATCACTCTACCAGTAAGAGACCGACTATGAAATCTAGACCAATCCTCAATGAAGATTACTTTTTTATTGAGGATTTTCAGTAATAAAGAAGGTAAAACTGCTATACCGGGCCCTGTTGAAATAACCCCTGATATTTTATAGCGTTTGATTAAGTATATTGTTTGAGCAATGACTCGTGTTCCACTAAATATGAATTGAAAAGGGTTTCTCCAATACATAAACTTATCTCTTACTTCTGCGCATATTAAGTGTTCTACCGCGCCAAATATATCAATAGCACTTGATATTGAAACAAATTGAATTTTTTGACCATCAGCCCCCAAATGAGCTAATAACCTTCGCATTTCTTCTTTATGACCGCCTTCACCATAAATAATTAGAATAATTTCCTTAGCCATATATATGTAACATACTGTATATTTCCTAGAAATTATATTTTAAATCCTATCGTTGTCCTTTTCAAGGCAGTTGTCACCTAAATTTTTAAGTAGCTTCCTTGTGTAGCCGAATATATTTTAGTGTACGTAATTAAAATTGTCGGATACTAAACAGTTCTTATTTCAATAAGTTATTTTTAGTAAATTAAGTTGTCGAGGTAAAGGTAAACCCAAACCGAGAAATATACATCACATTACATCATTAAAAGAGGTTGAAACAACAGCAGATTATATACTTAGACCTTGGGCGATAGAAAATGGTCAATACAGATATTAGATGTGATTTCTAGAGAGTATGAATGCCAAGTCTATGCAGAGGGTGGGACGAGAAACCCAAACACTATCAGGCGTAAGTTGCAAAATTTAATATAAAACCACTCATCACAAAATATTCTCTTCACCTAAAACAGACAAAGCAGGTAATTGATCTGGAATTTTAATGGGCATTACGTTACCTAACAATCAAAACAGATGGGATAGCTCAGGCGCTAATAGCGCGTAACAATTTTCATCTACAAATAATAACATTGAATGTTACTTGTATTTTTAGCTATGTCAACATCTAAACGTATAGACGTCTATAATGTTTTTTTGATTC
>Ga0209395_1000775_pt1 | contig 46255 bp, 27 predicted proteins | sample GOMGulsemesocosm_3_FD_184635 | JGI IMG/M metagenome (GOLD analysis project Ga0209395, IMG submission 184635) | Methane-oxidizing microbial communities from mesocosms in the Gulf of Mexico - GOM9D Gulf of Mexico (SPAdes) (version 2) | ecosystem: Environmental > Aquatic > Marine > Cold seeps... | reverse complement strand
AGTATAAAACATCAAATAAGTATAAAAACGGAAATTGTGAAGCGTTTTCACATTTTTCATCAACACATCGAAAACACACCTCAATATGCTTTATACTAGATTGTTACATGTGTTTTTGTGTTATTTTCAAACGTTAAATATTTCACAATATAGTACTTTGTTTTGCATAGTACTATAATTCTACATATATTTGTACCATCATTAACTAACAAATTAATATATTATGAAACCATTAGACAACATTATCGACATTTTAACAGCTCAAGAATCTAATTTATTAGAACACAAAGGGAAATTTATTGACATGCATAACAACAAAAGAACAAGTTGGAATAATAGAAGAAATTACGGTTTTTAATCCATGAATTTCTTAACCTCAATCTACTTAAAAAAAAGGTTTTGTAATAAGTATTAACGCCCTTTACTAAAACAATTACAAGACCTTTACCTTTCTTTTTTCTACAATTGCACCTTACGACTCAATTACAGCAATCGTTTCGCTACAAGTGACTTTTTCAGTTCGGTTTGGTTTTCCCAAAAGAGGTCTTCAATTTTTTGCATGACTTCATTAAACTCCGGGTGACTTTTTAAAGGTTTAAAAACGGGATCTGTTTTCATAAATAATAAAATCCAGTATTGGTAATTTCTGTTTGCCGTAAATACTTTGAGTTGCTCAATGGCTTCGTCAAATTTTCCTTCATGTGTATACAGCGCCGCAAGACTCACTGGTTTGTAGATAGATTCATCATCTTTACAATAAGCTGCGTAGGAAGTAAAAAATTCAGCCGCTTGTTTTTTCAAGCCCATCTTTTGGTATACATACCCTATCTTGATGTCTTCATGGGGATAAATATCCAACCCACGTATCTTTCTAGCCTGTACGAATTTTTCATAATACGAAAAAGCCGTCTCATAGTCTTCTTGGTAATAGTGAAATTTAGCCACTTCTTGTAAAATATCGAGACGCGAGGTATCCTTTTGAAATTCTCTTATCAAAGATTTTTTAGTTTGTTCAATGTCTCTATTCTTAGCATACAGGATATACACTTTTACATAAGGAGCAAAATAATTATCCTGATTATAATTGAGAGACTTATCAATATACGTGTTTGCTTCTTCAATAAAACCATTTTGGATAAGCGCATTGCTAAGACTTAAATAGATATAACTTTTGGTTATCGAATCATTAGCAGCAATGTCTAGTTGCACCCCTTTTAACGCATATCTTAAGTACTTACCGGTATTGGGAATATAATTGGCATATAAATTAGAAAGCATTTGAATCACAGACGATGCATTAGGATTGTACTCCAGGGCTTTCTCTAAATGAGGTAGCGCCAATCTATATTCCTTAATATGCATGTAATACAAGGCCTTGGCGATAAGACTTTCGGCAGATTTTGAATTGTATAACAAGGCTTTATCGGCATTATTATTAATGAGTTCTGTGTATTTTTTTTCCTTTTTAAATAGGTCGATATAGTAATAAGAAAAAGCAATATTTGCATAGGCCAAGGCAAATTGTGAATCCTGGGCAATCGCTTTTTCAAATAGTGCAATGGCTGCCACTAATCCTTCCGTAGTTTTCGTGTTATATTCAGTCAGTCCTTGGAGGTAAAAATCATATGCGACGACGTTATCCGTTGGTTTTTTCTCAATTTGTTCCCTTTCAGCGGCTGTTACCTTTGCCTTAATAGCATCCGCAATTTTCTTAGCGACTTCATTTTGCAACTCAAATATATCTACCACTTTTTGATTGTACTGCTTCACCCAAATAGGCGTATCGGTAGCCGCTTCTATCAATTGGATATTTAACAAAACTTGATCTCCCACTCGTTGACCACTACCTTCTACAAGGTAATTTACATCCAGTACTTTGGCAATCTCAGGAATGCTTTTATTTGTGTGTCTGTATTTCTCTACGGAGGTTCTACTAATGACGCGTAAATCTTCAATTTTCTGAAGGTTGTTTAAAGCCGCTTCCATGAGTCCATTCACAAAATAGAGATTGCTAGCATCGCTACTTTCATTTTTAAAAGGCAACACGGCAATCGATTTTTCAATGGCTACCTCTTCGTTCCCTCTCCATTTATTATATGACAGCACTGCTATCACAAGGAGCATTAGTGCCACCGCAGTACTTAGCAGTCCTCTTTTTTGCTTAAAAAAGTGAGTTTGGACCTGGTCTTTATCATCCAGCACTACTCCTTTTCCAACCTCTCCAGGAGGGTGTCCATAATATTCTCGAAAGCATTTAATGAAATAAGAAGTACTTCCAAAGCCAACTTTGTATGAAATTTCTGAAACCGTTAATTCCGTTTCTTTAATCATTTCCATCCCCTTAATGAGACGTATTTGACGAATGAATTGGCTCGCTGAAAGTTGTGTATTCTTTTTGATTTTTCTTAAAAGATTAGAACGACTCATGTTCATAATCTCAGCGAGTTCAGAAACTCCGAATTGTTCGTTGGAAAGATTCTCAAGAATCACTGATTTTATTTTTTTAATAAAACCTACTTCAATATTTGATTCGTTTGACATATTATTTTTTACTGGGCCTAAAATAGAAAAAAATATAATTACACTCGATATTCCCTCTCACAATTTTCATCAATTCATACAACTTGCGTCATAATTTATACGGTTGCATCATAGTTTTTATTCATTTCTAAAACGTTACAACATTGGCTTAATAGCTTATAAGTACCGTACTTACTTTCATTGCACCTTTGTAGGAACAAAAATTAAAAACTAAAATTATGAGAACACTAAAAATGAATTCCTTAACATCTTTATTAAAATTTTCTTTTGCAATCCTATTACTATTCAATGCTTGTGGGCAATCAGATAAAAAAACGGCTTCCAAATCAGACACAAATAACACCGAAGAATCAATAGTAACGACACCGGAAATTAACATTCATGAAGCGGTTTTGACAGGCAATTTGGAGCTAGTAAAACAGCATATTAAAGCACAAACTAACATCAACGAAAAAGACGTAATGAGTGGTTCTACACCTTTGATTACTGCTGCTACCTTTGGGAAAAATGAAATCGTTAAAGCATTGATACAAGCAAATGCAGACTTAGCCATTAAAAATAACGACGGAGCAACAGCCTTACATGCGGCCGCTTTCTTTTGTCGTATAGAAATTGTACAAATGCTTATTGATGCCAAAGCTGATAAGACAATTCGTAATAATTTTGGCGCCACTCCAAGAGAAACTGTCATGGGTTCTTTTTCTGATATAAAACCAATCTATGACATGTTGAAATTACAACTAGCACCAATTGGTTTACAACTTGACTTGAGCGAAATTGAAAAAACACGTCCCGTTATTTCTATGATGTTACAATAATACCCTCAAAAACACCATTCAAATGACAACAGAAAGAAGACACGATATCGATTGGCTGCGCGTAATAACCATTGGTTTACTATTGATCTATCACATCGCCATCATTTTTCAACCATGGGCCATGTTCATTGGCTTTATAAGAAGTGAGGCATCTATAGAAAGTATATGGAAACCTATGAGCATGCTCAACGTTTGGAGAATTCCTCTTTTATTTTATGTATCCGGTATGGGACTTTATTTTGCTTTAAAAAAGCGACATTGGAAGCAATTACTCCTTGAAAGGTCAAAGCGAATCCTGCTACCATTCCTCTTTGGTATTATTGCCATAGTCCCTATGCATATCTATGTTTTTCAGGTATATTACAAGCTGCCTTTGGGGTATTACGCACATATGGGCCATTTATGGTTTTTAGGGAATATTTTTGTCTATGTAATCGTACTATTACCTTTGTTTCTATTTTTAAAAAAAAATGAAGAAAGTAGCTTTAGAAAAAGAGTGTCCTCATTGATGGTGCACCCATTAGGCCCCTTATCAATCGCTGTCTTTTTTGTACTGGAAGCAGTTTTAGTAAAACCACAAGTGTTTGAAATCTATGCACAGACTTGGCATGGCTTCATCCTTGGTTTTATGGCGTTCTTTTTTGGATTCCTACTGGTTTATAGCGGCAAGGAATTCTGGAAAACGGTGTTAAAATGGCGCTGGTTATATATAGGAATTGCGGGAGTTTTATATGCCATTCGTTTCTTTGTATTTGAAACAAAAGCTCCTGGATATTTATTAGCTATCGAGTCAAACTGCTGGATATTTGGAGTTTTTGGATTTGCTTATAAATACCTGAATAAACCAAGTCCTGCACTGAGCTACTTAAGTAAAGCGGCTTATCCTGTGTATATCATCCATATGATTGCATTGTATTTAGGCGCCTTGATTATTTTACCATTAGCCATTCCTCCAATGCTCAAATTCATAGCTATAGTAGCATTTACTTCTGTTTTTTGTTATCTCATGTATGAATTCATCATAAAAAGGGTCAATTTCTTACGGCCTTTGTTTGGGTTGAAATTGATAAATAAAGACAGCAAAAAAGAAACATCATTTTACAAAATTTTACGGTTGAGGAACCTTAAAATTAAAAAATAAATGACTTGAGATTGTAAGTTCTACGCAGTTATTGTGTAGAACAACGCTTCTAAAACACCACCTGGGTATATTGCAAAAAGGGAAATTATAGTCTGAAGACCGTAATTTCCCTTTTACTTATTATGTTTCTTAACAGATTTATCCAAAAATCATAAGCAAAAAACATCTTAAGTTTACTTCTTATAAATTTAATTTAAACCCAAAAACAGGAAGCTCTCCTTGAATAAAATCAATCGCTGAATGTCTTATAAAACCTAATTTCTCATACATTCCCCAGGCAATTTTCATTGATTGAGTTGAGTGAATAAAAAGTTGCTTTTGTTTCCTTTTTTTTGCGCGATTAATACATTCATTGCTCAATAACTTACCTATCCCCTGTCCTCTTTCCTCAGGAGCAACCGCAAGTAATCTAAACCCCGAAGCATTTTCAATTTCCTTAACAGTACCACCAGAACCATAGTGTTTTAAATCACTAAAATACACAACCGCTCCAACTATTTTATTTTTATCTGTAATAGCCACTAGAAGTTCCGTATTCTCTTTTTTTGTTAAATTGCCAACATTTAGTAACATTTTATAGTATTCCGGTTGATCAATTTCTTTAGGAAACCCTTCCAATTGAGAATAAACTTTTACCATTAACTCACCTACAATTTTAAATTCTTGTGGTGTAGCATTTCTTATATTCAATTCTTTATTCATAATATTACATTCACATACATATAGTAACTCATTAAAAATAGCATTGGATTAACATCTTACGCTTATTTCTAGTAATTACACCCCCATTTCTCTAGGATCGTAGGAAGAAACATCACTTACATTAATCCAAGCATTTAAAGCAATTAGGTGACAATGTACCTTAGTTGTTAAACGTTGTATTACTCGGTAGTTCAAATAATTGTAATTCAAAGTAGGAAACCGAAGCCACCAAATGATCAAATATATCCGCCATTATATATTCGTAATTCTTCCAAACTTTGTCTTTACTAAAGGCATAAATCTCAATAGGAATTCCTTGCGATGAAGGCGCCAATTGTCTTACCATAATAGTCATTTCTTCGTTAATTGCTGAATGATTTTCAACATACGTTTCTATGTATTTTCTAAAAACGCCCATATTGGTTAGGTTTCTACCATTAATTAGCAAGTTCTTATCGGCGGCATTCTGATCGTTCTGTGCGGCAATGTCTTTTTGTCGTTGCTCCAAGTAAGAGGTTAAGAGTTGAATTTTTTTAAGCTTGTCAATTTCTTCATTCTTTAAATACTTGACACTTTCTTGTTTTATAATAAGCGCTCTTTTTATTCTTCGTCCATCAGAATCGCTCATTCCTCTCCAGTTTTTAAAGGAGTCAGAAATTAACGCATAGGTAGGGATTGTTGTAATAGTTTTATCAAAATTCTGAACTTTAACAGTGGCCAGGTTTATCTCAATAACATCCCCATCGGCACCAAATTTATCAAAAGTAATCCAGTCTCCAATACGCACCATATCATTGGTGGCCACTTGAATGCTGGCTACAAACCCCATAATTGTATCTTTAAACACCAAGATGATTACTGCTGAAGCGGCACCAAGAGTGGCTAAAAAAGTGACAATTTTTGTCTCTGTTAAAATTACAAAGGCCAAGATAAATCCAAGTACCCAGATGAAAATCATAAATACCTGAATATAACTATCTATAGGTTTGTCTTTTAATCGAGGTAAGGTTTTAAAATAATCCTTAAATGTATTTAATAAACTTCGTACGATCCAGAGAGTCAATAATACCCCAAATACTTCCAAGGCTTTTCCTGCAACGATCTGCGCAGCTTCAAAATGAACAAATACATCGTTTAACAACATATCAGCAATAATGACCGGAATAACATGCGCCATATTTCGAGGCGCTTTGTTTTTAACTAAGAAGTCGTCAAAATTGGTTTTGGTCCTTTCGGCAAGTCGATTAAAATTGGTGGTAATAATTTTACGCGTTAAAAGATCTGTAATAAATAGTAAGATCAATAATCCTACGAGAAGAATGGCCATATTTAAATATTCAGCCAATGATTCGCTCATTCCCGAAAGAATAAATTTATTATAAAAAAAATGTGAAATGGTTTTCATAAAGTGTATTTAATTACTTGTAAAAGTATAGAATTAGGTTGGTTCTATAACTTCAATTGGCCTTGAAATTTCATAAATTTATCGCGCTCATAAAAAGGAGAGCTCAACGCCAATATTTCATTAAAAACAATGTTTCCAGCACATTGTTCACACACTAAAGACTTGGATAATTCAACCGTAATCACAACAATGACATTCGCAGCGTGAAGCTAACTTTCCTTAGCATGGATTGGAAGGGTGAAATAAAAAGTAGTTCCTTTGGCAAGTTCTGATGCCACCCAAATGGTTCCTCCGTGCTTTTCTACTAATTCTTTACAAAGCACTAGCCCTAAGCCAGATCCCTGTTCATTGGAAGTTCCTAAGGATGTACCATGGGATTGTAATGTAAATAATTTATTCTGAGTATCATTATTCATTCCTATACCATCATCTGAAACTGTAATTTCTACAAAATTATTTTTTTGCAAAGCATTTATTTCGACAGACCCTTTTGCATTGGTGAACTTTATAGCATTCGTAATTAAATTTAACAGAATTGTTTTTAACATATGCGGATCTGCATGCGCATGAAACTCTTTAGTTGGCAAATAATTCACAGCAATATTTTTAAAATCTGCCGTTGGTTTTAAAATTTCTATGGTTTGCAATATCACAGATTTCACAAAAATGTTTTTAGGATTAAAACGAATCTGTCCCGTTTGAGACTTGGCCCAATTTAATAGATTATCGAGCAATGCAAGCGTGTTTGCCGCGGATGAATTAATCTGTCCGCTAAATGTTTCAATTTTTTGAGTATCGTAGTTTTTTGCATTGTTCCTCAATAAATCTGAAAAACCCAAAATGGTATTAAAGGGACTTCTTAAATCATGAGCAATAATAGAGAAAAGAGTGTTTTTAGTGGTATTTAAAATTTCTAATTGGCTATTTTTATGACGTAATTTATGATAGAAAACAGCTATAATGACAGTAATGACTATCACGACTAAGAGCGCTAATCCAATCATAATTTGGAAAAGATGTTGCTGCTTAAGTTCTAAGACGTTCACCTGCTTTTCTTTTTTTAATTTATTTACTTCTTGATTTTTTTTATCGATTTCATAAAACACCTGTAATTGTTCTATTTTTATGTCTGCGTCTCCTAAAATAATTAAATCTTGTACTTCTATTAGTTTATCCTTATAATAAATTGCTTTTTCAAAATGATTAATCGTTAAATAGACCTCCGCCAACTTAGAATAAATTGCTTCTTGATTCTTTTTAGAATTCGAAGACAAAGCAATTGCAAGACCCTGTTTCATTTTTTTTATCCCTTCCGATATATATCCAGTTTTAATTAGACATAAACCTAAGTATTCATAAACACTTGATTTTCCATATAAACTAACTGCCCCATTTTTTAATTTTAATGATTTATTTAAATGTGTTTGTGATTGTACATAATTCCCTTTTAAATATGCCAATTTACCTAAGAGATAATATGACAATGAGATTCCATAGGTTGACTTGGCATCCGTGTGAATTTTATGTATAATATCAATATTCTGGGATGCCTTGTCAAAATTCCCAAGTTTCATATGTAATTGTGCTATTTGTTCGTAGCACAAAGAGACACCATTACTATTACCATCCTGAGAAGCGATCACCAGATATTTATCTAATGATTCTTGAAAATATTGCATTGCTTTGTCAGAATTTCTCAAGTCTGAGTACATCTGACCTAATAAATAGGAAACCCAAGCATCTCCTTCTGTAAAATTACTCTTACTATAATTCAATCGTGCTTTTATAAAATATTCAATCGCTCTACCATAGCCCCCATTGACACGAAAAATACTCCCTATCATTGAATACGTAGCCCCAACCGTTCTATAATCACCCGATAACTGACTACTATAAAGCGCTTTATTAAAAACTTCAAGTGCCTGTTTTGTATGATTTAAGCTATAATGATACAATCCTTTTCTGTACAGAATTTCTCCCTTATACCTATGATCTTCCATTTCTTCTGACAACACTAGTGCTTTATTGTAGTATCGTTGCGAAAGTTCGAGACTGTCGGCATCCACTAATACACGTCCTAGCACATACAAGGAACGCATTTGCAAAGATTTATTTCCTGTTTTTTGGGATTCCAACAATGACAATTTGGTCAACTCTTTCGCTTGCTGGTTATTTTTCTTGTAGATATTCAATGCCTCCTCTAATTGAACAACGATCTTTTGTTCTTTTGCACTATTTTTCACCAACAGAGTAAGGCAGTTTTTGTTAATTTCCTTTTCTTGGTTGTCAAATGCTATCGAAATAAAAATAGAGATACATCCTATTAGGAAGAAGGCTATAACAAATACTTTTTTTTGCATTAGAGGTTTAATTTAATCTTTAATTAGAATAACATATGTTGAGCATACTCAACATTCTATATATTAAATTATTGGAATTACAAAAACTTAGAAAACTCATGCTATACAATTTAGGGGAATATCTCATGATATTCAAAAGTAACCATTATAAATTTATAGCAGGCTATTTTAAGAAATTATATTAAGTATTCACCTATAAATGAACATTTACAGGAAATACCCCCATTCAGCACAGGGGAAAACACCAACATTATTGCAATTAATTATACTTGAAAAAGAGGTTCATATTTATCTCTTACAGCGTACATTAAAAAAACATTCATTAAAATGGCCAATACAGCAGGAAGCATGTTTTCAGGGTCCAAAAACATATGAAATAATAAGGCGTTCAACATAATAGGAAACAAGGCAACAAGCGCCAAGGCTCTGTACATATTAAAAGCTATGAGAACACCTGCAATAATCTCAACAACTGCCACCACAGACATCCCATATCCTATTTTTACAAAAGCCCCCATAAACTCCAACCCAGGAGCTGACAATTCCATTACTGGCATAAAATTTAAAAATTTGTTTAGTCCAAACGTTATTAGCAACACACCTAGTAATATACTAATAATTCTTGTTGATTTTTCCATCGTTTCTTATTTTACTTGTTAGTTAATATTATTCAAAAATTGTAATTCATTTCTTGAAACACGGAACGAAGAAGGTCTTTATGACCCTTATTTCATTTTAAGATGAGTAGTATCAAGCCATCCTAACTGGGAAAAAATGATGTGCAACTTAAAATACTCATTTTTTTGACAACTATTTTCTTCAAGCATTTTACTCCAAACTTATGCGCTCATAACAGTGCAATTTTTTAAAATAGAATGTCAACATAAATAGGTATCAAAATTACATTACAAAAAGAAAACATACACCTACACAAACATGTAGTTATTGACCTTAAAAGGACACTATTAAAATACTTTACAAAAACAATAAGATCCAAGATTTCAATATTTTCTTGTGTGTAAGAATTGTGAATAATGAACTTATTATTCAATACAAAAACATTCCTACCAATAGCGTAAAAAAAGGATGTACTCAAAAGAGCCATCCCTTAATAATATCATGAAACCCCATAACACTTTTTTTAAAAAATCTTGTATCATTTTATAGGTGTAAACAATTTCACAAGGTCCGCGAATACTAGACAATACAACACAGAAATACTATCAGTAATTAATTATATTCCTTCATATTATTAATTTCTTGTAGTTCATCTTGAATCATAAGGCCTAATTTAGTTCCGATGCTTTTATAGAATTCGACGTTGGAATTTGCACAAATTAAATCTGAAAACTCAGGGACCCATTGTGATAAATGCCTTTCAATTAATGAATACTGTTTTTTTAAATATAAGTTCCTATTACCGGTATCATGAATTTTAATAGCTTCTATCTCTTTCGAAATCAAGTAAAACATAAACTCCAATTCTATTGCTATATGATCCGCGGGCTCCATTACGTCTACTTGGAGGTTTTCGCTCTGATACAATCGCATTACATCAAGTGTAGATGCTCCTTGCGTTGTTTTTCCTTCTTCCAAATAGACGGAACCGTATGGAGGGCATAGTACTTTAAAAGGCCCCAAAAACAATCTAGAAAAATCTACTTGAAGTTCTTTTTCATTCTTCAAACAATCCAATAAACTATCAAAACTCTGCGGTAATTTATGAAGGTGTTTTTTAAGTAATTCCAATTGATTTTCATCGGGGTAATAAAAACATTCAGCGAAAAACTTATAACAATAAGCGATTTCTATTTTCCTTCTTACATCCATCCTATAATTTTTAAAGGAAGTATTCTGATAGGATACTCCCTTATTAAACAAACAATCAACACCTACCAACGCTGATTTTAAATTTTAACAACTTTAACTCTTGTGGTTCCGTAAAATGCAGTGGCACCACTAAGTCTATCATATTCAGCTGGGATAATATCGTTGTTACTACCTCCTCTAGGCGTTTTTCCATATTCTTCGGCTGCTACTTTACCATAGGCCCAGTGACCTTGACCGTAACATTTTGAAACTGTTCCAGGAGCATTTCCTTCCCATATCTTCGCCGTACATTCAAGGGAACCAACGGGAGATACTAACTTAATTTTATCACCATCTTTTATGCCATATTTCTTGGCATCAATTGGGTTAAATCTAGCAACATCCTCTTGTGCTACATCCCCTGGATCGAGATCTTTAAGTTCGTGGTACCAAGTACAATTAGCAGACCTACCTTCTCTATTAAACCTGGATTTATAATCTACATGTACCAGCGGATACTCTTCTTTAGTTCCTTTCATAAAAGGAGCTTCATAATGAGGTATAAATGCCATTTCTCCTCTAGCTTGATAATTACACGTTTCCAAAATATCATCAATATCAGTATGGTATTTTTCTGCATGAGAAGTCAGTGCTTTTTTCAATGTTTCAGAATAAAATTCAAACTTCTTTGTTACAGTTTTCATATGTCCCCATCGTTTTTTAAATGGATATGGATCCGAATTCCAAACACCAACTTCAGTGAACTCTTTCCAACCAGAAAATGCATCACCTCCTTTATGCTTACTCGGATCCCATAATGGTTGTGTCGCATATTTAAGAGCAAACAAACCAAATTCAGCATCATTTTCTGGAGTTTTACCCGTTTCTGGATCCTTAATGGTTTTATAATAATCAAGTAAATTAGAAAAACCTTTTTTTGCTAATTTTTCCGCAATTAACCAAGGAATTTCCGTTTCTTCATTTTTAACTTCCCATACCGGTTTAATTACAGGTTGGTTCATAGTAACGTGTCTATATCCGTTTCCAACACTTTTGACATAAGCCCATTTTTCATACATATGATTTGTACAAGGCAAAATTATGTCTGAAAAATGTGAAAATTCAGAACCATTTGTCGTGCAATGCACGAGGAAAGGTATTTTAGATAATGCTTTTTCCCAACGTGCCGTTTCAGGACAAGAGAAAGCAAAATTATTAAAATAGGCTATTGCAACTTTAATTTCATTTGGATCTTCATTTATAATTCCATCCGCCGCATTATTTGTAACGACCCCTCCCCCTGATTTACCTTTTTTAAGTGCAGGAAAAGCTTTTGTTCCTCTTTGATCTATTTTTTTATGCTTCTTTCCTTTCTTAGCAATAGCATCCATAAAGTCTTCTGCCCCTGGGAATTTAAGCGTATACTCTTTATTCGCTTTCATAGTACCTCCGACATTATCTACCGCACCAACTAATCCATTCAACGCATGACAAGCCAAACTTGCATATCCACCACGTGCTTGCATAACAGGTCCACCACCTACCCAAGATATAGCATGGGGAGCGGCTTTTCCGTACGCAATAGCTACACGCCTGATTTGATCTACAGATATGCCGGATTTTTTAGAGGCCCATTCCGCAGTTTTATCTTTTAATTCTAAATTCCACCAGGCAAGTAGTCCGTGCGTATATGTTTCTTTAAAAATAGCTCCATGCTTTTCTTCAATAATCTCGACACCAACTTCAAATTTACTAATTGGTGAATCTGCTACAAAATCACCTACAAACGGTTTATACCATAAGCCTTCCGTTAACAAAATATGAGCAATTGCAGATGCGAGCGCTCCATCTTCACCCGGTTTAACCGGCAACCATTCAGAAGCTTTTGTAGCCGTAATTGAAAGTCTAGGGTCTACAACAGCAACTTGCATTCTTTCTAAAGCTTCTCCCCATATAGATGAATAAAAAGAAACTTGTCTATTGGCAGACAAAGGATCCGCACCCCAAATTAAACAGTAATTTGCATTTTGTATATCATATTGTCTGTAATCCCATTCACCTTCTGTGTAATAAGGCCCAAATTTTTCTGCTTCTGCACAAATGGCACTGTGTGATATGTTATTAGGAGATCCAATTATTTTAGTCATTCTATCATAAATAATATCCCTCATATAAGTATATCTCCCTCTCATAAGCATATATTTATGCGTTTCATTATTCCTACGAAGCTCCATTATTTTATCAGCAATGGTATCCAAGGCTTCATCCCAACTAATTGGGACAAACTGAGGATCTTCATTTCTTCCTTTTTTAGGATTCGTTCTTTTCATAGGAACCTTTATTCTATCTGGATCATATACTTGCTGTAAACTCATATGTGATCGAGGGCAACTTTGTCCCATATTTACTTTAGAATTAGGATTCCCTTTCACCCTAACTGCTCTACCATCAATAACATTCACTTGTATTGAACACCAAGAAGTACAACCTTGACAAGTGGTCGCTTTCCATGTTCCACTTGGGGCGTTTTCTACAGCAACTGATGTTGTAAACGCTTTTAGGTTTGGAACTATCATTGCTGCTGCTGCAATACCAACTCCACCAACAGCAACATTTTTTATGAATTTTCTTCTATCTTTATTTTCCATTGTTTTCGTTTTAAAGTGTTTTTAAGCCTCTACTGAACTAGATAATGAATCTACAGTAGCATCAAACTTGCTTACGATCAACTGATAAGACAATATAATAAAGGATGTTATCCCTGCACAAATGACAACTTCTGTAAGTGTAATGCTATATTTTAATACTTCAATTCCTTCCAATAAAGGTATTTCTTGTCCTACAATTATTAAATTATATCTATATGCCGAAATTGCGAATACAATTAAGACGGAAGCCAATACCATCATAGAAAATTGCTTTCCAATTTTTGATAGTAGTAGCAATAATGCAATTAACAAACCAAAAATATTAAGAATAAAAAAATACAAATGACTCGTAGTTAACAATTCCCAAGCTTCAATACCTTCCGGTTTTTCACTATAATTTAAAACAAGAATGTCAAATAGATCTAAAAACAATACGCCAGCAACAAGGAAGATTAAAATTACTCTTAACACCCTTCTTGCAGACTGATTTAATAGTTCAATATTTTGAATCTTTTTACTGATAAATGCGATTATTACAAGTGCTGCTAAAGCAGAAACCAAGGCTGCATTGGCAAAATGTGGAAGTAATAATGGCCTGTTCCAAAATTCTCTCGCTTTCACAAAACTAAATAGAGCCCCGTCTGGAACTAATACAATAACCATTGCCATAGGAAAGGCTATTATGGACATTATTCTTATTCTTTTTTGAAGTTTTTCATTTTTAGGATCCTTTTTCAGTTTAGCTAAAGCGACAATTAACAATAACAGTAATAGTCCGAACGTATAATAACTCAATGAAGAGTAAAAGAATACGGAACTAGTATTTTGCATTAAAAAGGGTACTTTCATCATTCTAATTGGGTTACCAACATCGAGCATAACGAATAACACAGCTCCTATTAAACTAACAAAACCTACAATAACCGCTCTATATTCTAATGGTTTTAAATCTTTTAAATTGAATACATATATTATAAAGCCTATCAATGTAGATCCCGTGCTTATCCCTATAAAAAAAGTGAATGCAGCAACGTATACTCCCCATGGAACTTGTTTATTAATCCCCGTCACAGAATGTCCCTGAACGAACTGGTTATACACGCCTACTAAACCAATTATAAAAATTATAATAAGTAGTGTATACCATATGGTGTTTTTTGTATTTTTCATGATACTTATTTAAAAATTAAACATAGTTAGTATTGCTATCTACTCGACTTTCCTGGATTGTAATTTCTTATGTAAAACACTTTTGGTAATGTTCCTAAATGTTCTTTTAATCTGAATGGAGCATATTTCCCTAAAAGACTTACAACTTCACTTTTAGAATCTTTCAAATCTCCAAATATTCTTGCTTTAGAAGGGCATCGTTGAACACACCTAGGTGCTTCTCCTCGTTTAACCAAGTGATCGCAGAATGTACATTTCTCCACAACGTTTTGTGGTCTGATTCCGGGTAATGTATCATTGCGTTCAGGATTATAATATGGGATTACATTTCCTCCAACTTTCAAATTCATCTCTTTAGGAGATGCTGTACCCGCAATTAAAGGTTTATCCTCTCTCCAGCGTTTATGAGATTTTTCTCCATTAAATGAAATCACATTATAAGGACAAGCCACCATGCAATATCTACAACCAACACACTTGTCCGGGTTGTGCATAGTAATACCGTCATCATCCTTAAACATCGCCTGTGTGGGACAAACTTTTACACAAGGAGCGTTTTCACAGTGATTGCATAAAGTAGGAATATAATCGTAGCGGACATTAGGAAATATTCCCACCGTATTGCAGATTTTATCCGCCCACAAGATGCCTTCTTGTACATTATTTTCAGTTTTACACGCTATCGTACATGCGCCACAGGCCGTACATTTTTGAAGATCTATAACCATTGCCAATCTACGTACCTTCTTTTCTTCTTTACGCGTAGATGACAAGGCAGGAATACTAAACAAAGTAGCAGCACCAACCAATGCCTTCTTCAAAAAGTCTCGTCTTTTTTTAACATTTATATCGCCAATTTTTTCCATAATGTTATAATTTAAATTCTGCGTTTAAAAACACTTTAGACGTTGTTTCTATAGTAGAATTATCAGATGTAAACCCTTGATAATTGAGCGCAAATCTTAATCCTTTTACTGGTACAACTTGAAAACCAAAAATAATTTGAGAACCATTTTTATCATAATTCCAATCTTGAATATCACCGGATAATGTGTTTGATCCAAGTTGATCATATCGTCCAAAAATTTCAACTTTGTCACTAATCAAATAGGTAGTGTATAATGAAAATCCGTCAAGATCTTTATTGGCCGCTGGGCTTGCGTATTTTGTTGCGTTATTTTGAACATTGTATTCAGCACCTAGTCTCCAAGTACTTTCTTTATAACCTGCAAAAAAACTATAGGTAGTAATCGCATCACCATCAGTAGTAGGTTGGGTATCTACATATACTTTAGTTGTGAAATTTTTTATAGGAGAATACACTAAGTTCCCAGCAATTTTTTGATTCCCATCACTATCTTGTACCTTTTTATATCCTTCACCATTAGTAATTGATACATTTGCCTTTAGACCATCAATCAAGCTAAATTCTGCATTTACACCAAGGTCAGCACTTGTACTAAAGCCATATTGATCTTGAAATGATTTAAATAGATAACGATATCCCCAAAATTTCTCTTGATCATTATGTTGCTTTAATCCTATAAGCCCCATACTTAATTTTACTTTATCGGCAACTTTCCAATCCAATTGGGCCACCTTTAAGAAGGCAGTATAGGCAGAACCTCCGTCGTTATTCCCCACATCCAAGGTTAATTTTGCAGATATCTTATTGCTAAAAGCATATTTATAGCCAAAATAAGAACGCTTTAATTCAAAGGCGCTAGTTTTAGAAACGTCATTAGTAAGGTCGATATGATAATTCCAAAACACTTTGAAATGCACTTTACCACTTGGTTTAAATACTTCTAAAGATTCTTGAGCATTAACAGCAAAGCCAGTAATAAACAAGAGTACGAGTATTGCTACTGATTTTTTCATGGTATATTGATTTAAAAATACACCTATGAATTCACGATTATTATTCCAACATGATTATTTATTACAAAAGAAATACACAAAACAACAAACAAGCAATTTAACACACTAACTATCAGTATCTTAGAACGAATGTCAAATTATAAAACTAAATCTCGAGAAGATTAAAAAAAGCACCAAATCATACGAAATATCGAATAAACAACGAATAACCGTATACTATTCATAATCTTTTAACGTATTTAACGGTAATCTGAAAACAGAATTAAAGTAAGTTATATTTATTCATTTTTGACTGAAGTGTCGTTGGAGGTATCCCTAATAAGGAGGCTGCCTTTGATTTGTTATTATTACATTTTTTTAAGGCAAAATGTAGGTATTTTAATTCCAATTCTTTGAGTTTAGACTCTAAAGAGATATCTATAAGTGATTCTTTGAAGTCAATATCTATACAATTACAAACCTCCATAGGAACTTGAGATAAATTAATCATATTATTACTTGAAAGAAGTGTCATGCGTTCCGCAATATTTTTAATTTCCCTAACATTGCCTGGCCAATTATAACTTTCTAATTGTTCATACACCTCTTTTTCAACTAAAATTGGTCCATTTTTTGAAAATTTATTTATAAAAAAATCAATAAATAATCTAATATCTTTTATCCGGTTTCTAAGAGGAACAAGTCTAATTGGAAATATATTCAATCTATAGTATAAATCTTCTCTAAACTTCCCTTCTCTCACTAGAACTCTCAAATCCTTTTTTGTAGAACTAATAATGCGAACATCTATCTGAATTGGTGTAGCACTACCAACTCTTTCAATTTCACGCTCTTCCAAGGCTCTTAATAATTTTACCTGCAACTCTAAAGGCACATCATCAATATCATCTAAATAAAGTGTTCCTCCGTTCGCTAATTCAAAGCGTCCCTTCTTATCATATTCCGCTCCTGTAAAAGCGCCTTTAACATGCCCAAAGAGTTCACTTTCAAAAATTTCTTTGGATAAGATAGCACAACTAACCTTAATAAAAGGACTGTTTTTCCTGTTACTATTAAAATGAATAATATTAGTAATTAACTCTTTTCCTGTTCCTGTTTCTCCGGTAATTAAGACGGTACTGTTTGTAGCCGAAACTTTTCTTATGAGTTCAAAAAGTTCTTTATTCAGGGCTCTATCCCCAATGTAATTGGAAAAATCAAATTGCAGGCCAATTTGCTTTCTTAAGTCCTTATTTTCTTTTTTTACGGATCTCAATTCACAAATTCTATCCAAAACCAAAAACATTTCTTCTGTTTTAAATGGTTTTAGAATATAATCATAAGCGCCCAATTTCATCGCATTAACAGCATTTTCAATGGAGCCATGCGCCGTCATCACGATTACTTGAATATTATGATCGAACTCTTTAATTTTTTTTAATAATTCTACTCCATCAAGATTAGGCATTTTTAAATCTGTAATCACAATATCAGGCCGTTCTTCTCTTAAAGCGACCAATACAGCTATGGGGTTCGCAAACTCCTTCACTCTAAAGCCAGCATCTCTCAGGTCATCGGCTAAAGTAATTCTAATTATTCTTTCATCATCTACTATCCAAATCTTTGCATTTTTATCCATTTCGATCACTTTTTTTTGGTATTCTAACGTTAATAGTTAGCCCTAAATTTGAATTTATACTTGCGGTAATATTCCCTCCATGTTGTTCTACGATACTATAACAAACTGTAAGTCCCAATCCGGTACCATTCCTAATTTTTTTTTCTGTAAAGAAGGGATCAAAGATTGACGTTAATTTATCTGGTGATATCCCAATGCCATTATCTGAAATGCTAAAAACGATTTCATTTTGAAATTCAGTGATTTTGAAAATAATTTCTCCAAAACAGTTTGTTTTAAACAACTTTTTTTCATTGATCGCATCAATAGCATTTAACAACAAATTTAACAATACTTGCTCCATATGATTGCTACTACAATAGATATAGTAATTCCGGCTATTATATCCTTTTTTTACCGCTATTTGGGATGTTTCAAGTTCATAAGCAGCCAACGAGAGGACATTTTCGATGATTTCATTTAAACAGATTTTCTCAAAAACAAACTCATTTTTTCGACTAAACTTAAGCAAACCCGCAACAACGGTTTCTATTTTATCTACGGCATCCGCCATCAATTCTAGGTATAAAATATTTTGTTTAACATTGTCTGGTGATTTCTCTATCCTCCTTATACAGTTTTTTATTCCTGAAATGGGATTATTTATTTCGTGTGCAACACCTGCTGATAAAGTCCCCATAGAGGACATTTTTTCTGATTGTATGAGCGATTCTTGCGTAAATTGGAGTTCTTGATACGTTTTTTGCAACCTTATGACCATTTGGTTGAACCTATTATTAAGCACATCTATTTCATCTCTAATTTTAAATTTTTCTTTAAGTTTCCCTAATAGTAAAAATTCATTTCTAGAAATGAGTTCGGTGGTAGAATTGTCCATCGAATTAAAATTTAAATTTTCAGAGATAAGACTAATTCGTTTGATAGGAAAAGTAATAATAAAGGAAAAAAGCAAAGCACCAATGATTCCCAACAGAAGGAATAGTCCAACCATTGACAGAAAAAACTTATTAATAGACTTTATACTATTGGTGAAATTTTGTTCATAAATTCCAATTCCTATTGTCCCAAGATTCCCTTTCAGAATTGGCATCCTAAAATTTCTAATAACCCCAAGCTCTTGTTTATCATCTATGATTCGACTAATGGCTACATCCTTTGCTCCATCTATTCTATTAAGATCAATAACTTCAAAAGGAATCGTATTATCAAATGAATGCGCAATTAATTCATCACTTTTATCGATAATAATTATATAAGAAATCCCCGGATCAATCTTTTTATACTCAGATATCATTTTATCCAAATAAGATATATCATCAAATAAAATAGGATCAATACTACGCTCAGAGATACTTTTAGCGATAGAAATTCCATGCCTATTTATTTCCGTATTTGATAAGTTTTGTAAAGCAGTATTAATAAAATAATAATTTGAGCTTCCAAAAATTGTAACAACAAAAACAATAGCAATTGTAAATTTCCAAAAGATAGGTAAGTCTATTTTATTTTGGTTCATTCGTTCACAAAATTATGCATATCTCGAATACTGTTATAATTTGCATCGTTTCCTTCAATAAATTTATCAATTAATAAATTGCCGAGAATAAGTTTTCCAATCGAGTCCTTATGCATATTTAATAACGATAATTTAATTTTAGCTTTCCACTCTTTATCTAAATTTGCTGGAGCCACAATTGGTGGTATACCAAAATCTGATGATTTTTCTATAATTTTTATATTTTCGATGCGTTTTGGATTGTGTTTTTTCAGATATTCATAAATCAATCCATCAACAGATGCTCCATCTATCACATTTTTTGAAACCAACTGAATTGAAGTATCGTGACCGTTAGAATAAATAGTTTTTGAAAAAAAATCAATTTCAGAATAGCCAATTTCTTTTAACCTCTTTAAAGCATAAAGTCTACCTGAATTAGATAATGGGTCCGTAAAAGCAAATAAACGTCCTTTAAAATCGTTAAATGAATTGATATCGGATCTCTTATTGGCAATAATATAAGATTTATAAAATGGTTTTCCATTGCTTAGTGGTACAGCAATAATTTCAATCTCACTTACTTTCTTTAAATCTATGTATGCTCCAGAACAGATGAATGCTAAACTAACCTTGTTGTTACTTAACAATAGGTTGACTTCCTGATAGGTTTTTCTTTGAATAATTTTAAAAGGAATATTCGTTTTTCTTTCCAAAAACAAAATTAAGTCCTTATAGTAAACAATACCTTCTCGAGGAGAAACAATAGCAGAAATTGCCACATTTAACTTTTTAGATGAACCATCTTCATTAGTCCATTTTAAATTTTCATTTTCACCTATGGAAAAATCAATTTTAATAGGAACGGTTTGTAATTGATTCTTTTCCTTGCAATTTTGAAAAATCAGTAAAAAAACAAATAGGATTGATCCTTTAAAAATTAATTTCATAATCTTTAATTTTTCAAATTAATAAACATCTTCTGTAGAGATATTACTAATATACTAAAAATATTAGACTATTCTTAATCTACTCACAACTGCACATCAATCTATTTAATTCATTTTAAGCAAAATAACTCGTAAAACCATAGATATACATCCTTAAATTAATAAAGACAGAATAGTCATTCGCAAAGTGAAATATGGAGTAATTTCATTTATATAACAAAACGCAAAACTGATTTAGATGTGTTAAGGTTACTAAAAAACCAAATCAGTCAGGTCGCTAATTGTTTTTTTTACTATTAACATTAAAGTTCACATTAGCTTAGGTCAATTGTTTTAAATTGCCCCAGCTATTAAAAAGATGTTTCTTCTTCTAATTTCAAACGTGATTTAGGCATCCCATTAATAATGGCAATTAATTTATTTTTATTTATAGGTTTTGAAATATAATTATTACATCCCACTGCTAATGCTTTTTCTCTATCTCCAGAAATAGCATTGGCTGTTTGAGCAACGATATACACCTCTTTATTAAAAGATCTTATTTTACTTACCGCTTTAATTCCATTCATTTTTGGCATTTGAATGTCCATTAAAATCAAGTCCAAATCTCCGTTGTTATGTGCAATTTCCACCGCTTCATAACCATTCTTAGCAACTAAAATTTCACTTGACAATTCTTCTAAATACTTTAAGAGTAAAATTCGAGAATATTCATCATCCTCCACCACAAGAATTTTTAAACTTTTAGCGGTACATGTTACACAATCTACATGATCACCAAATGCCTTCTGAACTTCCTTTATCGGATTGTATGGAATTGTAAAATAAAAAGTAGATCCCTTTTTATAGATACTATCCACCCATATTTTACCTCCAAGCATTCCGACATAAGCTTTAGAAATAGCCAATCCAAGTCCTGCTCCTTGTATGGCCTCACGATCTTCTATATCCGCTTGGATAAAACGTTCAAAAATAGCTTTCATCCTGTTTTTGGAAATACCAATCCCCGTGTCTTTCACAAAAAACTCCAGTTCTATAGGGGCTGTACTTGTTTTTCTATAGCCAACTTCAATACATCCTTCATTGGTGTATTTTATAGCGTTTTTGACCAAGTTAGTCAAGATGGCATATAATTTTTCCCTGTCTATATTAACAATTACTTCATCATTCGGAAGTAAATCGTGTAGTTTTAACTCTAGATTTTTGTTACTAGCTTCATTTTTAAAGAAAGCAAAAACATACTCGATCTGCCTGTTTATATTTGTTTCCTTTAAATCAACGTGCATTAAACCAGCTTCCACTTTAGAAATATCAACAATATTATTAATAATATTAAGCATTCTCACACCGCTTTTTTCGATAATATCGATGTATTTCAGTTTCTTCTCTCCGGTAAGGTTTGGTTCTTTCAATAAACCTGAAAATCCTAATATCCCATTCATAGGAGTACGTATTTCATGGCTCATATTGGCCAAAAAAGCTGATTTTAAACGGTCACTTTTCTCTGCTCTTTCTTTGGCTTTTTCTAATTCAACTTCAAACTCTTTTCTTTTGGAGATATCACGAATTGCACCAATAAGATACCTTTTCCCTTTGTGATCAATAAATCTTGTTTTTCTTGTAGAAATAGTGAGTGTTGGATGATCTCTAATAGTGAGTAACTCCTCTGCAATATTTTCTTCACCTGAAGATATTACTTCTTTATCCACCTTCAAGAAATTCTCTTGTTCTTCTATGGGCACTTCTTCTGCCAATGTTTTACCAATAATATCATCTCTATTCAATTCAAATATTTCACAGAAAGCATCATTGACCAATAATAGTCTACTTTGATCATCTTTTACAAAAATGGGATCACCCATGTTATTAATAATACTATGAAGGTATTCTTCACTTTCTTCAGCCAATTCCTTGGCTTTTACAAGGGCTATTTCATGTTCCTTATACACGGTTAAGTCTGTAATAATATATAACAAAGCAAACGCATTATTCCATGTTATTTCTTCAGCTCTTAAGCTCACATATTTTATAGAACCATTCTTACAACAAAGTTTTATATGAAGTGAATTACTATCTTTAACACCATTCAGTTTCTTGCTATACGACACCGTAAAAAATTCCTTATCCACACTATGCACAAGCTCAACAAAAGGAACATCCATTAATTCATCCATTTGGTATCCAGAAATTTTTGAGGCATAGGGATTCGAAAACTTCAACAAACCATTTTGTATAATGACAATGGCGTCATTCGTATTTTCAACAATTGAACGGTATTTGTTTTCGCTTTCAGACAGTTCTTGAGTGCGTTGTTTTACAAGTTCATTCAGTTTATTTTTTTGAGCCTTTAGCTTATCTTCTGTTTCTTTAATTCTGAAAACAACTTTTAATTGTGCGATTAATTCCAACGGTTCAATCGGTTTTGTTAGAAATAGATCTGCTCCTTTTTCTAAGCCTTTAATATGGCTATTAGAATCTGTTTTAAGCGCAGTCACCATAACAATTGGAATGTGTGCTGTTAAGGTTTGTCCTTTTAAATAGGAGCACACTTCATAACCGTCCATGCCTGGCATAATAATATCCAACAAGATCACATCAGGCTGTTCCTTTTCAGCAATTTCAATTCCAAGTGACCCCGTAATAGCAGTGAAAATTTTGTATTCAGATCCCGACAACTTTAAAATAGCTTTTAAAGTTATTAGGTTATCTAACTGGTCATCAATAACGAGTACTTTTTTCATAAATATTCTATTTAAAATTCACCTAATAATTTTTATTCACATTTTATAAATTGAGCTATTTTTGATCTCAATTCAATAACGTCAATGGGCTTTGAGACATATTCATCGCAACCGGCCTCCAAAATTACTTCTCGGTCTCTTTTCATTGCTTTTGCTGTTAGCGCAATCACTGGAATCCCCTTTGTTTTATCGTTTTCTTTTAGACTTTTTACAACTTCTAACCCGTCCTTTTTTGGTAAGGAAATATCAAGTAAGACCAAATCGGGTAATTCAAATGCTATTTTCTTAAGGCCCTCTTCACCATCCACAGCTTCTATTATCGTAAACTTATCACTTAAAATAGCTTTGGCTGTGATTCTGTTATCAAGATTATCTTCCACCAGTACAATGGTTGGTTTTTTGCCTTTATGAACCTTTAAGGGTATTATTGTACTACGCTTAGAGTTCGTACTAATTTTTTCTATGCTCCTTGTTGGTATAATGTGAGTCCCTAACATGGCATTTATTTTCGATAACAATTCTTCAACATTTACGTCTCCCTTTTGAATTAATTGGGCAACATTATTAGAGGAAAGCTTACTCAAATCAGATTTTGTCAACGTTTTTGCTGTAAGAATTAAAACAGGAATATTCTTTGTCTCTGCCGAACCACGAATCTCATCTAGAATTTCAAATCCATCCATTTCAGGCATCATCAAGTCAAGAATAATTCCATCAGGTATAGTCGATGAAACATATTCCATCGCTTCCTTTCCATTCATAACAAAATCAACAATCACATTTTCATGTGCTAGTACTTTTTGAATTTGGATGATGGCGGCTTCGCTATCTTCTATAATAAGTAATCTTTTTTTTCTGTCAATTTCACCCAACGCATCCCCTAATTTTTCATTAGCATTGTTAGTTAATACTCTTTTTAATTCAAGTAATAAATTTTCTAGATGCAACCCTTCTTTGATTAAAACAGCTCTAGCCTTCCCTTGCAATTCCTCTTTTTTATCGGATGTCAAATCTTTTGTAGTCACAACTATAACAGGTATATTCCGTGTTGCTTCTTCATTTAGAATTCCATTTAAAAGCTCAAAATCATCCGTTTCAGACATCATTAAATCTAGTATGACTGCTGGCTGGTGTTTTTCTGCCAAACGCAATGCATCTTTTCCTGTACTTGCTCCAATCGTTTGATACCCCCTATCTTCAAGGATTCTTGAAATTTCTTGTACGCTTTTAACACCATCATCCACCACAAGAATGAGCTTCTTTTTTGGGAGTACCGTAGGTGTTTTAACCGTTTCAATATTCGGAGTTACCTCCTTTGTAGATTTTATTGGAAGGATAATTGTAAACGTGGATCCAATTCCTTTTTTACTTTTAACTAAAATTTCCCCGTTTAAAGCATGCATTATTTTATTCGTAATTGCCAAGCCTAACCCTGTTCCTTCAAAAGAACGTGACGTAGAACCATCTTCTTGCCTAAACTCATTAAAAATAAATGGAAGAATATCCGCATTCACCCCAATACCAGTATCTTGAACAGTAATTACCACATTTTCTTGTTTGATAGAAGCGCATACATTAACAGTACCTTCCTGTGTGAACTTTATCGCATTCCCGATTACATTTGTCAATACCTGGTGTAATTTGTTCTCATCCGTTTCAATGGGTGGGATACCATCTGCAATTTCTAAATTTAGCTGAATTCCTTTTTCATAGGCCAACGCCTTTAAATTTTCAGTAATTAATTCAATACTTGGTTTTAATGCAAAAGGATACATCTCAACTTCCATTTTTCCTGCTTCAATTTTCGAAAGATCTAAAATGTCATTTATAAGTGTTAACAAACGCTTTCCATTTCTTTCTATAATTTCCAGGTATTTATTCTCGTCCACGGACAATTTATCCGCAGATTGTAACATTAATACTTTAGACAATGCGTTTATAGAGTTTAGCGGAGTTCTTAATTCATGACTCATATTAGATAAAAATTCACTTTTAAGTCTATTCGCCTCCTCTACCTGGCTGCGTTGCATTTGAAGTTCAACATTTTGCTCATTGAGTTCCTCACTACTTATTCTCAGTTCATTTGTTTGATTTAAGAGTTCCTCCGCTTGTTCTTGCAACTCTTCTGACTGTGCTTCTAATTGTTGATTGGATACAACTAGTTTTTTTGAGATTTTTTTTGCTTGTTCATTTGCAAATATCGTTGCAAAAGAAGCATTTAATGCTTCCGTGCTACGTGTTATAATTTCACAGCTTTCAGGAGTAAAAACATCCAAATTAACTAATGAAATTAATGCAATTACTTCACTATTTACAATAATAGGAATGGTGACTATTTCTTTAGGAATTGCGTTTCCTGCAACGGTGTTATAATTGAAAATTGTATTATCAGGAACCTTTTTTAAATGATAAATTTTCTTTTGAGCACAAGCGTTCCCAAATTCTCCTTCCGGATATTCAGCACTAAATGAACGCAATACACTTTTATTCGCTCCTATTGAAACCACATAGTCAAATTCACTTTTATCTGCATTCAATAAGTGAAAAGTAGCCATTTGCGTCTTTGTTTTTTTCATAAAAACAGCAAGAAGAGAACTCGCAAAATCTTCAATACTCTCTTTTCCCATGATAGAAGAAGAAATTTCCGCTACACCATTGTTAATAATATTTTTAGATTCTATAGCATCAGCCATCTTATTAAAAGAACCCGCTAATTGACTCAATTCGTCACTAGATTTAATACTATTTCTAATGGTATAATCTCCTGATTGAATTTTATTTGACACTCTATTTAAATCACGAATAGCCTTTGAAATACTTTGAGTAATCGTCATTGCTATGGTAACACTTAACACAATAACAAGAAATATTAAATAAAACAGGGTATTATAGGTTTTTTCAACATTCGACTGTGTAAGCGAATAAAACTCATCTCCTTTATTCGTTGCAAATGCTATCATCACATCAACACTAGAAAGAATATTGGCTACATGTACAGCTCCTTTTCCTTTAGTTATTAAAGCCGCGCCTTCTTTGTTATTCTCATGCCATAAAGCGATCACTTCTTCTCTAATAGGTTTCCATTGTTTAAATAATTGATACGCTCTTGTAATATCTTTTTTATCTCCTAGAAAACGGTCAAATACTACATCAAACAAGGCATAAGTATCCTTTTCATAATCCCTTATTAAAATTTCTAAATTATTAATTTCTCTGTCATTAGTAGCCAATGCAACATCCTTCATCGCTCTGTGGATACTAATAATATTAATATTGATATCCCGCACCGTATTACTCACGGTCAACGGATGTAAGTACAATGATTTTAAATCATTGGAAGATTTTTGAAAGTTTATAAGAGAAATAACTCCAATCAATCCAGAAAATAGTAACACCATTCCAAATCCGATGATTAAACGCGTTCTTATTTTAAGATTTCTAAGATTCATAAATTGTTTTTTCATAGATTTTAGTAAATTTTGAAATTTGGCAAAAATGATTTCTAAAAGAAGTCAAGGGAGATTCTGCTTCTCCTAAACATAATATTCCTCGAGGTTTTAATCCTTTATGAAATTTTTGAAATACCCTATTTTGGTGAGATTGGTTAAAATAAATTAATACGTTTCTACAAAGTACCAAATCAAAATTACCAAAGATACTTTCACTTGGCGCATAACTATTGAGATCTAATAAATTGTAATTCGAAAAATGAATCATTGCTTTAATTTTTTGACAAATAGTGTAGTTCTCATTATTTTTCGTAAAGTATTTTTCAATATACTTAACTTTAGTTTCATGCAAACTTTTTAAGGAGTAACACCCCTCTTTTGCATACGCAATAACTTTTTCATCAAAATCAGTAGCAAAAAAATCAATTTTTATGTTCGTTATTTTTTCTTTTTCAAAATATTCATTGAAAAGGATGGCTACAGAATAGGGTTCCTCTCCCCTAGCACATCCGGCGGACCAGATTCTTATAGACTGCTGATTTGATTTTATGGCTTGAGAAACAATTTTCGGGATCACTATTTTCGCTAACAACTCATAACTCAGCGCATCTCTAAAAAAATGACTCACGTGAATCATAAAATAATTGACTAATTTTTTAGGCTCCTCCTTTTCGTTTTGTAAATAATGAAAGTAATTTTCAGGATTCACTGTAGCTGTTTTAATAATCCTGTTATCTATTCTACGTTTCAACATATTTAGGTGGTACGCTGAGAAATCGAAAGATTCTTCGTGAGAAACTAACTCAAGTATTTGACTATAAGCATCTTTCATAATATCTTTTTAACAAGAAACTTTTAAAATTAGTTAATATTTGTTAATTATTACATGATAATAATCAGATAATAAGATATTTACAGCATTTTAATGGAGGTTTTCAGCATTGACAAGTGTTAATTTAAAGAAGAATGCATACATGCAACACTATTAACGCATATAGCATGTTTTTTTTAATTAAGAAAGATTGAATATTATAATTCCTCTTAAAAGAGCAAAAAAATACGTAACGAACAGGGAAACTTGTAATCATTTCTATAATTTAAACAAACTCATAAGTCTTCTTTCTAGTATATGCATTAGAACAAGCAATGCATGTCATTACAATAAAACTGGCACGCTATTATACGATAACCTTTATACTAAAACCTAACCTACTTATTCCATATTGTAATGGGTCCTTACTTGGTCCGTTCATAAAAGGAAATAGAAATATAGAGCTAAACTCATTGTTAATCCCACTTAAAACTAGCACCAATTTCTGTTTCCATAGCAGGTCCATAATCAATTCCTAGTATTTTCAACATCTTATATTTTAACTTCACTTGCGTATAAAAATCATCAAAAGTAAGCCGTTTACCAACATGCCACATCTGTTCGGTTAAGGCATATATTCTTGGAAAGACTCTTCTGTCTATCATGTGTTCTTGGACATGCCAGTCTGTCCATAAACTAGCACTCATTCCCAATACCAACGCATTAGGTTTTTCCAAATCAGAAGGGTTTTGCTCATAAATAGTTTTCAAATCAAATGTTCGATTCTCTTTATACCTACTCCATGGTGTCACAGGGAAATTTAAATACGAATAGTAATTAGATCCAGCGATTACTTGATGTCCTCTCTCAATAGCTTTTTTTAACGCTGTATCCTTATGACTTCTCCAATTCCACCATTCAACCACCACATTATCGGGTAACTTGGTTCCTTCTTGATAAACAACATCTCCCCAAAATATGACCTTTTTATTTTTCTTCTTTAAATAATTTGCCAATCTTTTTGAAAAATACAGTTGCAAATCATGGGAATTATGAAGTCCCTCCACCACAATTTTGTGTTGACATTTCTCACAACGATTCCAATCATTTTTAGGCGCTTCATCTCCTCCCAAATGTATGTATTGACTAGGGAACAATTCACAAATTTCATCTAGAATATTTTCAAGAAAAACATACGTTTTTTCATTTCCTGCACAAAATAAATGTGATGAAAACGCCATTACAGATTCGGGGACCTTATTAAAACAGGTATACGCTGGATACGCTGTTAAAGCTGCTTCAGAATGTCCAGGAACGTCTATTTCTGGAATTACCGTAATGTGCTTGCTTTTAGCATAAGCCACAATAGTTCGAATATCCTCTTGTGTATAAAATCCATTTTGCTCTTTTCCTTTGGCAACTTTAGAACCAACACTCGCTAGCAATGGATATTTTTTTATTTCGATACGCCAGCCCTGTCCTTCTGTTAAATGCCAATGAAAAACATTCATTTTTAAAAGAGCCATAAAATCTAAATACCTCTTAATAAATGCAACGGATTGGAACTGTCTTCCTGAATCCAACATAAAGCTTCTAAACCCATACTTCGGTTGGTCAATTATTTTTTGACAAGTAACATCCCATTTTTTAATTGCTTGTTTAGTACTACTAAAAACCTCCACAGGAAACAACTGTAATAGCGATTGTACACCATAAAACATTCCAACCTCAGAAGAAGCACAAATCGTAATCAATCTTGGAGTGACCTCAAGTAAATACCCTTCTTCTCCCAATTTCAGAGCAGCGCTAGCCGTTTTAAAAAGAATCCCGCGTTTATTACTTTTTGTTTGTGTTTTAAAATCAAATCCCGTTGATTTCTTCAATTGAGAAATTAAATAGTTTGCCGTTTTCGCTCCAGTAGTTTTATAACTTATAACACAATTGTTTTTTAATGTAAATGAACCATTGCTTACATTTACCGTCATTGGACTCGGCAATATTTGACCATTCATAAGCATTGAACAGCATAAAAAAGTAATTAATAATAATTGATTTTTCATTAAACTAGGGATATTGTTAAAAAATTTATTGTGTGTTTTTACTACTATTTTTTCATCGATTTATACTCAGATGGAAGGCATCCAAATTGCTTTTTAAAAGACTCTCCGAAATATTTATAATCGTTAAATCCAACCTGAAGTGCAACAACGTTTAATTTTTCATTTTTTAGTAGTATTATTTCAGCAGCTTTTTTTAAACGAATAGATCTTATAAAACCGGTTAAAGAGAGGCCTGTCAAAGATTTTATTTTTCGATAAAGAGTAGATTGACTCATAAACAGCTGGCTTTTTAAACTTTCAATTCCAAACGCTTCGTTCATTAAATTTTCTTCCACTAATTGCACCACTTTCTCAATAAATATAGTTTCTTGATCTTTATTTTTACTCTTAGAGACAGTCGGTTCAAAACGAATTTTATTTAAAAAATGCTCTCTGAGCTTTGTACGGTTCTGAAGTGCACTTGAAATTCTAGCTTTTACAATTTTTGGATCAAAAGGTTTGGTAATAAAATCATCAGCCCCCAATTCTAATCCCTTAATTTCAAACAAATTGGAAGATCTCGCGGTCAGTAATATAATTGGGATGTGAGAAGTTGTTATTTGCTCTTTTAACTCTTTACACACTGCCAAACCGTCCTTTTTAGGCATCATAATATCACATAACACTAAATCAGGTATTTCATTAGACGCCAACGCAACAGCCTCCATACCATCCTTTGCTCCAATGATGTTGTACTCGTCACACAGTAACTCCGTTAAATAATCCCGAATCTCTTCATTATCATCAACTACTAACACGGTATTTTCTTTTGTAACCACCTTCAAGTTTTTAATCTCAGGTTTCATCATTTCCATATTACCCACAACTTTCTGTGTTGTATGCACGGTACTTGACGAAGTAACTCCATAAATTTGTTGTTCCCCCTGATTCAACGGAATTTCAATAGTAAACGTTGTTCCTTTATTCAATTTACTATGAACAGCAATAGTACCATGATGCAGTTCGACAATTTTTTTGGTAAAACTTAAGCCAATTCCACTTCCAATAATATTTGTCGTATTGGTAGAATTTATTTGATAAAAACGATCAAAAATTTTCTTCTTTGATTCTTTGTTCATTCCATAACCTGTATCTGTTAAAACTAAAATACACGTATCTTCACTAGCGCTAATTTTAAGCGTAACCTCACTCCCAGGAGGTGAATATTTAAAGCTATTAGAAATCAAATTACACAATACAATTTCCATTTTATTTCTATCAAAAGGAAACAATATTTCGTCTTTATCCGATTCAAACTTATAGTTAATTTGCTTTGTAATTGCTTGTTCTTTAAAATACAAGAAGATTTCATTTGAAAATCGCACGAAATTCCCAGGGTTCACGTTAAGTTTTAGTAAGCCATGACCCGCTTTTCTGAAATCCAATAATTGATTGATTAAATTTAGCAATCTATGGGCGTTTTTTTCCATTGTGATCAACTTTTCAGCAGTCTTTCCAACAAATTCATCCGATTGATTAAGCTCCTTTAAAGGACTCAAAATAAGTGTTAAAGGGGTTCTGAATTCATGAGAAATATTCGTGAAAAAAGTAAATTTTGCTTCACTTAACTCTTGTTCTTTTTTTAATTTATTCCTTTCGTTTAGTTGTTTCATAAATAGATAGACAACACTACCTACGATTCCTAAAAAAAACACCAAATAAATGAAATAGGCCATTGGACTTGACCAAGGGGCGTACAAAATTTTAATCCCTAAACTTTTAGGAATAGACCAGTTTTTGAAGTCTTCTGATGCACTTAATTGAAATTCATAACTCCCTGGAGGTAGCCCAATAAAATTAACCTCATTTTTGTTTTGTATATATACCCAATCATTCTGATAACCGTCTAATTTATATCGAAAATTAGTAGAAATATCATTTCGATAATTACTATTTACAAAGGATAAATCAAACGATTTATCATTATGACTTAAGACAATAGCATCGACATAATTTATATCCTTTTTAATGATAACATTCCCATTGATAGTATCTCCAGGTAAAACGACATTGTTATTAATTTTTAATTGAGTCATAACAACCTCGTAGCTACTTTCACTTGATTTAATCGCTGAAGGATTAAAATAGGTTAGATTATCTGATCCTCCAAATAAAATTAAAGAATCACTTTGATGCACACTTCTCACATTGAATTGTGAGGTGTGTACCCCATCATTCGCACCATAATTAATAAAAGAATTATTATCAATATCTAGACGTGCGATGGTGGTAGAAGTTGCAACCCATAAATTATTATCTTTGTCTTTGGTGATGCCACAGATAAAATCATTTTTCAAGCCGTGTTCTTCATCGTACTTTTCTACTATGGAAAGTTTGTTTTTAGAATTTTTAAACTTATACAATCCATTAGGCGTTCCAACCCATATATGACTAGCATCTAAATATATCGTATTTATTATTTTCGGAATTACCTCATCAAGCAGCTCCTTTTGATGAATAATTGTATTGTTTTTAGGGTCTAATAAATGGACACCATTGTATGTTCCTACCCATAATTTATCATGAGCATCTTTAACAATGGAAGTTATTCTATTGCTTTCGAGTTGATTTTCTTTTTCATTTATCCTATAATTTTCAATGAGCGTTGGTTTTTCAATTCTTGAAATGTCATAGATAAAAATCCCATCCTGCTGCGTTCCTACCAATAACCTATTCTTATTATCTACTAAAAAACAAGTGGATTTACGAACATTTTGTATCCTTGCTATTTCTTTTCCATTGGTATCTAAAATATAAATGATAGCATTTGCGCCTACAAAAAAAAGTTCCTCGTGATTATGAATTGCATATATCTTGCTGTTTTTAATAGCTGTCACTTTTTTTAAGGATGCTAAATTTTTCCCCTTAAACAACCCCTTTCTCTGCGTCCCCAACCAAACATTGTTTTTATCACTAGAGATACTTTGAAAATTTAATTCATTTCGTAGAATTGGATTCTCAACAATTAAATCTATATTTTTAAATCCCTTGGATTCAATAAGTTTAACAACACCTCCAAAGGTGGTAGATATCCACATAACACCATTATTATCCCGGTGAATATCCAACACGTTTATATAATTTATTTCTTTCTTAGAACTATTTATATTGGTCAGTTTTATTTTTTTAAAAGCACTTACATCCTTATTACTTTTGTAAAGTCCACTTCCCCAAGTACCAATCCAGAGACAGTTGGCATCGTCCAAATATAAAGATGTAAATAAATTATGTGTAATATTCGTAGTGACGCTTTCGATTTTCTGAGAATTAAAATCAAATTTGAAAACTTCTTTATTTTTATTGTTTTTTGGATGGGAGGTAGCAATCCATAAGCAGTTTCTCAAGGTGTCCTCGATGATATCATAGATGATACGATTCCCTAAACGAAATTTAAAAAACCGATCTTCTGAAGGATCATACTTTTTAAGCACACTATAGTCCGCCATCCATATATTCCCCTTACTATCCGTCAATAAACTGTGTATCCTGCCTAATTCAGGGTAATGATTCACTAATATATTCGTCCTTGGATTGAGTACAAATATTCCATTTCTTGTGCTCCCTATCCATATATTTCCAATAGCATCTTCTGTAATAGCAAGGATACGAAGCGTTTTCTTTAAGCCATTTAATAAAATATCATCATAATTTACCAGGACATTGGTTTTAATATCTAACATAGATAAGCCGCCACTTTTTGTCCCTATCCATAATTTATTAGTACTATCTATAAATAACGTTTCAATATTCTCGTTTTTTAAGCCAGGATATTTTTCTCCCGGTTCAATCCTTGTGAAATTTTCACCATCATATTTAGTAATACCATTCTCTTGCGCAATCCATTTTATATTAAGAGAATCACTCACTACCTGAGATACATAATTATGTGTAAGTCCTTCTTTCGTGGAAATATATTCAATAGAATAATCAATATTACTTTGTTGTGCTCTGGCAGAAACAAACCCTATTAAAAAAATAAAACAAATAAATTTACGCATTTTGGATGTGGTTGTATTGGATGGATTCGATTACAAAAACTAAATAAATAACAAAAACCTAGTTAAATGGTACGCGGTAAAATACAAACTTAACAAAATCTTCTTTATCTTTTTGGATACAAATAATACAAAATAAAGGGGAAATAAGTCATTTTATGCTTTAAAGCCTACGAAATACCCTATATTATAGGAAAACATAACAAATTCATCCCTAAATACATTCAAATTAAAATCATTTCGTAATATCTTTTACCCCTTAAACAACACGCTCGTTTTACCTGTATTTAATTATCAAAAGGCGGTACAATAATACACTGTATTTCCCATTTGAAATTTAAAAATTCATTAAGAATTACTTTTGTTTCTAGCTAGTTTTGGGGAGAATAGCCTATAATTGACGAATCTATCCTTGCATATGAATGATATCACCTATAATTATAGGACGTCTTTTTAGAAATTTGTCTAATCAAAGAATAAACGTAAAATTGACGTTTAAATTAGAAACTTTTAAAACCATTCTTATAGAAAAAAAATAGCCATTAAACATGAATACAATCTATACTAAATATTCAATATGTCTAAGGTATAGCAATTACACCAAACAATAAAAAACTCAAACTATAATATGAAACAATTTTTTAAACGAAATTTACCATCAACTCAAATAGAGGGTAAATTAATTGGATTCAAAATGACACTAGCATGCTTATGTATGTGTTTTAGCATTTTAACAATGTCTGCAAACGAAACTATCGACTTCGTTCAGAAAACGATTTCGGGGACTGTAACTGACAGCCAAGGAGGTCCACTTCCAGGGGTAAATATACTTATCGAAGGTAGTACTAACGGAGCTCAAACTGATTTTGACGGAAAATATACAATTACTGCAGCTACCGGTGATGTGCTCGTTTTTTCCTACATGGGTATGAAAACTGTAAAAGTAACTGTAGATAATAAGATTACTTATAATGTATCCATGGAAGATGATGCCGCTGCTTTAGACGAAGTAGTTGTTGTTGGATATGGTACTCAAAAGAAATCAGCACTAACTGGAGCAGTAGGTGTTGTAAAAGCAGATGAGCTTGTAAAAGCGGCAACATCAACAGCCACTGAATTACTATCTGGTCGTATTGCGGGGGTTGTAACAAAGCAATCAGCAGGTACACCGGGAAATGATTCTCCTACGATAAATATTAGAGGGTTTGGTACCGCTTTAATATTAGTGGATGGAGTAAAAACAGACATGACAAGAATTGATCCTAATGATATTGCTAGTATTTCAATACTTAAGGATGCAGCTGCAGCCATTTATGGAGTTGAAGCAGGAAACGGGGTAATATTAGTAACTACAAAACGTGGTCATATTGGTAAGACAAAAATTTCATATCATGGAAGTACAAGTTTCCAATCACCTACTAAATCTCGTAATTATGTAAATTCTGCAGAATATGCTACGTTGATTAGAGAAGCAGATTTAAATGGAGGAAGTTTAATTGATGACACCTTTACAGAAGAAGATGTGGCTAAATATAGAGCTGGAGATGATCCTAATTATGTAAATGAAGATTGGAACGCAGCAGTATTTGTAAAATCTACTCCTATGACGCAACACAACTTAAGTGTTCGTGGAGGAAATGAAAATGTAAAATACTTTTCTTCCTTAGGTTTAATGAACCAAGAAAGTGCCTATAGATCTGGAGACTTAGGTTTTCAGAGATACAATTTACGTTCTAATTTAGATGCGCAAATTAATGACAAATTATCCATGGGTGTAGACATCTCTTACAGAAGAGAAGACAGAGATTCACCAGCTACAGATGTGAGTACCATGTATAATTTATTACAAACGGCTTCTCCTTTGTACCCAGCATTTTTACCGGACAGCGAAAGAGCTGCATACTCTGGTTTTACAACTAGAAGTCCTTATGCTGCAACAGACAAAAACTTTGGTGGATTTAATGATGATATTAGAGAATTTTTCTTCAGTAAAATCACCTTAAAATACGATTTTGATTTTGGTTTAAGCGCCAAGGCTGTTTTAAATTACAATACCTTAAATACGTCAAAAAAATCACTTAAAAAGCCATATGACATCTGGGAATATGATTATGATACGGATGAGTACACCCAACAAGGTACTGCACAAAACAGAAGTAGTATAACGGAAGTTTACAGAAAAAGGATTCAATTATTTCCTCAATTCTCTTTGGAGTACAAAAAGAAATTTGGAGAACACAGTTTAAAAGCATTGGCCTTAGTGGAACAGATTGACATCACAGACAATCAGATACTCGCAAGACGCTTTGATTTAATTTCTACAGACATTCCTTACCTAAGTTCAGGAAGTCAAGAAGGACAAGAAACGAACTCTTCTGCCAGTGAACAAGGTAAAATGAGTTATGTTGGAAGAGTAAACTACAGCTACAAGAACAGGTACTTTGTAGAAGGAACTCTTAGAGTTGATGGTGTTGGGGAAAAATTTGCTCCTGAAAATAGATGGGGGTATTTCCCAAGTGTTTCTGCAGGTTGGAGAATTTCTCAAGAAAACTTTATGGAGCAATTTACTGCTATGGATAACTTAAAATTAAGAATGTCCTATAGTGATTTAGGAACCATTGCAGGAGTCCCTAATTTTGCCTATTTAACTGGATACTCAATTGCAGGTGGTATTTATTTAAATGACGGAGGAGCTGGACAAATGATTAACTCAATTGGTTTACCAAACGAAGATGTAACTTGGTTCAGTAATACACTTTATAATGTAGGTGTAGATGGAGATTTTTGGAATGGTATGTTAGGATTTGAAATTGATGCCTTTTATAGAAAAAGTGCAGGACGCTTTGGAAAAAACCAAACAGATTTCCCAAGTACTTTCGGAGCAATTTTACCAACAGAAAACATCAATACAGATGATGATAGAGGGATTGATATTCTATTAAAACACAGAAACAGAATTAACGAAGACTTTAGTTATAGTGTTTCTGCAAATGTTGGTTGGGCACGTACAAAATGGGTAAGCGTTGCTGAAGAAGATTATACGGATATAGATGATATTAGATTAAAAAAATTACAAGGAAATTACGCTAATAGAATCATTGGATACGTATCAGAGGGTTTATTTATGACACAAGATCAAATTAACAACCACCCAATTGATCAAGATGGAAATGGAAATAGCACCTTAAAATTGGGTGATATTATCTACAAAGATATCTCTGGACCTGATGGAAACCCTGATGGAATTATTGACCAAAGAGATAGGGATGATATCGGTTATGGTTCTACTCCTGACGTATCGTACGGACTTAATTTAGAAGCTACCTATAAAAATTTCTCTATAGGGGCATTATTTCAAGGAGCTGGAATGTTTAACATGAATATTACTGGAGCTGCAAGAGGTGGATTCTCAAACCAATCAACCCCTTACGATTATCAGTTAAAACACGCATGGAGACCCGATTACGAGAACCCAGGTGTTAATAGCAATGCGAATGCCATTTTACCTAGAATAACACACAATGGTGTTACTCCAAATAATAATGCAACTTCAGATTTCTGGTTATTAGACAATACCTATTTGAGATTAAAATCTTTAAACCTTAATTACAAGTTACCAAGCAAAATTTTGGATGCAGCTGGAATTAGCAGTGCAAATATTTACCTTGCAGGAACAAACCTATTTAGTTTTAACAAGCTAGGTATTTACAAGGATACTTTTGATCCTGAAGGACCACAAAATCAAGGTGGACGATCATACCCAATTATGAAGACCTTTACGGTAGGAGTAAAACTATCATTATAAACATTTAAATTTAATAGAAATGAAAAAAATTATATATATAGTCTTCAGTATTTCTTTACTATTCATTAGTTGTAACGAAGATGTACTTGACAAGGAACCTTTAGGATTAATTTCTGATGCATCGGTATGGCAAGATGATAACTTAGTTGATTCTTACTTAAACCGCATTTATAAACGTGTTCGGTTTTTAAATAAAGACGGACAATCAGGATTTAATGCAGGTCTTGATGGGAATATGGCAGGAGAATATAGAAATATTGGACCTTGGCAAACACCCTTTGGAGCCTCTACAGGAATTATAGATGAAACTGGTGCCCCAGCTGGCTCTGTTCAGTATTGGTGGTACGGAACCAATCGTGTAATCAATGAATTTATTCAAAACCTTGAAACGGTTTCTCTGTTAGAACCAGAATTTATTCAAGCTAAAATAGCCGAAGCTCGTTTTTGTCGCGCTTATGTATATTTCCAAATGGTAAAACGTTACGGAGGTGTACCAATTATTACCGTTCCTCAAAAGATCGACGATAGTTATGAAGAATTATTTGTCAGTAGAAATTCGGAACAAGAAGTGTATGATTTTATAGCCACTGAATTGGATGCTATTGCAACTATTCTTCCTACTGAACCAAATGAAGGACGACCATCAAAATGGGCTGCTTTAGCATTAAAAAGTAGAGCAATGCTTTATGCAGGTTCTATAGGTGAATATGGTGAAATACAATTAAATGGATTATTAGGAATTACTAATCCTCAAGCGTATTGGCAACAAGCTTATGATGTTTCCAAAGAAATAATTGAACAAAGCGGACATACACTGTATCAAAAACACAGTGACAAAGCAAAAAATTTCCAAGAACTTTTTATTGATGAAGAAGGAAATTCTGAAGTAATTTTTTCTGAAAAATTTGACAGTGAATTAAATTCTCACTCTTGGGATATCTTAGCTTTACCAAAACCATTTGATAGTGGTTGGGGTTCTAATTTCTTTGTTTTTTATGATATGGTTGAATTGTTTGATTTTGCCGATGGATCTACAGGAAAAGTTGACAGAGCCACCGTTCACAATCAAGAATTAGATGCTGCTCAATTTTTCGGAACTAGAGATCCACGTTTCATCGCTTCTGTTTTTTATCCAGGAACTTCTTGGATGGGAAGTAATGTGTATTTCCATGACAATACCACAAACATGGGAGATGCTCCTGCAGGATGGGAACAACGTGCTCCAGGAAAAAACAGAAATCAAGCCAACGGAACTGGTTTACTACTAAGAAAACGTATAGATGAAGGTACAATCAGTCCTGCAGGAGGAACGGACGATACCGATTATATTGTATTCAGACTTGGAGAAATCTATTTAAACATGGCAGAAGCTGCTTTTCATTTAGGTAAAACTCCTGAAGCCATCGATGCAATTAATGTGATTAGATCACGTGCAGGAATGCCAGACAGACTAACATTAACATTAGATAATATACAACAAGAACGTCGTTGTGAATTATTTGCTGAAGACCATGCATATTGGGATTTACGTAGATGGAGAATTGCCAAACAAGTATTAGATGGTGTAGCATTACAAGGATTAAAATATACCTATAATGCCACTACAGGTAACTATAAATTTGTAATCAGAAGAGGTGCTTCCACAGGTGCACGTGTTTTCCAAGACAGACATTACTATTTACCAATCACCGTAAATAGAATAGCAGATAATCCTAATTTAGTAGAAAACCCAGGATACTAATTAATTATATTGAGTTAATAATTAATTGAACTTAGTGATTGCATATGAGTCGTTATTTATAGCAGACAGCCTTGGCTCCTGTTAAAAAGAATTTAAAACTTACTTTTCAGTCACGTAAAAGGGGTTGTTTGACCACAAACAATCCCTTTTTTTATTACCTACTTTATCAAGACCAACCTAATAAAACTTCTACAATACATCCGTCTAAACCCATTCTAAAATGAACACTAAAATATTGGGAATTACGTTCCTATTTTCACTTGTCTTTTTGGCTTGCCAAACAGCAACTAAAAAAAATACTCATCAAACTTCAAAATTAACAAAACCAAATATTGTTTTAATATATGTGGATGATCTTGGCTATGCCGATGTCGGTACATATGGCGCCATTGGCGTTGAAACTCCTACTATTGATCGCCTTGCAAAACAAGGTCTTAAATTTACAGATGCCCACTGCTCTGCAGCCACCTGTACTCCTTCACGATTTTCTTTATTGACAGGGAAATATGCCTTTAGAAATAAAGCGGCTATATTACCTGGTGATGCCCCTTTATTAATCAGACCAAGCACACCTACCCTACCCAGCATGTTAAAAAAAGCGGGCTATAAAACCGCCGTTGTTGGTAAATGGCATTTAGGCTTAGGAAACGGTGATATCAATTGGAATACCTCTATAAAACCAGGCCCTAATGAGATTGGTTTTGATTACAGTTTTCTAATTCCCGCCACAGGAGACAGAGTTCCTTGTGTATATGTGGAAAATGACATGGTAGTTGGTTTGGATCCCAACGATCCCATTACCGTAAGCTATAAAAAAAGAATTGGGACAGAACCAACAGGAATCTTAAACCCTGAATTAGTACGTATGAAAGGTGATCCACAACACAGTCAAGCCATTGTAAATGGCGTGAGTCGTATTGGCTATATGACTGGTGGAGAAAAAGCCTTATGGGTAGATGAAGATTTTCCTAATGTCATGTTGGACAAAGCGACTAATTTTATTGTTCAAAATAAAGAAAACCCATTTTTCTTATTCTTTTCCTTTCATGATATTCATGTACCAAGAGTTCCAAATCCTAAATTTAAAGGAAAAAGTAGCATGGGCCCACGTGGAGATGCCATCGCACAAATGGACTGGAGCACTGGAGAACTGATGAAAACATTAAAAGAGAACGGACTCTCAGAAAACACTTTAATTATTTTTACGAGTGACAATGGTCCAGTATTGGACGATGGTTATGCTGATCAAGCTGTAGAAAAATTAGGGCAACATAAACCAGCAGGCCCATTTAGAGGCGGTAAATATTCCGCTTTTGAAGCAGGAACACGGGTTCCAACCATTACCTATTGGCCTGGCGTAATAGCACCTGGCGAAAGTGATGCTTTGATGACCCAAGTAGACTTATATGCCTCATTAGCCTCTTTGGTAGCTCAAGAGATTTCAAGCGACGAAGCCCCTGATAGTAAAAACCTCCTTAGCTCCTATTTAGGAACCTCCAATGAAGGAAGAGAATACATGCTAGAAGAATCATTTACACTTTCTTTAAGACATGGACCATGGAAATATATCGCTCCCTTAAGCCAAGAACAAAACATACCAGACTGGATGAAAAACAAAAATATTGAAACGGGATTGATGAAAACACCTCAACTATACAATGTATCCATAGACAAAGGAGAGCACAAAAACTTAGCAGCTTCCGAAGCAAAAAGAATAGCTTCTATGAAAGAAAAACTTGAAAAAATCATCCATAGAAAAACCATTCGATCAAACTAAACTCCCTACAATGAAACAGCACCTATATACTTCTATTAAAAGTTTATTATCCATAATTCTAATAACCGCTGGTTGCTTCCTGAGTAGCTCTTGCAATAAAGAACATAAAACGAATCCCACAAGGGAGTTTAACACCTATTATATCCATGCAGAAACTGGTAATGACAAGCATGATGGGACAACAAAAAAAACGGCTTGGAAAAGTATTCAGCAACTAAAAACAGTTGATTTACAAGCTGGAGATCGCGTTTTATTGGCTAGTGGATCCACCTTTAAAGAACCGTTGGAATTATACCGACTCGAAGGAAGCAAAGAGCAACCAATACGCATTAGTAGCTATAATCCTACTGGAACAGACAACGAAGATAAAGCCATTATTGAAGTGACAAACAGTCTTAACGGTATTTTAATAGAAGATTGTAGTTATTTAGAAATTAAAAATTTAAAAGTATCTGCAAACGCCGCTAGTAATGCCATTCAAAATACTGAAAAGGCCATGCGTTGTGGCGTATTAATAAAGCCAAAACAAAATGGAACCACGCAACATATAGTACTGGATAATATGCTTATTAAAGATGTTTTCTATGAAAAACCAGGAGTTGAAAGATCAGCTGGTGAAGTACACTCCGCAAATGGAACCCAAAATTACGGCTGGGGAATTCGCGTTATCAACAGTAATGTCAATGCCATCATCAAAGATATCACGATCTCTAATTGTCACATAGAAAATGTGAGTCATACAGGAATAAAATTTACTGGAAAAAACAGAAGCATTCAAAATATAGTGGTGCAAGATTGCAAGGTGATAAGGACAGGAGGCCCAGGAATTCAAATGTCCGGTGTTGTGAAAGGTCAAATACGCAACAATTATGTCAACAAATCAGGGAGTGATGATGATAGCCGAAAATGGGGTCGTGGAAGTGGTTTATGGACTTGGGGATCTGCTGATATACTGATAGAAAAAAATCATTTCTTAAATGCCAATGGCCCAGGAGATTCTGCAGGTGCTCATATTGACTTTAATTGCGAAAATATAGTGTTACAGTACAACTTTAGCGCTAACAATGCTGGAGGATTCTGTGAAATATTAGGAAACAACTACAATTGTGCTTATCGCTATAATATTAGCGTAAATGATGGTTATCGCGTGAAGGGAGAAAATGGAGCCTTTCAAGAAGGAAAGACGTTATGGCTTAGTGGTTTTTGTGGAAAAGGAAAGGAACGAAAAGGTCCTTTTAATAGTTATATCTACAATAATACCATCTGTGTTTCTGAAAACATCATTTCTAAAATGGCTTTTGACAAGGCCGCTTCTGGGGTTCTAATTATGAATAACATATTCTATATCGAAGGAACAACAACAGGAGTACTCGGAGATCAATACAAACCAGAAGAAGCAGGAACCTCCAATATTACCAATTTGATTTTTGAAAACAACCTGTTTTTAAAAGCTGGAAACTGGCCAAATAGTATTGCTATCGAAGACAATAGCCCTCGCTATGGAAACCCACAATTCAAAAATGTTCTGGGAAATACTATTTCGGATTTCATCCCAGAAAATAGCGCTCTTATAAAAAATAAAGGAATAGAAATACCTACTATACCAACGGATACAATTGGATTAACTTTAGGGCTAAAAGTTACACATGATATTTTAGGAAATCCAATAACAAACAGTCCAGGCCTTGGTGCCATAGCAACAAAATAATGATATTCATGAACTATAAACATTTAATTAAAATAACATTTGCTGTTAGTATATCCATACTTTTCAGTGCTTGTGAAACGGAGGAAAAAGAAAAAAAGAAACAACTAAAACCAAATATTCTATTCATTCTTGCCGAAGATATGAGTATTGATCTTGAATGTTATGGAATGCTCGCTGTAAAAACACCAATTTTAAACGAGTTGGCTGCCACGGGAATTCAATATATGAATACTTATGGAAACAATTCTATTTGTTCCCCTAGTAGGTCCAATATGATTACAGGAGTGCATCAAAACATCATCAATGCACAACATCACCGTTCCAATAGAAACATCCCATTAGCAAGCCCTTACAAGCCTATTACCTCCTATTTACGTGATGCTGGTTACAAATGTATCATCGGTAATAAGATAGCTAAAGGTGGAGGAAAAAAAATTGATGTGAATTTTAAACATAAAATGCTAGGGAAATGGGATGGTATTAAAGAATTCGGTTTATTTGACAAAGCTGGTGATTTCACTACAGAAGATCAACCTTTCTTTTCTCAAGTAACCCTTAATGTAACCCACAGAGGAGACTGGTGGAACGACATTCGAAACAAGTCACAACATAAAGTAGACCCCAAAGATGTTGTATTGCCACCACATTATGCCGATACCCCAGTAATAAGAGAAGATTGGGCTAAATATTTAGACCAAATAGAATATATGGACAATGAAGTAGGTTTATTATTAGAAGACCTAGAAAAAAAAGGAATGCGCCATAATACGATCATAATTTTTATAGGAGACAATGGTCGTTGTAATATCCGTGGAAAAGGATATGTTTACGAACCTGGTCTACATTTACCTCTAATAGTGAATTGGCCAGCAGGAATTACCGGAGGAAAAAAGGACACTCGTTTGGTGGCTTCAGTGGATGTTGCCGCTACAATTCTAGAAACTGCCGGTGTTGAGCTCCCTAGTTATATGACAGCTAAATCAATCATAACTGAGGATAAAAACCCTAGAGATTATATTTATTCTTCCAGAGATCTATGGGATGAAATCCTCGAACAATCACGAGCGATTACAACTAAAAAATTCCGCTATATAAAAAATAATATTACAGATCAATCTCACGATGCACATCAGGCGTACTTGGAATTCCATAGACCTGCAGTACACATCATGAGAACATTGAAAGAAAAAGGAAAACTAACTCCTTTACAAGAACGTTTTTTCGCAGAAAACAAAGAATCTGAAGAATTATACGATATCATTAATGATCCCTTTGAAATAAATAATTTAATTGACAACACGGAATACAAAGCAGTTGTCCAAAAAATGAGAGGACATTATAAGGATTGGAACAGTAAAAATCACGATTTTGGTCTTGATCCAATTAAATGGGAAAATTGTCCTCCTCCAAAAGCAACAGCCGTTATTAAATGGTTGGAAAAAGAAAATCCAGAAATACTAGAACAAATGAAACAAGGAATTGAACCTGGATTTGGAAAAATATCTAAAAAATATAGCACACTTAAAAGCAATTAAAAGAAACACCTCTATGAAATATTTTAAATATACAATATGGAGCTTCATCCTCTGTTTTTTGACACTTCAAGTCAATGCACAGCAAGAGAAAGCACCCAATGTAATAATTATTCTTACCGATGACCAAGGATTTAAAGATGTTGGTTTTACAGGTAGTACAGACATCCCCACTCCAAATATCGATAAAATCGCTAAAAACGGTGTGGTTTTCACTAATGGCTATGTAAGTTATGCCGTTTGTGGTCCCAGTAGAGCGGGATTAATGACCGGACGCTATCAAGATCGTTTTGGTTTTGGAAGAAACCCTTTATTAGCTCCCAACGACATTAGTCAAGGAATTCCATTGGAAGAGGAACTCATTTCTGAAGCCCTTGATAACGTTGGTTACAACACCTTAGCTATTGGAAAATGGCACCTTGGAGCACATAGAGCACAACGCCCTTTAAAACAAGGTTTTGATGAACATTTTGGTTTTTTAAGTGGTGGACATCGTTATTTTCCAGAAGAATGGAAACTAAATGACATTTCAGAAATTAAAAGTCAGAGTGATGGTTATCGCACCAAATTATTGCACAACGGTAAAAGAATTGAAGAAAAGGAGTATTTAACAGATGCCTTATCAAGGGAAGCTGTAAACTTTATAAAAAAAGAAAGAGACGAACCTTTCTTTATTTATTTAGCCTATAATGCGCCACACGCACCGCTACAAGCCACAGAGAAATACTTAAATAGATTTCCAAATATCAAGAATAAAAAAAGAAAAATATATGCTGCCATGGTAAGTGCTGTGGATGATGGCGTAGGAAATGTATTAGATGCCTTGGACGAAATGGGAATCACAGATAATACCATCGTCTATTTTCTTTCAGATAATGGAGGTCCCTTAAAAAACGGTTCAAATAATGACCCTTTCCGAGGAAAAAAAGGAAATTTATATGAAGGTGGAATTCATGTTCCTTTTGCCATGCAATGGCCCCATAAAATAAAGGCAGGTCAAACCTATGACAAACCAGTAATTTCATTGGATATATTTGCCACTGCAGCAGCCTACGCTGGTGTCACACCAAAAAACAAATTAGATGGTGTCAACATCGTCCCTTATTTGAATGGAAATTCAAAAGAGCTCCCGCATGAATATTTGTATTGGAGAAAATTTGACAGTAAAAAAATGGCCATTAGAAATGAACATTCAAAATTGGTAAAAGAAGCGAATGGCAAATTGGAATTGTTTAATATTACCACAGATATTTCCGAGAAAAAACCAGTAGACAACCCTAGCGAATTTAAAAAACTAGCACAACAACATGACTCATGGTCTACAGAGCAAAAGGACCCAGTGTTTTTGGGACTTCTTAAAGATAAAGAGTACACAAAAACACATCCTAATCGCTTTAAAATATCGGAAGTAAAAGAAACATATCCGGCTTGGGAAGATTTTGACATAATTGGGATTAATAAAAAGGAACCCACCGCTACTTTTTATCATCATTTAGAAGAGCTAAGTACTAAAAATTGGGAGGATTTAGAAAATTATCAATCATTAAACGGTACTTGGAAATTCCATCATGTAAGCAAACCTTCCGATCGTCCAGTAGATTTTTACAAAAACAACTACGATGTAAGTACATGGGCTACAACTCAAGTACCATCAGACTGGCAAATGAATGGCTTCGGATTTCCTATTTATACAAATATTGTCTACCCGTTTCCTATTGACCCTCCTTTTATTCCCGATAGCTTTAACCCGGTTGGAAGTTATAAGAGAACGTTTACTGTTAGCGACAACTGGAAAAACAACAAAGTACTATTGCATTTTGGTGCTGTAAACTCTGCTTTTTATGTATGGGTTAACGGTGAAAAAGTGGGCTATAGTGAAGGCTCAAAAACTCCCGCAGAATTTGATATTTCTAACGTTGTTCACACTGGAAAAAACGACATCGCTGTGGAAGTATACCGATGGAGTGATGCCTCATATTTAGAAGACCAGGATTTTTGGAGATTGAGTGGTATTGAAAGAGATGTATACGTATACACAGTACCAGAACAACATATTTCA